>Ga0182021_10003143_pt1 | contig 19408 bp, 17 predicted proteins | sample 612E3MmetaG_FD_120493 | JGI IMG/M metagenome (GOLD analysis project Ga0182021, IMG submission 120493) | Permafrost microbial communities from Stordalen Mire, Sweden - 612E3M metaG (Illumina Assembly) | ecosystem: Environmental > Terrestrial > Soil > Wetlands > Permafrost | place: Sweden... | reverse complement strand
TCTCGCAGCTTTGCTACAATCGCTTCTACTGTATGTCGTTTCTTGCCCATTAATCTGTCTCCTTTGATCCATAATATACTTTTTACTAAGTTTATAATGGATCACTTTTTGGGGGGCAGGTCAGGCTCCCTGATAGTCCTTATGTTCGTACTTTGCGCTCGCATGCTCAAATAAATCACTCCCGCTCTTCTTTATCTGAGAAATAGATATAGCCTTCATACAAACAATCATAATAGCAATCCCAATCAATTGTTTTTTCATTGCTCTTCACTCCAATGGTTGCTTCGGTTATACGCTTGCTATTTTTTGTATTGTGAAAGGTACGTTACGAATCTGTTGAGTCGCACTCTTTATATAAAATCAAAATATTTAAGTGCAAACCAAAATCGATTGCAGACAGTCAGTAAACAACGCTGTCATTGATTTAGTGAAGTTCATTTTATTATACTTCCTTTAATAATCGTGATTCTTTTTTTCATCCTTATCATCATAGCTTTTAGTTCGACACGAACGTAGTGACACTTAACGGCTCCAGCGTATATGTGAATGTGCCGTTTTTATAGCTAATGTTGCTTTGTTGTTCACAATTCTTCGTGCTCGATGTCACATACGGCGTCAAAGTGCCTACGGTTCCGTTCCACAGAGTAAATGTATGTGTTTTTTCTGCCGTTCTCCTATTCACAACCACAATAACGCGTTTGGAGCCGTTCTTGTACGCAGTCACATCAACGGTGGTGTAGAGATTATTATCTGTTACATCAACCGTTGTGAATCCGGGGCGAACAAATCTGGAAAACTGAGACATCATGTAACCTTTTTTTGTAACATCACCTTTATTACCGCTACCTTGCGTTCCATCGCTTATTGGTCCATAAAATCGTATTATATTTCACCAAACATAAGCATTCATACCGGATGTCATTACATCGCTGATACTTTTTGCAGCTGAAATAGACCAATTCAAATCGTTTCCCTGACTTGTCTCACCGCTTAAAAACTCAGTCATCCATACTTCCTTACCTTTACTTTTGGCTAAAGGATATGATGTAAGTCCGCCACCATAAATGTGCCCGCAAATAATATCTGTGTTTGCACAAGCAACAGAATCATTTAGAATGGGATCAGAATATGCGCGATCGAAATGAAAAGATTCTGGAGCCATCACATTTGTTCCTTGAATAGCATTAGCATTTGCTTTCATAAACGTAAGCATTTCAGGAGCTGTCCATTTAGTCCAATCTCCCGCTTCTGGCTCGTTTTGAACAGATAAGCCATAAATAGACACCCCATTATTTTTCATATATGTATTAAAAGAATTGAGATGCGCGGCATATGCGGCATACATATCATAACGAACCCTAGGTTTATTATTAATCGTATCAGTCATTCTAGTTGGAGCGTACCAAGGTGAAGCAATTATGGTTACCCCCATTTCCTGAGCTTTCTTTGCAGCGTGTAAATACAAACCCCAACGAGAACTATCAGCTTCAGCCATTATTCTAAGAATAGAAAATCCCACCTGCCCATCACCTGTACCAAAAGCTGTATTGATTTCACTATCGGTCATATCGGGTCTCCATAAAAGTACATTGGATGCTCCAAAGCCCCTGATCACTTGTTGTGGATTATCAAAATAAATAGTCGCTGTATTGGTGTTAGGATATTTTATAACCGAGGTCACTATAAAATCCAGTGTGACATTGCTTTGAACAACCGTATTATCGAATTGCTGAGCAATAATCGCAGGAAATGTGCTGTCTGTATTTTCTATCCGAATTGCAAAAGTTCCTCCCAGGAATGTCGTACTCGTTGCTTTTCTCATCCCCAAGATCTCCGGAGCGAGTATTCCAGCAGACGGAATAATTACTTTATTACCACCGAATCCGTAAATCATTTTCCCTACTTGAGTTTTACCTTCAGCTTGCAATTCGTAGAAATAAGTTCCTCAGGAAACAATTGCACCCATGTTGTTCTTTCCATCCCACGTTACACCATGCGCCCCAACGGTTTGAACGCCCATGATAAATTTCTTTATTTCTCTACCGAGAATATCGTAAATCGTTACTTTCACATCGGCTTGTTTATTGAGTTGATATGATATTGCCGTTGAAGAAGAGAATGGATTGGGGTAATTCTGTGCTACCTTGAATTCAGCAGGTTGAGTATCAGTCTGCTTTACAGACATGGGTAGATCGATGGAATAACTGCCAGACGTATCCGTTAGAACAGAGATTTTGTTTGTAGTATCACTGTTATCGATAAAAGTCACGGAAGCGTACCGAACATGAAATGATGATGCTGTTATTACACCCTTAACTGCAAGTATCTGCGCAGGCGCTTTCATCGAGACTATTATTGAAAGTGTTATGAAAAAAAACATTGCCGGAATAACCGGGGTCATAAAATGTTGGCAACCTTTTTGCATTTGTGCCTTTTTATTTAGTTTTAATGATTCTGTGTTTCAACTTTGGATTTATTATTCAGAATACTCTTCTGTGTCACTTCAGTTATGAAAATATTTTTCAGCAAATATAATGAATGTCGGCCAGTTCGGACCTGTCGTATGCCCGCCGCTATGCTGTCTAAACGCAATATCCCCGTCAATAAGCGCCGTTCCCATCGGTGGCATTTCTGTCGTACCTAGATCTTTTTTCCCGAGCAGCGTATAAACCCCACCGGCAGCAACTGCCGCCATGAACTGCCCTTTGTCATCAACCCAGTTGCCTTCAACTTTTGGCGAACCGCAACTTATAAAAATGGGACGCGGAGCGCACATCGCAATAAGCTCATGAGCATCGACCGGTAAATCTTTTGGTGTCAGAGGACCTGCGTATTTTAAAAAATTGCCCGCCATCCAATAGTATGCACCGGTTGATGCAAGATTTTCTACCTGTTCTCCAAAATTGCGGCGAAGTAATTTTGCACCGCCTTCACCGGATGAACCAACGAAAGCAATGGCAAACCTTTGATCATATGCCATCGTCACCAACGTTGCTTTCCCATATCGTGAAAGACCTTCGATAACGACTTTTTTACTATCAACCGACGTATCGGTTTCCAGATAATCCAATGCTCTGCTGGCACCCCACGCCCAGGCGCGCAGTGTACCCCAATCATCTATTTTCCGCGGTTGGCCTTTGTTAACAAGACCGATAATTCCGTTTGTCAGACCTTTACCGTTATCTTCCTGAAAACTCGTAGGTATCAAAATTGCATAACCCCAGCCTTTTGATAAAACAAATTTTTGCCAGCTGGACATAGAATCAATAAACTTTTTCATCGTGTCCGTCATTTTGAAACCCGCCGGAAATTCAAAACCGAACTCCATCATGACAGGGAGGGGACCCGGCCGGTTCGCGGGTACTGTTACACTCAATTTAATATCCACAGGTATGAGGGAATACGATGAATTATCAACGTGTCCTAAAAGCTTTTTAGTCAGTACAGGTACGTTGCCATTTGTGTCTTTGGTCGTACTTGTAATTTCCCATTTCACTTTTGGAACATTCCCGGGCACCCTTCCATAAATTTCTCTGTCATAATATTCCATAATTTCAGGACGGCGCAGCTTCCACCACATTTCAGCAGATGTCACTTTCGTACCGTTGTTCATTGTTAACGGATCGGGAAGATCAGGATATGGATTGGCTTTGGATTCATCGGTGTTCGTTGCATTGGGTGCATTTGGATCTGGCGATGGTCCCGGACGAAGTGACTTAATGTGAAGCAGTTCCATCAATCTTTCACGATCCTGTTGCGCCGTCAATTGAACCGGAGGTGTAAATTTACCCGCACTCGATATAGTATTTTCCTGAGCTATTAAACAGCTTAACGGTATAATAACCACGAGAATAATAGAAAGTATTTTTTTCATAGCAGTACCTGAGATTAATTTGACATTCATTATATGTTGTCCTTTTTCAAATCCGCGCTCTTTCATAAGAATCTTTCAATCCTTCTCCGATAAGAAACTACATAAATAGAGCAGGAAAATTCAAATATCAATTTGTGTTTTCTTATCAGGCGTTTCGTTTTAGGCCATATTATATTTTTATTATTTTACTAACATCATTTTATTCAATTTAATAAAATCGCCTGCTTTCAATTTGTATAAGTAAAGTCCGCTTGCAAGTTTGTTACCATCAAATATTGCTTCATATTTCCCGGATTGGCGAATGCCTTCAAATAATATCGCTATTTCCTGCCCCAAAAGATTGTATACTTTAAGGGTGATTATATACTTGACAAACCATAATTAATTTCGTATATTACCAATGGCACAAATAAACCATTGGAGTTGTTATGAAACAAGTTATTAAATCCACAGAAACCAAGTTCAACAACTTCGTTGATTTTGGCAAACGCTTTCCCGATGAACAATCTTGCAGAGAATATCTTGCTCAAGCGAGATGGAACGGTAAGCCTGTATGTCCTCATTGCAAGAACTCTGAAAAAATCTATCGTATCAATGACGGAAAGCTTTACAAGTGCGCCAAATGCTTGAAGCAGTTCACAGTGCGAATCGGTTCTATCTTTGAAGATTCCGCCTTGCCATTGCAAAAGTGGTTCATGGCTATCTACATACTCACCGCGCATCGCAAGGGAATTTCGAGTTGCCAACTTGCGAGAGATGTTGAGGTAACACAAAAAACGGCGTGGCACATGTTGCATAGGATTCGCTATGCTATCAAGAATAAGTCTTTCAACAAACCGCTTGAGGGCATTGTAGAAATTGACGAAACCTTTGTAGGCGGTAAATCGCATGGCATGGGTGGCGGATATACACAACCGAATAAAACCGCTGTCTTCGGAATGTTGCAACGTGAAGGCGAAGTACGGGCACAGCCAGTAATGCGTGTAGCCGGAGAGATTCTTAAACCAATTATAAGACAGAACATTTCGCCTGACGCCACGGTCATGAGCGATGAATTCACCGGGTACAAAAGCTTGAAGAACGAATTTAAAAGTCATCAAGTAATAAATCACCGCAAGAAAGAATATGTACGAGGCGATGTTTCCACAAACAACATCGAAGCGTTCTGGAGCTTGATGAAACGTGGAATATTCGGAACGTATCATTGGGCGAGTAAGAAACACTTGCACAGGTACACCGATGAATTCACGTATCGCTATAATTCCAGAAAAATTACTGATGTTGATCGATTTCATGCGTTCTTTCAGTTTTGTTCTGGTCGGTTAACTTATGAAGAGTTGATTCGTTAAGAAGAACATATTTCTTAATTACATCTTTAATACTTGCGATTATATCATTGACATCGTCACTATCCATACTTTCATTAATAAAGGGCTTTATTTCGCCGTAATAGAAACTATTTATTTCTTTATTGGTAGGTAGAATAAAAGGAGTCATTTGACCACTTCTCCGGTTGACATTGTAGACCAGCAAATCTTGCTCAATCTTGGTCGTGTATCAGCAAATTTCAATGCACTTGAATTTGAAATGGGGCTTTTTATTTCCGATCTTGTTAACATAAAAGATCGCCAAGTCGGCTTTATGATTGCTTGTGAGCTTAGATATACTGCAAAAATAGCTATTGTCATGGCATTATATGAATACAAAGTTGCAGACCTCGAAAGAGTTGAAAAATTACGAGAACATCTGAAACTTATTTCAGCACTCGAAGATGAACGCAATAAATATATGCACTCCTCTGTACATATTTTTGCGAATGGGAAAACCAAGTCGATGAAACCGAGTACAAAATTGAAAAAAGGGTTTGATTTCACACCGACCGAGATAAAGCCAGAAGAATTAGAACTCTTTTCGGAAAAAGCATTATCGTATAAACACTTACTTAAACTTATGCGCATAGATTATTTCAATAACTTATGTGTGAGATCATGAAAAAAAACAATAAACAAAGCCCAAAGCCAAAAGCTAAACACGAAAAACCCGTCAAACTCGACATGAGTTTTGACGAAGCTATGAAACGCATTGTCCGCGTTAAGCCCGCTAAGAATAAATAATAAGCATAGACATTCCTATAAGGATTCATAATGGAAAACAATCTTCCTCCTGTTAGATGGTATGTCACACATTTCCCCTTCGACGAGAAAAAGGTTGATCGAATATATGATGAATTCGAGCAACACATTAATCCCGTTAAGAGACCCATAGGCTCGGCTCTATACGAACGCGATGAGAAGGGTAATTCACGCACCTTTTTTGCCGTTATCCCTATACAGGTCGATAGTTCGATGCAAGGATATCTTACCGCTAACTCTTTTAAGAGGTGTGAACAGCCTGAACCATCTACGGAAATTAGATTTATTGGAGGCGACAATTTATGGAATATTTGTATTGACAATGAACTATCCTAATTCCTTATTGTTTGTTATGTCGGTATCGTGAAATAATTGCCTTGCTATACTGTTATAATATTTCACGAGTTGACCAATTCTGTTAAATACGCCAACGTGACCTATGCCCGTTACCTTTCCATTTGCATAAATTTTTATTCGTAGAGTATCGCCATCCATCCCATAAATTTCAAAGATTGGTTTTTTACTCTTGAGGATAGACAACGGGAACACTTCTTCCGGTTGCACACTAATCGCAAGAACTTTTGGCAGTTTTTTTGTTGTGGCTGTTTTTATTTTCATAAAGTTTTCCCTTAAGGTGTGTTATGTATATAGTCGCCACTTTAAGACTCATAGTACTGATTACTGGCAACTGATAACTGATCACCGTCGCCAGATTGAACGGATTTGGATAATTCTGTCCTAATACAAAACCATCAATTGTTTTTATAGAATTTACCCCAAGCGTTGTAGTATCTGACCCGGTAAACAAATTCAGATCAATGGATTCACCCATCGTTTTGTATCCTGCCGCATCAGGGTGCAGGCCATCATTTTGATATGTTGACACAAGTCTCGTTGTATCCTGTGGATTTCGCATCGTCTTATCGAAATCAATAAACGCATCATAATTGCCCTTGGAACGAATCCATTGATTAACGGTACTTCGGCATAATTCACTATATTGATTATAGTAAGAGTTACCCTTAAAAGGCAGAATGGTACCACCGTAAATCATGATATTTTTAGTATGAGCTTTAACAATCATCTGCTTGTAGGCAGCAATAAGATTATTGGCGGTCGTAGTTGCAGCAGTAGCAGATCGGACCCCACCAATATCATTAACTCCTTCAAAAACGATAGTCCAACGTACCCCTTGTTGATTAAGAATGTCTCGATCATACCGGTTTACTCCCGTTGGACCTAAACCGCCTGAAAGCACGCAATTACCTCCAACGCCCAGATTGAGAACACTTACGTGCTGAGTACTTGAGTTTTTAAGAAGAGATTCTGAAAATATATCTGTCCATCGATTTTGTAAGTTTGTTGTTGAACCTCGTCCATCGGTAATGGAGTTGCCAAGAATTGCAACACAAGCTGCAGTTGATGGTGTCAGTACATTAATCGCATTGATGTTGTACCAATGTTCTGTCGTGACAGCACCTGTGAAATCGGTTATAGTAGTCGTATTTCCGGCTAAAATGTATGAAGTAGTGCGAGACCCGGGATGGCCGGTCACAGTGGTAGATGTTTGGCCAAAGTAGATGGTGATTGCTAAATCCATCCTTGGTGTCAAATTGAACGCAATTGGATCTGAAGTAACCGCAACACCTGCATTCATTGAGACCTCGGAGTTACCATTAAATTTCAATTCTTCATTGGTGGATACGTTAATGGTGGTACCTCCGGTTGATACGGCAATTTGAACAGATTTCATTGTAACAACGCTTGTACTGAATTCATTGGAGAATCTTACCTGTAGAGTGTCTCCACCAATTGAAACCCGGACTATCTGTCGCAATGAATTGTTGGTCAAACCCGGAGAAGGAGGCATATTATTTGTTTCCACAAGCTGTGGTGCCGTAGCCCAGGTTCCCACCCATTTTTTTGTTGAGTCAGAGTTTGGTTGACCGAAAAGACTCCATGAACTCAATAATATGCACGATGCAAGTATAACTGAGAATGAAGAATGGGAAGAATGTAAAGCTTTGAAAAATGTAATGTTTAACATTATACTTGATTTATTAGATACTGAATATTTGAATAATATTATACTAGTTTTCTTGCTAAAATGTAAAAATAAATTCTTATCCCACAAGGGTTAATCGCGCGTAGTTAATAATTTACTGATTGATGTTCTTATTCCCCCTGACTACGTCGGGGAAATTAAGTTCGTTCTACCAAAACTTCGCACACGGTATTTTAAATAAGTGCTTGTCCCGACGTTCTGTCTCGGGAAGCGCCATTGTTTGTGCTGTTCGTTGCAATTACCCGTTATCTAACTAGAATAAGCTTCTTGGTATCGATAAATGAGCCGGCCTGCAAACGGTAGAAGTAAACTCCGCTTGACAAACCTGCAGCGTCCCATTGCCGTAAGTATGTTCCAGCGGACAACTGTTCGGAGACGAGAATCGACACTTCTCTGCCCAAAGCATCAAATACTTTCAATGACACAAAAGATTGAGTCGGAACACTAAAGGAAATTGTGGTCACCGGATTGAACGGATTTGGATAATTCTGTCCTAATTGATAACTATCAATCCAAAACAACTCGGTTCCTTGAACAACGGTTGGCTCAATACCAAATAATGAAAGCATTTTTGTTGCATATCGCTTTCCAAGTTCTCTGTAACCTGCCGAATTGAAATGCAGATTGTCCGTCGTATCCGTGCAGCCGCTTGAAGAAATGACATATGAATTGGGAATAGTTTGGGGTAATTTTGCAATTATTGAATTAACACTTGCACAAGCGCCTCCCTGATCAGCATTCACTACTTCACCTGCGAGCAAAGCGACTGAGTCGGGGTTAAGCCCCAGGTCATTTATCAGGTTGTCATAAACTCCCTTGACTTTTGAAGGCCATGCGTTATCACCAACGTTTGATTCTCCCTGATGTAACAAAATACCCTTGATGACATCATCTTTCTGAGCTAATTTTGCCATTTGGACAAGATACGCATAGGGGTTTCCGCCGTATGCGTTGATTATGTTTAACAACCAACTTTCGGTAATCGTCGAAACATAAGCCTGATAATTGTTTTTGTCGAACAGTTCAATTTTACAGCCGGCTACAGAAACATTGACTACACCTACTTTGGTGTTCGATGGAAGGTTTGCAACCATCGTTCTGCCAAAATAATCGGCAGGGGAAAGACCGGAATAGCATCGACACAAAGGAGGAGTAGCGGTGTACCAAACACCCTTTGTTCTTCCCAAATTCGAACAATCAGTAGCCTCTATAACCTGGAAACGACTATCCACTGTCTTGTGCTTGAATTGTTCCCTGACCCTCCATGTTTGACTGTCCAAAGCACAGGAAAATGTAAAAATTTGGATCTTGTGAATAAACGTTCGTGGTTAATAAGAGTAATCCTATTAAAAAGAACATTCTTGCATGCTTTTTTTGTTTTTTCATAACATTTAAGCTCAATTTTATTCTCCTATAAAATATTAATAGCGTCGCCGCTAAGCCGAAGCCCGGGACAACTATGCTACATTTTTAAATACCTTTTTAATTAAAACAAACTTTTATTTATAATTTACGCCGAACAAGAAAGCCGAAGCGGAACTGCAAGCTATTAAACTGAGTAAATGCCAAGTGCGAATACGCTTTCGGCTTGAGGCACTCATTAGGCATTTCTTATTTTATCAACATCATTTTATTCGATTTGATAAAATCACTTCCTTTCAATGTGTAGAAATAGACTCCGCTTGAGTATTGAGCGCTGAAATCTGAAAATTGAACGCTATGATTTCCAGCCGGTTGATATTCATTTACAAGTGTTGCAACTTCTCTTCCAAGCTCATCATAAACTTTTAATTGCACATTACTGCCAACGGACATCTGATAGCAAATAACAGTACTAGGATTAAACGGATTTGGATAATTTTGTCCCAAAAAAAAGTCATGGGGCATATTGTTCAAGGAATGATCCTTATCAGGAACTACCCCTGTGGGTATGCCCATATATGTTCTAAACCAGTCGAAATCGACATAACCGCCCGTGGTTTTTGTTGCATAATTGAAAAGACAAAATTTATTACCGGTAAAAATAGTATTCCATTTAAATTGCATCGCGAGATCATTTCCAAGTTTTGTGAACGATTGATTATCGAGACTATATGCGAAAGAAGCACGGCTTGTGCCATAATAAGCATATGCTCTTAAATATACTGTTGAAGTTATCAAGGCAGAATCAATAGTAGTTCCATTATTTACCATTACAACATAGTCAACACCGTTCGTTCTTTTAACTCCAATAAATGCATATGGATCCGCAAAAACTGCAAGTCCTGCCACATCGCCATTTTGCATACTATCGATATTCATTTCAACGGCAGCAGTCGTTGGAATAGATCGAGAATAATAAGCAAAAATTCGTTGTGTAAGAGTATTGCGCGCGTCAGGTAAATTCGAAACGACTTTGGCAGTTTTAACTCTTAAGTATCCCGGATTCTCCGTCAGCGACCATTTCGTTGAATCCGGATTATGGTTCCATCCCCACTGCATGCCTAATTTCGTACTATCAAATTCATCAGAAGTAGGTAATGTTGTAAATGGATACTCCCTCCCTACATTTGGCTTTTTGTATGTTACAACACCTTTTCCATTAACACCAACCATCGGCCAATCGTTTTGCCATGTAACAGGTTGTAAAGTAGGAAAACGTCCGAATGCGCCCCCATCCTGAAAGATAACCGACCACCATTCACCTGTTTGTGTTTCTACGAGCGCCCCCTGATGAATACCCGTACCTAAATTTCCGTTGTCTCTAATTACTATCTTTTCCTCATAGGGACCATATATATTACTTGAACGCAGGGCTACCTGAAATCCGTCTCCGCCTCCATATGTGCAATATAAATAGTAATACCCATTAATTTTATAGACATGGGTGCCTTCAAGTCCGGACCGGATATCACCGGTGAAAACCAGATGGTCGCCACCCTTAGCTGTAAAATTTGTGTCTAGTTCGGTAATGTAAATGGTACTATATCCGTATGCCACATATATTTTGCCATCATCATCAAAAAATAAACCCGGATCATGGAATCCTCTAGGCAATCTTCTTATCTCCCAAGGCCACTCGGGTTTCGTTCCTGTGCAAGTAAAGCCTCCATCATCTCCTGTATTAAATAATAAATAGTATTTACCATTGTGATACTTTAAACTCGTTGCCCACTGCCCGCGCGCATACCTGTTACAACCATCAAGATTGTAGCATGGACTAAAATCCATCCGCTGTACAGCATTGCTGCAATATTCCCAATTTACCAGGTCGTACGACTTAAGTATAGTTACTCCGGGAAAAATAAACATGGTCGTTGAAACCATATAATAGGTTGAATCTACACGGATGACATCAGGATCAGGGAAATCAGAATAAATAACCGGATTGGTATACGTTCCATCTCCATTATCACTTTGCATTTTCTGAGCCGGCAATTGAATAAATGGTAAAAGCACAAGCACAAAAAAATAGAAACCTCTTTTTAGCATGTTTTCCATATATATTCCGTTAAGATTTAGGTTATATGATACTATTTTAGCAACACAAGTTTCTTTGTTTCAACAAATGATCCAACATGCAAACGATAAAAATAAATCCCGCTCGAAATATTTGAAGCATTCCATTGTTCAGAATAACTTCCTGCCGGCATTTCTTCAGAAACAATGGTTGCCACTTCTCTTCCTATAATATCAAATATCTTCAACGAGACAAACGATTTTGATGGAAGATTAAAAGAAATAGTTGTCGTTGGATTGAATGGATTGGGATAATTTTGACTCAAGCTGAACTCAGCAGGAAAAACCTTCGAATCGCTTACACCAACAGTTATTTTGCCGAACTTTCCTACCCCAAAAGAACCAAGTGAAAAAATTCCACCACGTGATACTGTGTACGGAAGTGAATCAAATTGCGTTGTATACCTACCAGTACCTGCCTCAGTTGTATCTGATGCTAATAAAAATATTCCTGCATTAGAGGGTCTGTCTTGTTTGAATTTTGTATCTTCGAGTGTCGTCATCCACCCAAACGTAACAGCATAATCTCCCCCTCCTCTGGTGCCTTCACTCAATGTCCATTTTACTGTTACTCTCCCACCTCCAAGCAAGGGTTTATTATCGGTCTCAACTCTTACACCTATATTATCAATGGCTCCGTTATTGATGACCCACACTGGTGCGTAGGAAATCGAACCAACCGGAAATAATGTTTTTATGGTTCCAATATTCATAATGATAAGAGAGCCAGTACCATTGGTAACTGCATAATGAGTAGAACTTACGCTATCGACAACTACTGTGGCCGCTGTGAAATCATTATTTGCCAATCTGAATTTACCGGAGAGCGACAGTTTCCCATTTATAGTTCGACGTGCATGTAATGTAATACCGGATGAACTTGAATTATTGATAATAACATTATCCGGTCCACCTCCTGCAGGGAATTCATTGTCATTGGTACTCTTTGCCGTTGTGCCGGAATACCTTAATGCTGCCCCTTGTCCATAAACAAGTTTATAACTTCCTGCAGAAAAACTACCTTTCTTTATATCCACCATACCATGAACAGTTACTGATTTTGAGAGGGTTACTCCTGTGTTATTGTCCATAATTAAATTCTCTACATCATCGGGCAGGAGGTCTCCGGTTACCTGAGCAATAGTATCATTAAAGCTGTAACTTGTTTGTGCGCTTAAAGTTCTTATACCAGTGTTCTTTAAATTGCCATTAATGCCTGCAGGATGTCCTGATCCCAAGGTGGCTCCGGCATCTAAAATAAAAATGCCCGAACCCTGCAATTCACTTGTTCCCATATTTAGCGCTGCACCACTGTCTACTTCTATTGGAAGAGCCGCTAAAGTATTGCCTGCTCCAAGCGTGAGGGTATGTGTTTGCGTTCCTGTAAACACAAATTTTCCGCCTGCAGGATTTGAATTTTGTATACTGGCATTACGTATAGACACATCTCCATCAATAGTCCAAACTGCTTTTCCAGTTCCACCTTGTGAACCGCGACTTATGGAAAAATCTCCCCCTGCAACATTAATATTTCCATGGTGAGATACTGTTACTGAAGCACCGGCATTGCTTGTCCCATTTGTCGTGAACGCCCCGCCTGTTTGAATAACATCGCCATTAATTATGACATTAACGGAAGAGCCAGGAGAAGGATCGCACATTTGCCACCTTCCAGTTCCTGTATTAAGAATCGTGATATTACCGCCAATGATATTGCCACCCCATTGAAGACTAAAAATTCCAGTCTGATTAACACAATTCCATACTATATTATAAAAATTCTGATTTCCATTAGAAGGAGCATTTCCGACAACACCTTCAATTTGACAGGTCGAGCCTGTTCTCCATTCTGCTGTCGGAATTGAACCTGCATCCTGATCATGGATATATACCCCTCCATTAACAAAACTTATTGTTGACGATGGACCAGCTTCTATTATTCCTCTATTGCGCAATGTTCCTCCGACCATGAGATCGGTTCCTATTCCATTAACAACTTTAAACGTCATTCCCGGATTGATGATAAGCGTTGAACCTGAATCTACTGTCAGCTTATTCGTAGAATCATTGGAAGCAATTGTAACTATATGACTTGTTGAAATTGTAATTGGTCCGTCAGCAAGCATGGGAACATCGGGAGCCGGATGAATCCACGCTGAACCATTAAATTTCTGCCATGTATCCGTATCATTCCAGTTACCCGATTTGTACGATTTAAATTCTCCGGTAGGTATATAGTAATCGGTGCCGCTGTCAAAAGACTGCACCGAGAAATAATAGTCTACATTTTTATTTAAACTGTGAATTGCAAGACTATCGGCATCGTAAATGATATAGTTATTGTATAATTTATTCGGGGCAATTCCATACCGGACGATATAACCATCAGCACTATCAACAGGCGGCCAACTGATCACGGCATCTCTTCCGTCGGCGGCATTTCGGTTAACAGTAAAACCCGAAACATTTTTCATAACGGCCTTACTTGAATTTCCAAAAACTCTCAGATCGCGGACGGCAAATTTTCCATTCCCTGGAGTAAAAATATTTTTAAGCTTTACATAACGTCCCTTGGCTGCCTGTGAAAGTTCACAATAATCATGAGGGACATCCTGCGTGTTTTTACTTTTATCAATCAACACACCCCAGTTTACTCCGTCGTTTGAAATTTCCAGAATATATTGTTCGTACAGGAGATTCCCCCGACCTCTCACAAGATCCGGTGTTGTTCCTTCTTCGGCAAAATTAATCTGAACTGCTTCTATATCGCACTCTTTTCCTAAATCAATCATTAACCATTCATCCGAATTACCGGATTGAGCAGACCAGTATGTTCGGCAATCCTCATCAACCGCAAAATTAACACCGTGAGTTGACAGCGAAGATGAAGCTGTAACATATTTTTTACGGGATAGAAGGATCATACTTGTCAGATTATTTTCTCCGGGATTAACTTTTTCACCGGGTAAAAATTGCGGATAATCGCCAAAGGCAGTATTACAAAAAATGTGCCCATCACTATCGAATGAAACAGGAAACAAACCAAGTCTGCGTTCAAACATATGTTTAATTGAAATAGTCATTGTAACAACGCGCCAGTAGTTTCCATTCTTATCCTTAAATGTACATCCATGCCCCGCACCGGAAATAAACCCGGTTGGCTTGAATGAGAACGGGCTGTAGTCGGCATATTGAAATGGTCCCTTAGGTGCATCTGAAACATAGATACCATCTGCGTAGGTTTTAAATTCAGTTCCAGGCGCCGAATAGTGGAGGTAATATTTGTTGTTTTCTTTCACCATCCATGATCCTTCAATCCAGGGTTTTTCATCCAAAAGATTATCATCGCCGCGGCGTTCCCAGCCATGTGAAGATGCTTGCGAACTAATTAAAGTAACCGGGGCTCCGATCTCACGGAATGAATATGGATCAAGTTCAACCACGTATGTGGGAGTCTGATTCGAAACGCCGTAGTACATGTAGAGTTTTCCATCATCGTCAAGAAAGAGATCAGGATCACCATAAGCATTGCAGGTGCCCACGTACATCCATCTGCCCGATTTTGGATCTGCGGATTTAAAAACCTGACCATCGGCGCTCCCCGTATAAAACAGAGTATCTCTCATAACGACCAGGCCGGGTGCATAATCTTCAATGATAGTCAGGCCGGTAGGAATCACAAAGGTCCAGTTGCGTAGATCGCTTGACCACCAATAACCTCCTGATCGAGATGCAAACAGGTAATAATCATTCTTAAATAAAACTACTACCGGATCTGCCGCTTCACGCGCATCAATGGCATCCACCATAAATCGATAACTGAGGTTCATCGGGTTGCAAAAAGTCTTTGGAGATTGCGCAGGCTGTGCGTAACCACACAGACACATAAGAAGCATGAATAAAGTTGTTCGGCTAATTCTTTTTCCATTAAGCATTTTTTATTCTCCTTATTATTAAACGACAATTCTATCCTCCATAGCCCTATTCTTTGCCATAGAGAGTAGCATCTATTTGGATTACATCAGAATTAGGAAAATCAGAATAAATAATCGGGTTGGTATATGTACCATCTCCTTTAAACTTTTTAAAAGTGTTTTTCATATGCAATTATTTAATTATTTTTAGTTTCACAAGACCACTAAATTTCTTTTGAATCAGTTTCCTGCCGGAGCTTTATCAACTCTGAATTGTTAAAATATTTTTTGTATAGTCTTCAATAGTAAATTAAATATTGACTGATTTGTTTACTGGTTTATTTTTCGACCTTCACCTTTATTTGAACAAACGAGTGAGTAGGGAAAGAATACGTCATCGTGTTTCCTTTGACTGGCACTTCGTTGGTTACAGGGATATAGTGTTGTTGTTTGTCAAAAGTGAAATCTGCGCGAATATCGTCTTTGGGTCGATTTCTCCTATTGTCCTGTGAAATCAATTTTAATCTTTGCTGTTTGGGCCGGTAAAGCCATAGGAACAGCAATAGGTCATAAAAAAAGTATTTTTTTCATGTGTATCTTCCTAATTTGTGTTTATTCGCTTATCGTCTATAACAACGCTTCGCTTAGCTAACGAACATGCTCGTTGTATCATAAATAATATTTATAAATGCAATTTTAAGTATCTCAAAGTACTTGATGAAGGCACGTCACTTCAAAAGCATTGTCTTCTTCATATCCATAAAATTTGCCGCAGCCATTCGATACAGATATACTCCGCTTGATAATCCCTCACCATCGAATATTGCCGTGTAATTTCCCTGTTTCCGAACACCTTCAAACAATGATTTCACTTCCTGCCCGAGTAAATTATAGACTTTGAGCGTAACGAAACTGCTCCTGGGTATCGAGTAATGAATCTGCGTTGTCGGGTTGAATGGATTGGGATAATTCTGTCCCAGTTCAAAGTATTTAGGTACCTGCACGGATCGCGATTCTCCAACAGATGTTTCAGGGTGATTAATATCCATAAAATTCAGCCACTGAAGCATGAAGAGTTTCCCTGAACCGCTTCCTTTAAATTTCAAATACACATCATGCATACCAGAAACAGGCAATAAAACATTGGATGTAAATGTCGTGTACGTATCCCAGCTTCCGGTATTACTGATGTTACATTCGGCAATTTTAGCACCTGAATCGAGCGAGTCAAGCCAAATCTCTATAGCACCCCCAGTAGAAGCGCATGAAGCAGTGATTTTAATTGAATCAGGGTATTTTATATATTCCGTGTTTCCGAATTCCACTCCTGCATATAATGCCCAATCATTATCATGGATATTATCTAATGAACTTATTCCATATTTTCTTACAGATAAAGTTGTCCCGTACTGGTTTGCAGGACATTCAGCTAACATTGGTGTATAAGCATCGCGGTGTATATAATAATCAAAGCTCGCAGAAGTTTTTCCTTGTACAAACAAACCTTGCCTGTTCCCTGTCCATGCATTATAATTTGCTTGTTGATTTTCCATAGTAGTCACATTTAACGTATCTCCGACCTGAGTCCAATTGTAATTGTCAGAGCTGAAATATCCTTTCAATATATGGTTTACACGAACTAATTTGAGTAGCACAATATTATTCCCGCTGCTTGCGGGGCTATCGACTTTATAATATCTCGTATTGGAACTGAATGCGACAATTTTATTCCCGGAGCTGTCGATAGAGCTGTATAACTTTGCATAGAGAGTTTGTAGACCGTTAAATATCCAAATGCCGGCAAGATCATTAACCGATTGAGCAGCGAAATCTACTCTCGTAATGATAGAATAATTATGTTCACCATCGTTCTTAATTACTGTATTCGTCGCTGGTTTTGGGAATAAGGTAAGCCATCCGCTCCGTTTGGTAAGAGAATACGAACTCGCAGAAGTATACCCCAAAAAAGACCATTCAGGATTTAATTTATCGGAATCAAAAAAATCTGAATGCGGCACCATCCAGGGAATACCGCTGCTTGGTAATTTCGGCGCACCCTTAGATACATTTACCGGGAAATCAGCTGCAGGTTTACCACTCGTATCATATCGAACCTGATTCAGCAATCCCTGCCTGCCCTGTCCAAACCATTCATTATTGTTTGCGCTGCTCCACGTAGGATGAATAGCCCAACTAGTGCTATCGTTAATCATTACAGCAGCAGAACTATGATTAGGTCTCTGGAACAATGCTTGTGATTTTAACGGATCACTTTCATTAAAAAAATCATTGAGATATCGCCATGAGGATGAGTCGGCAGTAAGGGTTTTACTTCTAAAAACTTTTTGGTTGCCATAAACATGTATTGCAAAAGAATAATAATAATACCCTTTGTATTTCCACATAACAGGACCTTCTGCCCAACTAAAAGGATACGAAGGTGAAGGATTAATCCAACACAAATTATAAATTGCACCGCTTGGCTGGCCATTGTCTCCCAATTGCAATATCCAATTATTTACCTGCCCGTTTTTAACTAACAGGTACCATTTCCCATCATCATCAATGAAAATAGAATTATCGGCGCCTAAACCGGGGACGCTTGGAGGACAATTCATCAACGTCGGCAGAGACCAGGGGCCTCTGATGTCGTCAGCAGTAACAAAGTACATTGTGAATCTCTGTCCAAAGAAATCCCACCACTTATTGTTGTGATAAACCACTTGCCCTCCCCAGCATCCGCCTGCGGGTTTATCGTCATAGTTTGTCCAGGCAGCGCTCACAGGTTGAGCAATAGCTTCCCAATGAACCAAATCGGTAGAGTGATAAATAACCGGCGTTGGATTGAATGATGAACCGGTTGTGTAAAAGTCATTGCCGATTTTTGTTAATGTACAATCAGGATGGTCGCCGGGAATTACGGGATTTATAAATGTCTCGAACGATGGAGATTGCCCGAAACTATAGGCGTACGCTAGAACGTAAAAAAGCAATAACGAAATAATTCTGTTCATTATTCATCTACTCCTTGCTATCCTGTAATAGTTTTAATTACACTCTTTATTCATAATTCTTACTTGACAATCAACATCTTCTTCGCGATCATTACTGTCGATGTTGACATCTTATAAATATACACACCCGACGCATACTTTGATGCATCGAACTGAACCGAATACTCGCCGGACGATTTCGTTTCATCGACGAGCGTTGCGACTTTTCTTCCGAGCATGTCGAACACTTCAACCATCACCTTCGACTGTTTGGGCAGCGCGTAGAAGATTGTCGTCGTCGGGTTGAACGGATTCGGGTAGTTCTGCCTTAACTCGATGCTACCGGGGATGTCGGCTGTTTGGCTAGTAACGGCAGACGTCACAGTTCCGAATATTCCGACGCCGAAAGGTCCGAGTGTCGTGATGCCGCTACGCGAGAGAGTGTACGGCGGAATCGAAAATTGTTTTGTGCAGCTGCCTGTTCCTGCTTCGGTCGAATCGGAAAGGAAAAAAATTTTAGCATTGTGAAGCCGATCGGTTGTCTTTTTCACTTAATATTTTTCATCCTTCACATTCTCCATATTACAAACTTTGTTGATATCGACCAATCGGAATAATCACGCTCACGTTTTTACCGTCGGTTTCAAAACACCGATGGCCATTCTCGATATGTTGTCCAGGGTTTCATGAATAATGGTTGGGTTTCGTCGACCCCGTGCGACCGGAAGAGTTCGTCAATGGTGGAGGTGGGATATTGCCACCTCCCAATTACTGCCTGAGATGGCAATATCTTCAGATTCGTTCAATTCAGTCTAACACCATCTGATCTACAAATTCAGAACGGTTACGAATGAAGTAAACTCACTTCAGGAGTATAAGTTTTTTGACATCGATAAAGTTTTCGGTTTGGAGCCTGCAAAAATAAACACCCG
>Ga0182021_10003142_pt1 | contig 19411 bp, 21 predicted proteins | sample 612E3MmetaG_FD_120493 | JGI IMG/M metagenome (GOLD analysis project Ga0182021, IMG submission 120493) | Permafrost microbial communities from Stordalen Mire, Sweden - 612E3M metaG (Illumina Assembly) | ecosystem: Environmental > Terrestrial > Soil > Wetlands > Permafrost | place: Sweden... | reverse complement strand
TTTTGACGGCACCGCCCAGGAAATTGATTTGTCTGAAATCGAAGACTTCACCTCAGAACTCAAAAATCCCGGCAATCAAAAAGATGTCGAAATGGTAGATATTGAACTTCCATCCCTGAAAGAATATGCCGGTCTTCGGTTGGTGGATACACCGGGTCTGGGTAGTGTCTTTAAATACCACATGGCAACTTCGGAGAACTGGCTTCCTGCGGTCGGAACTGCTGTGCTGGCTATAAGCGCAGACCGGCCCCTTTCGGAGGATGATGTGCAATTGATTCAAGACCTGATGAAGCACACACCGAAAATTATCCTTCTTTTAACCAAGGCTGATCTTTTATCCCCGGAACAGCAGGGAGAAGTGGTGGAATTTTTCAAAACTACGTTGATACGAGAAATTGACCGGGAATTGCCGATATATCTCTATTCTATTCGTGCTGAAACCGAACATTTGAAACAGCAAATAAAAACGAGCCTTTTAATGGCCCTATCCCAAAACCGGGAGAAGGAGTTTGAGAGAATTTTGCGCCATAAAATTCTCTCGTTGTTAAAGCAGTGTTTAACTTATCTTGAGATTGGCCTCAAGGCCGCGCGGCAGGCTGATCAGGACCGCGAGGGGCTTCGAAAACTCATTCTGGATGAAAAGCTTGACCCTGACCTGATTCGCGAGGACCTTTTAGTTATTGCAAGACAAAATGCCAGTCAAACACGGCCGCTTATTTTAAAGCGGCTGGATGATGTCACCCGGCCGGTTCTTACAAAAACCCTCCTGGAGGAGTTAAACAAAGAAATGCCGGACTGGAAAGGAAACCTCTGGAAGCTTACCCGTCAGTATGAGGACTGGCTCACCGGAAGCCTGACCGAACAGGTTGAACAGGTTTCCAAAACTGAGCGTCAGCATTTTCTGGGAACCCTTAAAAAGGCGCATGCCAGTTTTTCCCGGTCATTGGAATTTTTCCGAAATCTTTTAGACAGAAACCTTGAAAAAGCGCTGGGATTGCACCTTGCGGAAGCTGACTGGAAGATCGAGGTAAATGAGCCGTCTCAGCCGGACATTAAAACAAGCCGGACCTTTGATTTTCACTTTGATTTACTCTGGTTTTTCATCCCGATGTTTCTTTTCCGGTGGCTTTTTGAAAAGTATTTTTTGCGGCAGATTCCCCGTGAAGTGGAGGTTAACCTTGCCCGCCTTGCTTCCCAGTGGGCAGAGCGGATCAATAAGGCCATCGAAGGGATGCGGAGACAAACTGAAAAATATGTTAAAGATGAGCTTGCCACCATTGAGAGCCTGCTTGTAAACGCAGGTGGACAAACGGATGAGATTCGGGCAACAAGGGAAGAACTCCAAAACCTATTAAAACGCTTGGAGTGTTAGCTTACGGAAAACACTACAATCACATAGTATCACAATCTTTTTAAAACGGAGGAACACATTTATGGGCTCAAAAATTAAGTCAGTAAAGGCAATCGAAATTCTTGATTCGAGAGGGAATCCCACGGTCAGGGTCTTTGTTGAACTGGACAATGGTGTGATAACCTCAGCGTCAGTACCTTCGGGCGCTTCTACGGGTGAGAATGAGGCGGTTGAGCTGCGGGACGGGGATAAAAAGCGGTACGGCGGCAAAGGGGTTCTGAAGGCCGTGGGGCATGTAAACGAGGTCATTGCCCCTAAAATCATAGGCATGGACCCGGCACGTCAAGCCGCAATTGACCTTCTCATGATTGAACTCGATGGGACTTCTAACAAAGGAAAGCTGGGAGCAAATGCCATCTTGGGTGTATCCATGGCGGTGGTCCGGGCAGCAGCGAGTACTGCGGGGCTTCCTTTGTATACGTACTTGGGTGGGCCAGGAGCGCTGAGAATTCCTGTGCCTATGATGAACATCCTCAATGGTGGCAAACATGCGGAAAACAGCGTGGACTTCCAGGAGTTCATGGTTATGCCGATTGGAGCGCCCACGTTTGCTGAAGCTCTTCGTTACGGCGCGGAAACGTTTCATGCGTTAAAAGGGATTCTTAAAAAAAATGGATATGCCACTGGTGTGGGTGACGAAGGCGGGTTTGCCCCTGACCTCAAAAGTAATGATGAGGCCTGCCAAGTGATTGTCGAGGCAATTAAAGCGGCCGGCTATCGACCCGGCCAGGATATAGCAATTGCATTAGACCCAGCCGCCAGTTCTTTTTTTGAGGGCGGAATATACAACCTTGCGAAATCAAGGCAAGGGGAAAAAAACAGCGCTGAAATGGTATCGTTATATAAAACCTGGGTTGACAAGTATCCGATTGTCTCGATTGAAGACGGCCTGGCAGAAGACGACTGGGATGGCTTTCGCCAACAAACCGCCGAGCAAGGAGAAAGGATTCAAATTGTGGGCGATGATAATTTTGTTACCAACCCGACCTTCATTGCTCGCGGCATTAAAGAGAAGACTGCTAATGCTGCGCTTATCAAGCTTAACCAGATCGGAACCGTGACTGAGACCATTGAGGCGATAAATCTTTGCCGCAAAGCCGGCTGGGGCTTTGTTATTTCTCATCGTTCGGGTGAGACTGAAGATACCTTTCTGGCTGATTTTGCCGTAGCTATGGGAGGAGGGCAGATTAAGACCGGATCTGCTTCCCGAAGCGAGCGGATTGCCAAGTACAATAGGTTGCTGGAAATTGAGTCGGAGCTTGGCAAGGTCGCAATCTTTGGCAATCCATTGCAATGGATTCAAAACAAAAAATCTTGACCTATAAATAACTTGTCTTTTGATTATGTTTCAAAGAAACCCCAAGCCCTTGCTGTTTTTCACCCTCTATGGTGAGAACGAGACATAATGAACGTTAACATTCGTGGTGTGAGGAAGTATGACTGAAGATCAAAAAAGTTGTGTTTTTTGCGATATTGTTGAAAGGAAGGCAGATGCCTTTCGTATCTATGAGGACGAGCTTTCTTTGGGAATACTCGACATCAATCCTTTCACCGAAGGGCATTGTTTGGTTATTTCCAAACGACATGTTCCCTGGTGGCACGATCTGACTGCTGAAGAAACAAGGAGCCTTTTTAGTGTTGCTCAAATAATTGCTCAGAAGCTAATGAAGACTTTTCAGCCAGATTTTGTTTGCATGTATGCCCGGGGACGAAGAATACCACATACTCATATTTTTCTTGTCCCCACCGTCAGTGGAGATATTCTCGACCGGTTTTTTAACACCTTGGAGAAAGTACAGGAATCTTCCGAATCGCTGGCAAAGATTAAAGAACGGTCAAATCTTCAAGCGTTAGCTTTAAAGCTGAAAGACCAGGAGGTGGGATGAAAAAAGGTCCTTAACCTACTAAAAACACACATTCCGTCTATGAGAATGGCTTCAGATTAAATTTTTATAAGGCGATGGGGTCCGCCCAAAACCACCTTCGAAGGTTGATGACTCCTGCTAAGGATTTTAGTTTTGCAGAGTCAAGTCAAGGAATACATCAACTAAAGGAGTTTTGAAAATGGCGGATAACATCTGGATTACCTCTGCCCTGTGGATGGGGCTTGCGCTTTTATCATCCCTGATTTCCATCAGGGTGGCTATATCGGTTGCGCTCATTGAAATCATAATCGGCGCCTTCGGGGGAAACGTCCTCAGTTTGGCAGCAACCCCGTGGGTTAGCTACCTAGCCGGGGTTGGCGCTATTCTGCTCACGTTCCTAGCGGGAGCGGAGATTGACCCCGCGGTCATCAAAAAGCATTTCTGGTCGAGCATCACCATTGGGGTGATGGGCTTTTTTGTCCCCTTTTTCGGGGTGTTGCTTTATACCCACTATCTTTGCGGATGGCCCTGGCCCCAAGCCCAAATCGCCGGCATCGCCCTTTCCACCACCTCAGTGGCCGTGGTCTTCGCGGTGATGGTGGAAACGGGCTTTAACCGCACCGAAATGGGCAAGATCATTCTGGCAGCGTGTTTCATTAATGACATTGGTACTGTCGTTGCTCTCGGGATATTGTTTGCTAACTACAATATCTGGCTAGCGCTTTTTACTGTGGTAACTGCATTATCTATGTGGCTCCTTCCTAAATTTGTCCCCTGGTATTTCAAAAAGGTGGGAAACCGGATCAGTGAGCCGGAAGTCAAGTTTATCCTGTTGATGTTGTTCTTTCTGGGCGGACTGGGTAATATAGCCAAGAGTGAGGCGGTCTTACCGGCCTACCTCATCGGAATGGTATTAGCGCCTTATTTTCTTAACGAAAAAGTGCTTGCCCAGCGAATGCGGGTTATGACCTTTACCCTTTTGACTCCTTTTTATTTTCTCAAGGCCGGGGCTTTAGTAAAATTTGGAACCATGGCCTCATCTATCGGTCTGATCCTGGTGCTTTTGGGAGTCAAAATGCTTACCAAGTTCATCGGAATCTGGCCGCTTACCAAGAAGTTCCGCTTTAACAAACGGGAAGGAATGTACACCACCCTCATGATGTCCACCGGGCTTACCTTCGGAAGTATCTCAGCACTTTTTGGTCTAACCAATGGCATTATCAACCAGGATCAGTACACTATCCTGGTGGTTGCGGTGATTGGCAGCGCGGTAGTGCCTACGATAATCGCGCAACGATGGTTTCAACCAACCCTTAAACTTTTTGAGAAGGAGGATAACAATGACTAAAAAGATTCTGCATGGTCTTGATGGCTCTGAAGGAGCATTCAAAGCGCTGACTGAGGCGCTTGAACTGGCAAAAAAATGCAGCGCGGAACTCCACACGATTTCAGTTGAGGAGCTCCCGCGTTACCCCGGAGCAATCGGAGAGGTGATAGAAGAGAAGGCAGTAGCCAACGGGAAGTTTGGCAGTGTGTTGGATAAAGCCCGTGAAATGGGTGATAAGGAAGGTGTGACACTCCATTGCCATGTAATTGTTGGTCACGAAGTTAAATCTATTCTGGAGTTTATCAAACAGAACGGTTTTGACCTTCTCATTATCGGTTTTATGGGGCATTCTGCGCTTTACGACCGGATGATGGGAAGCACCTGCCAGAGCCTGGTGCGGCTTGCACCTTGTTCAGTTCTGGTTGTAAAGTAGCAAAGGGTTACACCAGTCACCATCAGGACTCGAAATGCACGAGAATTCTGAAAAGTTAGAAAAAAAATCTGCATCCAACCGATGGTTCAACCGTAATGTCTTCGCCATCGCTTTGACCAGTCTCCTAAGCGATTTTTGCCATGAAATGGCTACGTGCGTTCTACCTCAATTTATGCAGGCTATAGGAGCTTCGGCGGCCGCCTTAGGTTTTATCGAGGGTGTTGCTGAGGCTCTCTCCAGCTTTGTTAAGTTGGGGGCCGGGTATCGTAGCGATAAAATCGGGCACCGCAAGACCTGGACTGTTATCGGGTATATGCTCACTGCTATAGCCAAGGCAGTTTTCGCTTTTGCGTTTGCCTGGCCGTTGATCCTCTTGGGGCGGACAGTGGGCTGGCTTGGCCGAGGCATACGCGGTCCACTCCGCGATGCCATACTGGCTGAATCCGTTTCTCAACAAGACCGGGGAAGGGCGTTCGGGTTTCACCGGGCGGGAGATACGCTCGGTGCCATTATCGGGCCTTTGGCAGCCTTCGGTCTCCTGAGCTTCATTAGCGCTCACCCAACCATCCTGAAAAGCTTTGGACATTGGTTCCCTTCACTCGCCGGAGCAGCGGGGGGAGCGTTTCGAATCATCTTTCTCCTTGCTCTGGCGCCTGGACTTCTCTCCGTAATGACGATGGCGTTTCTGGTAACAGAGAAGAAACGCGCGCCAAATCATAACCTACGGTTCTGGAGCACTGTTTGCCAGGCCATGCCAAAAGACTATCGTTCGTTTCTGCTTGGAGTGGGACTTTTCGGAATAGCCGATTTTGCCCCAACGCTGATGATCCTGCGAGCTACAACGTTCTTGGAACCACAGATGGGAATTTTGGAAGCCTCTCGTCTGGCTACCTTATTCTATCTGTTTCGTAATATCGTCTACTCGGCGGCCTCTTATCCCATAGGGCATTTTAGCAACCGATTCTCGAGGCCCCGTTATTTGGCGGTTGGATACGGAATAGCCGTGTTGAGCTTTCTCGGCTTCGCCTTTGCCATTCCTTCGGTAATCTGGTTTTTGGTTTTTTTCGGATTAGCAGGGATTTTCATTGCCTGGGAGGATACCATTGAGGGTACAGCCGTTCGTGATTATGTGGATGAGGATTTGGCGGGGACTGCTTATGGTGTTCTCGGTTTGGTTAACGGCGTTGGCGATTTTTTCTCAAGCTTGGTGGTTGGCCTGTTATGGACTTATATCGGCGCTTCCTGGGGATTCGGCTATGCGGTTATCATAGGACTTGCCGGGACCATTCTCATGTGGTGTACTCCCGGGCACACCCATCATTCAGACCCAAAGGCCATAGGGGGGAAAGGATGTTCTTCGTAGGCCGGGACCAGGAAACCAATAAGATCATAAGGTTGATCGAGCACAATAATAATGTCATTGTGACCGGCAAATACGGGATTGGACGAACCCGTCTGATCAGGCACGTTGCCGATATAACCCAAGACCGCTGGCGATTTATCTTTATTGATTTTTCACAGACTCCGGCAAGGGTTTGCCAAGATATGCTCTCCCAGTTGTTATCGGAAAAACAGTTTGCCGGTAGAAAAAATAAAAAATACAAGTCTAATCGATTTTTGGTCGCGAACTTAAACCTCGAGGATAAAAGGCAACTTGTAATTGCTCTTGATAACATTGGTAAACTTTCCCATCAAAAATTGGCCTTTCTTAGAACGTTGGCCTGGGAAAAGAAATTTCGGTTTGCCGCCATTGTGGAAAACTTTTTGCCTGAAAAAGACCTTGACCTTTTACGTCGAGAGTTAATTCCTGCTCAAATGATTAATCTCCAACACCTCAACCGGTCACATCGTGTGAAATTAATTCACTACTTTGTAGAAAAACACCATTTTTCTTGGGATGATAAACAAATCAAACAAATGGCATTAACCGTCAAAGGGTATCCTCTGGGTATCCGAGAGTGTTTGAATAAAGAATTAAAGAGGAGAGACGTAAGAGAATATGAAAGAAAAAAACGAGAATAGCGTACCGGTTAGTCTGGATTCAGAAAAAATTGAAAAAGACTTGCAAACAAGAGGCTGTCCCGTATGTGATTATCAGGGTCGAACCATATTTGACTTCTTTTGCTCGTGGTTATCCCCGTTTGCCCGTGATGAGAAGACTCAAGAGGATTTTGCCGCTGAAATGGGCTTTTGTCCGGTTCATACGTGGAATTTGGCTTCGTTTGCTTCTCTTCAGGGACTTGCTCAGGGATATCCAAAATTGTTAGAACGCTTATCTCATGAACTTGCAAGACTTACCAAAACCTTGACCAACTTACCTGAAAGCGTTAAACTGCCCATAAAGGATTCAGCAACCTGCAGAGTTTGTTCACTCCTGCGTGATACAGAGGCAGCCTATGTCCAGCAGTTGGCCATATTTTTGGAACAAGCGGAAAGCCGCCAGGGGTATACCCATTCTCAAGGTCTGTGCCTTAAGCATCTGGGCTTCCTCATAGGAACTGCGTCCTCCAAAAAAACCACCCAATTTCTTTTATTAGAGGCTGCAAGACGCTTCAATGAGATCGCTCAGGATCTAAGAAATTACGCCACAAAACGTGAAGCCTTACGAAGGGATCTTATTACTCGAGATGAAGGAGATGCTTACCCTCGCGCCTTAATACACATTGCCGGAACTAAAGAAGTGCTTGACCCTTGAGGCAAAATGATATGACTATAAGAAACATTTTCCGAGAATACCTCTAAGGCCAAGACTTCTCTGCGGTAGTGGCGACGGGCCAACAATAGTTAGGAGAAGCGGCGACCTATTTTTGTATTTTCTGTTGGTGTGAATCATCTGAGTCGTTTGATTCTTGTCCTCGCTGTTATCAGCAGCTTTCGGCTTTATTCCTGACACCGAGTGGTCAAACCATAGCTCCTTCCAGAAGTATAGCTATCTAGCCATTATGGTGACTGATACTGCTCTCTGTACCGTTATCCTTACTATTATACCCCGAAAAGATACCCCGGATAAAATCGATTATCCTTCTTGCCCGGGTCACGTATGGAACTTTTTCCCCAACCCAAAGGCTGGCTCATTAAGCATTTCGATTCCCCTTACCAATGTGCGGAGTGATGTTGCTCCTGAAACTAAAACAACAAAAAAAGCTCCGGGTCATATTGCCTTTATAAAATGTTTTTGATAATCAAACCCCTTTAAAAAATACGGACTTTGCAAGTTGCAGAATAAGGCAGGCTAACCCACAAGAACTAAAGTTACTTCCCCCCGTGTGTGTTCTTTTCCATCAACGCTTACGGAACAGGCCACCACGCGGCTGCGCTTCCCAATTTTAGCGAGATGAGCTTTAAGCTCAATTTCCGCATCAATAGGTATGGGATGAATATAGGTGACCGTCATTGACCCGGTTACCATTTTCATTGGCACTCCCTTTCCAAGGGGAATCTCCTCTCTCTGACACAATGCCGCCAAACCAGTCCAAAAGCTATGACAATCAATCAGGGTAGCAATAATGCCACCATTCAGGAGACTTTTGATCCCTTTGTGATGCGGTTCGGCTCTCCACCGGCACACCCCTTCCTTCCCATTCCAAAAACTTTGTATCTTAAGGCCATGGGTATTTTTCGGTCCGCATCCGAAACAACTGCTATAGTCATTAGATGCCCATATTTCCTGGAGGGATTGTTTACCCATCCTTTTCTTTCTCCTTAAAAGTTTTTTTGTTGCTGCTGAGATGAAACACTCTTACCTCGGTGGTTGATTTAAATTTTTCTTCTTTGCTTTTACCTTGTCTCTGAGCCAGGCACACCATCCTTCCATTCCTTCGCCGGTTTTGGCTGAAAGAGAGAGACAAGGAACATGAGGATGTACTTTTTTTATGTTTGTAAAGAATTGATTCACCTCTAATTCAAGAATCCGCAAAAGGTCTACCTTGCTCACAAGCACAAGGTGCGAGCCAATAAAAACCCCTGGGTATTTTAATGGTTTATCTTCTCCCTCTGGTGTACTGAGCAACACCACCCGGAAATCCTCTCCCAGGTCAAAAGCGCCAGGGCAGATAAGATTACCAACATTCTCGATGAATAAAATGTCTAACTCCGGTAATGAAAAATGATCTAAAGCATGCCTTATCATGTGGGCATCCAAATGGCAGGCATCGATGGTATTAATTTGAAGCACGTTCACACCGGTTGCCTCGATCCTTTTTGCATCCCGATCAGTCTGTTGATCCCCTTCAATAACCCCAATGACCATTTCCCCCTTAAGTGCTCGAATCGTATTCTCCAGTAAAGTTGTTTTTCCCGCCCCAGGCGAGCTAACCAAATTTACTACTAAAACCTGAGTGGCTTCAAATATACCTCGATTTCTTTCTGCCAGCCGGTCGTTGTGACGTAAGACTTTTTCTTCAAGCTCAACCCGTTTTGGTTCACTCTCCTGCTCGTGGTGAAAAACATTAGGATTGGTCATCCCGCATCCGCAGGTCTCGCACATTTAAATCACCTCCAGCCCTTTGATGATAAGTTCCCTCCCGGAAATCATCTCCCAATCTGCACCGCCACACTTTGGGCAGGAAAAACTATGAGTTAAAAGATCAAAATCTTCTCCACAGGTTTTACATTTGCCCACAGCAGCGATTCTTTCGATTTCCAGTACAGCACCTTCAAGCCCTGTCTGCCTGGTGCAAACCTCAAAACAGAATTCCAGAGACTCAGGCACCACCCCACTCACCTGCCCCACTTCTAACATCACCTTTACGACCTTACGAACATTATTTTTCCGGGCATAATCCTGAACAGTATCAACAATGTTTTGCATTAGCCCAAGTTCATGCATTGAATACTCATTTCGATAAGTGTTTCATTTCTTTCAGATGATGTGGTTAAAAAGGGGTTAAAGAGAAAAACCCTTTAACCCCTTCAATCGACACGGCTAATAAAGATCTCAAATCAGTTAAGAGAAAATTTGTCCACTTGAACGGGGAAAAATACTCTTCGCCCCGAGAGAAAAGACCCGTTTAGTCTTCAGGATGAAACTTGAACGAAAGGGTGAGTCTTGTTCGGAAGCTCGCGATCTTACCATCTTCGATGGTCATGTCAAGTTTTACCACTTCAGCAACTCTCAGATCTTTAACAGATTTTCCGGCAAGTTCTACTGCGCTTTTGGCAGCATCTTCCCAAGAAGCCTTGCTTGTTCCCACAATTTCAATAACTTTATAAGTGCTCTCAGCCATTTGGTGCCCTCCTTATCAAAAATTGGGTTAATAACGCCTTAAAAATTATAGCCTTTTTTCACCCCCTTTCTTCAATACGAAAAACATTACTTCTTAAAATTATACCAAAAACTCATCATTTAGCAAATTATTTTTCATACTCCCCGTCCTTTCTTCCCCTCGAAGTAAGCGTGCTCATCCCTTTGGCCACTAGAATCCCCTCAGAGGTCTTGACCTCAAATTCTGCCAACGAGATAAGCGATCCTTTCTGAATAATCTTACCTTCACTGAAGATATCACCATTTTTTACTGGAGCCAAAAAATTTATTTTTAAATCTATCGTTACCAGTGTTTGGTTTGGATCAATGAGGGTTAAAAAAGCAATGCCCGCAACCGTATCACCGGCAGTAGCAAGGATCCCTCCTTGCACGACACCAAAACCTTGTAAAAAATCTGACCGAAAGGGGATGCGGATCCGAGAAAATCCTGGCGAGATAAATTCTATCTCTACTGCCAAAAATTTTAACATGGGGCTTTTATCAAGTATTTTGTTTATGGATACCAATTTTTCTTGCGGGAAATCTTGGTAGGCTTTTATATTCATATTCCCAATGAATTAGTGTGCGGGAACAAGCAAAGGAGCGATCTTTTGCAGTTCGAAGTTCAGAACTGCTCCAACAATAATGACCTGTGGAGATTCAGCACGTTTTACATAGACACTGGTTCTTACGGGATTGGTGTCCCCGATCAAAATTTGGTAGGTCTTATCAGTGATATCAGTTAAGGTTATCCGAAAGGCAGGGTTTTCTAAACCAAACGTTTTTAACTGGATATTTTCTACTCCAAATTTTTCAATCTCCACCATCATAAGGAGATTAACAATAAAATCCTCTATTGTAGCTTCCCAGTTTCCAACCGGGTTACCGTGAAGCAAACTCCACCTTTTCTCTTTCCATGCCCCGATCAGCTCACCCCCATTTAAGCTGTTAATTTCGATCTTTTTTACTTCCTCAGGACGAAGAGCCAAAAGAGGTGGGCCAACTTTTTTTCCTCGGTCTTTCGAAGAATCATGGCACTCAAAAAAAGAGTAATAAACAACCAAACCTAAAAGAAGTAAAGCGACAATTAAAGTGTGTTTCTCTTTCAACCTCTCTGTCTCCTCCGCCAGGCTACTACCATTCCAATTGCCAAAATTATAATTGGCTGGAGAATAACCACGCCAATAAAAATCATCCGCGACTGAATTTGGGAAAGGAAAACCGGACTAAGGTCCTCCTGAGAAGGTTTCTTTTTCCGGATGGTGATGAGCGATTCGTCATCGGTCATCCAATGGATGGTATTCAAAAACAGATCTTTATTGCCGAGAAGCTCAAAATATTGATTGAGTAAAAAGTCTGCGTCTCCGAAAACAACCATTTTCCCCGTTTTGATTTGGTTTGTTTCCTCATTTTTTGTACTTTTTTGAGGTGAATCTTCTTTTTTGATTTCCCCCACCATTGCCACAGTGATAGGCCCTTTTTGGTCACGCTTGGGATCATACACATACGTTCCTTCCAAAGCCTTTTCCACATCAGTTTCCGCCCAGCTTTGCTCACCGCTTCGGGCAAGTGCACTTAAGGTGACCTCCCTTTCTAAGGTAGGCCCCTTGGTAACTGAACGAACTAAAGGAAAAACCGTTGGGATGGTAAATTTTTCCGTAATCGGATGGGTGAAATAATAAGGAATCAAGGGAACAAGAGGACCCTTTTCAGTCAAATGATCCTCTGGATCAATCACGATGTCGTCCCCTAAAACTATCCCATAGGTTCTCAGATAACCTTGCATCCCTCTTTCTTTACCCGGCTCAAGCGCAAGGACTACGCTCCCCCCTTTTTTCCAATATTCATCTAGGCGTTGAAGTTCAGCTTGCGAGAATTCCGTTTTTGGCCCTCCTATTACCACAACACTCGCATCATCCGGGATGGGTTTCCCTCCGACAAAAAGAAAATTTCTCACCTGATAATTTTCCGTCTCGAGTGATTGCTTAAGAAGCCCATAACTTACATCGTCCTGCGCTACTTCTTCCAAGCCATATTCTCCGTGACCGGAGAGAAAATAGATGAGCTTTGGTTTGGGGTTGGTCAGGCTCAGAATGGCATTAATGACCTTTTCCTCAGAGGGATAGATAATGTTTTTTAGTTTTCCATTCACTTCAACCACCGCACTATCATAAGAACTCACCCCATATTTTTTCGCCAATCCTGGGTTGCGGTCCAGATTAAAAAGTTCGTATTTGAACTCATCACTTGCTAACGCATAAAGCTCCAAGAGATCCCTGAGGTTGTCTCGTTCTTTGTCCTGGTAAAAACCTCTAACGGTGACTGGAAAAGAAATTTCCTTTAAAAATTTTTTCGTTATTGGAGCGATGGTAAGTTTCTTTTGGGGGGTCAAGTCAAAGCGACGGTTATGATTGTTGGCAATCATCTGGATTACAATGAGAATTCCTACCAAGCACACAATAAAGAGAAACATATTCGCCCACTGCCGGGTAGCATATTCAACGGAAAATCCTTTTACCTCAGTATAGTTTATCACAACATAGACCAGGAAACTCAGAACACCACCAATTATGCCCCCTAAAGACCACCCTGAGAAATCTGCCCCCAAAAAGGAGAGAACAATTCCCATCATGAGTAAAACAATCCCGATCCAAAGAAGAGCAAGAGAAAAACGCACTATCTTCATTTTATACCTCGCCATTTTCGGGTGGTAAGCGAAAGCAAAGTTAAGAAAATAAAAAATGCATGAAAGTTGAAAAAGAAAATCATATCTTTCAAGTCAATGGCTCCCTTTGTAAAGGTGAGAAGGCGGTCAAAAAGGGAAATATTAAGCAGCAGGTTGATCGCTTTTTCATTAGCAACCGCCTCATTCCAGGTAAGAAACCAAAACATCAGTAAAAGTCCGAAGGTACCAATGGCGGCTACAATCTGATTTTCGGTCAAAGAAGAAATCAAAAGCCCGCAGGCAATAAAAGAAGAGCCTAATAAAAAAAGTCCTAAGTATCCGGCAAAGAGAGGTGCAATATCAATTGTATATAAGAAATATGTAATTGTCGGATACACCAGCGTGAGCACCAACATCAAAATCAGAAAAAATAAAGCGGCTAAATATTTGCCTGCCAAAAGTTCCCAGTCACGAAGCGGATAGGTCCACAGAAGTTCGATTGTGCCCAGTTTTTTTTCTTCCGCAAAGAGACGCATGGTTAACAGTGGGATGATGATCATAAGTCCGTATCGGGCGAGATCGAAAAAATAGTCGCCCCATACATTGAAACTTACTTTTTGAAAACTCCACAGCACGTGCATGTTTAAGTCGGTATAGAAAAAAAATCCAGCCAGAACCAGAAAGGTGGCGAGAAGAACATACGCAACAAACGACTGAAAGTACGACCGCAACTCCCGCTGAAAGATGTAGTAAACACCCATTTTTAAAGCTCCTCCTCAGTGACTAACTCCAAAAATACTTCTTCCAAAGTCAAACCGATTTTCTTCATTTCCATAATCGGACCACCCTGCTGCGTGATAAAGGTAGAAATTGCTCTTAGGGTAGCCTCATCCTTTTCCGATTGAACCAACAATGCTTGGACACCGGAAAAAGTAGGCTCTTTTTTTTCTACTTTTATCACCCCAGGCAATACCGTGAGTTCATTTCCCAGTCCACCGTTTCCTCCGTAGTATTGAAACAAGGTTTGAGTAAACTTTTGGATTTTTTCCTGTAAATTTCTGGGGGTGTCTAAAGCGATTAACTTCCCTTTATGGATGATGATCACCCGATCACAGGTCTCACTCACCTCAGGCAGAATATGGGTGCAAAGGATGACCGTCCTTTCCCGCGAAAGGTTTTTGATGAGTTTGCGAACCTCAACCACCTGCCGGGGATCAAGACCGATCGTTGGTTCATCCAGGATAAGTATGTCGGGGTCATTGAGCAAAGCCTGAGCAAGGCAAACCCTCTGGCGAAAGCCTTTGGAAAGTTTCCCGATCAAGCGATCAGCGATTTCGCTGATTCCACAGGTATCCATTACCTTATCAATTTGTTCTTTTCTTTTTTTCCCGTGAACTCGTTTTACACTGGCAGCAAACCCCAGATATTCAGAAACCGCCATGTCCGGATAAAGGGGAGCCTTCTCAGGGAAATATCCGGTATGGCGTTGCACTTCCAGAGGGTTTTTGGTCACATCGTATCCATTTACCAACGCTCTTCCCCGAGTTGGAGGGAAAAAACACGTAAGGATTCTCATGGTGGTCGTCTTACCCGAACCATTTGGCCCCAGCAGTCCCACCACCTCCCCTTTATCAATAGTAAAGGTAATATCCTCGATGCCCAGGATCGGGCCATAATATTTTGTAAGATTTTCTACTTGGATCATAGTAAGCTCTTAATGTTTAGAGGTTATTTTGCCTAAAGTTTTTTATAATAGACAAAAAGAATTTAAAGTCAAACAATAATGTAATTATTTTCATTTTTTTTGAAGGACAAATTCAAAAGATATTCTTCAATCGAACCGAAAGAACTAACAAATGCATTAAATAGCTGACCATGGTTTGGAAAAAATTTTTAAAAAATTTTCGTAAAAACTTCTTGAAAAATTTCTAATTTTCACTATATATCAATCTGCAAAACCACATCAAAAAATTCTGTTTTTTTAATGTTCAATAATTATCACTAGTTGTTACTTAACCAATGAATTGGATTAGAGCCTTAGGGAAATTTACCCTTTCTACTTTGAGAGGTTTGGGAGAAGCCGGGGTTTTTTTGGTTAAAGGCTTTTCGTGGGCCTTTATCCCCCCGCTTAAGTTCCATCGTTTTATGAAACAGATACAGTTCATTGGGGTAAATTCAACCCTCATTGTTTTACTTACCGGCGCTTTTACGGGCATGGTTTTGGGAATCCAAGGTTATTACGCCTTAAACAAATTCGGTTCTGAGGCTCTTCTCGGGCCGACGGTTGCACTTTCCCTGATTCGGGAGTTAGGTCCGGTGATTTCCGCCCTCATGGTCACCGGAAGGGCGGGGTCAGCGCTTACCGCGGAGATCGGAATTATGAGAATTTCCGAACAGATTGATGCCTTAGAGGTCATGGCCCTTAGCCCCTTTCGTTATCTCGTGGTTCCTAATTTTTTAGCCGGAATTATTTCTTTTCCTCTCTTAGCATCGATCTTCAATGTGGTCGGTATTTACGGGGGATACTTGGTGGGAGTAAAACTTTTGGGAATAAGTGCCGGGGGATATTTTGGGGAAATGAGAAGCTATGTGGATATGCACGATATTTTTGATGGGCTTTATAAATCATTAAGCTTTGGGGTTATCATGACCTGGATCTGTTGCTATAAAGGGTATAATGCTGGTTATGGAGCCGAGGGAGTGAGTAAAGCTACCACCCAGGCAGTAGTTGTCTCCTCGGTATTAATTCTGGTTTGGGACTATTTCTTAACCTCAGTAATGTTTTAATTTTTTAAATGAAATGATGATCGACGTTATCGACCTTCATAAGTCATTTAATGGGTTCCAGGTTCTCAAAGGAATTTTTCTCCGGGTAGAAAGGGGGGAGATTTTGGCCTTAATCGGCAAAAGTGGCGACGGCAAAAGTGTGTTCTTAAAACATATTGTCGGCCTTCTCAAAGGAGATCAGGGAAAGGTGCTCATCAATGGAGAAGATATCACCACCAGCAAAGGAGCCGCCTTGGAAAAATTAAGAAAAAAATTTGGTTTCCTTTTTCAGGGGGGTGCTCTGTTTGATTCTCTTAATATTTTTGACAACGTAGCCTTTCCCTTACGCGAAAAAACCAGTATGAAAGAAACCGAGATCCGGGATAAGGTGCTTTTCGAACTGGAACAGGTAGGTTTGCAGGGATCAGAGAACAAGTATCCCGCTGAGATCAGCGGAGGAATGAAAAAAAGAGCAGCTTTTGCTCGATCATTAATCTTGGATCCCGAGATAATGCTCTTTGATGAACCCACCACTGGTCTTGATCCGATAATTGCCAATACCATTCATACACTTATTAAAAATACCCATGAACGCCTTAAATTTACGGGAATAATTGTTACCCATGAAATTCCCAAGATTTTTTCGATTGTGCAAAAGGTGGCGATGTTAAACGATGGAATGGTCATCGCCCAAGGAACACCTCAAGAAATTCAGGCTTCCCCGAATGCTTTCGTTCAACAATTTATTGCCGCGGGGGCATAGAAATTGCTTAAAACTAAAAGGAGAAACGATAATGAAACGGATTGACACAGAACTTTTAGTTGGTCTATTTATGATTGTCGGCATCACATGCCTTGCCTACCTTTCTATAAAATTGGGAAGGATGGAAATCATCGGGGATAAGGGGTATAAGTTATATGCTGAATTTTCCGAAATCGGAGGCCTTAAAAATGGCGCTTCGGTTGAGATTGCCGGGGTTGAGGTGGGACGGGTAAGAAACATCTCTTTATCAGATTACCAGGCAAAGATTGAACTGCAGATAAACTCAGGAGTTAAAATTCAAGAGGATTCGATTGCGGCAGTAAAAACTAAGGGTCTCCTGGGCGAAAAGTATATCCAGCTTTCTCCGGGAGGGGATGAGAAGGTCATTCCTCCGGGAGGAAAAATTCGAGAGACACAGCCACCCCTTGACCTTGAAAAAGCAATTGGAAATTTTATTTTTGGTAAGGTTTAAAAAAAAGAAAAATTGATTTTTTTATATATTTTTTTATAGTGTTTAGTATACTGTAATGAAATAAATGAATGAGAAACCAAAAGAGGGTTTGGTAATTTTTTTGAAAGAAGAAAAGGAGGAAGTATGAAAAAAATAGTAATAATTTTGGCCCTATTGGTGGGGGTGTTGTTTTTTAACCATAATTCTCTTGCTTCTGATCCCGCCCAAGGAACTTCGATTTCAGCAAATGCATCAGAAAAAAGCGCGGAAGGTGTTTTACCTATCCCTGATCCTCTCCAGCGGTATAACCGATTTTTTTATAAGGTTAATGACAAACTTTATTTCTGGGTACTCAAGCCAGTAGCCCAAGGATACGGAAAAGTTTTGCCCAGACCAGCACGGCTATCGGTTCAGAATTTCTTTACCAACATATATGCCCCGGTTCGCATAGTAAACTGCGAACTTCAATGCAAATATGAAAAAGGATCAATGGAACTATCGCGATTTGGGCTTAATACTACCCTTGGATTAGTTGGTTTTTTCGATCCTGCTAAAAACTGGTTTCACTTAACTCCCCCAGATGAGGAAGATTTTGGACAAACCCTTGGTTGCTACAAAGGGCCAGGCTTTTATCTTAACGTCCCTTTTGTCGGATCGACCAGCCTCCGCGATGGGATTGGCACTTTAGTTGATAGCTGTATTGTGCCTTCTTTTTATGTGCTGTCCCATTATCCCGCCGCTTACTATGCGGCCGGAGCAGAATTATTGATGGAAATTAACCGTACTTCTCTGAGAATCGGAGAATACGAGGAATTTAAGCGTGCGGCCCTTGATCCTTATATTGCGATAAGGGATGCCTACAACCAGCATCGGGAAGACTTGATAAGAAAATAACAATTATGGAAGGAGAACTCGGATATGCATTTTTTTGGCCAGAAACTTCTCGGATTCACTTTATGCCTCTTGCTATTGGCTGTTTTCTGCTCTCACTCTCTCGGGGCGGTAGTTTCAGCATCACCTACCGAGAAGGTACGGAAGGCAATTGAAGGAATCACTGCAATCCTTGATGAGTATGTGAAAAATCCTCAAGGGAAAAGAGAGGAAACATTAAATAAAATTATGGTGATCACTGATCAAGATTTTGACTGGGCAGAAATGGCTAAACGTTCTTTAGGCCGCTTCTGGAAACAGAGAACGCCCGATGAGCAGAATAAATTCACCAGCCTTTTTAGAGACCTCCTGAAAAATGCTTATATTGGTAAAATCGACGGTTATGCCGGCGAAAAAGTGGTTTTCGAGGGCGAACAGATTGAAGATAATACCTATTCACTGGTAAAGACTAAAATTATAACCCCATCAAAAGGCACGGAGATTCCCGTAAACTATCGCCTGCAAAATTACGAGGGTAATTGGATGGTCTATGATGTGGTTATCGAAGGAGTTAGTTTGGTTAATAACTATCGAGACCAGTTCAACAGTATCCTCCAGGGGTCATCCTATGACGACTTGGTAAAAAGGATTCAAGATAAATTAGCGCAGGATAATAAAAAATAAAACGCTTCGGATTTCCTATCGGATTCCGTTGACTTAATTTGGTAAAAAAGAAGTCAGGATTCAGGATGTACAACTGAATTCTGATTTCTTTTTTTGACTGTATAATTTAGTCGTCCCTGAAAAAGTCGATTTACGAAACAGAAGCAACTATTTTTGTGCAAGAATGGCTATTCAATTCGGTATCCCTATTGAATTTGAGCCAATAAATTATAAGCAAAAAGAAAGCTCGCAGGAGCTTTCTCATATTAAACCCGCAGCCCGCTAAAATTGCGTTGATTCGATCACCCTCTTTGCCTTTGAGATGGTTGCGCTCCAGCTTGTTATCCGATTTCAAGTGCCCAAAGATCGGCTCAATCGCTGAGCGGCGCTTAAACCATTTCCATTCCCAGCGGCTCACGCTCTTTTTCTTCCGATTTGTCAGCTGTATCGTTGTTCCCTCGCTTATTCCACTTCCCCGAAACCCTTTGTCACAATACGCTTCCTTCGGCTGCCAACCGGCTATCTTCGTCGCTTGCTCCTATCGAGGCCTTCAGGGTATGCCCATCGTAGGGATTCCCATGGATTGCATCAATCCCCAAAATCCAATTCCCCTTTGACGTTGTCACCATCCCCACCTTGCACCCGAATTCGTAGCGCTTGTGCGCCTTGCCCTTCGAGATACACTCCACTTCCGGTGCATGAACACTGTAAATCTTCCCCTTGTCGTCTCGCTTCTGCCGGGACAACCGCTTCGCCAGTTCAAGCAGCTCGTGCACTTTCTCGTTGGCCTGCCCGCTTTTTCTTCCTATCTCTCGCAGTACTCTCCCCAGGTACGTCTTTAACTTCCTGGTCTCTTTCTTTGCCCGCTTCATCTGCTTTGCATGGGCATACCGCCCTTGCCTGGCCAAGGCTTTTTTACTTAAACGCCGGTAGCTTTGACGAAGTCCTATCCCTG
>Ga0182021_10003141_pt1 | contig 19415 bp, 19 predicted proteins | sample 612E3MmetaG_FD_120493 | JGI IMG/M metagenome (GOLD analysis project Ga0182021, IMG submission 120493) | Permafrost microbial communities from Stordalen Mire, Sweden - 612E3M metaG (Illumina Assembly) | ecosystem: Environmental > Terrestrial > Soil > Wetlands > Permafrost | place: Sweden... | reverse complement strand
TGAGCACGAGCTGGGGACTGATTGCAAATAACATCATTCCCATCCATAAGACGGGGATCAGCAAATGTAATGAGATTATATCCCGGATTGATATGGATTTAAATTAATAGGCTGGAACATTCAGAAACGCTATTATTTTGCCAAGCAAGTTTGGATGTAGCCCCAATGCAAGATAACCCAGTACCCATAACCACTGATTTGCAACAATTGCTTATGGATAAAACTACAAATCAAAAATTTAAATCTATAGATGAATATATTTCAGCTTTACCCAATAATGTAAAGAATATTGTAGAAGAAATAAGATTGGCAGTTAATGAGGTAGTTCCCACGGCTGAGGAAGTAATTAGTTACAATATGCCTGCATTTAAATTTCATGGAATATTAGTGTATTTTGCAGCACATAAGGAGCATATCGGTTTTTATCCTGCTAATGCAAAGTTGATTACTGCCTTCAAAGATGAATTAAAAGATTTTGAAACATCAAAAGGAACAATCAAATTTCCAATTGGTAAGCCTCTGCCTGTAAATTTGATTAAAATAATTGTGGAATACAGAGCAAATGAAAATCTGGAAAAGTCAAGAAATAAATTTAAAAAAGCAAAATAATTGCACAACTTAAGACAATATACCGCTAAAAACCAATGCTATTAAACCATTCAATGTTCAAGAACCTAATGATTTATATAAAAATTGAGACATATGCCAATTACAGAAGAAACAAGGATTTTAATTTTTAACAAGTTAAAGAAAAATCTAGAAAAATTCACTCCTCCAATGGTGGTTAGAAATGATTCATTCAACAGTTCATATGAGATCATTGGTAATAAGCCAGTTCCTTATGGATATAATAAAAAAGTTATACCCGGAATGTTTTTCGCAACAATAGCCCAGCGAAAAGACAGCGTAACATTTCATTTTTTTCCGTCATATATGGATACAAAATTGAACGAGATTGCTCCCTCACTTTATAAATGTTTGAAGGGTAAAACATGTTTCCATTTTAATAAAGAGGAACAAGTGAATGAAAAGGAACTTACTTTATTATTAAAAAGAGGATTGATTGCTTGGGAAAAATTCGGATACATGAAATGATTTCTAATTTATATTTATTTATAATGAAAGCACTTGGGATAACATACTGTCAACCGAAACAATACTAACGCAAAGTTGCTCAGCAATAGCTACACCTTTGCTAGGTTTGCCGGCAAAACTTTAGCAACTATGCAAGCAGAGACCTTTTTAAATACAGATCAAAATAAATATGAATACAAATTACCTGAGTAAACAATTCCTTGGCAGCTTTTTCTTTTTTGCTTTAATATTCGTCAGTGCTGGTAAAATTGTCTACTGGCAAGGATTAATATATTTAATTATTGGCTTGATAACTTTTATATTACAAAATACTATCCTGAAAATAGATCCTGAACTTTTGCATGAACGGTCAAAACCAGGAGAAGGAACTAAAAAATGGGATAAAATAATTTTAATAATCTCATTCTTAACCACAATTTCAATGTACGTTACAGCTGGACTTGATTCCGGTCGCTTTCATTGGTCACCTGATTTTCATTGGTCTCTGGTGTTAACAGGAATCATTTTAACAGCATCGGGTCAACTACTTTTTATTATTGCTCAAAAACAAAATAAATTCTTTTCAAGTACGGTTCGAATTCAAACAGATAGGGATCATATTGTTTGTGATACAGGACTATATAAAACTGTCAGGCATCCCGCTTATTTTGGTTCGCTTCTCCAAACATTTGGATTTCCTTTATTATTCGGTTCATTATGGAGTTTTATCCCAGTCAGTTTCTCGATCGTTCTATTATTAACCAGAACAAATCTGGAAGACAAAACCCTTAAAAAGGAATTACTAGGGTATCCGGAGTATTCACAGATCACAAAGTATAAGATAATTCCATATATCTGGTAATATGAATTAAAATTTAATATTGCATCGTTGCCAACGCGTCTGCAACTGCAGGTACACCATTAATCCTACAGATCTAATATAGGCAGTTCGGCCAACTGGTAAAGGCATTGTCTTTGCTGCTTATAGCGACATGGCGTTAGTGCTCTTTTATGAAATCAAAATAGCAAATATCAAAAGGCTGAATGATCTTATGAAAAATCTTGCACCAATAGATCCAAAACAAAGAATAGAAATTCTTGATATCCTTCGGGGATTTGCATTATTAGGTATCATTTTTAATAACATGCAATATTTAAGCGGGTACGCTTTTACGCCATTTGTCACCCTTAAGGAGATAATAAACTTTCATTTAAATGAGGATGTATATCGTTTTTTAGATATCGTCATCACAGCGAAATTTTATACACTTTTTTCTTTTCTCTTTGCAACCGGATTTTATATTCAACTTTCCAGGCACACGGAAGATTCAAATGATTTTCTTAAAACTTATCGCAGGCGGTTATTTATTTTACTCGTGATAGGAGCTGTGCACAGTTTAATATGGTTTGGCGATATTTTACTCTCCTATGCAATAATTGGTTTTATCCTTATTCTATTCCGTAACGTCAAGTCGAAAAATCTCCTTCGCTGGTCAATATGTATTTTGTTGCTGCCATTTCTAATCGACTTAGTTCTGTTGCCTTTTTTCCATGCGCCAGCTACCATCAGTGTTAATAATACATCACCCATGGTGCATGTTTATTATCCTGATATGACACCCGAAACTGTCATCAATACTTATCAAAATGGGTCCGTGGCGGATATATTTCTTTTAAATTTTCATAACCTTGTCTGGAAATACCTGGGTTATTTTCCATCAGGACAATATTTTACGCTGTTTGGAATATTTCTTTTCGGTTACTATCTGGCTTCGATTGGGTTTTTTACGGAAAAATCAAAACCAACATTATTATTAATTATCTGTCTGATCATTGGAATTCTCACTACTTTTTCAGCAAGAATATTAGGTGGAAGTCTCTATCTATGGCCTCCAACTTTTCCTAACATTCTTTTTAAATTTTTATTATTAACAGGACAAATATTTATGTGTATTTCCTATATAATATTTATATACAAAATCATTCAGACTTCCATAGGGAAAAGAATATTGAAGTATTTAATACCCATGGGGCGAATGGCTCTTAGCAATTATCTTTTTCAGACAATCATTATGATTGTAATATTCTATAATTATGGATTTAATTTGTTTGGTAAAATCGGTTTAATCACTACAACAGGCATTGCCATACTAATCCTGGTATTACAAATTATTTGCAGCAATATCTGGTTAAGACATTTTAAATTTGGCCCTTTGGAATGGCTGTGGCGCAGCCTGACTTATAAACAAAGGATAAAAATCCGGTATGAAAAAATATAATAATAAGATAAGAATGAAAATTATGCAGTTGAGTCTTCTATGAATTTTAAAGAGGCACAGCCTTTCAAATTTGCAGGGCTCGATTACCTATCAAAGATTTGAGATAAGATAAAACAAGAACTGCTAAAACCCACACATGAGTCTGCAGGCGGGGTGTTATGCCCAATGAGAAATGTAATACTCCTAAAATAATTCAATGAGCCGAGTTATCTTTCTGTTATTTTTTTCACTCTTTTCAACCAGTTCATTTTCCCAAACTTTTATTTCCGAGAACAAGAAATTGGAAACCCTTTGCAAGGTCTGGGGATTCCTGAAATATTATCATCCTTACATCGTAAAAGGAGGAACAGAATGGGATCAACAGCTTGTAAAACATATTCCATTGGTTATATCTGCAAAAAACAAGCAGGAGCTGAGCAGGCTATATATGGGCTGGATAGATTCACTCGGCAAGGTCAAAGTATGTAAAAAGTGCAGGAGCACCGTCCCTGGCAGCCTGACAAACAATCCTGATCTGAAGTGGCTTGAAAACCGTGAAGTGTTTTCTGACAGCCTTATTGCAAAGCTGGAATATATACGCGATAACCGGAGCCAGCATATAAATTATAATTCGGACAAGAGTCGTTTAGTTGCCCCTGTTTCCTTTGAGGACCGGCAGCCTTATGCAGGGATGACCTTCCCCGGGATGGAATACAGGCTGCTCGGCCTGTTCCGCTTCTGGAATGTGATCAATTATTATTTTCCGTACAAAACCGACATAGGAGAAGACTGGAATGATGTTCTCAGGGAAATGACCGGCCGCGTTAAAAATGCGAGGGATACGGTAGAATACCAGTTGCTGATGGCGGAACTGACTGCAAGGATCAACGACAGTCATTCGGGGCTGACGAATATGTATATCATGCAGCATATCGGGTGGTACCAGGTGCCGTTCCGGATCAGGATCATTGATGAAAAGGCTGTAGTTACGGGATTTTATAACGATTCATTGTCCAGGACTGATGACATTCAATACGGGGATGCCATTGTTTCGGTGAACGACAGGCCTGTTCCGGAGATCATTGCTGAACGTTCCGTTTATACATGCGCATCAAACTGGCCGCGCAAACTTGATAAAATTGCCTGGTTTTTGCTGAACGGTACCAATGACAGCATCAGGATCACTTTCGACCGGGACGGAAAAATATTTCAAAAAAGCATCCACCGATATAAGATCAGGGATCTTGGGCTGTCGTGGGAGTCATGGTGGAAGATCACATATGCCGATACAAGTCAGAAGATCCGCATATTGAACAATCATATCGGGTATATCAACATGGGTATGCTGAAGTTGAAAGAAGTGAGCGATGTGATGGATCAAATGATGACCATGGATGCCATTATTTTTGACATGAGAAATTACCCTAATGGAACTGCCCGGAGCATCGCGGGCTGCCTCGGTGTAAAAAGAACGGCATTTGCCCTATATTCTTCTCCTCTTAAAGGAAATCCCGGGATTTTCGAGGAAAGGCTGGATTATGGCGGTTCAAGTAACCCACATCCATACAAAGGCAAAGTCGTTATTCTTACCAATGAAATGACCATCAGCCAGGCCGAATATTCCTGCATGCTCATCCAGGCGGTAATTCCGACAACCATCATCGGAAGCCAGACGGCAGGTGCCGACGGGGATATTGCTCTTTTCACCTTCCCGGGTGGATATAAAGTTGCCTTCAGCGGGCACGGGATCTATTACCCCGATGGGAGGAAAACACAAAGAACCGGGATCGTTCCGGATATCAAGGTCGAACAAACAGTCGACGGGGTAAGAAAACGGAAAGACGAGATATTGGAAAGGGCTGTTCAATTCCTGTCGACGGGGAAATGATCCTGCCAGGTTTTAAAGTGAATTCAGGATAAAAAGACAATATTCAAGCTGCTGATGAATTTCAAAATGCAGGATTCAAAGAAATAACCTACACAACCGACAACAAAGGATATATCATAAAGTGTAAAAAAATAACCGGGTGATTTCCCTTTTACGGCGGGTCGTTTGCTGCGATCAATAATGAGAATCTGGTCAATACATCCAAAATATCTTGACTCCAGGGGGCTTGTGGCCCTATGGCGCGAAGCTCTTTTAGCGAAGAAAATACAAGAAATTAAAAGGAACGAAAACCATTTTTCCTCACCCATTGTTTGAAGTCGTGAAGGGGAAAATTGAGAGCTGGGAAATTGTAAAACAGGATTGAAATTTGACCCTCTGCTGATCAGGTCTTTCATGGTAAAGATGATAATTGAGATATCCGACCTTATTGGGAATATTGTAAAGACGTTTAAAACCGGGGAGATGAAACCGACCATTGATATTGAAGAACTTGATAAGGAGATATTTTTTATCAGGCTTATCAGACAGGGCGACTGCGGGTGTATTTCCTTTGCATTGAAATCCATGACTATGAGCACTTACGGGGTTGTCAAAGGAAATCCGTTGGATTATTCCCCGGATGGTCATATTTTTGCAGGTTCGAAACACTAACTTTCACTTATGAGAAAAACCTCCGTATTTACACTGATCAGCATCCTTTTCCTGGCAGCTGTTTCTTCCTGTACTAACTACCTGATCCCTGTCGAAAGCTTTAAACATCAGTTTGCAGGCATTGATTCATCAAAACTGTTAAAAGTAAATGTGTCAGGGCCCTACGGCGAAAGTTATTCGTACCTGGCCAACCCGGTCAAAACAATCCATTGCGTTGACAAAGACGGGAAAGCCGCGACCCTGAAAAACAGTCCGTCGATTGAAATACGGTTTACATACGGCGAAAAAAACAAGCATACCGTATTTTATTTTGACCGTGTCTTTGTTAACGATTCTCTTGTATTTGGGGTGGAATCAAGGTTCATTTCTTCGATAAGGAACAAAATTCCCTTGAATACCATCACGAAAATCGAAGTTCAGGACGGCCATAAGAAATTCACCTATAATTGACGATCAGGTTCTTTCATCAAAGAACAGCTCCCTGGCAGAAGCTTGCTGACCGGCGTGCCAGGCATATGCGTGAATTTGCCGGGAAGATTTGTTGCCGGAAGGTAAAACACAGGAAATCTTTTTAGAAATTGAGAAGCTGATCATTAAAAAAGCGTCAGGCAGCAAACATCAATGGCTGAGCTTCTTTTTGGGCAGGAAAACATAAATGAATACGAATAGCAATGGGTCTTTTTTCCTATCTTTGGAAAACTGTGAATTAAGATCAGAGAGTCATGATTAATCAAACAGATATGAAAAATCTTGCCTTTTTTTCAGCCTTTGCGATTCTCCTTTCAGGAGCAAATGCGCAATTCGTGCAGAAGCCCCTTAACTTTCCGGCTGATTCATATTTTACCCGTTACCATGGCATTATCGATTCCAACACAGTCTGGGTCGGTGCTACCCTGGATTCCATAGGGGGTTCCTATTCAAAGGCTATTAAAACGACCGACGGGGGAAATACCTGGCAGTTCTATTCCATCCCGGCATCAGGCACTTACATTATCATCAGCGACGTCACCGCTTTTGATGCGGACACCTGTTATTATGTCCTGTATAGCGGGGCAGGAAGTTCCATATGGAAAACCGTTAACGGGGGATCTTCCTGGACGAAAAAAACCAGCACCCAGTTCTCGGGCGGGTTTGCCAACTTTTACCATGCTTTTTCAGCCGATACGGGCTTAGCGGGAGGAGATCCCAACGAAGGTTACTGGGAGATCCAGAAAACGACCGATGGAGGAAATTCATGGGCCAGGGTGCCTTCCGCCAACATTCCTGCCAGCATGTCGCAGGAAACAGGGACAACCCCCAGCGGGTATAGTGCAGCTGGCAACAGGATATGGTTCTCCACCAACAAGGGCCGATGCTACAGGTCGACCGACAAAGGCTTGAACTGGAGCGTCAAACAGGTGACCAATTCCGTGGCAGGCGGGATACAATATTGCGTTTGTTTTGTCGACAGCCTTAGGGGCGTTTTCTGGGAGCCCATGCCTTTATCCAAAAAAAGCACTGGAGGATATAATTCGTTTTACACCACTACCGACGGTGGGCTTACATGGTCACAGCAGACACTTGATGTGAAATACGAGGTCAGGGATTTCAGTAGAGTCCCCGGAACCCCCGGGGGACTTGTCATATGTGCCTATGATACTTCCAACCACGGGCTGACCACGGTCCTGTTCACTTCTGACTTCCTGTCAACCCTTGCAGTCGTTCAGACCAGGTTATTGTCGGATGGCACCTCTACGTTCACCAATGCTACAACCGGCTGGCTTTCAGGACCCGGTTTGCAGAATAATGACATCCTGAAATTTTCCGGGAACCTGATGGAGTTTGCAGTCATTAAGGAAACTGCCGGTGGCAGCCGGCAACTGCAGGTCATACCCAATCCTTCATCCTCAGAAGCAATTTTACAGGTCCCGGACTCCTTTGGCCCATCAGTCATGATCCTGAAAATATTCGCTGTCACGGGTAAGATGCTGGAAGAACGGAGGATAGCATCTTCCACGAAACTCATAAGACTGAACGCCTCCGGCTACACTGACGGGATATATTTAATCAGGCTTAGTGAGGATGGCGGTGAATCGTCGGTTTGCAAATGGAGCATCAGGCACTGAAATATTCACACTTCTGAAATTCCAGTTTATTATGCCAGCCCGAATGGAGATCCTGCCTGAAAAAAAATTAGCCGGTAAACGGATAAGGATGTCATTTGCCAATAACAAAACAAAAGAGCTGTGGCAAAGTTTTATGCCGGTGCGCGCTGAAATCAAAAATAAGGCCGGGACGGAGCTTTTTTCGGTTGAGGTTTACGATCCATATTATTTTCAGAATTTTAACCCGGGAAAAGAATTTGAAAAATGGGCTGCAGTTGAAGTGATTGATTTTAATGAATTGCCGCATGAAATGGAAACGCTGGTGATACCCCGCGGGCTGTATGCTGTTTTTATTCACAAAGGTCCGGCCAGCGAGGGAGAAAAGACATACAGGAATATTTTTGAAACCTGGCTGCCGGGTTCTTCATACGATATTGACAGCCGGCCGCACTTCGCGGTGATGGGAGAAAAGTATAAAAAGGATGATCCGGATTCAGAAGAAGAAATATGGATACCGGTGAAAAATAAGACATGAATACTGTCGGGTTGCGAACGTGGTAAGCCTTAAAGAACAAAAGTAAGTTTGTACTGCAAAACTTTAATTAAACTCATTAAATCATGAAGATCATTACGACAGCTGTACTGTTGGTTATCACCCTTTTTGCCATACCCGTATTCAGCTATTTTTTCGACATAGCTCCCGGGCCTGCCGAATGGAAGGCGCTGAACATCCTGGTCCTTATGATGGCTGTTGTCATTGCCTACTCGTTCATTGCCGGCGAGCTCACCGGGAACAACAGCCAGGTGGATAAGCTCTGGAGCCTGATACCCATAGCGTACACCTGGGTGGTGGCCGGTTACGGAAATTTTTCATCCAGGCTGGTCCTGATGAGCGTAATGGTTACCATCTGGGGTGCAAGGCTAACGATCAACTTCGCAATGAAGGGCGCCTACCAGTGGCGTTTCTGGGCCGGTGAGGAAGATTACCGCTGGCAGGCGCTCAGGCAGAAGCCTGAGTTCAGCCCGCGCTGGAAATGGACCCTGTTCAACCTCTTCTTTATCTCGGGATACCAGAATGTCCTCATCTTGCTGTTCACGCTTCCAGCTGTTGTAGCCCTGCAGTATGTTTCCAAACCTTTAGGCATCTTTGATTACACAGCGGCTGCCCTTATGTTCTTTTTTATCGCTTTTGAAACCATAGCCGATATCCAGCAATGGAAGTTCCAGAGCAGGAAATGGGCCAGGATCCGGGCCGGCGATGAGCTCAGCGGCGATCATAAAAAGGGGTTCCTTGACAAGGGTTTGTGGGCTTACAGCCGTCATCCCAATTACCTGGCCGAGCAGGCGATTTGGGTAAGCTTTTACCTGTTCAGCATAACGGCCGGCGGGCAATGGTTCAACTGGAGCATAGCGGGCTGCCTCCTGCTGATCGTCCTATTCCAGGGCAGTTCAGGCTTCAGCGAAGAGATCAGTGCCGGGAAATACCCGGAGTATGCAGATTATCAAAAGAATGTTCCCAGATTTTTACCCCTGGGCAGCAGATCATCTCAACCGAAAAAATGAATTCACATGAAAAGACTCATAATTATTCTTTTATCCACAGCTTTGATCACAGTCCTTCCAATTGAAGGGTTTTCTCAGACGGACCCGAATACGCAGGAATTCGGTATTGCGGCCGGCGGCTTTTCCAATTTTCCCGCTAACCAGCATTATCTTACCGATTACGTCAGCATGTTTTACGCTGCCCCCTATATCCGAACCGGGCAGCATGAGTTTTTCGCAGGGGTACTTTATCCCCTGGCGACCAAGGGCATATATTTCAGCAGTGATAATATCAGTCCGCGGCCCGGCTTCATAGCCGGATATAAATTCTATGTTTTCAACATCTACGGAAGGGAGAACATGTTCATCCATTATTCATTCGAGTATATAAGGTTCAAGGGGGATTATGATATAAATTTCAGCGGGAACAACCAGACCTACCACTGGACCGAAACAGATATGTACATCAACAATGTCATCGGCCTGGGATATAACCTGTTCTTTGACATGGACCGGAGGTTCGGGTTATATTATACGCTCGACTACCTCGTCTCGCAGACCGGTTACAGACTTGTCTCCCAGGGTTACAATAACAAATCCTGGTTTACCCAGTATGTCTGGAACAACCTGAGCAACAATTTCGGGGTTTTCTTCAAGCTGACGCCGCTGAAAAAGAAAACGAAAAAGCCGGTTGGGCAGTGACCAGCGGATTCATGCCAACATTACCCAGCAAATGAAACGCATTTTATTTATACTTTCGGCAGTCATTTCAATCCAGGCGGTTGTTTCGCAGGTAACCTCCGGGCCGGGGAAACCGCATGTCGACCAGCGTGTTGAGCTTCTCAGCATTGTTTTCAGGCTGGCAGGGAACTCGGAATACAACTCACAGAGATTCAAATTGTACACCGACCGGATCGATCATCATTTTTCGGCCTTTAAATCACACGAGTTAATAAAATTCATCCAAAAACTGAGAAAGAAAAACGGGGTCAGCTTTGATGCTGTTATGGAGATGGCCATCCAGATTGATGATCCGCCGGCCTTCGCTCCCCTGGTTCCTTTCTCGAAAGAATTACCGGATGAGAGATGGGGAAAAGCAAACGCCGTCCGCTTCATCGGATTGCTGCAAAAGTTCTACACCAACGCCGGGTGCGCGGCTTTTTTCAGGGAAAACGAGGGATTATACTCTGAAGCCTGCAGGAGGTTTTCGGTCGTTTACGATGCCCTGGATGTCAGCTGGTACACGAAATTTTACGGCAAAGAGCCCAACGAAGAGTTCATCATTGTGAACGGGCTAGGGAACGGAGGCGGGAATTACGGGCCTTCCTTACAATGCAGCGACGGGAAAAGGAAGGTTTATGCCATCATGGGAACCTGGACCACCGACAGCCTCGGGATGGCCACCTTTGCCGTAAAGGATTATTTCCCCACCCTGCTTCATGAATTCAACCATTCATTTGTCAATTATCTCGTCGATCTCTATAAAAATGATCTTGAAAGCAGCGGTGAAAAGTTATTCATGGCGGTTAAACCGGAAATGAACAGGCAGGCATATATTGATTGGGAAACGATGTTCAAGGAATCGCTGGTGCGGGCAGCGGTGATCAAATACATGAAAGACCACCGGTTCGACCCCCGGGACATAGACCGGGAAAAAGCGATGCAGCTGAAAAGAGGATTTCTCTGGATAGCCGAATTGACCGAAGAACTGGAGAACTATGATAAACAGCGGGGAAAATACCCCACACTTGAAAGTTACATGCCTGCCATCGTAACCGCATTCAAGACCTATGCCGGGGAAATCCAAACCTTGCTGAAGGCCGCCCGGCCGGAAGAATAAAGCGCAGCCCCGGAGAACAAATAAAAGGGTTTTATATTATATTTGTTTAGATGTTCCGAATACTCTTGCGGAGGGCAGGATGAGCGGGAGATTTTATAAAGGCGTTTACAGGAAGATTGCACGGGATGATGAAGTTAAATTAAATCAACAAATATAAACCATTCAGAAGTGCGGAGTCAGCACTGTAATCTCTGACGATATTATAATGAAAAGGATTACTCTTATTATGCTCTTTCTGCTTGCTGAAGCAGTCGTACTTTTTGCCCAGGCGCCAGATTGGACGTGGGCGAAGAATATCTACGGGACCGAGGATGAAACGGGGTATTCAGTTGCTGTGGATCCATCGGGCAATGTGTTTATCGCCGGATATTTTGGTAGTCGCACCCTCAAAATCGGATCCATCACATTGACGAATTCCGGCGCGGAAAATATTTTTATCGCAAAATTCGATGCCGACGGAAATGCCCTCTGGGCCAAGAGCGCCGGGGGAAATTATTATGATGACGGCATGTCGGTTACCACGGATGCTTCGGGGAATGCCTACCTTACGGGGTATTTCGGCAGTTCCACCATTACTTTTGGCTCGACGACGCTGACGAATGCAGGCTCCTATGATATCTTCCTGGTAAAATATGATCCGAACGGGAATGTGTTATGGGCAAAAGGTGTTGGCGGATCATATGAAGATCAGGGATCTTCGGTAGCAGTGGATCCTTCAGGGAATAACTTTGTTACAGGATATTTTAACAGTTTAACCTTGACTTTTGGAACCACAACCGTACAAAATATCAGTGAATTTGATGTTTTCCTCGCAAAGTATGATGCCGGCGGCAATGTTCTCTGGGCCAAAGGTGCAGGGGGGAACAATGACGATTACGCCTATTCAGTCGCAGCAGACGCTTCAGGAAACGCATTCGTGGCCGGGGCTTTTGACAGTCCGACAATCACGTTCGGGACAGTTACGCTGACGAATGCCGGCGGAGTTTTGAAGAATGACGTTTTTATCGCGAAATATGATGCGGGGGGAAATGTGCTCTGGGCAAAGAGTGCGGGAGGAACGGATGACGATGTGGCTTATTCCGTTGCGGCTGACCCTTCAGGGAATGCATACCTGACAGGGTATTTCAGCAGCTCGCACATTACATTCGGCTCCACGGTTTTAACTAATACGGGGGGTGAAAATATCTTTCTCGTGAAGTATGATCCCAACGGGAATGTAATCTGGGCCAAAAACGAGATTGGCGTGAGTGACGAAGCGAACTCCGTCACCACCGATGCATCAGGTAATATATACGTTGCCGGGTATTTCGGGGGCGCAACCAGTATTTTCGGGACCGATACCCTGACGAATGCAGGGACCGAGAATATTTTTCTTGCAAAATATAACGGGGCCGGGAATGTCCTTTGGGCAAAAGGCGCAGGTGGAACAGGCAGCGATATGGCATATTCGGTTGCAGTCGGCACCTCCGGCGCAACATACCTGACCGGGTATTTCAGCAGCCCGACCATCGCCTTCGGCAGCAGCGCCCTGACCAATGCCGGCAGCACGGATGTGTTTCTCGCAAAAGCAACCAGCAGCCTCGGGGTTGAAGACCATGGCAATTCCGCAGGTATCACACTTTACCCGAACCCGGCCCGCGATGCTGTGAACCTGGAAACCAACGGCAGCTGGAATAAAGAATTTCTGATTAGTATTTACAGCATCACCGGTCAGCTTATCTGGTCGGCGACCCTGGCTCAAAGCCAGAAGCAAATTCATCTCGAAGGACTTGAAAGTGGGGTGTATATAGTTTCGGTCAGATCAGGAGAGAATACAAGCTATCAAAAACTGGTCATCCGGAGATGAGAACGGGCTTCTGAATCCGAGACTTAGCTAAGTGGATTTCTACAGATATATTCAATGGCTGCCGGGACGAATGACAAACTGAAGTTGATATGAAAAAAACCGTCATTTTGCTATGCTCAGTATTTATCCATGTGTTTGGATTCTCACAATGGAACTGGCAAAATCCATTACCGCAGGGGAACGCTCTTAATTCCATTTTCTTCACAAGCTCCACCGAAGGTTTTGCTGCAGGTGATTACGGGACAATCGTCAAAACAAGTGACGGAGGAATTTCCTGGGTCCTGTTATCATCCGGGGAGCATCATGACCTTAACTCAGTGTTTTTTACGGATGAAAACACAGGATATGCTGCAGGGGATTCGGGGACAATCCTGAACACACCTGATGGTGGAATAACCTGGAACAGGTTATCAACCGGGACTGCAATCAACCTGATGTCAGTTTTTTTTACCGGGGTCAACACGGGTTATGCTGCCGGCAGTGGGGGAACAATACTAAAAACAGTCAACGGCGGGATATCCTGGACGGCATTGGCAAGCGGGACAGGAGGCACACTGAATTCAGTTTATTTTCCTGATGAAAACAATGGATTTACAGCGGGCGATTCGGGGATCATTTTAAAAACCACGGATGCAGGCGCAACATGGATTACTTCATCGGGCGGACTGACTGCCACATTGAATTCTGTTTATTTTACAGATCCCACTACAGGGTATGCGGTAGGAGGCGATTCAGGGGGGAACGGTAAAATTTTTAAAACCACTGACGGGGGAACGAGCTGGAATTCCATGTACAATGGGCCGCCTCTTTATTATCTTCACTCAGCCTGCTTTACCGATGCAAATAATGGTTATGTAGTGGGAGAAACAGGAACAATTTTAAAAACAGGGGATGGCGGAACCACATGGACCGGTTTATCAGCCAGAATTACAGATGGCCTGTTTACTATAACTGTAAACAGTGTAAACACCTTATATATTGCCGGCGAATACGGGACAATGCTGAAGTCGGATAACGGGGGAAATGCATGGATCCCATTATCAGGGGTGACAACCAATGCTCTTTCATCCGTCTGCTTCCCGGATGCAAATACAGGCTATGCCGTTGGCTATCAGGGGACCATCATGAAAACCTCTGACGGCGGGTCTGCGTGGGATACCTTATCCAGCGGGACAACTGTAACATTAAACTCGGTTTACTTCACAGGAGCTGATACAGGATATACGGCTGGTTATTCGGGGCTTATATTAAAAACCACGAATGGAGGCACAACCTGGATCACGTTATCAAGCGGAACTATTGAAACCTTATATTCACTTTATTTTACTGACTTGAATACCGGATACGCAGCGGGAGGGGGCGGAAGCATTTTAAAAACTTCCGATGGAGGGGCAACATGGGCTTCCCTTTCCACCGGATCGAGTGACCAGCTCAGAGCGGTTTACTTTGCGAATCATAATGTGGGTTACGCGGTGGGGAACAATATATTATATGACCTTGGCGGAGATGTGCTGAAAACAATCGATGCCGGGGCAACATGGAAACCTTTACCAACACTGACAACCAATGATTTTCTTTCTGTTTTCTTTACCAATGCCAATACAGGTTATGTTGCAGGTGTGGGCGGAACCATTTTAAAAACCATAACAGGAGGAGTTGTTTCAGTTGAAAACGAGCTATCCAAGGTAACGGATTTTACTATTTTTCCAAACCCCGCCTCCGGAAAAATTTACATTTCATCCGGGAAGAAGATGATGGAAGAACTTTCAATCAGTATCTTCAGTTTACAGGGGAAAGAACTGATCAACATGAAATATCATCCTCAAAGTCCCGTTGAGACAGACATAAACGCACTGGTAAAAGGTGTTTACCTGGTCAGGATACAGACCAGGACGGTAGTCGAAGTAAAGAAATTTGTAAAACAATAAAACAGGATTTTATTTTTAATATTCCGAAACAAGGATAATATGGCACAGGTATCAGCACCAGAAACGAAGTATCCAAAATGGCTTGACCGGAAAGAATATCCGTTTAAAAGCCATTACTTTCAGTTGCCCGTGGGGAAGATGCATTATGTCGACGAAGGGCAGGGCTACCCCATCGTGATGATCCACGGCAACCCGGGCTGGAGCTTTGAATTCAGGAAAGTCATTACCGAACTGTCAAAAACCAACCGATGCATAGCACCTGATCACATTGGTTTCGGGCTATCCGACAAACCTCAGGATTTCGATTACCTGCCTGCAAGCCAGGCAAGGAATTTCGAGCTGTTCATGGACAGCCTGAACCTGAACAATATTACTCTTACATTCAACGACTGGGGCGGACCGATCGGGCTTTCATATGCCATCAAGCATCCAGAAAAGATCAGGAAACTCGTGATTCTCAATACATGGCTGTGGTCGGTGGAGGATGACCCTTACTTTCAACGATTCAGCAATATGATGGGAGGAACCATCGGCAAATGGATGATAAAAAATTTCAATATTTTCGGAAAGCTGGTCGTTAAGAAAGCCATGGGCGACAGTAAAAAGCTGACGAAAGAGATCCACCGGCACTATTATAAACACCTGGAAACAAGAAAGGACAGGAAAGGATGCTATACTTTCCCAAGGCAGATCACCCGATCAGCTAAATGGCTGGACACCCTCTGGCAGCAACGCGAAAAAATAAATTCGATCCCGACAACGTTTGTATGGGGGATGAAAGATATTGCATTCAGGGAAAAAGAACTGAATTATTGGATCGCAAACTGGAATAACCCGAAAGTCATCAGACTGGATGAAACCGGACATTACCCGCAGGAAGAAGCCCCGGATGTATTGATAAATGCTTTAATAGATTGACCTATGACCCATATTGCCATAATATCATCAAGCGTAAGGACCGGAAGGAAAAGCCACCGGGTCGCATTGTATTTCAAAAATTACCTGGAAACCCATGGCCTTGCTTCGGCCGGGATCCTCGATCTGAATGAATACAAATTCCCTTTATTCGAGGAGCGACTGCACCTCCAGCAGAAACCCACGCCAGCCATGCTGGATTTTTCAGCAAAGATCTCTTCCGCTGACGGGATCATTATCGTGACACCCGAGTATAACGGGGGATATCCCGCAAGCCTGAAAAATGTGATTGATCTTTTATATGATGAATGGCAACGAAAGCCCGTTGCAATATCTACCGTGTCGGATGGTGTTTTCGGCGGTTCACAGGTGATCATATCATTGCAGTTTCTACTCTGGAAGATGCGTGCCTGGACGGTTCCTGCCATGTTTCCTGTCCCAAAAGTCCAGGATTCTTTTGACGAATCAGGCAACGCAACCGACAGGAGGGCAACTGATAAAAGAGCGTCAGATTTTATCCGGGAGCTGCTCTGGTGCATTGAGGCAAAAAAAAGAATGGAAACCTAAATAATTGAAAGATCATGCGAAAGTTATTAAGTATACTATTTATCGTTTTGTTTTCAGCAGTTGCAACAATTGCACAGGAAAAAAATTCTCCTGTCAAAACGGCCTTACTGATCATTGATATCCAGAATTTCTATTTTCCCGGGGATAATGGCCCGGGACTGGTCAATGCTGAACAGGCAAGCCTGGCAGCCAAAGAAATTCTGCAGGTGTTCAGGAACAAGAAACTTGAGGTCATTCACGTTCGCCATCAATCAAAAAAAGGGTTTGAGATCCATAAAAATGTCGAACCACTTCCGGGTGAGAAAGTGATCACCAAGCAGGAGGTCTGCTGCTTCCTGGGAACGGATTTGCATGATTACCTGAACAGCCTGAATATCAACCGGCTGGTCATTATCGGGATGCAGACGCAAATGTGCCTGGAGGCAGCAGTGAGGGCGGCTCATGACATGGGTTATGAATGCCTGGTGATACAGGACGCCTGCGCCACCAGGAATCTTAAATTCGGAGGCAGGGAGGTCAAGGCTGAAGATGTTCAGACAAGTGTTCTTGCCACGATAAACGAAGGCGGGTATGGGAAAGTATTAGACCTGAAGACGTTTAAGGAAAATTCCGATAAATATTTATTTCAAAAGACCGAATAAGCTTTTACCCCCGGATCTTTTTATAAGCTAACCGGTGAGGTTTCTGAAGGGACCCTTAGGTCTTTTTCCGGGCTTTCATTCCCAAATTTGTTCTCCGGTTCATATTCTGTTTTATATTTGGGGCGAATTAAGTTTAATTCCTGATTGATATGACATACGAATACCCTGAAACTTTTACTCGGTTTTATGACCTTTTCTACCATAAAATAAGAGATGGGGTTGACCATGATTATTTCCTGGTTATAGTATTTATCATACTGGCAGCAGGCCGTGTACCTCTTCTTGCCCAGACTGAGGAGGCAGCGGGTTCCCATGTGATACCTGAAACCCGGGCCGGAAACTGGATGGATGAAAGATACAAAGGATTTTACAATGTGACCAGCTTTTCGGTTTTCGATTTTACAGGTAATTGGATGAACGGGATGCAGACCATTTGCGGTTACAAATTCAATCCTTACCTCGGTTTGGGAGGAGGGATCGGCATAGAGCGATTTCCCAGCCTGCCCACCTACAGTAATTATTCGGCAAATTTTACATTGATGCCTGTTTTTGCGGATCTCAGGTATACCGTTACTAAGACAAAAGTTTCGCCGGTAATTGCAGTTGACGCAGGGTATAAATTCCTTATCAATATTCCCTCTTCCCAGATGGTCACATGGACCGATTCGATCTACCCACCCTACGCCTGGAATGATTATTATCTCTATGATACTTACCTGAGGGGTGGTTTTTTCTTCACTATAGAGGTAGGGGTCAAAGCAAGAGTTTATAAAAGGCTTGGATTATTTTGTTCAGCGGATTATTCACTCTGGTCCGTCTCCGGTGATAACCATTATTGGGTTTACCAGTACGTTCCGGGGGAGGAACCAGGCACGATCAAGTGGACAGCCACCGAATCCGTTGTAAAGGTCCTGGCATACCAGCATGTCTTCCTGATCCGGTTCGGCTTCACATTTTAAGACGGGATGACTTCAACCGTGTGATCAGAAAACCCTAGCCGCAAAATGCTTCAGGGCCTCCAGGGTGGCATCCGGATATTCGATATAGCCCATATGCCCGCAGTCACGCAGGATGAGCGACTCGCTGTGAGCGGGAAGCGAGATCATGTCCCAGAACTTTGCAACGGGCGCCTTCGGATCTTTCATCCCGAGGATAAAAAGGACGGGCAGGCCGGTGGATCTGAGCATGTCCGCCTGGTCCTTTCGTTCCCTCATGCCTTTGATCGCCGCGATGATGCCTTCTTTAGGAAACCCCTTTGCCCTTTTCACCAGCGCATTAATTTCCTTCCTGAACCTGGCGCGTGACTCATCAGGGAAAAGGCCCGGTATGAATGATGCTACGAACCCGAAACGGTCGGCCCGGACCACTTCAACGGTGCGGGTGCGGTTTTTCTTCTCCTGGGCCGAATCGGCGAAGCAATGTGAATGGAAGATCACAAAACCTTTCAGGCGGCCGGGATATTTCCCGGCGAAGGCCTGGGTGACATACCCTCCCATGGAATGCCCGACCATCAGGCATTTTTTAATCCTGAGATGGTCCAGGACCTGCAATATGGCTTCGGCCTGGAGCTCCATCGTATGGACTGATGAAATGCATTCGCTTTTCCCGTGGCCGGGCAGATCCGGGCAAATGATCCTGAACTTCTTTTCAAGCCGGGAGGCGAATTTCTTCCAGATCACCGAGTCCTCGGTGAACCCGTGAAGAAAAACGATGGCTTCTCCCTTCCCCTGGTCTGTGAAATGGATCTTTTTCTGCTTAAAGGTGGTATGCGGCATGGCTTATCAGGTTTATGCCCTCTCCTTTCCAGGAGTGGCGTTTCAGAGATTAAAGATACCTCTTTTTAATGACAGTTGATTGATCCCGATCCATCAATGACCGACTGCCAGCGATAGGAATATTTCGGGAACACTATCCTTAACACAAATGGTGGAAATGAAAATATGAGGAGGACGGGCGAAGTAAAATGGTTACATTACAAAGAAATGCAAGAGAAATCATATCGATAAAAAAAGAATTCATCGCCATAAATTATTGTCCGCTTCGCTTCAATATCGCCACCTACAAACCGGGAATCCGTAAATTAGATTCGAACGCACTGTAATTCCAGTAGGATAGACAGTTAAAGGTGTTGAAGGATCCTGGGAAGGCCAGGATGGAGCAAGATTGAAATCAAGATAATTT
>Ga0182021_10003140_pt1 | contig 19419 bp, 16 predicted proteins | sample 612E3MmetaG_FD_120493 | JGI IMG/M metagenome (GOLD analysis project Ga0182021, IMG submission 120493) | Permafrost microbial communities from Stordalen Mire, Sweden - 612E3M metaG (Illumina Assembly) | ecosystem: Environmental > Terrestrial > Soil > Wetlands > Permafrost | place: Sweden... | reverse complement strand
GTTGAAGGACTCGCCGCAGAGGGGTCAGCGGGCCGCGAGCTCGGACCACAGGAACGACAGCGTGTCGGCGCGCTCGTCGATCTGCGAGGTCAGCGCCTGGCCGTGCGAGTGGCCGGCGCGAGTATCGTAGCGCAGCAGGACCGGCAGGCCCGAGGCCGTCGAAGCCTGCAGGAGCGCGGTCATTTTGCGCGCGTGCAGCGGCGCCACGCGGGTGTCGGAATCGCCGGTCACCAACAGCGTCGCCGGGTACTTGACTCCCGCGTTCACGTGCTGATACGGCGAGTAAGCGTACAGCCACTTGAACTGCTCGGGATCGCTGGCCGAGCCGTACTCGGGCACCCACCATTTGGCCACCAGAAACCGGTCGTAGCGAAGCATATCGAGCAGCGGGTAGGTGCAAACGACGGCGTGGAAGAGGTCGGGCCGCTGGGTCAGGGCCGCTCCCACCAGCAGGCCTCCATTCGAGCCTCCCGCGATGCCGAGCCTGGCAACGGAGGTGTAGCGGTTCTGAATCAGCCATTCGGCCGCGGCGATGAAATCGTCGAAGACGTTCTGCTTGTTCGCGCGCATGCCGGCCAGATGCCATTGCTCGCCGAACTCGCCGCCGCCGCGCAGGGATGGCAGCGCGAAGACGCCGCCGCGCTCGGCCCACGCGGTGGCGGGCGCGCTGTAGCTCGGCGTCATGCTGATGGTGAATCCGCCGTAGCCGGTGAGATAGACCGGATTCGAGCCATCCAGATGGATCCCTTTGCGGTGCATCAGGAACATCGGCACCTTGGTGCCATCCTTGGATGCGTACCAGACCTGTTCGAGCTCGAGCGCGCCGGCGTCGAGCGGCACTTCCGGCCGCGCCCACGGCGTAATCTCGCCGGACTCCGTGTCGTAGCGCCACACCGACGGCGGGGTATGAAACGACTCGAAGCGGAAGAAAGCTTCCCGCCCGCTCCACTGGCCGGACATGCCGCCGGCCGTTCCGATGGCCGCCGGCAGCGGAACCTCGCCCAGGGGCTTCCCGCCCGTGGTGAAGACACGCGTCACCGACGAGACATTGTGGACGTAGGTGGCGAACACCTTGCCGCCTGCCAGGCTGGAATGTTCGATCGCATCCGGGCCGGCGGGCACGATCTCGCGCCAGTGTTCCGGCGCGGGCCGATTCAGATCGATGGCGAGCAGACGCCCGTTGGGCGCTTTCCAGTTGGTCTGAACGAACAGGATGCCGCCCGCAATGCCCCCGACGAAGCGCGCCGGAATGCCCCGGATCACGGGCTGGACGGGCCCGCCGGAGGCCAGGTCCTGCACGTGAATCTCGCTCTCGTCCGCGGCGCTCCCGTGTTCCACCTGGATCAGGAGGTAGCGGCCGTCCTCGGAAACCTGGGGGGTGAGGAAGTACTCGGCGCCGTAGCCCTGGCCGAAGATCTGGCGATCCTGGGCGGCGTCGCCACCCAGCGGATGGTAGAACACGCGGTCCGCATCCGTGTGCCGGCTGTAGAAGAAACCTTTCCGATCGGGCCGCAGCGCCACGGAGTACCGCCCGCGCGGCAGCTTGTCGGGCAGTTCCTTGCCGGAATCGACGTCGAGCAAGGTGACGGCCGTCTCGTCCTGGCCGCCCTGGCGCAGCCCGTAGGCGAGAAGCTTCCCGTCCGGTGTCACGTCCATCAGCTCGACGGCGGTGTTGGAGTCGGCGGGCGCGAACAGCACGCGGTCCTTGCCGCCTTCGCGGACGTAGAGCGCGGCCTGGTCCTGGTCTGCCGCGCGGCGCTGGAAGAAGTAACGGCCGCCGGCCGGGACGGGCGTCTCGGTGTCGTCGAACCGCATCAGCTCGCCGAGGCGCTTGCGGATCGCCTCGCGTTCCGGAATCCGGTCGAGCAGCGAGCGTGCGTAGCCATTCTGCTTTTCGATCCAGGCCCGCGTCTCGGGGCTGGTCTGGTCCTCCAGCCAGCGGTACGGGTCCGCGATCCTGACGCCGTGGATCACCTCGGTCACATTGTCAATCCGGGTCGCCGGCGGCGACTGCGCAGAGACGGACGCCACCGCGCACAGCAGAAAGCAGGCTCGCATCGGATCCTCCAAGTCCCAGTGTAGTGCGGCGCCAGTGCCGGAGGTTTCAGGGCCGCACTCCCGCGGCCGCGCTCTTCACTCCGCGGCGGAGAACTGGACGCAGACGGGCGAGGTGACAGCGATGGTCTTGCCGGTGGCCGTCAGCCGGCCGGTCGCCGGGTCAGCCCGGAACAGCACGATGTTGTCCGAGTCCTGGTTGGCGACGAAGAGATACTGGCCGGTGGGATCGAAGCCGAAGTACCGCGGAGTCCGGCCGCCGCTCGCAAAGTGTCCGGCGGGCGTGAGCCGGCCGCTAGAGCCGTCGATCGCGAAGACCGCGATCTCATTGGCATCGGCGCGGTTCGAAACGTAGAGGAACCTGCCATTTGGATGGAGCTGGATCTCGGCGCCGCTCTTGGGGCCGCGGTAATCCGGAGGCAAGGCGGAGACGGTTTGAATCTCCGTGAGCGCGCCCGCATTCCAACCGAACGCAGTTACAGTCGCTGTCAGCTCGTTGACCGCATAAGCAAACCTGCCGTTGGGGTGGAAGGCCAGATGGCGCGGGCCCGATCCGGCGGCGGCGGCGGAGGGCTGAGTTGCCGCAAGCGTGCCCAGCGCCGCGTCGAAGCGGTAGACGTAAATGCGGTCCGTGCCCAGGTCGGCGGAAAGAGCGAAGCGGTTATCGGGCGAGAAAGCGGCCGAGTGCGCGTGCGGTCCCGCCTGGCGCTTGGGGTCCGGGCCGGAGCCCTTGTGCTGGTCGAAGACCGAGGCTTCGGCCAGGCTTCCATCCGCTTGGATCGCGAACAAGCCGACGCCCCCGCTGCCGTAGTTCGCCGCGAGGAGGTACCTTCCAAACCGATCGACGGCGAGCGCGCAGGGCGAATCGCCGCGGGAGGAGACGCGATTGAGCGGGGTGAGCTTGCCGGTCCGGTGGTCGATGCGAAACGCGCTCAGGTGGCCGGCGCCGGTCTCGTTGGCTGCATAGAGGTACTCGCCGCCAGGGTGGATTGCGAGGAAGGATGGATTCTCCGTCTCGGCCGCGAGGCCGATGGGCACGGTCACTCCCGTGGCCGGATCGAAGCGGAAGACATAGATGCCCTGGCTTCCGTGGCCCGTGTAGGTGCCGACGTAGGCAAACCAGGTCTTCCCGGCCGCGGTCGAGAGAGCGGCGGCGGCGAGCAGCAGGAGCAGGCACCGAAGGGTTCGCATGCGCCTATCAAAGCGCATCGGCGCACACTAACGCAACCGGAGCTGCCTGCACTCCCATTGGGGCAAGCGGTTCCGCCTGCCCCCCCGGTTTTCAAAAGGACGCCGGCGTTAGCGCCGGTTTGCTTCTTCGGCCGCCATCTTCAACTCGTGGTTCACTTTGTCCAGCAGGTCCTTTGCTCTTTGAGCATGGCCCCTCATGTCCCACTCATTGGCCCTCTGGGCTTCCGAGATGCGGTCCCAAGCCTCCGCGCACAATCTCTGCGCAGCGGCAAGATTGGGGTGCCGGCCGCCGGAGATGTCGCGTTCGGGTCTTTGTGCGATAGCGCCCGCTCCGATCAGGAACAAAGCGCCGAAAACGACAGCAAGAATACGAAGCTTAATCATGGGGCCATTCTACACGGGGCCGAAAATCGATGCAAACGGGAAAAACGCGGGTTCTCACGCCCAGACTGGCGGCTCCGGGAGCGGTCTCTCGCCCCCCTACACCGTCGGCTCCCCATGCACCTCGACCTCTTCGGGTTCGACGCCCTCGTGCTTGGGCTCCGGCAGCCGGCCGGTCAGGTTGAGGAAGGTCCAGGCCAGCGCCGTGCTCGAACTCAGAACGCCCGACCACAACCCGATCGTTTGCGGTATCACCGATTGCGACGCCACGCCCGCCGCGGCCATCGAAAGCATCATAACCGCCCAGGTGAGCGATTCGTTGGTGGCGAAGACGCGCCCGCGGTACTCGTTCGGGACGTTGCGCAGAAGCTGCGTCATGTTCAGCACGGAACTGACCGCCACCGCCGCCCGCGAAACGGCGATGAACACGAGCGCCAGCCAGTAGTGCGTCATCTGGCTGAAGACCACGTACGCGCCGCCATGGATTACGAAGCAGATGGCGATGGCGCGTTTGTATACGCGGAAACTGGCGCGCTTGCCGAACCAGTGTCCGAAGACGCCGCCCACCAGCAGCCCGAGGCCGGCGCAAGCCCAGATCTGCCCAATGCCCGCAGCGCCCTTGTGGAACACCAACTCGCCGAAAAGGCTGAACAGAATCTGCGCCGCGCCGCCGCCGCTGGCCCAGCCGACGCTGATCACTGCGATGCCGAGGATCAGCGGGGTGGCGCGCATGTAGCGCAGTCCCTCGGCGTATTCGTGCCAGGGGCGGACCACCTCGGCTTCGGTTAGCGCGGTCCGCTTCGGCCGGAACGAGCCCGCGGGCGCGCGCAGCCGCGAAATCGAGCAGGCCGAGAACAGAAACGAAAACGAATTGAGCGCGAAGGCCCACCGGTAGCCGAATTGCATCACCGTGGTACCTGCGAGCAGGGTGCCCACCACGAGCGTGCTCCACTGCGTGGTTTGGGTCACGGAGTTGGCGGTATGCAGCTCCTCGCGGCTCGCGAGGGTGGGCAGAATCGAAGATCGGCCGCTGGTGAAGAACGGCGAGGCGAACATCAGCAGTCCGCTGAGCAGGTAAAGCAGCCAGGGGTTCGAGCGGTGGACGGTAAGGATGAAGCCGGCGGCGACGACGGCGCGGACCAGGTCGCTCGCGATCATGATACGCTTGCGGTCCAGGCGGTCGAGCACCACGCCCGCCAGCGGCCCGGCCAGAATCGCGGAGACGGCGCGCGCCAGCATGATGCCGCTCACCACCAGGCCCGAGCGCGTGATGGAGAGGGCCAGCGCGAACACGGCGACGTTGTTGAAGTGGTCGCCGATCTCGCTGACGATCTGGCCCATCCAGGTGTAGCGGTAGTTGCGGTTGGTCCGCAGCAGGTTGGAAAACGACGCGCTCAGGCGAGTATCTCCTCGCGCACGGCGATGGCGCGCAGGAAATCCAGGTCCAGGGCGTAGCCGAAACCGGGCGCATCGCTCACCGGGATGGTGCCATGATCGGTCACCTCGATCGGCGGCGCGATCACATCGCGCTCCCAGTAACGCCGGCTGGCCGAGACGTCGCCCGGCAGCACGAAACCGGGAAGCGTCGAGAGCGCGACGTTGTGCGCGCGGCCCACGCCGGATTCGAGCATGCCGCCGCACCAGACGGGAACACCCGAGGCGAGCGCCACATCGTGGACCTTGCGCGCCTCGGCGAAGCCACCCACGCGGCCCAACTTGACGTTGACGATCTTCGCCGCGCCGAGGCGGATGGCCTGCTCCGCGTGGTGCGCCGTGCGGATGGATTCGTCCAGACACACGGGCGTCGCGAGCCTGGCCTGAAGCGCGGCGTGGTCGAGGATGTCGTCGTGCGCCAGCGGCTGCTCGATCATCATGAGGTAGAACTCGTCCAGCCGCACCAGACGATCGGCGTCGGCGAGCGTGTAGGCGGAGTTGGCGTCGGCCATCAGGCGGATCGCGGGGAAGGCCTGCCGCACCTGGCGCACCACGTCCAGGTCCCAGCCGGGCTTGATTTTGATCTTGATGCGCTGGTAGCCGCAGGCCAGTTCCCGCCCGATCGCTTCGAGAAGCGCGGGAACGGACTCCTGAATACCGATCGAGACGCCGCACGAGACTTCAGCGCGCGTCCCGCCCACGTGACGCCACAGCGGGAGGCCGAGCAAGCGCGCTTCGAGGTCCCACACCGCGGCTTCGAGCCCGCCCCAGGCCATGCGATGTCCGCGGATGCGGCCGAACAGCGGCGCGCATTCCGCGGCGCTCTCGAAGCTGTGCCCGAGCGCCGCTGGCCCGGCGAAGTGCTTGAGGATCAGCCACGCCGATTCGGTCCACTCCTCGTTGTAGAACGGCTGCTCGCTGGCGGTGACCTCGCCCCATCCCGCGACGCCGCCCGCCACCACTTCCACCAGGACGATCTGCCGCTCCACGGTGCGGCCGAAGCTGGTTTCGAACGGCCGCACCAGCGGCATCGCGATCTGATGCAGCCGGATCTGTTCTATGCGGAAGGGCATTTTCCGAGTAAGTAGGTTCCCGCTTCCGCCGAGCGCTCGAAGCCGACTACCGCCAGACCGCGGGCGAAACACTCCAGAAACCGCTCGCCGATCGCGGCCTGCATGCGCCGGGCCTGTTCGAGATTCGCCGGAACCGCGATGCGCTCCTCGACAGGCGGCCGTTGCGGGCGCGGCGCGCGCAGCCTCCACTCGGCCACGCAGCGGTCCGTGGGCAGCGATCCGTGCAGCGGGCTGCTGGTCGCGCCCCAATGGTCAGGCAGATAGCGCCGCACGATGACGCCCAGGCGTTCGATGTTGAAGTACGCGTTCTTGACCTCGAGCGGATCGAAGGTCCACTCGATCAGTTCGACGCCACGGCCGAGCGCATCGCGGCGCTGCTCCAGCTTGAGCGCGCGCCCGACGTGCCGGTTGCGGCACTCCGGCAGCACGCCCAGCATATGGCTGTAGAAGAACGGCGTGCCGTCCGGCTTGAAGCCGGGGAAGGCCAGGCAGAAGGCCACCATGCGCGCGCCATCGAACGCGCCGAGAACCTGGCCACCGATCTCGGCCGCGACGATGAAGACTTGCAGCGGGATCGACTCTTCCGCGGCGTAGCCCCATACCTCGTGTTGCAGCCGGACGGCCGCCTCCAGATCCGTGTGCGCCGCGAGCGCGCGGATCGCAATCCCGGTCACGGGTTCCGTTTCGCCTGCTCCCACAACGCGTCCATTTCCTCGAGCGTGGCGCCGGCAACCGTCCGGCCCTGCTCCTTCAGCTTGCGCTCGACGTAGCCGAACCGCTCGCGGAACTTGCGGTTGGTGCCGCGCAGCGCCTGCTCGGGGTCCACCTTGAGGAACCTCGCCAGGTTCACGATGACGAACAGCAGATCGCCGACTTCATCCTCGATCCGCTCGCGGGGCGCGCCGGCCGCTCGCGCTTCCGCCAGCTCGCCCAACTCCTCGTCGAGTTTCTCGAGGACCTGTTCGGCGGACGGCCAATCGAAGCCCACCCCGGCGGCACGCGAAGTCAACTGCGCCGCCTCGACCAAGGCCGGCGTGGCGCGCGGCACCGCGTCGAGCAATCCTTTCTCCGCCCCGCCCTTCTCCGCACCGCGCTTCTCTTCCGCCTTGATTTCGTCCCAGCGGACTTTGACCTCTTCGGGCGTTTTGGCCGTGCCCGTTCCGAAGATGTGCGGGTGGCGCCGCACCAACTTCTCGTTGACCGCGTCGAGCGAATCCTCGATGCGGAAATGGCCGGCCTCGGCCGCCATCTGCGCGAAGAAGACGGCTTCGAGCATCAGGTCGCCGAGCTCTTCCCGAAGGCCGATCCAATCGCGCGCGTCAACCGCATCGAGCACCTCGTAGGTCTCTTCGAGCAGGTAGGGCTTGATGCTGTCGAAGGTCTGCTCGCGGTCCCAGGGGCAGCCCCCGGGCGCACGCAGCCTGGCCATGATCTCGACCAGGCGGGTGAATTTCTCGCCCGTCACTTCATGCCCACAACCAGAATCACGAAGCTATCCGGGAGAATCGTGGGCCTCGGACGGGGCCGGTCCTGGGTCGGCTCGGCAGGCGGGCCGAAGCGCGCGGTAGCCAGGTAGATGTTGTGCGTCTTCGAATCGAGGGTCATGGTGCGTGCGCCGCGCTCGGTGGCCACGGTCTGAACCACCTCGAACTTGCCGGGAGACGACTCCCGGGCCACCGTGAGCGTTCCGTCGCCGTTCGAGCTGAAGGCCAGCCCGGTGGCCGGATCGAAGTCGTTCGCATCCACACCGGCGCCGATCGGCACGGTGGCGACGATCTGGCCGGCATCGGCATCGAGAACGGTCATGATCTTGTTGTGGCAGCCGCTGAAGATGCGGTGGTGCTGTGTGTCGATTCCCATGCCGGAGGGCTCTTCGCAGGGCTTGAGTGGAAACCGCCGCAGGACCGCCAGCTTGCGGCTGTCGATCTCGACCACTTCGCTTTTGTCTTCGATATTGACGTACACTTTGCCCGCTCCGTCGGCCCGGGCGAACTCGGGTTTGCCTCCCAGCGGAATCGTGCCATCCACCGCGCCGGTCGCGGCGTTGAAAGCGGTCGAATCGCCACTGCGGCCGTTGAACGTGAACACGCGGGCGGAAGCCGGGTCGTAGAGGATGCAATCGGGGTTCTTGCCGGTATGGACCTCTCCGATGGGCTTCAGCGTAGCGAGCGAAAAGATGGTCACGGAGTCCATTCCGCCGTTGCTGGTGAAGCCCCGGCCCAGTTCCGGCGCCAGCGCGATTCCGTGCACGCCCAGTGTGCCGGCGATATCGCCGACGACCTTGTTGGCGTCGAGATCGATCACCATTACGTGCGTGCCGCGGGAGACGTAGAGCCGGCGGGCCGCGCCATCGGCGGTCAGGTAATCCCAGCCGCCCTCGCCGCCCAGTTGCAGCCTGTCGATGACGCGATAATCGGGGCCCGCCGCCAGAGCGAACGAGCCAAACAGAAGAGCGGAGCACAGCACAAAGCGCGATTTCATGATCGAGCCGCCTTTAGGTCGATTCTACCGCGCCCCCGGAGGGCTTCGCCGCTGTGGCGCCGCTCGACCGCTGTGTCCCCGCTCGGCCGCTTTGCCTCCGCTCGGCCGTTTTGCCGCCGCTCGGCTGCGGCCCCGATCACTTCGCGGGTCCGGCTGCCGGCGCGCCGCGGCCCGTGATCCGCCTCAGGAAGGCCGCCTCCGCGGGCCGGTACGGGCGTCCGTCAGGATAGAACACGTCGTGAAACCACTCGGGAGGCTGGCGATCCACGTAAGGCTTGCTCCAGGAATCCCACGGCAGATTGGTTTGCGTCTTGCCGGCAACCAGCCCCCAGTTGAACGCCGCCACGCGATACTCCCTGGCGATCGGCAGGGAACCTTCAAAGGTGCTGCCGTTGGGCCGGGCCATGTACTCGGTGCACAGGATCGGCCGCCCGTACCCCGAGAGCGACCGGATTCGCTCCGTGAATTTCGCGGGCGGGTCGTAACTGTGAAACGAGATCACGTCGGACTTTTCGATCTGGACCCGCGCCGTGGCCGAGAGTTTCTCAGGGGGCCACCATTCGCCTTGCCACACAGCGCTGGTCATCGGCTGCGTGGCGCCGGCGTCGCGCGCCCAGGCGAAGACTTGCGGCAGCAGCGCCAGAACGAGTGCGGCCTGGCCAGCCGGTTCGCGATCGCCGTACGACGAGCCGTTCACGTTATCGGGCTCGTTCCACACATCCCATGCGAGCACGCGCGTGTCCTTCGCGAAAGCTCCCACCACTCCCTTGACATACGCTTCGAGGCGCGGCCTCTGTGCGGGATCCCGCAGCGCTTCCGCGCCGGGGCTCTGGACCCAACCCGAATTGTGCACGCCCGGCACCGGCGCCCGCTGCCTGCCGGGCTTCGGCGCCGGATCCCAGCACGAGTCGAACAGGACGAAGACCGGCCGGATGCGGTGCCGCGCCGCGATCGCCAGGAACGTGTCCATGCGATGGAGAAAGCCCTGGGCATCCTGCTGCCAGGCCAGATCGTGCAGGAACACGCGCATGGTGTTCATGCCGATGCCTTCCGCCCATCCCAGTTCGGTGTCGATGCGGGCGGCGTCGAAGGTCTCGGCCTGCCACATCTCGAGCTGATTGATGGCGGTCGAGGGAGTGTAATTGGCGCCCACGAGCCAGGGCTGGCGCGCATACCAGGCATTGGCCGTCTCGGCGGTCCAGCGGGGAGGCTCGGCCATGACACCCGCGACCAGGAGGAACGGAACTGCGGACAAGAGCAAGCGCATAGGTTACCGACAGCGTACATCCGCCGGCCGAGAGGGGGCAAGCGGGGGTGCGACGGCCGCGGGGCGTCTCGGATACACTTGGACTGGGAGGACGCCCGCCGCATGGCCACGCGTTCCAGGGCGCAGGTTGCCGCCGACCTTGCCGTCCGTTACGGGGGGCTCGATCCGGACACGTTGATTCGGGCCTTCCGGGTGATGCACACGTCCCGCCGCCTGGACGACCGCGAGATCCTGCTGAAGCGCCAGAACCGCATTTTCTTCCAGATCAGCGGCGCGGGCCACGAAGCCATCTCGGCCGCCGCGGGCATGGCTCTCCGGCGCGGGCAGGACTGGTTCTATCCCTATTACCGCGACCGCGCGCTGTGCCTGGCGCTGGGCGTCACGCCGGCAGAGATGCTGCTGACGGCCGTGGGCGCGGGCTCCGATGTCGCATCCGGCGGCCGCCAGATGCCGTCTCATTGGGGCGCGCCGAAGTTGAACATCGTGAGCGGGTCCTCGCCCACCGGCACGCAGCTCCTGCAGGCCGTCGGCTGCGCGGAGGCGAACCGCTACCTCGATCCCGCAAGCGATGCCGCCGTGTTGGTCACCTGCGGCGAGGGCGCGACCAGCGAGGGCGAGTTCTGGGAGGCGCTGAACGCGGCGTGCCTGGGGCGCCTGCCCGTCGTGTTCGTAGTCGAGGACAACGGCTACGCCATCTCGGTGCCGGTGGAGGCGCAGACCGCAGGCGGGAACATCGCCCGGCTGGTGGCGGGTTTTCCGGGTCTGCGGGTCGTCGAAGCCGATGGCTGCGATTTCATCGCGTCCTATCGTGCCGTGATCGAAGCCGCCGGCCACTGCCGCTCGGGAGCAGGCCCCGCGCTGATTCATGCGACCTGCATCCGGCCCTACTCGCACTCGCTCTCGGACGAGGAGGGGCTGTACAAGACCGCCGGGGAGCGAGCCGCAGAAGCGGCGCGGGACCCGATGACGAAGTTCCCGGAATGGCTGGTCTCGGAGGGCGTTCTCGACCGCCACGCGTTGCAGACGCTGGTGCACGAGATCGACCTCGAAATCCAGGCGGCCACCCAGGCCGCTCTGGACGCCGCCCCGCCCGCCAGCGGCTCGGCCCTGCTGCATCTCTACTCGGGCACGGTCGATCCCTGCTCGGATGCCTTCGCCACGGCGCCGCAGTTTGCCGGCGATCCGCGCACCATGGTGGACGAGATCAACCTCACGCTGGCGGAGGAGATGCGGCGCAATCCGAACATCGTCGTCTTCGGCGAGGACGTGGCCGATTGCAGCCGCGAAGAGCACCTCGGGGAGGTGAAGGGCAAGGGCGGCGTTTTCAAGGCGACGCACGGCCTGCAGAGGGAGTTCGGCTCGCGGCGCGTCTTCAACGCTCCGGTGGCCGAGGCCGCCATCGTCGGCCGCGCCATCGGCATGGCCACGCGCGGCATGAAGCCGGTAGCCGAGATTCAGTTCTTCGACTACATCTGGCCGGCCATGATGCAGATTCGCGACGAACTCGCCACCCTGCGCTGGCGCTCGAACGGGGGCTTCTCCAGCCCGGTCGTGATACGCGCCGCCATCGGCGGATACCTGAGCGGCGGCGCGGTGTACCACAGCCAGTGCGGCGAGGTCGAGTTCACGCACATCCCGGGACTGCGCGTGGCGTTCCCCTCGAACGCCCTGGATGCCTGCGGCCTGCTGCGCACGGCGCTGCGCGCCGACGACCCGGTCCTCTTCCTCGAACACAAACGCCTGTACCGCGAGCCGTACAACCGGTCGGCCCATCCCGGACCCGATTTCCTGATCCCATTCGGACGCGCCAGCGTGGTCAAGGGCGGGCACGATCTTACCATCGTCTCCTACGGCGCGCTGGTGCAGAAGTCGCTGCTGGCGGCGATCGAGATCGAGAAGCGGGACCCCGCGGTGAGCATCGAGATTCTCGATCTGCGCACGCTGGCGCCGTACGACTGGGAGGCGGTTTCGAGAAGCGTCGGCAGGACCAGCCGGGTGCTGATCGCGCACGAAGACTGCCTGTCCTGGGGTTACGGGGCCGAGATCGCGGCGCGCATCGCTTCCGAATTGTTCGACCGCCTCGACGCCCCGGTCGGCCGCGTCGCCGCGCTCGACACCTGGGTGGGTTATCACCCGCAGCTCGAAAGCGAGATCCTGCCGCAGGCCGGCGACATCGTCCGCGAGGCGGAAAGGCTGCTGCGGTATTGAGGAGGAGCGTGGCGCCGTACCGGGAGCCGCGCCGCCGTAGCCGCGCCGCCGGCTCAGGGAATGAGCTGGAGGTTGAAGGTTACCAGGGCGCCTTCTCTGACATTCACGCTCTGCTCGGTGCGCCGCCCGTCCTTTACCAGCGCGAGCGTGTACTTGCCCACGGGCAGCACAAAGGTGGCCGGAGTCCGTTCGGAGCGCGGCTGGTCGTCGATTAGAATCTCAGCGCCCGGCGGATCGCTTACGACGCGGACGGTGCCTGTCGGCTGGGTCAGGGTGACGACGAGATCCCTCGGCCCGCTGACATCCAACAACCGATACTCCTGGCGATACCCGGCGAGCGCGAGGGAAAGCGCGTGCCGGCCGGATGGAACCTGGAACGAGCACGGCGAAGTGCAGGTTTTGGAAGAATCGTTATCGAGCACGGCGGTCGCGCCCGGCGGGGTGGTCACGATCCGGACGACCTGGGCCAGGGAGGACGGCGGCGGCTGCGCGGGCAGGCTGCGCGGCACGCGCTGAGGCGGCGCAACGGGCGGGATGGCCGGCGCGGTCTGCGGGGCGGCCAGCATGGCGGGCGTCTCCTCGCGTTTGGCGCCGGCGGGCGACGGCCTTGCGCCTGCGAGGGGCGGCGGCGTCGGCGTCACCGTGGCGGCCGGTTCCTGCGCGGGGCGCTCCGTCAGCAACCACTTCTGCACGCCCAGGAACAACAGAGCCACAAGGGCCATCCCGGCAATTACGCCTACAATCGCCAGCCAGGCATTGCTGCGCTTCTTCGGCTCGGGCTCGCCGTGGGCCTTGGGACGGGACGCCAAAACGCCGCTCGGAACGACTTCGGTCGGAAGGTTCTGCCCCGCTCCCCGCGCCAGCGGCTGCCAGCCTTTCTTCGACTGCAGGGCCGCCTCGAGCGCTTCGATAAACTCCGTGCAGGTCCCGTACCGCTGCCTGGAATCCTTCGCCAGCGCCTTGGTCAGCACCATCGACACGGCAAACCCGAGGCTGGGGTTGACGTGTTCGACCGGCGGGGGATCCTCCGAAACGATCTTGTACAGCACCGTGGTGATATGCTCGCCGGTGAACGGTCTTTCGCCGGTCAGCATCTCGTAAGCGACCACGCCGAGGGCGAACTGGTCCGCCTTGCCATCCACCGGCTTGCCCTGCACCTGTTCGGGCGACATGTAGTTCGGCGTTCCCATCACCAGGCCGGTCTGCGTGAGTTGCTGCGAGGCGGCGATCTTGGCGATCCCGAAATCGGCGATCTTGACCGTGCCGCCCTCGTCGATCATGATGTTGGCGGGCTTGATATCGCGGTGGACGATGCCCTTTTTGTGGGCGTAGTCGAGCGCCGCCGCCGTCTGGCGCAGCACGTCGAGGACGCTCTGCTGGGTGGGGGGCTGAGGGCCGTCCAGGGTCTTTTCCAGGGTGGGGCCGTTGACGAACTCCATGGCGATATAGGTGATATCGCCGTCCTCGCCCACGTCGTAGACCACAACGATGCCGGGATGGGAGAGGATGCCGGCCGATTGGGCCTCCCGCACCAGGCGGTCCCGCAGACGCGTCCGCTCCGCCTGATCGGACAAGTCGGCGAGTTTGATCGTCTTGATAGCTACGAAACGGCCGATGGTGGGGTCCTGCGCGCGATAGACGACTCCCATCGCTCCCCGCCCCAGCTCGCTGAGGATCTTGTAGCGTCCGATCGCGTCCATGGTGCCAAGCTATTGTAGCGCACGGGCCGGGGGAACAGTGGCGCGTCTTCCGGACGCGTCCTTCGGGGGGCTGCCGGTCCAGGGCGCCCCCCGCGCGCGCACGCCGTGGCCCCGCCACCCGATACAATGAAATGAGCTCATGATCAGCACCCTGTTTGGCTCGGTCCCGGCGCAGCCGTCGCTGCTCGACCGCCTCAAGAGCGGCGTGGCGAAAACTCGCAGCGGCATCGTCTCGCATCTTGAGACTGCGCTGGCCGGCCGCAAGGAGATCGACGCGGACGTGCTCGAAGAACTCGAGTCCGCGCTGGTCGCCGCCGATATCGGCATTCGCACCACCGGCGAGATCCTCGAACTCATCCGCCAGCGCGTCGACCGCAAACTGGTCAGCGACGCGGGGGAGTTGAAGCTGCTCATCCGCAGCCACCTGGTGGAGGTTCTCGAAGCCACCGAGCGCCCGCTGCCGCGCGTCTCCGAGCCTCCGGCGGTGGTGCTGGTGGTGGGTGTGAACGGCACCGGGAAGACCACCACCATCGGCAAGCTGGCGCGCCTGTACCGCTCGCAGGGCCACGGCGTGCTGTTGTGCGCCGCCGACACGTTCCGCGCCGCGGCCATCGAGCAGCTCGAGATCTGGGGCCAGCGCACCGGAACCGAGGTTATTCACCAGCAACCGGGAGCCGACCCCAGCGCCGTGCTGTTCGACGCCCTCCGCGCCGGCCGATCGAGGAGGATCGACTACGTCATCGTGGATACGGCCGGCCGCCTGCACACGAAATCCAACCTGATGGCTGAGCTGGACAAGATGCGCCGCACCGCGGCCCGGCTGATTCCGGGCTCGCCGCACGAGGTGCTGCTGGTGATGGACGCCACCACCGGCCAGAACGGCCTGGAACAGGCCCGCCGCTTCACGGAAACCTCCGGCGTCACCGGCATCGTTCTCACCAAGCTCGACGGAACGGCGAAGGGCGGCGTGGTCATCCCCATCGCGCGCGAACTGAACCTGCCCATCCGCTACATCGGGGTCGGCGAGAAGCCCGAGGACCTCCTCCCATTCGAGGCGGACAAGTTCGTGGCATCCTTGTTTGAAGGATGACTTCCGACACCATGCGCCTGGCGCTCGACCTGGCACGCCAAGGCGAGGGCCTCACCAGCCCCAATCCCACCGTCGGCGCCGTACTCGCCCGGGAAGGCGAGATTGTCGGCTCCGGCTTTCACACCTACAGCGGGAAGAAACACGCGGAGATTCTGGCTCTCGAGCAGGCCGGAGAGAAGGCCCGCGGGGCCACGCTTTACATCACGCTCGAGCCGTGCTGCCACCAGGGCCGCACCCCGCCGTGCACGGAGGCACTGATCGCCGCCGGCGTCGGGCGCGTGGTGGCCGCGGTGGCGGACCCGAACCCGCGCGTCTCGGGCGAAGGCTTCCGCCGCCTGCGCGCGGCCGGCGTGGAAGTCGAGCTCGCTCCCGAACACGCCCGCGAGGCCGAAAGGCTGAACGAGCCGTTCTTCCACTTCATGCGGACCGGCCGCCCGCTGGTCACGCTCAAGGCGGCGCTGACGCTGGACGGCAAGATCGCCGCGCCGGTCGACAACCGCGGCTGGATCACCAGCGAGAAGGCCCGCGCCCACGTCCAGCATCTGCGCCACACTTCCGACGCCATCCTCACCGGCATCGGCACCGTGCTGGCCGACGATTGCCTGCTGAATGACCGCACCGGCCTCGCCCGCAGCCGGCCGCTGCTGCGCGTGGTCGCCGATTCGCAGTTGCGGCTGCCGCCGCAATCGAAGATGGTCGAGACCGCGCGCGGGGATGTGCTGGTGGCGACCACCTCCGCCGCGCCCGCCGAGCGCCGCCGCGCCCTGGAGTCCCGTGGCGTGAGGGTGATCACCGTCAATGGCGCGGGGGGCCGCGTGGACCTGCGCGGTCTGGTGGAGCACCTGGCCCGGGAGTCGTTTCTCTCGCTGATGATCGAGGCGGGGAGCAAGCTGAATTGGGCCGCGCTCGAAAGCGGCGTGGCCGACAAGGTTTTCTTCTACTATGCGCCGAAGATCCTGGGAGGGCTGCAATCGCTGCCGGTGGTCGGCGGCGCCGGGCGACGCAGCCGCAAGGACGCCATCCTGTTCCGCGACCTCACCGTAGGGCCTATCGGCGCGTTGGACGAATTCGCCGTCGAGGCCTGGCTGGTCAAGGAGACCTGAGCCATGTTCACGGGCATCGTCGAAGAGACCGGCTCGGTGGCGCGCATCGATTCGCTCGCCGCCGGGGCCCGGCTCGAGATCCACTGCCGCGCCGTGCTCGAGGATTCCGCTCCAGGCGCGAGCATCGCGGTGAACGGCGTCTGCCTCACAGCGGTCAGTTTCACGCCCGCAAGTTTCTCCGCCGATGTCTCGCCCGAAACGCTGCGCCGCAGCACGCTGGGCGAACTTCGTATCGGATCTCCGGTGAATCTTGAGCGCCCGCTCACGCCCTCCGGCCGGCTGGGCGGGCACCTGGTTCAGGGCCACGTGGACGGCACGGGCGAGTTCCTCGCGCTCGATCCGCTCGGCGACGGCAACTGGTGGCTCACGGTGCGCGTAGGGGAGGATCTCGACCACTACGTGGTCGAGAAAGGCTCCATCGCCATCGACGGAATCAGCCTCACCGTCGCCTCGATCGAGGCTGGGGTGCTGGCAGCCACCATCGTCCCGCACACCTTCGCCACCACCGCGCTCGGCTCTCACCGCCCCGGCGACCGCGTGAATTTCGAATGCGACATCCTGGCCAAGTACGTCGAAAAACTGCTGGGCAGTGTGAGAGAGACCAGGTCCAGCCTGACCATGGAGAAGCTGCGGGAACTGGGCTACTGAGGGGGCAGCGGCCGTTGGCCGATGGCTGGCGCCCCTGCCATAATTGGGAGATGCGGCACAATCGAGCCCTCATCTCATTTCTCCTGGCCTGCGCCTGCGCCGTGGCGCAGAGCGCTTCCGATCCCAAACAGCGCGTCCGAACGGCGCACGATCTTGCCAAGCAAGGGTCGGAGGCGATCCCGAAGCTTCAGCCCATGCTTTCGGATCCAGTTCCCGCCGTCCGCATCGAGGCCGTCAAAGCCATCGTCGATATCGGCGGCCCTGCCAGCGTCGGTCCGCTGGTCACGGCCGCACACGACACCGACGCCGAGGTGCAGATCCGCGCGACCGACGGGCTGGTGAACTACTACCTGCCCGGGTACGTCAGGCACGGGATGAGCGCATCGCTCTCGCGCGCGGGCACCGCCATCAAGTCCCGGTTCACGGACACCAACGACCAGGTGATTCCCGCCTACGTCCAGGTGAAGCCGGAGGTCATCGAAGCGCTGGGCAAGCTGGCGCGCGGCGGTGCGTCGCTGGAGTGCCGGGCCAACGCCGCCCGCGCCGTGGGCATTTTGCGAGGCAAGGCCGCGGTGGCGGACCTGGTCGAGGCGCTGCACTCCAAGGACGACCAGTTGATCTACGAGAGCCTCACCGCGCTCCAGAAGATCCGGGACCTCGAGGCCGGGCCGCGCATCGCATTCCTGCTTCACGACCTGGATGAGAAAGTGCAGCTCGCGGCCATCGACGCGACGGGGCTGCTCAACAACCGCGACGCGCTTCCGGCTCTCCGCGGCGTCCTCGCCGACTCCCAGAGCGTCCGAGTGAAGCGGGCCGCGCTCAGCGCCATCGCGATGATGCCCGATCCGGCCAGCCGGGACACCTACCAGCGCTATCTCCACGACCGGGACGACGGCTTGCGGGCCTCGGCAGCCGAGGGCTTCGCCCGCCTGAAAGACCCGGCCGACCTGCCGGCGCTCGAGGCGGAGTACAAGAACGAACAGAAGCGGCCGGCGCAACTCGCCAGCGCGTTCGCCCTGGTCCTGCTGGGAAAGACGGAGTTTGCCGAATTCAGCCCGCTGCGTTTCCTGGCCGACACGCTGACATCGGCGGCGTGGCGGGGTGTCGCCGAGGCGTATCTGACCGAGGCTTCCCGCGAACCCGCCGTCCGCAAGCCGCTGGAACAAGCGCTCCAGACCGCTCCGAAGGACGAGAAGATCGAGTTGGTCCGGATCCTGGCCCTGAGCGGCGACAAGCAGACGGTTCCGTACCTGGACAACCTGAGCCGCGATCCGGACACGGACGTTGCTGAGGCGGCGCTGAACGCATCCCGCACCCTCAAGGCGCGGCTGCCGTAAGGAAGGCGGCCAAAGGAGGAACTGCGTGACGACTCTGTGCCGAATTGCGTTGCGGATGGCGCGCGTATCTTTCCTGCCAGCGGCTGCGGTAGTCGCCGCCTCATCGTTGCCGGCGCAGACGCTTCGGATCACCTCGCCGGCGGACGGGGCGGTAGTCAGTTCGGGCCAGACGCTTACGGTGACGGTCGCAGCCTCCGGGGCTAACTTCCAGGACGTTTGGCTAGGAGGGAACCTGCCCCCCGGAGTGTTCTTCCAGCAGGTCCCCGGAACACAGTACCAGTTCACTGCCGTGATTCCAGCCACCACCTCCTCCGGAACGTACTGGTTGACCGCCTCTGGCCATGTGCCTGGCGTCTCCGTTCCCGATGCCACAAGCAGCGTCGATGTCGAGAGGCCGGATGCTCCCGTTGCCGTTGCGAGTGATCCAACCAGGCTGGGTCTCGAGTACGTTGGTGACAGTAGACACCTGCTGTTGTACGGGACCTTCGCCGACGGCTCGAAAGTGGGGCTTCAGGGCTCCTCCCTGACCCTGTATACCTCCGACAATCCCGCCGTGGCGACGGTAGACAGTACGGGGCTCGTGACCGCCACCGGGCCGGGGCTTGCCAACATCACGATCACGAACAACGGAGCTTCGACGATTGTGCCGGTCTCGGTTCCGCAATGGGTGACGGTCATGCCGCGTTCCATCTCGCTCAACCCATCCGGGACACACCAATTCACTCCTCGCGTTGTAATGCCGCCCGGAACGGATCTATCCGTTGCTTGGTCCGTTCACCCCGACCTGGGCAGCATCGACGACACGGGGCTGTACACGGCGCCGTCCTCCGTGACGGAGCCGACCAGGGTGATTGTCACGGCTACCAGCCTGGCCGATCACACCAAGTCCGGCTCCGCCGAGGTACTGCTGCTCCCGCCGATCATTGTCAGCGTGAGCCCCAATGCGGCCACTTTGGGCGGCGGGCAGACCAAGCCGTTCGTTGCGACGGTTCGGAACACGCAATCGAAGGATGTGACGTGGAGCATCGGGCCCACTGGCATTGGGTCGATAGATGACAAAGGGAACTACACGGCGCCCGCTTCAATTGCTTCGCCCCAGACCGTCACCATAACCGCGACAAGCGAAGCCGACGGCACCAAGACTGCATCCGCCCAGGTCACGCTGGTGCCTTCGAAGGACGGTCACAACAACGACCCCGCCCGGACGCAGTAAGAACCTGACATGGGTCAGCAGCGGGGATTTCTACCTACAGACGCGCGAAGCGGACGTTGGCTCGTCATCGAGCAGAGGTGTGGACCGAGGCTCCGGCCGGGAAATGAGAGGAAGACGCGCTACTTGGCCTTGCGCTGCTTCTGCTGGCCGACGCGCACCTTGAAGTGCGCCTGCTTGGCTTCCTGGTACGCCTTGTGGTCGTGCCGGGCCACCGCATCGGTCAGATAGGCGTCCACGC
>Ga0182021_10003139_pt1 | contig 19420 bp, 15 predicted proteins | sample 612E3MmetaG_FD_120493 | JGI IMG/M metagenome (GOLD analysis project Ga0182021, IMG submission 120493) | Permafrost microbial communities from Stordalen Mire, Sweden - 612E3M metaG (Illumina Assembly) | ecosystem: Environmental > Terrestrial > Soil > Wetlands > Permafrost | place: Sweden... | reverse complement strand
ATCATCCTTTGCGAATACCACCAATAACTTTCGCAACTCCAGCAAGTTTTGTCTGAGAGAGTCGATGATTTGATTGGCACGCCAGTAAAACTCCGTCTCCCGGTCGGCAAAGAGGCGAGGTCTCCCATCCTCCCCTTTCAGCAGTTGCAGGTGAATATCACTGCCACTGAATACAAGCTCACAGCTATTCAATGGGCAATCTCCTGTAAATTCAATGTTCAACAGGCCAGGCTTGGTTTCCTTTGGCAACTGTATCCTCAAACTCCCTTCCGCACTGGTGCCGTGCGCAATCGCAACCGCGGTGCCGGCCTTCCATGCTTTAACCACAATACCGGAGCGACAGGCCGCATGGTTATCAAAAAAAAACGACGGTTGGCCATGAAGCATTGCAGCTATAAACACTAACCCGATAATCAGAATGCATTGTTTCATTCTGCAGTTTTCAATTTTATAATTTTTTTTCGTATACCGGCAAGTGTATAATCAATACTTCCCAGTTGTCCTGAATTGTTCATGATCACAAATGCCGGGTATTTCTGAATTTTTAAATCATGATCGCCTATCCCGGTCAATACCTTCTGCATAAAAACCGTTTTACCGGGATCAGGAATCATGCGATAATCGGCCTGTCCTGGCGTTTTGCCGCAAAATACCGTGATAACATTCACACTGACCCCCTGCTCGGCAATGTACCGGTTCAATAATACCTGGCCTGCTATGGAAGCAGGACAATCCACGTTCATTATGACAAATATGCTTTCCTTCTTTTCACCTGGGTTTAGTAACTTTTCCAATGTATTAACATCAATTCGGGTTTCAGAAGCGGTTATCGGGAGCTTATTGCCATGCAATTGTTCTTTGGGAACAGGACAGGCAGACAGATCCGGGAATTTTTCATAGATCGACCCTGCCATGGTCACCATCAACCGGGAGATGAAGTAATGCAGGAAATATTGAACCACCTCGCTCCCATTGTAATGCTCCTTCAGCAATTGTTTCCAGTCGCCGATATCCTGGGCTACCTGGTTTTCCATCTTCTCTTTTCCCACCAGCACATATTCATTCATCATCATATACTGGTTGGCATATTGCTGCAACTGATCGCTGGTAGAGATAATGGAGTAATGATCATGAATGAATTGCCTGAATTCTTTCTTTTTCTGCGCAAGTTCTTCTTCGGTGTGAATGCCGTAACTGCTTTCAAGTAGTTGTTCCGCGCTGATAAAAACGGACCCTGTGTATCCGGAGCTGTCCTTACAGAGACTGCTGTATTTCAGCAATTCGCTTGAGATCCTATTTTGTTTACTTTGGAATGCCTTCGTCAAAGAATCATCGGCAGAAAAGTTTCGCATGGACTCGTCCAGCATCCTTCGCTGATTAAGTAATTCATTTCGGTGGATAAGATGCCGGAAGAAGAAACTGTTCTGAGGAAAACCGGTGAAATCAGGCATGCCATTTTCCCGGAGCAGGAACCGGTTCTCCATCTTCATATAAATCATAGGATAAACCTGTTTTCCATTAAGATCGATCAGGATAAACCCTTCCTTCTTTATAGGAACAACCACCCTGCCTTCCCCATCAAGCCAGGACTGAAAAAGAGTATCGGTTGTAAGTCCGCTGAACGCGGTAATGGAAATATTTTTATTTGCAAATCCCGGTGCATTGATCTCAAGTGTTTGTGAATATGCCCGGCTCCCTCCTGCCAAAGAAATAAAAAGCATGATCACACAGGAAACACATATTGATCCTGCGACATGGAAGCTGCCCGATTTTATAACTTTCATTCGTGCATTTTGATAATCGGCTAACAGGGCAAAAATAGAAAAAGATATCCCTTTTCTAAAATAAAACAAAATATTACTGCACAATGCAGCGAACCCCATAACCGTAATCACGCATGTTGTTACCCACGCTGCTCTGACTAGGATCAAAAATTAAAAAACACGCGTTCGTCCCGGTGAGGGTGGAACTCCAATAATAACTCTGAGTGCCGCCCCATATCGTACCAGTTGAATAGGACCGGCTGCCTATGAGCGGCATTCTAACGGGAGAATTCATCGCGCCTTGTGAAGTATTTGGAGTAAAGCTGTTATCCAGTGCCTGGAGTTCGCTTTGTGCTGGCACACGATATCCTGAAGGACAGGGATCATTGACTCCCCTGGATGCATCATTCCACAAAGTTGTAATGGAAGGTGTATTCCAATCCCAGGGATTTGAAGAATACGTTACAAACAATGCATCCGGACAGGTACCTCCGGTACACCGGGTCACAGTGGTTCCGTTCGCAGGTGTTGCATTGTTGGCATCAGTCCAGGTAACACACTGATGTCCGTCACTCTGTCTTCCCGCGAATAAATCCTAAGGCTTGATGGTGGTCTTTCCTGTTACGGTCAAATTACATGCAGGAGAATTCGATAAATTGCTTCCATTTTCAATGGTGAGATTCCCTCCAACGGTTACAACACCATCCATACTGACTGAGGAGTTTCCTGTCATATAGAAATTACCGGCAATATCACAATATTTTATATTATTGGCAACAGCCGAGTTGGCAATTTGGATTTTAAGGATCGTCAGGTCTTTTGCAGAGCCGGAAGCATTCAACCTTCCGTCTAACGTTACATTATCGGCACCGTTTAAATTGATGAGGGGTCCTGTGCCATTACCGCTTATGGTGAGACCTGTAATCTTTGGATAAATGGTAAGTGAAGTCCAGTTTCCGGCATTTAAGCTGTTCGTGCCTGATTCTCCGGGTGAATTACCCCAAACCGTGATAACAATTGTTTTCCCTGTCTGATCGTTCGCATTGATTGCCTGAAAAGCAGCTAGCGTATTGGTTAATGAAGAGTAATATCCATCTGCACCGTTCGAACCGGCAACCACTATTATATCTCCATTTAAAATTACGTCGTCTTTTGCGAGTGATATATCGCCCCGACCAACACCGCCTATATACAGGCCAATTTCCCCGTTTCCTGAATGATCACCCCGGCCAATACCGCCAGTGAATTGTGCCTGCATGCTTGTTGGGATTGCCAGAAGCAATAAAAAATATAGCGAAAGTCTTTTCATAGTTGTCAGTTGTCAGTTAATTATTGTTAATTGACGATAAACCCAGTTAAGGTGCCGTGCGGATACCTCGACCGCCATAATTGGCATAACGACCATCCACTGTGCGGGCACCCTGGCTGCGGTCAGAAACCTGCAGGTAAATTACGGGACCGCTCCAATAGCCACCACGGAAACAGGCACCTTCTGCAGTGGATACTACAGGCCATGTATTAGCATCTGCATCACCTGTGGAAGTCAATGCACCATCACCGTGGGTGCCGGTAAAAGCTCTTCCTGTTGTGTTACCTGCCGTAATGGCACGCTTCCACAAATCACCGCTCATCTCCATGATGCCGAAATAAGTGGCACCTGCTGTGACACGGGTAGAGCCGGATGTTGCAAATGCTCCTACCCGCATAGGACCCTGTACGGATGCATTGTTGCCATAAGTGGCATTTCCGCCGTTGGTACTTGTTTCATTGGCTAGTCCGGAATTGGTTATACCGGTGTTCTGTGTTATCGTTGTATTGCCCCAGGCATATTCGTCGGCAGTCGGCACTACTGGGCCCCGGCAGGCTTTTTCAAACTCAAGTTCGGTCATTGGGCGCAAGCCACTCCAATCGAGATAAGCTGCTACATCGCCCCAGTTTAAAAAACTACAGGCAACATATGGATAGGTTGAACTGAAAACACCATTCGATTCTGTTATTCCATATCTGTAGCCGGTACTGGTTACAGAATATCGACTGGAAGCCTGCGTCGGTGTCAGGGTATTTAAAAAATCCACATAGCCCTGCTGGCTTATTTCATATTTCATGCAGTAAAATGCATTATATCCCTTTGGAAAATCAGCAGGGATGGGACCTGCCTGGTCGCCACCAAAAAGAGAGGATGGATAATAAAGTGCATTGGCAATTGTACCAATGGTTATTGCTGCTTCAGAACTTACCGGATAAGTATTTGTGGTGGTCGGGTATTTATAGAAGGCTGATACTTCGGTACCGCCACTGCCTAAAGTAAACGCACCCTGCGGCACATATACCATTTCAATGGCGAAAACCTTTACATCAAGCACGGTATTATCAGCAACTCCATTGGTACCATAGTTCCATTGCAGTTGCAAATCGGAAAGAGAAAACGTTCCACTGCCGTTGGCATTGCGGTAAATAAAGGCACCGGTGCCATCAGCTGCAGGGGCAATGGTGCTGCCTGCCGGGGCAGAATATCCGGTGGCGTCGAGTGTGGCATGTTTCCATAACCCATCGCCTCCGCTAGCCACCGTTGCACGGTATTTTACAAATACCCAGGCAGCATCCCAGTTATTCCTTCCCAGGGAAATCCGCCATGAGTTATCCCAGCTCAGGTTGAACTGCACCATCGTGTATTGGCTGGTTGTGTTTTGGCCGGTAAGTTTAATATTGGTTATAGTGATATTATTGGCACTAAGCATTGTTAATACCATAAGTGCGCAGAAGAGCGTAATGAGTTTTTTCATAATTGCAAATGTTAAATGATTATACCCCTGGGATTCCAAATATGAGGGATATCTCCTTCTGAAAATTTATTTCTCAAAAATAAAATATCTGAAAAGTTTCGCAGCAAGAATTACAGCAAATATAGAGGATGTTTTTCAATTAAATAAAAATTAGCTCACAAATTTTAATTTATGTGTTTATTAATAGACAAACAGAATATCCAATTTATCTTCGATACAGTACCCTATGTGGTGGCAACATTCTATTATTATGGGATGGGAAACAAATTAGTTATTCACAACCCGGATTTCCTGTCTCTCTAAATCGTACTTTTGGCGCCAGTTAAAATATACCGTGATAGATATTCTGAAAGACCTGAATGAAGAACAGCGCAAGGCGGTTGAATGTACCGCCGGGCCCTCGCTTGTGATCGCCGGGGCGGGTTCAGGGAAGACCCGGGTGCTGACATACCGGGTCGCCCACCTGCTCAAACTGGGCGTGGATTCATTCAATATTCTAGCGCTCACCTTCACCAACAAGGCTGCACGGGAGATGAAGAACCGCATTATTGACCTTGTGGGCACTTCCGATGCACAGAATGTCTGGATGGGAACATTTCATTCCATATTTGCAAGGGTCCTACGCATTGACGGACATCGTTTGGGATACCCGTCAAACTTCACCATATATGATACCGAGGACTCCAAAAGAGTGATCCGCTCCCTGATCAAGGAAAATAACCTCGATGATAAGGTGTATGCCCCCGGATATATTCTTCATCGTATCTCGGCTGCTAAAACCAGTCTGATCTCTGCCCTTGAATACAATGAATCGCCCGAACTGAGGGAATACGACTCCAGTTCCGGGAAGCCGTTTACCGGGCAGCTTTACCTTCAGTACCAGACGCGCCTTGTAAGGGCATCTGCAATGGATTTCGACGATCTTCTGTTCAACATGAACATCCTTTTGCGTGATTTCCCGGATGTGCTTTACAAATATCAGCAAAAGTTCAAGTATATTCTCGTGGATGAATACCAGGATACAAATTATGCACAATACCTTATCGTTAAGAAGCTGGCTGCCAACAATGAAAATATTTGTGTCGTGGGAGATGATGCGCAGAGTATCTATGCCTTCCGGGGCGCCAACATACAGAACATTCTCAATTTTAAAAGTGATTATCCTGACCTGAAAATATTCAAGCTGGAGCAGAACTACCGGTCAACAAAAACCATCGTAGCCGCTGCAAACAGCATTATCCTCAATAACAAGCAGCAGATCTTCAAGGAAATCTGGACGGATAACGACGAAGGTTCAAAGATCACCCTTATCCGTTCTTCAACCGATGGTGAAGAAAGTAACCTGGTTGCCCAGTCCATCTTTGAAAACAAGATGAACAACCAGCTCCCCAATACTGCCTTTGCTATCCTCTACCGGACCAATGCACAGTCAAGATCGCTGGAGGATGCCCTGAGGAGGATGAATATCCCATGCCGCATCTATGGGGGACAATCATTTTACCAGCGCAAGGAAATCAAGGACCTGCTGGCCTATTTCCGGCTTACCGTCAATCCGAAAGATGAAGATGCGTTGTTCAGGGTCATCAATTATCCTGCCCGTGGGATCGGAAAAACGACCGTAGAAAAACTGATCGTTGCCTCAGATGAGTATAAAAAGAGCATTTATGAAATTCTGGAAGATCCTTCCTCCTATCCTGTTTCCCTTACCGACGGCACTTTTGCTAAACTGAATTCCTTCATCACCATGATCCGCAGTTTTTCCGTACTGTTGAAAACAAAACCGGCTTTTGACCTGGCAAAACACATTGCCTCTTCCAGTGGGTTGTTGAAAGAAATGTACGAAGACAAAACCCCTGAGGGGGTCAGCAGGTTTGAAAACATAGAGGAACTTTTAAACGCCATCAAAGAGTTTACTGAAAAGAAAGCCACCCCGGCCATTGAACCTTTGCCGGTTGCCGGATTGCCACCTGACGAAAATGTTTCTCAACCTCCTGACGAGAACGAACCAAGGACGCTCGACAGCTTCATGCAGGACATAGCCCTTCTGACGGACCAGGATACCAAAGACAGCGAAAACCAGGACCGCGTGACCCTGATGACTATTCATGCAGCCAAAGGATTGGAGTTCCCGTTTGTATATGTGGTTGGGCTGGAAGAGAATCTTTTTCCTTCTGTCCAGTCGATGTCATCGCGGGCCGACCTGGAAGAAGAGCGCAGGTTGTTTTATGTTGCGATAACGCGGGCCCAACAAAAACTGACGCTGAGTTACGCTGAAAACCGGTACCGGTGGGGAAATCTAACCTCCAACGATCCCAGCCGTTTCCTGCAGGAAATTCCGGAAAAGCACATCGATTCTCTGCAGAAACCGATGGGACGACAGGCAAGTTTTCTTACCGATGATAATTTCTCTGGCATCCTTGCCGGGAAAGGGCCTGTAAAACAAAAAACGGTCAACCTGAAAAATTTCCATAAGCTCAACCACCTGCCATCAGGTCCGGCCCCGGTGATCCCGGTCGATAGTGATATCCGGGTAGGGATAGAAGTGGAACACGAACGATTTGGGAAAGGGAAGGTGATCAGCCTGGAAGGTACCGGCCCTAATACCAAAGCAACGGTCTTCTTTCCCGGTATCGGCCAGAAACAGCTCCTGCTTCGTTTTGCCCGCCTGAAAATTATTTAATCTTTCCTTTCACATTTTGGTAGGTCCGGGGGTTTTTTATATATTTGCACCTGGATTTAAGCTGCAAAACAAGTATTTACACAATTAATATATCTGACATGAAAAAACATGTATTTTTTCTGGTTATTCTATTTTTGATAACCCTGGAAGGATTTTCTCAGGTTGGCATTGGAACCCCCATTCCTGATATTTCGGCGATGCTGGATGTTTCCAGTACCACGAAAGGTTTTCTTGCTCCCCGTCTGACTACCCTACAGCGAACTGCCCTCACAGCAACCGCGGTTGACGGACTGATGGTATATGACACCGATCTCCATGCCTACTTTTTCTACAAAGGAGGAACCATTAACGCATGGGAACAGCAACTTTCCTTCACAACGGGATGGTCGACAAGCGGTAACAGCGGGACTACACCGGGAACAAATTTTCTCGGCACGACGGATAACAAAGACCTGGTCTTCAAAGTAAACAACCAGAATGCAGGCCGGTTGTCATCTTCAGCTACAACACTTTTCGGGTACCAGGCAGGTGATGTCAACACGGCCGGGCACAATACCTTTATCGGTTGGTGGGCAGGGAAGGCAAATACCAGCGGGGATGATAATGTTGCTTTAGGCCAGGAGGCCTTGTTGGGGAACACGACAGGGATAAAAAATATTGCCATTGGTAACATGGCCCTGGTCAATAATACCAAAGGACAAAACAATATTGCAATCGGTTACGGCGCCTTGCTCTCCCAGTCATATGGTCCATCAAACTGGGATGGTTTCAATGTTGCTATCGGAAACGGAGCACTTCAAAGCAACCAGCCAAATTCTTCCTCGAATGGCATTCAGAACACTGCAACAGGACATGAAGCGTTGGATCACAATACGATAGGCACAGCAAATACCGCCGTTGGGTTCCGGGCCTTGTATAATAATTCCACAGCCGGGTACAATGTGGCCATCGGGGATAGTGCCTTGTTTACTCAATCCTATGATAATTCAGGCTTTACTTACAGAACTAATAATACAGCAATTGGAAATGCAGCACTTTACAGCAATCAACCAACTGTATCAGGAAGCTCAGGAAATAACAATACTGCAACCGGATTCCATGCACTTTTCTCAAATACAACCGGGTGGGGGAACGTTGCGAATGGAGATCACGCACTCTGGGCCAATACTATCGGTCCGGGGAACATCGCAGTTGGATACAGGGCCCTTGAATATAATACTACACTTCAAAACAATGTGGCAATTGGAACCGATGCCTTACGTACTCAATCATTTTCAAATGGAGGCACCGTTACTTCTTCAGGGAATACAGCGGTAGGATACCAGGCATTATACTCAAACCAACCGACAACTTCATTAAACGGGATCCAGAATACTGCGGTAGGGTTTAATGCACTTGAGAACAACTCAACCGGATATAACAATTCTGCTTTTGGATTTACAGCGCTTTTATGGAACTATACCGGTTCCAACAACACAGCGATAGGATACGGTGCTTTTTCAGCATTCGGAACGTATAATAATTCCACTGCATTGGGATCAAACACTCAAATAACAGTCGACAACGAAGTCAGGTTGGGGGATGATAACATCACAACGCTGGTCTGTAAAGGTGCATATGCGGCGACCACTGCTAATGGGCCAAATGTATACGTGGATAATAACGGACAGATTTTCAGGAGTACTACAGGAGTAAATGGCAACGCATGGTCACTAACCGGAAACAGTCTGTCGGGAACGGAAGTATTAGGTTCGACCAATAATCAACCTGTAAAGCTCTATACAAACAATGCGGAACGGGTGAGGATAAAAGAAACCGGGGAAGTCGGCATAGGAACGAATTCGCCTAATGTTGCACTGGATATTAATGGGGCTGTTGCTTACCGGGCCATAACTCCCGCTACCATCTCGGCATCTCCCCAGAATAATTATAATCCGGGAACGGGAACATTTATCCGCCTTGTTACAACCGCTGATCTTGCAGATTATAATATCTCAGGTATTGCTGGTGGCTATGATGGAAAGATGCTGATCTTCCGCAATACAGGCGTTACAAAAGTTAGTTTTTTAAATCAGGATGGTGGGTCGACCGATGTGAACCGAATTATATGCAGCACAGGGTCCGAAATAGAACTTCTTCCCAATCATACAATTACACTTATTTACGACGCAACGACCCAGCGCTGGGTTGATATCGCATTGCGATAATTCCTGTTGTAATACACACCTTATGAGTTTTACAAAAGTCGGTCAGAGTTGACCGGCTTTTTTTTATGATGATATTGAAATCGACTTACCAATTCTCAAACCCGCCATCTAAAAAGTCCCCTTTCCGCTTGTTCATTTGTCCGCTTGTCCGCTATTTATTTTTTCACTTCTTCGCCACTTTGATTTTTTTATAAACCATAACTTTTCCCAAAATAAATTGTTTTCTAATTAATTGTCATTATATTTTGTCCGCTTGCTGTAGAATACAATAATATATTTAAATATTTGCCTTTATCAATATAAATATAAATACATGACCATGAGAAAACTATTTTCACTTGTTTTGATAAGCCTGGTATTTAGCATACCGGGATTTTCGCAGATTGGGATCGGTACTTCGAGTCCGGACGGATCCTCCATGCTGGATGTTTCAAGCACCACAAAAGGATTGCTCATCCCGCGCATGAGCACGACGGAACGTGGACTTATCAGTCCTGCTACTGATGGTCTCATGGTTTATGATATTACAACGCATTCACTATGATTTTACAAATCAGGAAACTGGAATGAAGTCACTTATTCCAACGGAAGCGGAAGCAGCCCTTCATGGCTGATTACAGGAAATGCTCTTACCGGTACTGAATTTCTTGGCTCCACAAACAGTCAGCCCCTGAAATTTTACACTGCCAATAACGAAAGAATGAGGATCGATGAGAGCGGCAATATTGGAATTGGCACCACTACCCCATCGAGTTTTATCGAACTTAAAAAAAGTTTTAGCCCCGTACTTAAATTTGTAGGTGGACCAGCACCGGGGGATGGTCCTTCCATTTCGCTGTATAACTCGACAAACCTGAGAATTACATTATCCGCCCAGGGTCTGGATCCGGGTGTTTATATTAATGGAGGAGGGCGGGTTTCAACCAGCGGTTTGGGCAATTTGTTACTTCTCGCTGATGGATCCACCAATCAAATGGTCCTGGGCACAAACGGAAATGTTGGAATTGGAGAGACAGTTCCAATCACTCCTTTGCATGTTCTGAAAATGGGAAATAACACCCAGGATATTCTCACCCTGCAACGTGGGACAAATACAACACTCCCTGATATCGGCACTACCAATGTCAACTTTATTCACGAAGGCGATAGTTGGAAGAATGTCAATTGTGGAAGGTTAAGCTGGGAAGTAACTGATATCACCGACAAAAGCTACAACGCTAACTTCAGGATCTATACAATGGGAGATGGAGGAGCCCTATCGAACACCTTCACTTTGATGGGAAACGGGTTTGTCGGAATAGGGACTGATGCCCCGTCGAATACACTGCATGTAATAGCAAAAGCCGATCCGCTTCGCATTGAGGGATTGCAAACAACTACAGAAGAAAATATTCTTGTCGCCGATAATAATGGAGTCGTTTCTACACGTCTTATGAGCAGCCTGGATGCCGGTGGCTGGTTGCTAATCGGTAATGGCCACACAGACTCGGCAACTAACTTTATAGGAACATCAGATGACAACCCCCTTGTTTTTCGCACCAACAGTATAGAAGCCATGAGAATTAATGAAGCCGGCAAGCTTGGAATAGGAACTATAAACTCAACGGAGAAGATAAATATCAATGGGAATATCTTGTTTACTAATGATAACACAATAAGTACTATTGGCATACAGGGAGTGGGAGCCAATTCTACGCCGGGAAGACACCTCAAGATTTTTGCCGGACCCCACGCTAGTGATTTGGGTACTTCAGGAAATCTCTACCTTGATGGCGGTGCAAACCCTGGACCTTCTAAAGGGAATGTTTTGATTGCTTCAGATAATCCAGGCCTTGTTGGAGTCCGGACAAATAATCCAAACAGCGCCTTCCAGATCATTGGATCATTTGCTACGACAATCGTGAGTAAAAGTGCAAATTATGGACTTGGTATAAATGATCAGATAGTCCTTTGTACCGCTGTCATGACTGCCACTTTACCCAACACCGTTGGAATCGCCGACAGGCAATATACCATTAAAAGAACCTTTTCCGGCGGCTCAGCCGTAACTGTTGGAACAACGTCAAGTCAAACAATTGATGGAGTAACCACGTATTCCCTTGCAGCCCAATGGCAATTTGTCACCGTTGTCAGTGATGGGGCTAACTGGCTTATTATCGGTAAAAACTAATTCCATAGGACAAACTTTAATTCATTCAACAATTTCCATAAAAAGGGCTGGCCGGTTCACGGATCCGGCCCTTTCTTTTTTCGCTATTTCGCAAAATCGCCATTTCGCTATTTATCCTTATATTTGCAAAAAGTCTCTTATCATGAATATGGAATACAATACCACCCGCAAACCCCTGATCATACCTGAATATGGCCGGAACATCCAGGAGATGATCCAATATGCCTGTACGATCGAAGACAGGGATCAGCGCCTTAAAGCAGCCAAGATCATCATCAATGTAATGGCCCAGATGCATCCCCAGGCAAAGGATTCAGTGGATTACAAACACAAACTATGGGATCATCTTTATATCATCTCCGATTTCAAGATCGATGTTGACGCGCCCTACCCTCCCCCTCCTGCCCTCAACATCAGCACAAAGCCCGAAAGGATCTCTTACCACGACAAAGAAATAGAATTCAAGCACTACGGGAAGAACATTGCCATGATCATTGAAAAGGCCACGGCATATCCGGACGGGCCTGAAAAGGATGCACTGGTAAAAACCATCGCTATCCACCTTAAAAAATCCTACCTGAACTGGAACCGGGACTCGGTTTCGGATGACCTGATCGAAGAACATCTGAAAGTATTGTCAAAAGGTCAGCTTAAGCTGAATGAAGACATCAAGCTTACCACTACAAGCGATCTTCTGGCCCGTAACAAACCGCGTAAACCATTCCGTCAGAAAAATACCGGAAATAATAACCAAAGGGGCAGAAAAAAACCACAATGAGTTCATTCAGGATTTCAGGTGGGAAACAATTGAAAGGAGAGATTGTTCCCCAGGGAGCCAAGAATGAGGCTCTGCAGGTTATCTGCGCTTGCCTGCTGACCAAAGACAAGGTCACCATCCATAATGTTCCCGCGATCAGGGATGTCGTAAAACTGATGGAATTGCTGAAAGCCCTGGGTGTCAGAGTCACACCATCCGGCAATTCTTCCTATACGTTTGAGGCGGAAGAAATTAACCTGGATTACCTTAACACAACAGATTTTAAAGAAAAAGTCGGGGCCCTTCGCGGATCCATCATGATCCTCGGCCCTATGCTCGCACGGTTCGGCCGTGGTATCGTTTATGCGCCAGGAGGTGACAAGATCGGACGCCGGCGCCTGGATACGCATTTCTTCGGCCTCCAGAAACTGGGCGCTGAGTTCTATTACGACTTTACCAACCAGCTCTTCACCGTTTCCGCGAAAGAACTCAAAGGCAGCTATATGCTGCTGGATGAAGCCTCAGTTACCGGTACCGCCAATATTGTCATGGCTGCCGTTCTTGCACAGGGAATTACCACCATCTTCAACGCCGCCTGTGAGCCCTACCTTTTCCAGCTTTGTACCATGCTCACACACATGGGTGCAAAGATCCAGGGAATCGGTTCCAACCTGCTGACCATAGAAGGAGTCACCAGCCTTAAAGGATGTGAACACACCCTCCTCTCCGACATGATCGAAGTTGGCAGTTTTATTGGCCTGGCTGCCATGACACGTTCGGCGATTACCATAAAGAATGTGAATTACCAGCAACTGGGGCTGATCCCGGATGTTTTCCGCCGGTTGGGCATCGAGATCATCCGTCAGGGCGATGACATCTTCATTCCCCAAAAAGACGTTTACGAACTGGAAACCTTCATGGACGGGTCCATTATGACCATTGCCGATGCACCCTGGCCTGGTTTTACACCCGACCTGATCAGCATCGTGCTGGTTGTGGCAACCCAGGCCCGGGGCAGCGTGCTGATCCACCAGAAAATGTTTGAAAGCCGCCTTTTCTTTGTCGATAAACTGATCGACATGGGAGCCAAGATCATCCTTTGCGATCCTCACCGGGCTACTGTCATCGGACTCGACCGGCAATACCCCTTGCGCGGTCTCCGCATGTCTTCTCCCGACATCCGTGCCGGTGTGGCTTTGCTCATTGCAGCTCTCTCGGCCGAAGGCATAAGCATCATTGACAACATCGAACAAATCGACCGGGGATACCAGGAAATCGACCTCCGCCTCAGGAACCTCGGCGCCGATATCCAACGTATCTGATGCTGACATTTTGTCCTGAAACACCGGTGGCAGGTTTTTTGCTAGGGCAACACCAATCAAAAAAGTAGATTTTTGAAGTTGAAGAAATCATAACCGATGGAAGAAAAGAACAATCAGCACGAAGACCTCATTCAAAATAAAAAAGAAGGAGAAATCAACGAATTCAATGAAGACACAGAAGTAAATTCAGAGTCTGAAGCGTCTGATGAATTATCCGAAGAACACCCGGAAAACAAAAAAGAGAAAGCATCCAGGTCAAAACACCACAAAGAAGACAGAACGGAAGAGCTGCAACTGGAGGTTGCGCAACTGAATGACAAATATCTCCGTCTTTATTCCGAGTTTGATAATTACAGGAAACGTTCGATAAAAGAAAGGATAGACCTGGGCAAATCGGCTGCTTCAGATCTTGTCATCGATATGTTGCCGGTGCTGGACGATTTTGAAAGGGCACTGAATTCAATGGAAACAGGCGAAGATAAGGAGAATGCAATCATCGATGGGATCAACCTGGTCTATCAAAAGCTAAAAAATATTCTTGCCCAGCAAGGACTGGAGCTGATGAAGGTGATGGGAGAAGAATTTAATACCGATTTCCATGAAGCGCTGACAACTGTTCCTGCTCCTAAACCTGAGCTGAAAGGGAAAGTTGTTGATGTTATCCAAAACGGGTACCTTCTCAACGGGAAAGTGATACGGTATGCTAAGGTGGTGGTCGGTAGTTAAATGAATGAAGAATGAAGAATGAAGAATTAAAAATGAAGAATTAAAAATTCCTATTGCCTATTGCCTAATGCCTGATACCTGATGTCAAAACGTGATTATTACGAAATACTGGAAGTTTCCAGAAATGCTACTCCGGAAGAGATCAAAAAGGCTTACCGTCAGCAGGCAATAAAACATCATCCGGATAAAAATCCGGATAATAAGGAGGCCGAGGAGAAATTCAAGGAAGCTGCTGAAGCCTATGAAGTTCTTAGCGATGCCGAGAAACGGAAACGGTATGATCAGTTTGGTCATGCCGGCTTGGGAAATAACAATTCAGGGTTCGGTGGCGGATTCGGTGGCGGGATGAGTATGGATGATATCTTCCGTCATTTCGGGGATATCTTCAGTGGTGGCTTCGACGACCCTTTCGGCTCCATGTTCGGAGGAGGTGGAGGCCGCGGCAGAAAAGCCGTGAACCGTGGATCCAACCTGCGCGTGAAAGTCAAACTTACCCTCGAAGAGATCGCACATGGCGTTGAAAAAAAAATCAAAGTCAATAAATACATCAGGTGCGACACCTGTAAAGGCACAGGGGCCAAAGGAGGAAGTTCCTATCAGACCTGTTCAACCTGTCACGGCAGCGGCCATGTGACCCGCGTTACCAGTACGTTCCTCGGACAAATGCAAACCACCTCCCCCTGCCCTCAGTGCGGAGGCGAAGGACAAATCATCACGGATAAATGTCAGGACTGTGCAGGAAACGGCATCATTAAAGGGGAAGAGGTGATCAGCATCCGCATCCCTGCAGGCGTTTCAGAAGGTATGCAGCTTTCAGTGAATGGAAAAGGAAATGCAGCAGCTCGTGGTGGGGTGCCAGGCGACCTGTTCGTTCAGATCGAAGAGATTGAACACGCCGACCTGATGAGGGATGGGGATAATCTTCATTACGAACACTATATCACCATCACCGATGCAGCACTGGGCACTTCAGCTGAAGTCCCAACCATCGATGGCAAAGCAAAAATCAAGATCGAACCGGGAACGCAAAGCGGGAAGGTACTCCGGCTAAAGGGCAAAGGTCTTCCCAACGTGAATCAATGGGAAGGAAAAGGCGACTTGTTGATCACCATCCATGTCTGGATTCCGCGTACCCTTTCAAAAGAAGAAAAAGCCACCCTCGAAAAACTGGGTGATGCCCCTAATTTCCAGCCTAATCCTTCTTCACGTGATAAAAATATCTTTTCACGCATGAAAGATTATTTTGAATAGACTCCTATCCTTTTCATCAAAAGACCTCGACCCTGATGGATCTCTTTATTGCGAAAAATATCTCCAAGACATTTGCCCAGCACAAAGCCTTAGATAAAGTTGATATCAATGTTCCAGAAGGGAGCATTTTCGGACTTCTGGGGCCTAATGGTGCGGGAAAAACAACCTTTATCCGGATCGTGAACCGGATCCTGGCTCCCGATGAAGGGGAGCTTTTTTTTATGGAGAAACCACTTACCTCAGCCGATGTCTTTAAAATAGGTTACCTTCCGGAAGAAAGAGGCCTGTATAAGAAAATGAAAATCGGAGAACAGGCGTTGTACCTTGCCCAACTGAAAGGACTCAGCCGGCATGATGCATTAAACAAACTGCATTACTGGTTTGAGAAATTCGAGATCAACGCATGGTGGAACCGTAAAGTGGAAGAACTCTCAAAAGGGATGCAACAGAAGGTTCAGTTCATCGTCACCATCATACATGAACCGAAAATGCTGATCTTCGATGAACCCTTCAGTGGCTTTGATCCGATCAATGTGAACCTATTAAAGGAAGAGATCCTTGAACTCAGAAAAAAAGGTTCCACAATCATCTTTTCAACACATAACATGGCCTCTGTAGAAGAGCTCTGTGACAATATCGCGCTCATCAACAATGCCCGCAAAATCCTTGACGGGAAAGTCTGGGAGATTAAAAAAACCTATAAAACAAATACCTTCGAAGTACAATTCACAAAGTTTGATGGTGATACCCGCAGTATCCTCCCACCCGGGTTTGAAGTCCTTGAGCAATCCCACGTAAATGAACATTCCATCGCAAAGATCCGTATCCCTGCAGATGGAAACCCCAATGACCTGATCCGGGAGATGCTGCCCCACGTGATGATCCAGTCGGTAAACGAGATCATCCCCAGCATGAACGATATTTTTATCCGGACCGTTACCAGCCAGCATCCAGATCCTTCCACTTCTTCAAGCGAAAAGATATGAATAAGATCTTACTGATCATCCGGAGAGAATACCTGACCCGCGTAAAAAAACGGTCCTTTATTGTAATGACCATTCTCGGCCCTTTACTGATGGCAGCCATCGTGATCGTTCCCGTTTACGTTGCCACCATGTCGAATGAGGTTAAAACCCTGTCGGTGATCGATGAAACTGGATTTTTTTACGGGAAATTCAAGGATTCTGAAAGCATCAAGTTCCATTACCTTGTCAGCGATATCGGATCCGCAAAAGCTTCATTTACCAAAAGCGGAGATTATGCATTGCTGTATATCCCGAAAACCGAACTGACACTTCCCACCAATGCTATCCTTTATTCAAAAAGCCAGGTTAACATCAATGTAAAGAGCTACATTAAAAATGTGCTGGGAAAACGGGTGGAGGAATTGAAACTTGAAGCCAAGTTAAAAGATCTGAAACTGGGAGATGATGCAAAACTTACGACAGATGATATCCTTCGTTCGATCAAAGCCAGTGTGGAGATCAGTACCATTAAAATCGGGGATCAGGGGAAAGAGGAAAAAAGCTACCCGGAAGTCAGTATGATACTTGCCATGTTCAGCGGGATCCTGATTTACTTCTTTATCTTTATGTTTGGTGCCCAGGTCATGCGTGGCGTGATCGAAGAAAAAACGAACCGGATCATCGAGGTCATCATCTCTTCCGTCAAGCCATTTCAGCTGATGATGGGGAAAATTACCGGAATCGGTTTGGTAGGGCTTACACAGTTCCTGTTATGGGTCATTCTTACCGGTACGATTGTAACCATCGCTACTTCATCATTTTCAATGAAGATTAAACCCGGTGCGGCTACCGAACAACTTATGCCATCCCAGGCAAAGGGAATGTCGATACAGCTGCCCAATGCAGCGGATTCAACAAAGGTTTCAGGAGAACAGTCTAATGAAGTGATCAATGCCATCGAATCCATTGATTTCACGGTCATGATTGGAATGTTTCTTTTCTTCTTCGTCTTTGGATATCTGCTCTATGCCGCTCTTTTTGCAGCAGTGGGCTCAGCTGTTGACAGCGAAGCAGATACCCAGCAATTCATGCTGCCGTTAACGGTTCCACTCATTTTATCCATTGTGATGGCCCAGTATGTGATCCAGGAACCCAATGGGCCGGTTGCGTTCTGGTTCTCCATCATCCCACTCACATCCCCGGTAATCATGATGATACGGATTCCTTTCGGTGTGCCCTACCTCCAGATCATTCTCTCCATGGTAATTCTGGTTGCAGGATTTCTTGGAGCAACCTGGCTCGCAGCAAAAATCTACCGGACCGGTATCCTGATGTACGGAAAAAAAGTCAGCTACCGTGAATTGTGGAAATGGCTTAAGTACAAAAACTAGTTGCTGGATGCTGGATGCTAGATGCTAGATGCTGGATGCTGGAAGAATTATTAAGAAAGAAATCCTCAATTCTCCATCCTCGGATCTCCGACCTCCGACTTCTGATCTCACTTATAAATCTTACTCCACTCATACTTTTTCCTGGTTTTCCAGTCTCCTTTGTGATATACATAACTTGCAATCAGCGGGAGAACAGAAGTAGCTTCGGCATAAACCATTTTTTCGAAGACCGTATCCACTTTACCCCAGGAAGAAGCTTCTTTCAGGGTGGAACTTGAACAGGCTCCATCGCGTGAATCGGCAACAGTGATCTGAACAGCATATTTATGCATGGGAACTTCTTTTCCGAGCACTTCTGCACAGATTACGGTATCCTGCACAAAATTCTTGGGGACTCCCCCGCCGATCATGAACAATCCGGATGTTTTCGCTTTCATTTTGATCAGCGTGAGTTCAAGAAAATCCTTGACAGAATCGATGGAAACATGCTTTTCAGGATGGGTCCACTGGTGCTTCACCAAGCCAAATCCGGCACTGCTGTCGCTGAAGGCAGGGCAGAAAATAGGAACATTGTGCTCATAACAGGCCTGAACGAGCGAATCTTTCTTTTTTGAGTTCTTTTTCAGGTATTTCCCCATCTCCCATATAAACTCACGGGAAGAATAAGGCCTGGGTTCAAGCGAATCGGCGATCTTGGCAACCGTCATATCACAGTTCTGCAATTCTTCTTCATCGATGTATGTGTCATAAATCCGGTCGATATAAAGCCCCCTCAACTGCTGATCATCCACATTGTATGATCCCTGATAATGCTTGTATCCCAATGCCTCAAAGAAATCCATATCGACGATCGATGCCCCTGTTGCTATAATCGCATCCACCATGTTGCTCTTTACCATGTCGACATATACCTGCATGCAACCGCCTGCACTCGTACTCCCTGCAATGGTAAGGAAGATCGTGCAACCCTTGTCTTTGATCATCCGGTTAAGGATATCTGCTGCAGCAGCCGTGTCCCGTGAGGTAAACGACATATCCCGCATGGCATCAATGATTGGCACCGCATTGACCTTTTTAATGTCAAAATGTTTTACCGGCTTGTTGAGAAAGTCTTTCTTCTTCATTGTTATGGATGGATTTCTTTGTGATAATTTTCAATATTCCCCGCAAAATTAAGAATTCTTTTCAGAAGCCTGCTTTCCGATCCGATTTCAAAGATCATTGATTGAATGTCCGGGTATTAACTTCTGATTCTTTGGAATAATCGATCATCCGATCACCGGAGTCTGAATTTCGATTGGGTTTAGTATCCAAGAATCTTCAGCATGGACTTGTAACTCTGCTCCTTTGAGAAGAGTTTGAATGTCACTTCATCGTTCTCATCAAGGTCGATCAAAACATGTTT
>Ga0182021_10003138_pt1 | contig 19423 bp, 23 predicted proteins | sample 612E3MmetaG_FD_120493 | JGI IMG/M metagenome (GOLD analysis project Ga0182021, IMG submission 120493) | Permafrost microbial communities from Stordalen Mire, Sweden - 612E3M metaG (Illumina Assembly) | ecosystem: Environmental > Terrestrial > Soil > Wetlands > Permafrost | place: Sweden... | reverse complement strand
CCCGCCGTCAATACGATTACATCACCAATTTTTGCCAGTCCTGTTTCCATGGCAGTTTGACGCGCGACTTCAAGCCATTTTTCCAGATTTGTAGGGGAAGTTTTTATCAACGGATACGTACCCCAGACCAGATTAAGACGCCGCATTACTGTTTCGGATAGCGTTACGGCCAGGATAGGCTGACCGGGTCGATGTTTGGCCACCCGTAACGCGGTAGTGCCGCCGGCAGTCAGGGCGATAATAGCTTTCGCATCAATCTGGCTGGCAATCTGGCAGGCGCCTCGTGCAGTAGCATCGTCTACCTCGCTTAAAAGCTCACCCTGCGGTTCGTAGAAAACCTTATCATGGGGAAGTACCGTTTCTGCCTCATATATTATCTTTGACATCATTTGAATTGCTTCTACGGGGTATTGCCCGACAGATGTTTCTTCGGAAAGCATTACGGCATCTGTGCCGTCGAGGACGGCATTGGCCACATCTGTTGCCTCGGCTCTAGTGGGGGTTGGTGATTTTACCATAGATTCTAGCATTTCAGTGGCGGTAATGACCGGTCTGCCGCGCTGATTGGCTTCCCGAATTATTTTTTTCTGTGCTAGAGGTACTTTCTCGATACTAATCTGTAATCCCAAGTCGCCGCGGGCTACCATGACGCCGTCACTGATATCAATAATCGAACTACTGACCGCCAGTGCCTCACCTTTCTCTATTTTGGTAACGATGGGGATACTAACGCTCATTTCTCTGGCAAGAGATTTTACTTCTTCAACCTGTTGCGTTGAGGTGATAAATGAGAGAGCGATATAGTCAACTTGATTGTCTTCAGCAAACCGCAGGTGGTCGCCAAAGACCGCTTTGGTGTCACCGGTACGGCGTTTCCTTCCGGGACAGTCCATCAGGACCGCCGTGGGAAGATTTAATTTCCGGGCGGCAGCCCGCACTATAGCTACGGTCTGACGGTGTTCTTCCAGGGTACCGTAGGATAAGTTCAAACGGGCAACATCCATCCCGCTTTGCAACATTTTCTCAATGATTTCGGGGTTGTTGCTGGCAGGTCCCAGTGTGCAGACTATCTTGACATGACGTTTTAATCTATCTGTATTCATATTCTCGATTATAACATACCAAAAAGTTGTCTCAACAATCCCAGAACAATATTTTTTTGCCAGGCAGTTGCGAAAAATAAAAAAGGGGTCTACAATATCAGATAAATATTTGTATTGAGAAGATAGTCAAGTATTCGAGAACTACTAGATAGACTTGATTTGTGTGCTCTTTGTTGTTGTCATTTACGAAATTAGTGAGTATAATAGCTTAACGTTAAGATTAATCAAGGCTAGGATAGTTTGAACTTACTAAGGGAATGCAGGAGAAAAGCATAATGCCCGACCTCAAAAAAATCCGGTCCAATCTAGAGATCGAGAAGAAACGTTTACTCGAGGAATTAGAGCAATTGAATGCTGATGGCCGCCCTTCGGAAGAAAGACGGGAGGGTAGTCCCTTTGGTAAACGAGAGGAAGAAGCCACCGAAAGTCTGGAACTGGAAAAGCGTCTGGCGATGGAGAAACGGATAAAAGACCAGCTAGCCGCCAATGACGATACTGTCAGAAAAATCGATTCCGGCACTTATGGCCTTTGTGAATCCTGCGGTAAACCGATTGAGGCCGCCAGATTGGATATCCTGCCGACAGCCAGACGCTGCATGAACTGTAAATCTCAGGCTAAGAATGCGAAACGGTAACCTTAAACAACTCTGGCGGAACTTACTCATTCCCATCACCTTTCTGGTAATAGTTCTCGGTGATATCCTTACTAAAGAGTGGATTCGTTCTTTTCCGTCTGACGGGGCGACTATCTCTAAGGTTTGGTTCTTCCGGATTATCCACATCACAAATACCGGCTCGGCTTTCGGTGCGTTTCAGGGATATTCACTGGTGTTGGCTCTCGTCGCCATAATCGGGTTGTTTGTACTTACGGGGCTGGGTATTTTTATTTATCGGAAGTACCCGCGATTCGTTAATATTCCGAACAGGATTGCGCTTGGTTTGCTTCTTGGCGGCGATCTTGGGAACCTGATTGACCGGATACGATTCGCCGGCCATGTCACTGACTTCATCGACCCCGGATTTTTTCCGGTATTCAATGTGGCTGATTCTGCGATTACCATTGGCGTCATCCTGGTTATCTACGCCGTCTTGCGTGAAATGATTCACGAGAGTAAATCAAACGGGGTTTGATATGAAACAAAACCCGAACTACTATCAGTTCATCGCTGACCGGCCGGGCGTTCGCCTGGATAAATTCGTCAGCGAAAAATGTCTGGGGCTCTCCCGTTCACAAGCACAAAAAATAATTGATGACGGTTTTGTAGTGGTTAATGGACTGATAGAAAAAGCCAGCCACAAGACAGAAACCGGCGAAAGAATTGAGATTACCCTCCCACCGTCGGCGCCAAGCGGATTACTGCCGGAAGCTATCCCGGTAAAAATCCTCTTTGAAGATGATGACCTGCTGGTTATCGATAAACCAGCAGGTATGACAGTACACCCTGCGCCGGGCCATCCCAGCCATACGCTGGTTAATGCGGTCCTTTCTCACCTATCTGAAATCGAGGATGAAACTGACGTCTCAAGACCGGGCATTGTGCACCGGCTAGATAAAGATACTTCTGGTGTTATGCTGGTGGCGAAAAATAATGTAGCCCTGGCTAATTTGTCCGACCAGTTCAAGTCCCATTCCGTAAAAAAAGTTTATCTGACGCTGGTAAAGGGGATTCTGAAGCCGGAGCGCGGTGTTATCGAAGCGCCTATCGGACGCGACTCAGGCGATAGAAAGAAGATGGCGGTAACCGGGGAAAGTCGGGGCAGACAAGCTCGAACCAATTACCTCGTACTTCGCTACATCGGTAAAAACAGCCTGCTGGAAATTACCCCTGAAACAGGGCGGACGCACCAGATTCGTGTCCATCTGGCGGCAATCGGATACCCAGTAATCGGTGATGCGACTTATGGCAAGAAGTCAGCCTTTTTAAACCGGCAGTTTTTACATGCGCATCGATTAGGCTTCTATCTACCGTCAAGTGGAAAATTTGTGGCATTTGAATCGCCCCTACCTGAGGATTTACAAAAGGCGCTGAAAGAACTCGATAGATAACTTGGCGAAACAGCAAATATGCTTTATACTTATACAAAATACCTGATGGGGAATTGAGATGGAAGATAAATTTTCAATGTACGAAGACCAATTGAATACTTTGATTGACATGGCGCTTGACGAAGATATCGGTGGTGGAGATGTCACCAGTGAATCGCTTATCCCCGAAACCCTGCAGGCGAAAACCACGATTTTAGCGAAGGTCGATGGTGTATTGGCGGGCATTGACTTAACCAAACTGGTCTTTATTAAAGTTGACCCCAACCTGAAGTTCAAAGTATTGCTCAAAGATGGTGTGAAATTAAAACCGGGAGACGTTATTGCGACTGTAAGCGGAAACGCGCGCAGCATACTAAAGGGTGAGCGTGTAGCACTTAATTTATTGCAGAAACTCAGCGGTATTGCCACTCAGACAGCTGAATACATCAAGCGTATCGAAGATTTACCGGTGGACATTTTAGATACCCGCAAGACGACACCCGGCATGAGATTATTGGAGAAGTATGCGGTATCGATGGGTGGCGGACGGAATCATCGTTTCAATCTGAGTGATGGTGTCCTTATCAAAGACAATCATCTGGCGACATTGCGGGCTAACGGTATGACACTGAAAGAAATCGTTACCAAAGCTAAATCAAATGCTCCTAAAGATATTAAAGTTGAAGTTGAAGTTACCAATCTAAAAGAAGTGGAAGAAGCGGTTTCCGCCAAAGCGGATATTATCATGTTTGATAACATGAGTCCGGCACAGATGCGCCGTGCGGTGAAAAAAGTACCGACAAAAATATACACCGAAGCTTCCGGCGGCATTACTCTAAAGAATGTACGGGCAGTGGCTGAAGCCGGTGTCAATTTTATTTCTATCGGGGCATTAACGCATTCGTCGAAAGCCCTGGACATCAGTCTGGAATTTCAACCGATTATTCCGAAGAAGAAATAGTTAAAAAAATTCTAAATCCGAATATCAAAATACTAAATAAATTTAAAATTAAAAATACCAAAACTTCTCTGATTTTAGTCCTGAGGCATGATGAGGATTTAGTTCAGTTTAGTCATCTGGATTCCTGCCTGCACGGAAATGATGATATGAGTTGTCTGTTCAGGTGTTTCTGGCGCAAGCAAAATAATTATCTGTTTTATCTTCTACCTTAATCTCCGTAAATCCGGCATTTGTCAATAAAGTCACCATTTCAATTGCATCGGGGAGCAGGTCATTTTGTACCGTAGGAATCTGCCGGTGAATGGAATTGATGTGTTCTCTACTTGAGGAATGACAGATGAAGACTTGTCCCTCTTTTTTCAGAACGCGCTTCATCTCCATCAATGCTTTTAGTTTGTCTGGGAAATGCGGCAGACTGGAGTAACAAACAACCGTATTAAAAATCTCATCCTCCAATGGAATTGCCATAACATCTGCACAGAGAAAAACGATATTTCCCGTAAAATTTTTAGTTTTAGCTTTTAACAACATCTTTTCGGCGTGGTCAAGGGCAATTATTTTACCGCCCATGCCTACTTTACTCAGCAGGTAAGGTAAAAACACCCCCGTGCCGGTGCCGATATCAAGGATTATTGAGCCTGATTTAATCGTGAGACAATCAGCGATATACTGTAGTTTAACAGTATCTTTTTCGGCGATTTCTTCATCCCAGATATGAGCTTGTTGATTAAAATATACTTTTGTCACGATTACCCTACCAAAATAAAAAAAACAAATCGGGGAATTTTACTAATTTAGTCTCGCAAAGATGTATCGTAATATGTGGATATGCGCATGTCCGCCATGGTCTTCCTGGTCTCGAATTGTACCGATGTCAATAATTTTAAAATTATGGAAGTGCTGCTTTAAATCGGCTTCGGTGAAATAATGGACCGGACGCCCAGGTTTACTTTCGAAGGTATTCAGTTCAGTTTCCTGACCCTGTCCGAAGGTGGACTCTTCATCGGAAAAGACAACGAAATACACTAATCCCCGTGCCTTTAATTTGCCGATACACTGACTTAAAAACAGTTCTCTTGCCGGCTGACGGAAAAGATGCAGAACATTAAAGCAATAAATGGCATCATATCGAGTATTATCGAACGACATATACATAACGGAGCCTTTATAGAATTTTGAGCGCGGGTCAAATTGACTGGCCATTTTATAGGCAGTCTCAGAAATCTCGATACCGATAACATCTAGGTCTAAGGCAGAGAACAATTTAGTATTTCTGCCATAACCAGAACCTGGCACCAGCACAGTTTTCACATTATTAGCGAGGAAAAGTTTTAGCGCGGTATGAGCTGACTGACTGGGGGATTCTCCCCAGATTTTGCCTTCCTCTTTAAATCTGCTTTCCCAGTATTCTTTTTTTTCCATTAGGCTAATCCTTACGCAGAACCTAAAATCTTCGGTGGGTTACGTTGCGACTGACCCTTCCTAAAGTTGGCTTTCCGTTTACAGGCATGAAGGAAAATGGTGGTCTGGTTCGCACATAAGTTAACACTGAGTATACGTTTACTACGTATAGTACCTTCGGCTTCTACCTACAGCCTTCGGAAACCTGACCCCTCAGAAATACATTTGCTTTGCAAAATATACATCATTATTTATTAACCGTCTTCCTGGTTTTTACTTTGCTGGTTTTTCTTTTAGGGGAAAAGAGCGCGCAAACCCCGAAAATTAGCGAAGAAGTGATGACAATTGTGGCGCCGCTGGGGATATTAAAAAGATAAGATAATAAAAGTCCGGTCCAGCCGGAGGCTACCCCGAAAACGGCGGCCAGTAGGAACATTTTTTTCATGCTGTAGGTCAATTGATAAGCGGCGGCCGCCGGATTCAGAATCAGGCTGAAAATGAGTAAACCACCAATCGAGTTCAGTGAGACTGTAATCGTCGCGCCGGTCATAAACAGGATGGCATAAAGAATGACTGTCGCCGGTAAACCGACCGCAAGCGTGATTTGACGATTAAAGATCGTCGCTTGAGCTTCCTTGAAGAAAATGAAAACCAATCCGACGACGACAATCGCGACAACAGCTAAAAGAATAATATCGGAACGCGTGACTGTCAGAACACTGCCCCATAGTAAATTCAGGGCTACGGAGCGGGAGCTGGGAAGGACGCCGATAATCAAAAACGCGATGCCCAGCATTAAAGAAAAAATGACGCCCAGTGAAGTATCCGGGCTGAGCTGGCCGCGGTCAGCTAAGGGGCCGATGATGAGTGCCACCAGAAAGCTAAAAGCAAAGGCAGTAATCAGCGGATTAACACCGATGAGCAAGCCAAAAAGCGCGCCGGCAAAAGCCGCGTGGGACATCGCCACCCCGATGAAAGGCATATGCAGCAGCACCACAAAAACCCCGATAACGGCGCAGGCAATGCCACCCAGGAATGTTGCCAGGATGGCATATTGCATAAATTGGTAGCCAAATATTGCTAAATTCAAATCAATGCTCCAGTGAAAACTTTCATTGGTTCACATTTCGACCATGATATCGTTGATACTTTTTTTCATTTCTATCTCAAAAAAGAGTAGTAATTCCCGAACAAAACATTACTTTTGTTGGTTAATGAAGGTACTATGCCCCATCTCAACCTCACCCTCTGACGCCCTCTCCGTACGTTCACTAAAGTTAAGTATACGTTTACTACGTAAAGTACCTACGATCTGCGTTCTTCGGCCTTCGCCTGCGGCCTATGGCAAACGAAGAAGGAGGTTTCTTAGAGGGGTTGCGCCCCCCCCCTTATACATTTGCTTAGCAAAGTACTTCCGGCCTCTGGCCTGCGGACTCAAGCCCTGCTTGAGACGGCGAAAAGTTCCATTTTCACTCTTCCTCTGATAATTGGTTCGTGTATTTTTTACTGTCCTACCTTAGCGCAAATGCGGATGGCGCTCTTCAATTATTTCTAGTGGTAAGTCATAAAGACGGCTGAGAGTCTCTGCGGAAATCAAACTATCCGGCGGGCCGTCGCCAATAATCCGGCCTGCTTTCATTAGCACCAGGCGATCGCAGGTGCGTGGTAAGGTTTCCAGTTCATGGGTGACAAAGAGGGTAGTCAGATGTTGGGCGTTATGAATACACTTCACCAGTTCCAGAATATCGGTTCGTGCTTTCCAGTCCAGCGAGGCTGTCGGCTCATCCAACAGGAAGATTTTCGGTTCCTGCGCCAGGCAGCGGGCGATGGCGGCGCGTTGCTGTTCGCCGCCGGAAAGGTGTCCAATAGGCCGTTTTGCGAGATGGGTCATCCCGACCATTTCCAGCGCGGCATCGACGACAGCCCAGTCATTTTTATCAGGCCCGTGGAATAATCCTAATAAGCTGTAACGTCCAATCATGACCACTTCACGGACAGACATCGGCATGCGCGGATCGATGTTTTCCACTTGAGCCACGTAGCCGACCTGTTTTCTGAGTTCATGACGGTCATTTGCGGTCACTGGTTTGCCTAACACCTGCACGCTACCGCTGATTAAATGGCCTAATCCGTTGACGACGGTCAATAAAGTGGTTTTACCGGCGCCGTTAGGTCCGATGACGGCCACAAATTCCCCGGATAATATTTCCAATGAGACACCGTGGAGAGCGACATCTTCACGGTAAGTGACGACAACGTTTTCTATTTTTATAATTGATTCTGGCAATCTATAACCTCAATTTATTTTAGTCAAGTTTGGATTTGAGACCAAGAATATTTTATTGAGATACCCCTCTCTCTAACTCTCTCCCACAAGGGTCGTACATTTCAACTGCCGTCGAAAGTATTTCGTCATTAAAGGCCTCAAAGAGGACTAACCTTTTTCACAGAGTTTTCTTACTTATTTAATCGCGTTAAGAAGGAGATTCACGTTATAATCGATGGCTTTCTCCCAGGTGTTGGTGTTTGAGAAACCACCAGGGAAATTGGATAAATTGATGTTTTTCGCGCCGATGGACGCGGCAATACCCTTACCGGCATCCGCGCTATCCTGCAAATTATTGATAACTAGCGTTACGCCATTCACTTTGCCTTTATCCACTAAATCTTTTACTACTTGCGGGGTTAACGATGATGTATCATCAAAAGTAGCTACAACATTGAAACCGGCCCACTGCAGGAAATCCGCTTGCCGTGATGAGGCGATAACATTGATAAAGCCAACGTTGGCCTTGACCAGTTTAGCTCTAATTTCGGTGTCTTTGTCAGCGATGGCTTGTTTATACTTTACAGCAGCTGCCTGGTAATCGGCGGTATTATTCGGGTCAACGTCCATTAATGCAGCTAAAACCTTATCAACGGCACTGGATTGGATTGTGGGAATCATCCAGTTGCCGGCAATATTCGCTTTGACTACTTTCAAGTAAGGGTTATTAGCCGCGGTTATAAGTTGGTCGACATAGGTCTCGCCGGGTAAACCCTGTAAAAGGAAAAGTTTGGCGGTTGATAAATTCTGGATATCAGCCGGTTTTGGGTCAAAGTTTCCGGGGTGTTGACTTGGGGGCACCAGATTAAAGACTTCGACACGGCTACCGCCCACGCGTTCTACAATCGCGCTCACTAATGAAGTGCCGGTCATAACTTTTGGTTTGGCCGTTTGGTTTGGAGTACAACCGCCTAATGAATAAAGCACCATAGCTAATACACAAATACTTGTGATAACAAATTGTTTTCTAGACAAGGTTCTCCTTATTTTGGGATATTCGCTTTTATATGCAGATGCAACTTATTGCAACATTAAGGTAAAAAATAACAGGGTTTAGTCTACAGGAAGACCGCCTACGGAAACCTCCAGTTTCACGGAGTTGGCGGTAAAATCGATCTCCAGAATATTGGCATTGAATATCTTCTTTGCACTGAAAAGACTACTTAAAATCAGTTTTTCTCCTTCTACTTTGACCGAGGCAATATCGATCATCAGGAATTCCTTTTTAGTGTCTTTGATTACGTACGCTTTTGACAGGTACATTTTATTTTCCCTCCCCACTAAACTTTTTCAGGGAATGCGTGAAAAGCGCGATAGCTTTGTCCATTTGTGTGACGGCATGCTTAATATCAGCGGAGACTTCAGTCTAATCCATGTTACCGGCTTTTCTGCCCACTCTTTAAACTCCGTGCTGTGGTCCTAATTGTGTGCAATCCAGTATTTAAGTAAGGTTTTGAGTTTATCTTTCTCGTTTTTAACCATTTTCCGACTTTACCTGTGATTTCTGTTTACAGTTTGTGCATAAACCCAGAATACCCAGATGCCGTAAATCGGCGATAAACCGGTAATCCCTCAGGAGTGTTTCTTTCAGAGGAGTCAGCGCCGATTCATCTAGGTCGATCACATTGCCGCACTCACGGCAAACGAGGTGATGATGATGTCCTTTTTCCAGCGGATGATACATTATCCGGCCGACACCCATTTCCGTCTTGGTAACTAAACCAAGCTGTTCCAGTAACTCAAGTGTCCGGTAGACGGTGGAGACATTGACATTGGGATATTTGGCCACTACCTGCGCATAAATGTCTTCGGCGCTGATATGGTTCTCACTGTTTTCAATAGCGGAGACAATCATCAACCGCTGAGGAGTCATGCGGTAACCCTGATGACTCAACTCATCAGTCATACTGCAGTGGGTCTCCGCCTGGATAGTCTGTTTTTGCTGCCAGGGAAATCTCATATTATTGACATTTTAGCAGAGATATAATAGCGATGCAAGGGCTTGTAGTTGCAAATATTCGCAGGATTAAGTACTGTCCATCCCAGAGATTGCCGCACTTCGTTCGCAATGACGTTTTTACGCGGAGCGGTTGTTAAATCGTTCACGGCTGTCGATGAATATTGTTACGGGACCGTCATTATTGATTTCCACATGCATGTGGGTTTGAAATATGCCGGTCTCGACCTTTAATCTTGTAGTTCTAGTCTGTTCCACAAATTGATTAAAAAGTATCTCGGCGATTTCCAGCGGTGCGGCATCCGTAAAACTGGGGCGGCGTCCCCTACGGGTATTAGCCAGCAGTGTAAACTGGCTGACCAGCAACAGTTCGCCTGACACATCAAGAACGGAAAGGTTGAATTTACCTTCAGCATCTTCGAAGATACGGAGTTCGACGATTTTCCGTACCAGATAATCGATATCTTCGGCGGTATCTTCACTCGCCACACCGATAAAGACTACAAGTCCATGTCCGATTTTCCCGACGACTTCGCCTTCGACGGTGACTTGGGCGGCGGTAACACGCTGGAGAAGAACTTTCATTTTCTTTTATCCATCGCAGACTCTGTAAAATCACTTAATAAGATACACCCTCACTGTGCAAATTGGTATATAGTTCATATTTTAAACCGGGGACATCTTAATACTTTCTTTCTGTAATGTTGTATCTCAATTTAGCCCATTATTAATGCTAAAACAACTCCCCAACCCTTTAATCCCTTCTCCCATAGCTAAAGCCTATGGACTTTCGGCCGGCCGTGGAAGGGAAATTCTTTTTTGGGCGGCGCGAGGGCAAACGCCCTCGCTTGCCCTATGTTTTTCCCTCAACCCCAAGTGAAATGTACTTTTATGTCGCGGCCTTCCGATTATATTCCACAGATTATGTTTTGTTAACCAAGTACCTGTTTGTTTTGTTAATAATCTGCCCAGTTTATACAATAGTTTAATGGACTGGAAAATAACCGATTAGGGTTTCAAACCCAATACCATCGCCTGTTCAATCGCACCCGCGGCGATAAATAAAGAGCCGGTAACACAAATAATGTCTTTTTCCCCAGCGAGTTTTAGCGCAAGCGGTAAAGCTTCGGAAATATCCTCGGTTTGCTGTGCTCCAATCCCATGTTTCCAAAATTCGGCGGCTATGGGCGTAGTTTCCATCGCCCGTGGGTGTCTGGAACGTGTTACAATCACCTGCGGGAAAGTAGACGCTAACTCGTTAACGATGCCGGGCAAATCTTTATCCGAAGACATCCCGATGATCAATATCGCCTTCTCAAATTTGAAATACTGCTCCAGAGCTTGTCTCAGTTTCTGCGCCGAGTCCTGATTGTGTGCGCCATCGACCACCACTAAAGGGTGACGACTTACAGCCTGAAGTCGACCTTCCCAATTCACTTCTTTCATACCATAAACGATGTTTCGCGAATGGATTTTATTGCCTTGTTCCATCAATACTTCCAAAGCTGCGATTGCAGTCGCTGCATTGTCAAGCTGATATTGGCCAAGGAGAGGAATTGTAAACTTGTAGTGGTGCAGTCGGCCATTGACTACCAGTGATTGTTGAGATTCGTTAAATTTTGTACCATTATAGGTAATGTCTTTACCCACTCTGATTAATTTTACGCCCTGTTTGCTGCAGGCTACGGCAATTGCTTTGTCTACCTCATCTGTTTGTGCTGAACTGACAACGACACTACCCTCTTTGACAATGCCTGCTTTTTCTGCAGCGATAGCTGTCAGGGTGTTACCCAGCAAATCTGTATGTTCATAGCTGATGGGTGTAATCACACAGACCTCGGGTTTTACGACATTGGTGGCATCCAGCCTGCCGCCTAATCCCACTTCAATCACCTGGAAGTCCACTTTCTTTTGAGCGAAATAACTGAATCCCAGCGCAGTGGTGACCTCAAAAGTCGTCAGTTTACCGTAAGCTGCGGCGCTGTTTATTACTTCTACTTCGGGTTTGATTCTGGCAACCAGTTCCGCAATCTCATCATTGGAAATCAGTCGGTTATTGACTCGAATGCGTTCATTGTAAAAATGAAGGTGAGGCGAAGTATAAAGTCCCGTATTATAACCGGCTTTTGTCAGCACAGAAGCGGTCATCGCCGCGACACTACCCTTGCCTTTACTACCGGCAATATGCACCGTTTTTGATTTCAGATGCGGATTGCCAAGCCTGCCGAGAAGCAATTCAACACGTTTTAAATCCCAGCTAGTCTTGACATGCGGGTCGCGCTGTCTCTCGTAATCGATAAAGCTGTAGATTAAATCCAGAGCCTGTTGAAAGGGACTATCCATTAAATTACACCGCAAAGATCAGGCTGGGTGAGGTTTTCTCCGCCTGCTAATCGCCAAATCTTACATCTAATTATATCACCGCTCAGGATGCGAGACCAAAAAAATAATCATTAGTCAATAATCTTATAAATCTTATAATAGAGCGTCAATTAAGAGTTATTACTGTTAATGCCACCATGACGACCTATCCCTTTCCCCCTCAGCCCTTAATAACCTATTTTTACAAAAAGGGGCTTTCGATAACTACCTAAATTTAAACTGTTATCTATTTGCCTGGTCTGTAATTTTGTAACCGCTTGACCCAGTTCGTACCCTCTTTAACCTCATATCCCGGAGCAAGCGGAGGAACTACGGTCTGTGGGCCTCAGGTAGAAGAAGTTCTTTTCTCGGGCTACGCAAGGGTAAACACCCTCGCTTGCTCTTTGTTTCCACCTTTCGCGGCACCCCTTAATAACCAAATTTTCTAAAAATAAGCTCATTTAATACCTATATCTCAGTTGTTACCGATGTGCCCAGTCTATTTTGTAACAATTGTACCCAGTTCGCATAGATACAACATTAAAGGGCTATTTTTGTTGTTTTTTCTTCCAATCAAAATGTTCCCAGACCAAAGCTAGTACCAGGAGAACTGCCACGATTAATGCGGCAACAATGGTGACGATAAGGGTAGTTCTAACGTCAGAATTACTGATAAAAGTTTCCCATCCCCAGTAGCCCACGTAAGCCAGGACGACGTATTTAATCGTTTTACCTGGCCAGGCGGGGAGGAAAAACTTCCAGGCAGGGAGACGCAAATTGCCGGCGGCAATCCCCATGATATCGAGGGGCATTGGTGTTACCGCAAAAATAAACACGATTAGCATTCCCCATCTTTTCAGCCAACCTACAGCCTTAATATAGTTTGGATTATCCTGCCAGAGACCACGCCCCGTATACCCTACCACATATGCCGTCATTTCTCCGAGAGCTCCGCCCAGTCCTGCTACTAGGCCAATGTATAAAGGGTTAAAGGTAGCGCCAAGCGGAAGTATCATCAAAATACTGGGCATGGGCAAAATAATCGTGGCATTGGTGCCTAAACTAAGGAAGAATGTGCCGAGGTATCCATAATTTCCCAGTTTGAGGATTTCGTTTCTCATAAAAAAGAGAGCGATGGTAACGCCCAGTACTAGTGCAAACATGACTATAGCAAGGAAATTTCTTCTGAGCCAGCTTTTCTTTTCTGCCGGAGGAGATATTATCGAATTATTCGTATTTGATGTCATTGACAGTATTCTAACACATCAAAGTTGATAAATGATGAAAAATCTGGGTAAAGGAGGGAAAGGAGATAAAATGTTTGTCGTTAACACGGGCATTTGATATAATGTATTTTGCATGCCCCCATCGTCTAGAGGCCTAGGACAACAGCCTTTCACGCTGCCAACAGGGATTCGAATTCCCTTGGGGGTATTTCTTTTCACTATTAAGGACACGGGCATCTTCTTTATGCTCCTCTTCCGTATACTTTTCCAATCAGCTTGGCTGTAAGACAGGTAGACCAGGATATTTTCTTTTTTCGTGATACTCAAACAAATTGGCAAGGCGCGTGCAGACAAAGATATAAATTATACCCATATTGGATACAAAGCCCCCAGCTATAAAAGCTGAGTATCAGTTTACCGGTAAAAATACTGGGCAAATTTTTGAGACGATTTAATAATAATTCTTATTTCTTTTTCGGTTGTTTGGCAATTTCATCCAGTATTGGCATCAGATATTTTTTGAATAACGGCGGGTTTTCCGGCATACCACAGTGTGACAGTCCTTGCATTTCAGTGAATTGTGCTCCCTTGATTTCTTTTGCCAATTCAATTGTATCTTCGATGGAACTGGTTGGGTCGTAGTCACCGGTCAGCAGATAGACCGCGCAGCGAGAGGTATCGATGAGATGTGTTTTCCCCGTTAAATCATGTTCCTTAAAATAAAAATAAAGGTCACCACCCGTCACCGGAGGTGCTGACAACATTGCGCACCAACTTTCGGCACGGCGAAATTTCTCGGGACTGGTGGGTGCACAGAAAGCTAACGCGGTTGCCCTTTTGTAATTATTACCGATGTAAGGGTGATTATAATTATTCAGGGTATTAGTCCCTCCTTTTTTTGCCGTGTTCACGCCGATCACTGCCCTGAATTCATCAGGATATTCCAGCGCGAGATTTAGTGCCAGGAATCCTGCAGTGGCAGCGCCCATAAACACCGGCCGCTCAAGTCCAAGGGCATGGCTTAACTCCATCTGAAATTCCATAAAGAAACTCCTGGTAAGCTTATAATCTTCTTTCCACCACTCTAACGAATCCGGGGGCATTGATTTGCCATGATAAGGCAGGTCGGCAGAAACAACATGATATTTGGAGATAATCTCCGGGTCATTCAACATGAAACGCCATTCTAAAGTCTGAGAACCGCCGGCATGTTGACAGATAATAGGGATGCCTTTACCACTTTCCTCATAATAAACACGGTATTCGATACCTTGAACAGTAAGATATAAGTATTTACCAACTGTGGGGTCAAATTTAGCCATGTTAGGCTCCTTTATTTTCCTTTTCTAACTCCGGTTATTTATTCTGCAGTTCTCTGAAGATATCCAGCATGCGGGTAACCGCCCAAAAGTGGCTGAAAGCGCTGACAGTGTCACCTTCGATACGAAAATTACCGCGAACCATGCCGCCAAATAGACTATCGTAGAAACGGGGAGGAATGGGTTTAAGGAATTTTTCCCAGGCATCCACCGAGGCCCTCACTGCAAAATCCCAGGAGTCGGCGAAGGCATCTTCTGATTTGATTTGTGTGACGACACCGTCACGGAATTTAATGATACACCTGGTGTTATCGACTTCGATACAGGCGTCTTTAGTCATGTAACGGGCAGCGATTTTAAATTCCGGGTCGGCATTGAGGATATCCCGGAATAATGTTGCATTCTTCGGGTCGATAAAGTGGATGGTCATATTTGGTACTCCTTCGAGTTTTGCGTTGCTAATATTCTAATGGATATTCGATTGAATTATAGCAGTTCTCCAATGATTAAAACAATTTTAGTCAAGCGTGTCAAGATAAAGAGAAAAGAAAGATAAAGAGAAAAGAAAACCAAGCAATATTTCTATTTTTGTGAGCCAATAGGTTTAATCGCCTTTTACTAATAGTAGCGCAATTGAAACTTCTAATCGAGCTAATTCCGAGGCAAGTGAGTGATATTTTTTCATAATATCTAATTTTATTTGGTAGTCATTTGCACGGCGGTATCAGGGGTAGAGGAATTGTTCTCAGGGATTTCTTTGGTTTTATGCCAGCGCAGCCATAATACTATGACAGCTAAAGCGAATGCGAAGGTGGCGGTAACGATTTCGTCCTGAACAGTCGTGAGTAAATTGTCTTCGATGAAGATTATGCTGTAGTTCATTAGACCGTGCAGGAACGCAGCAATAAGATAGAACTGCCAGCTTTTCCCTTTGGCCAGACCATAACCCGCCATTGCTGAAACAGTAATGTGAAAAGCCACGCTGCAGAAACGCTCCCAGAGTCCAAGCCATGAATTTCCCAGCGACGACCAGGTGACCCCCAAAGCGAATATCTGGTTGTGTACCCATATCGCTTCGAAGACGCCGAATCCGGCTCCGGAGACAGCTCCGGCAACCCAGGGTGTTTGCCCCATTGGCGGAAACGAAGTATTCCGGATCGGGAAATTCTAAATATCATTAATTTGTCGTATATCTAGGAGCTCGGAGAAAATAGGATACAATTTTAATTTATGACCTCTCATCTGAAGCCTGTAGTTGGTGATGTTCAAAATTTGGTAGTTTCGCCTCCATTTTCGAATAATGGTTCAGTCCTCATCGTTCCGAAGAAGCGAGTCTGAATGCATGTATTCTACTATCGGCACGTCCCGGTCATAATGGACGCATTCAAGGAATTCACTTGTAAGAGATGCGCGACTTCCTGATGTTCCCTTTTGCGAAGGCGTGTTGCTTTCCCAAATACAAAATACTTCAGGGGAGACGTAGGAGTTTAAAGCAATTGTTGGGGAATTTCCCAATTCTGCGGCTACGGCCTTCCCCACCTCTTTTTTATATTTTTTAGCTTCTCTGCCATTTTGGGGGACCGGCAGCGTCTTAATTTTACGGAAAGCGGTCAAAGTGCCGAAATAGGTCCTAAAGTCTTTCACCGTAAATCCGGAACCCCCGGGGATTGATTTTAAATATGCCCTGATTTCATCGTCGGTTGTTTTAATGATTTGATTGTCGCCGATATCGTTGCACCGCCCGACAATGTTCCGGGCTAAAAAACTGTCTTTTAAAACCTTACTAACACGAATACCCTTCTTGCCGATAAAATCAAACGACACCGTATCTTCATCAATGTCGATATGAGAACACCGGAGAGTCGAAGCGCCAAATGTCTTGACATTTGCCCCCGTATCAACATTATTGCCGATTCTGAAGCCTGTTTTGGCAATGAGATACAGGACTAAAGCCGCCTCGGAATCATTTATGTCCCGTTTGATTTCATTTATCAGAGATGGATAAGCCTTACTAAATGCTTTAAGCCGCGTGAATTTAGCAGCGGTTGCCATCCCCATGTGCTCCGCGGAATAAAGATAGACCCGCCGGCCTTTGGAATCACGGCCAATCGCCTGGATATGGCTGTCAGGGTCGGTAGTCATCCAGATATTAGTCCACCCCGGGGGAGCCCTCGACCCTGATGGAGTTATGAGCGGCATGTGCGGCGGGGCAAACACTTTTTTGTGTCTGTTGTTAGGCCGCCTTGAGACCTCGTAAACCAGTCTCTCCGGGTTTCCTGGTGTTTGTATACCGGGTGGAGCTGTGGCTTCCATTTTGATTTTCTGTCTTTAAAAAAATATAATTACAACTAAATTATACAAAAAAAGATACAGTGTTGACTTCGAGGTATTTCCAGGTTCCCCTAATATGAAGTAGAATTAGCATTTAGCTTGTATTAATAAAAAGGAGACTATCTATGCAAATCATGATGATATCCGGCAGCAGAAACGGGGAATGACGGACCGCCCGGGCAAGGGAAGCGATTGGCAAAGGAGTTGCAAAAGCCGGGGGTAGTTCGGAATCCATTTTCCTGCCTAAGTTTGAAATTGAAAGATGTCGCCAGTTTGATAAAGAAGGTTAGGAAATTTGCCAGAGTGAGAATAGATGTATTATCGAGGACCATTTTGACTTAGTCGTAGCCAAATTGACTACGGCAGATGCCGTTATTTTTGCCAGCCCGGTATATTTTTTTCAACCTAAGTGAGAGTCTGAGAGCTTTCCTCGATCGGCTGCGCCGGATAACCCCCAGACCGACTCCGGGCCTACGAAGAGTCTTTCCGCTGCCCGGAGTATCCCCGTTGATGCCGCCTCCAGGTGCGACCCCGGCCATTGGGGTGTGTATGGCCGGTGGTGGGGGTGGACGAGCACTATACTGCTGTGTGATCCTGGAGCGATTTCTGCCGGAATGCGGCTTTGATGTGGTGGATATGATTCCAGTTCGCCGGCAAAACTTTGAATTTAAATTACCGATACTCGACCTCACCGAGGAATGGTTGGCAATATAACCGACATCGGGAAATAATAGTGTACCCAGGTAGGCAATCATATAGTTAATATACAAAAAAGTAGAGAATAGCGAAGGAGGGAAATCGATGAAAGGACTGGTTTTATTCATAAGCCACTATGGAAACACCAAACAGGTCGCCGAGGCCATCGCCCAACAAATTAAGGATTCCGGCCATGAGGCCGTTGTTCAAGACCTTCGGCAGAGGCTTCCAGACCTAATTGGCTTCGACTTCGTGGCGATCGGCTCCCCAATAAGATTTGCGCGTCCGGCAGGCAAAGCGGTAAGTGTATTAAAGCAGTTGAGAAAGAAGAAGTTTACCGAAAAACCGGTGATCATATTTGACACTTACGGGCCGATTCCCAAAAATCCGGAGGAACTGGAAAAAGGCAAGAAATGGTTGTACCCCGGAGCCGCTGGCATTATGCAGAAGGTAGCCAAAGAGCAGGGCTTAAACGTGTATCCAGACACTCTGCGGTGTGAAATGCAGGCATATAAGGGTCCAATGGCAGATCATCAACTAGAAAAGGCGGCGTCTTTTACTAAAGAATTACTGTCGAAAATAACGAAATAGAGATATAGTTAGCTTGACAGTTTTAGAAGATTGCTGCCATCTTAATAGATTTTAAGCTTTTTCCCGATGTTTAGCAGCATAAGATGCGATTAAATACCCCAAAACCTCATTTTGCATATTATCCGTGAAAAGTTCAAAGTTGTGCTTATTGTTTTTTACAACGCCTATTTTTGACTCTGGGCTTTCTGCAGCCCTTTTGTCGAGTTATTATATTCATAATTAAGGAGATGCGGTTGACGTCGTAGTTGGCGTTGTGGATGTTGTCGAGGACGTAGTCGAAGAAGTGGTTGTGGAAGTAGTTGTGTTAGCGGCGACCACGGTTAAAGTTATCGGTACGCTCGAAGTACCGGACATAGTTGCCGTAATTTTAGCAGTTCCCGCCGTTACTGCTGTGGCTAACCCGGAAGAAGAAATGGTTGCTATGGCGGGCGTATCGGTGGTCCATGTCACCTGAGAACTAATATCTTCACTGGAACCATCCAAATAGATCCCGATGGCACTAAACTGCTGTGTAGCGCCGATTACTAAATTTGAGGGAGGATTTGGTGTGACTGCAATATCAGAAATCGCAGACGAACCGATTGTGCTTGTCGTGCTCAAAGTGGATGAGGACGTTGTTGAACAGGCAACCGCAGTAAGAGTCAAGGTAGCTACTAGCACCAGGGTGGGAAAATAACCGATGAATCGTAACAGTTTTCTTTTCATCAGAGGTCTCCGTTTCTCGAGAGTTACTTTATAATTATGTATTATAACAAAAGGCTTGTTAAATAATCACACATCCCTTGTATAGCAAATAACAAATATAAAACGTTTTCTCTTTTTCCGGCTTTGATGGTTAATCCTTCGACTGAAGGACGCGCTCTACCGATAAAGAGGAGAGGAGTTTGGCTCCCCGACTAGGATTCGAACCTAGAACCTAGCGGTTAACAGCCGCGCGCTCTACCGTTGAGCTATCGGGGAATGCAACGGTTTATTGAGTAATTGACCCAACAATTTGTTATTATAGCAATCAGTCGGGAAAAGAGCAATGAGGGAATTAGTGGCTGCCGCGCCAGGAATCGAACCTGGGTAAAAGGATTCAAAGTCCTTCGTGCTACCTCTACACAACGCGGCAATATTCATTTT
>Ga0182021_10003137_pt1 | contig 19423 bp, 18 predicted proteins | sample 612E3MmetaG_FD_120493 | JGI IMG/M metagenome (GOLD analysis project Ga0182021, IMG submission 120493) | Permafrost microbial communities from Stordalen Mire, Sweden - 612E3M metaG (Illumina Assembly) | ecosystem: Environmental > Terrestrial > Soil > Wetlands > Permafrost | place: Sweden... | reverse complement strand
TAATTCGACCACATATACTTCGGCATCTGGCTTGGTTGACTTAGTGTTACCTTCTGGCAACACTACCGTTATTTACATCACTTCGCCAGACAGTGTCTCCATTAATGACATCGGCTTAACGGTTGCTTTCACAGTTATCTCGGCACAAGCAGTGTATTACAAAGAGACAAACGTTCAAGCAGCTTCATAAGAATAAACAACCATGAGGGTATCCAACCCTCTACCAATTTCTTTCTATTTTTTGAATAAATATTGTAGTTTTACTAAAATATTAATTTGATTTTACCTAATTTCTAATGCTATTTAAATAATGTGTGAATTTTTTATACACACAAACGACTTAATCCATTCTTCCATCTTTCCTATAATAACTGCACATTTACGACAGGATGTAATTGGTGATAATCTTGCATATTCGACTCTTTAGAAGGTTTGTTGGATCTAAAGGAGCATTGGCATTACCGGTTACATTCCTTATACTGCTCGTGTCAACGCTTAGCCTAATAACAGTTACTTATTATTTTTCAGTTGAAAACATCAGCACACAAAGCGAAGCTCTCAAGGTTTCCACAGCCCAACAAGACTTCTTATCTTTGGACAACGTCATTCTTTCAACTTTAAGGCAGCCTGGTTCCTCAAGCACAATTATCTTAAGTGATTCAGGCGGCTCAACAAATATTCAACCCACCAATAACATTCTAACAATTAACGTTACTGACAATTCAAGTGTCGATGAAACTATCTTTAACTCATCAGTAGGTCAAGTTACCTATGACCTCCCATGTTCAGGTTCACTAGATACAGGACTTTACCTAGAAGGAGATAGCCAAACAATAACAAATCAAAGCAGCTCATCACCAAGTCAGCTTTACCTAACGGATGAGCCTCAGGGGCCTGAGATCCAGTTGCAATACCGGCCAACAGTAACATACGCAAATGCGGGAATAAAAAATGGTCAAGCCGTCAACGATATTCGCATCTATGTTGTCAATTTGAATTCTTCGGATCCAATTTCATTGCAAGGGAAGCTCCCCCTACAAATCTCATGCGCAAGTACACAATTAACAACTGAAACTTACAATATTCCATACCAACTGGGAAACTTTGAGATAACTTCGCAATTGAACGGCTACAGTGGAAGCGTTTTTATTCCGATTTCAAATTCATCTGAAGGCTCAATAATCCACTTAGAAATCGTCATTTCTAACATATCAATCGAGAGGTGGATCCGGTAAACAATGGTAACGATAATCCCTGGTTACCTATACTCGATTTTTGCAGCCCTTGTGGTTGGTGCAATTATAGTTTCTAGCATCAGCATTTCGATGGTAAGCATAAAAAATGAAGCTGAAAATCAACAGTTAGCCAATATTGATGAATATGTGGCAGCACAAAGCCTAACTCTTATCACGCATGTAACCAGAGACGGCCAAAACTCAACTCAATTTCTTAATCTTCCTTCACAAATCGGAAATCACGAATACTCAATATCCATAGCAAACGACTCGTTCAGTGCGTGGGTTGAATCTGGTTTTGGAGCAGTTGTACAAAGTCAACCACAAATATACATACCAGCAGAAATTTCGGCATCAGGAACTTTCGTTAGTGGTTGGGGTAGAGCTTTTCTGAATTGTTACTACGAGAACCAAACTATCATTTTAACATTAACTAGTGAGTGATTAAATTGAAATTAGGCAAAAAGAAACAAATGATCCAAGAAAAAGAAAAAACCTCAGACGAGGAACTGATAGCATACTTAGGTATTCAGGGTTATCAGGTACCTGAAGGTTACACACAAGTTGAAAGTTATCCTCTCAACCCTCCATTTTCGTATGCCTGGATATTCCAAGACGACTCTGAAGGAAGCTACTTCTATGTTGTTGATGAACTTCCAATGTCCAAAGCAGAAAGAGAATCCTATAAGCGCTTAAAGAATATTCTTGAGTATGAGCTTAAAGCCCCTAGGATAGATGAAACGCTTGTTGCATCATTCCGTAGACAGCTTCCAGTCATACTAGAAGAGCACTTGAAAGCTCTTGAAGGAACTAATCAAGTTGGCCTAAGGAAAATAACCTACTTCATCGAGAAAGACTTAATTGGTTACGGAAAAATTGAAGGACTTATAGACGATCCGTTAATAGAAGATATAAGTTGTTTAGGTCTAAACAAATCAGTTTTTATCTACCATAGAAAATACGCTAACGCACGAACCAATATTATTTTTTCTGATGAGGAAGAGTTAGATGATTTCATGACACGAATAGTACATCGGCAAGGCAAACACGTAAGCATAGCTCATCCAATAGTAGACTTAACCCTTCCAGGAAAGCACAGGCTTGCAATATCCTTCGGAAAAGAAACAACCCCAGCCGGAACAAGTTTCACTATAAGAAAGTTTAGAGAAGACCCATTAACCATCGTGGATTTGATAATCAACGAAACAATCGACGAATCAATTGCAGCGTACCTTTGGATGTTAATGGAAAACAAAATGTCAGTCATGATTGTGGGTCCAACAGGAGCTGGAAAAACAACCGCTTTAAACGCGATTGCCTGCTTGGTGCGACCAGACTTTAAGATGATTTCTATTGAGGAAGTTCAAGAAATTAACTTACCACAGGAAAACTGGGTGTCAACTGTTTCCCGAACAGGATTTGGAGGTGACAGTGAAGGTGAAGTCACACTCTACGACTTAATAAAGTCAGCTGTTAGACACAGACCAGCATTAATTCTTGTGGGCGAAATCAGAGGCGAAGAAGCCTACGTTCTTTTCCAGGCTTTAGCAACAGGACATGGCGGTTTATGCACAATGCACGCTGACGACGTAGAAACAGTCATTAAACGGTTAACTCAACCACCTATGAATATCCCTCAAAATATTTTGTCGCTGATGAACTGCGTAATAGTTGTTAAGCAAGTCAAAACCTCAAGCATTAATCAGATAGAACGAAAAATGTCGTCCAGAAAATTTGTTAGTGTCGGTGAAATCGATAATAGCGGTTTCCCCCATGAAGTATTTAATTGGAACATGTCCTCATGCACTTTTCAACAAGACTTGAGTAAAAGTTATTTACTATCCAAAATAGCCAAAAACCTCGATGCCCCTTTAAGCGTAGTTCAACAAGAGTTTGAGCGAAGAAAACAAATTCTGCTAAAAATGGTTGAGCAAAACCTTCGCGACTTCAGAAGCGTCCATAAAGCATTAAACAGTTCACTTATTCAATCGAATTTAGCAGATAAAGAAAAGTCAACGGTGCAATAACAAATGACTGCTTCTGGCGGCTTTATAGGTAAAATCTTCGGCCCCCTTTCCAAGGCTACAAGTGAAGAAAAAGAGAAAACCGAGCAGGAACTGCCATTTGCTGTTCTAATTTTCACATTAATGGCGTCAAGCGGAATATCCCCATATGATAGCTGGAAAAGAATGCGAAAGCTTACCTTCCTTCCCTTATTCAAAAAAGAAGCAGACGAAGTTGTGCGCCAAGTTGAAGTTTTAGGCAAAGATCCTTTAAGTGTCATGCAGATGCGGGCCGAAACTACAGGCTCTAAGCTATATAGAAATTTTCTTGGCGGTTTTGTTTCTTCAATTAGAAGCGGTGGAAAAATGGTTGATTATATGAAAAGCCAACTTAAAGCAATCTTTGAACTGCGATTCATTAATCTGAACCGTTCAATTGAAAAAATCGCCACTTTGGTTGAAGCTTACTCTGTCATGCTGATTGTTGTGTTATGCTCGTATATTCTTTTTGTTGTTTTATCATCATCAAACGTTATGTCTCTACTTGTAAGCAGTTCAGTTTCCTCTTCACCAATGCTTTCTTACTTGATAGCGTTTATCATTATGCCTGTTGGATCATGCATTTTCATTTTGATGGCGCATAACCTGCAAAGGAGCGCTTTCCCTGACCTCAAAGACCTCTATAAAAAAGCCTTATTCTTCATACCTCCTGTATTTGTCATAATAGCTCTCATAGCCGTGGTTCCTTCATTATCAGAAGCAATAAGCCCTGTCGGGTTACCCGCAATCACCACCATAGGTTTAGTTGCCGCTTCACTGCCGATTGCATTCCAATATTGGAAAATCTCCAAAATCAACTATAACGCGGAAGAATCACTTCCCAATTTCATAAGAGACGTAACAGAATCACAAAAAACGGGGCTTTCACCCGAAAGAAGCATAATTCAAGCTACAAAACGAAAAGATTACGGTCCCTTCTCTAAATTTTTAGATTTGATGCGCAGCCAAATCGAGTGGGGCATACCGTTAAGAAAAACTTTTGTAAACATCCGTAAAGAAATTCGAAGTTGGTTTGTCACAGTTAACTTTGCTATGTTGGTGGAAACTATAGAAATAGGCGGCAACTCAATCCAGTCACTAGAGATTCTTTCGGAATACAGTGAAAAAGAACACGAATTGCAAGTCAATCGACGTGAACTTTTGAAACCTTACATACTTCTTGCTTTCATGTGGAGCGGTTTAATCGCTGTCACAACCACCATAGTAGCCTTAACGACTAACTTAACGACTAGCATGATGACTACAGTCAACAATACAACCCTCTCATCAGTCGCTTCAATTCCAATGTCAAGCCAACTCAATATGTTCTCTGTAGGCATTATCATTCAATGTTGGGTCTCAGGATTCTTCATTGGGAAAATCAGCGAAGGTAACCTGGGCGCAGGATTTAAGCATGCGGCATTACTGGCAGCAACGGCATATTTTTCTTTGGTTATCTCTCAAATTGTTCTCTCGAGACTTTTTGGAGGATTAATCGGCACTTAAAGGGAGAAATAATCGTTGCCATCAACCTCCATTGACACTTTCTTTGCATGTACGATCTTGTTAGCTGCGGCTTTGATGTCAACTGCCTTTCTCACTTCAACAATGCAAACAACCTTAAGCAGCACACAAGATATCAACAAAGAGAGCTACCTCAAAGGTATCGCTGACAACATATTAACAAACACTGGAAACCCTACTAACTGGGGATTAAGTAACAACGTTCCTATGGATTTTGGTTTAGCCGCAAACTCTTCTATAGAAAATTATGAAGTGGATCCAGATAAGATTTGCAGATTAAATCCCCAAAATGACTATTCATTATCATATTTTGATCTAGAAAACTCCGCTAAACTGATCAACATAGGTTTGGGAATAACGGTTTCTCAAATAATGTCAATAAACATTCAGCAATCAGGCCGCAGCACAATAGGCAACAATGAAAATCTTAACTTCACAATATTAACAAGCATCGATTCCAAGCCAGTATCGGCTACTCTACAATGTTACATAGTTGCAAACAACTATCTGGGCTTTCTAAACAATGCCACCACCTCAGACATTGGACTTGGCTTCATCAATACCCAAATTCCAATTGGCGCCTCTGGGAACTCAAACCTCATAGTTTTCGCAAGATCATCTTTTGACAGTAGAATAACTTCATATACTATCTACAACATAGCAAATTCATCACAAGAATCAACCCCAAATAACGACCTCTTAGATTTGAGTCCACTTAATTACAGGCTCACCTTATCAACGAACTCGTCTGATTTAACGGTACAAGGCTGCTTCATCTTTTCTTACAATTACGAAGACCAAAGTATTATAAACATTCAAAACATACAAAATTCTTCGCAAATTCAACTTCCAAGACTAATTGACAACAGTCCTTTTGTCATAATAGTATATGGTGTGGAAAACGGGTTGTTTTTTCAAGAATGGACCGCTTATCCTCAAATACCTTTGAATGCAGGCTCTAACTTTTCCGGATCAGAACAAAACGTCTTCAGCTACATAGTAACAATCAATGGTATCCTTTGTAAGCTAGATATAAGCCTCGGAGATGTGCCTCCATGAATTTTCTAAAAAACAACAAAGGGGTAGCTAGAGTAATTGAGGCGTTTTTAGCATCAATCCTGCTAATGTCATGTCTATCCCTTGTTCCAGTCCCACCCTCAAACATGAAAAATCCAACGGAAAATCTTGTTTCAACAGCAAATAATATTCTGTTAAGCTTAGACACCAATGGGCACTTAGCAACAATAGTTGACGGCAGAAATTGGACAACTCTTAAAGAATGTGTTGAATCCGCTCTTCCGCTTACTACATGGTTTAACTTAACAGTTTTCGATCAAGGAATGAACACTCTAAATCCATTTCCAATATCCAATGCAGGCCCGTTAAATGACAAAGTGATTTCAGTAGATTACATTTGTGTAAGCCAAAACAGCAACTATACAATCTATGTGTTACGGCTACAATTGTCAGAGCTCGGATCTACATGAAAAAATGCAACCTAAGAAAAGACACCTCAGGTCAAGTGATAGTAATCACAGCGTTACTGGTAGCCTTGCTTCTGCTCTCCACTGCTATGTATGTTATTGAAACTGGAAAAGGCGTACCGATACCAGAAAATAGCGGAGATAATGTTTTTTTGGCTTATGAACAAAACATAAAGAGTACCCTGATTAGTGCTTTGGCAAACATTAGCAGTGGCGGTGACGTAAGCGTTTTAACCGCTGACCTCAACAAGTTGAATTCGGCAATCGCTTCTCATTCGTACCAAGATCTCGTTGAGATGGATTATGCACAGTTAAATACGGCGCCATATCAAAATGGTGTGTGGATTTCAAGAGGTATCGATGGCAATGGAGTATCAAGCATTTATGTCACTTTTGCCTTTAACTCGTCAGATTTATCATCGAATTCCAATTTACAATATACTGTTAACGTAACTTCAGAAGTTAGCTTGATTGGATATTATTCGCAGTTAAACGCTACTTTAGCGCAAGCAAACTTAAGGTTTAATGTACTCAATGAAGGCAAACCCGCTTTAGGGCAAACCTTCACATTTTATTTCCAGAATAGAGATTATTGGGTAGAAGTAGCGGCGCCAAACATAAATAATTTTGGCAATGGAACGTATGCAGTAGCGTTTAATGCTCAAACATATCAGCAAAGTGGACCCCTTCTTGTTTCTATGTATTGCCAGGATCAAAGAGGTATAACAGTTGGAGCAAACGCAACGTGCACGCTCGATTCTGAGCAATCTCCTTCTTTTAGCCCATCTCCCTCTCCTAGTCCAACTCCAACTGATCCTCCTACGCCTAGTCCTTTTCCTAGCCCATCTCCCTCTCCTAGTCCAACTCCAACCCCAACAGAATCGCCTATTCCAACCTCTTCTCCTACTCCTAGCCCATCACCCACACCTAGTCCAACTCCATCACCTTCCCCCACCCCTTTGCCTTACCTGTTTAACGACAGTTTTGACAGCAACAATTTCAGTTTATGGTCAGGAATTTTAAATAGTACTGGCGGATCAGAAAGCATTCAAGCAACAACTCCATATGGCGGCAGCAACGTTGCTAAATTCACTTTGGATGGAAGCACGCGAGCATACGCCCATATAACTAAAGATTTAGGATCAAGCTATTCTTCTATGTATTTGTCAGGTTTTGTTTGTTTGGATGCCCTTCTTTCTTCAGACAACTATTTGAATGCAGGAATAACTCTAGACAGCATTAACGGGACCGATTTGTCGTCTGCTTATATCCATAATAATGCAGGTCAATTTCTTTGGTGTCTGAAATATTGGAATAGCACCAGTCATAATTACAACTACGTTGATAGCTATTTAGGTTCAAACATTTCAGTCGGCACCTGGTATTATTTAGAAGTAATGTGCAAGGTTGGCGCAGGTAACGGCGAAGTTGCCCTGTGGGTTAACAATACGCAAGTTTGTGACGTAGTCGGCTTAACCAACAATGGTGATGGGGCTTTGCAATTATTGAAAGTTGGACCATATTCTCCGTTTCCGGGTACATTAGTTCTGAACGATTACATTGATGGTATTGTAGCTTCTACAAGTTTCATATCCGAGCCAACACTCACGCCAGCTATTACATTCACAACTAGCAACTACATAAGGTAAGGTGAAGATGAGCTAAATGGTTCATCTAAAATTGAAAATTCTGGTTATCATTATAGCAATCTCAATTGCATTCACAATTAGCATAAGCTCAGCTCAGACGCCACTATCACCGAAACTTTACAAATTGCAAAATGTCCCCCCTGCTTCAGTTATTTGGCAAAAAACCTACGGGGGGTCAGCTGATGATCGAGCGTTTTATGCATTGCAAATTTCGGACGGTTATCTGGTGGTTGGTTCGACTAGATCAGTTGTGGTAAATACGACAGTGGGTTGGGTTTTGAGGCTTGACTCTAACGGAAATGCTGTTTGGAACAAGACCTTCGTTGAAGGATCAGGAATTGAAATAAGATATGCAATAAATTTGAATGATAGTTTCTTGCTTGTTGGCAACGAATTCTTACCGACAGGAGCAATTAACGGCTTTGTCGCAAAAATAGATAATCAGGGAATCTTGTTGTGGAAAGTCGTAGTGGGTGGCAACGAAGTAGACAAACTCTTTTCAGCAATTGCCACTCAAGATGGCTTTGTGGTTTTAGGTTCAAGCTCTTATGATACTTATGGGAACTCACATGCTTGGCTAGTAAAAATTGATTTGCAGGGTAATATTGTTTGGAATAAGATCTACGGCAACACAACAGATACTGTTGCAAGAACAGGCGTTTTAGCCTCTGATGGCTCTTACATGGTCGCAGGTTTTACTGATCCTCGAGGAGAAAGCAACTACGACTTTTTCCTTCTGAAAATTGATTCGGCTGGAAACTTGATGTGGAATAAGACTTATGGAGGCAGTGGAACCCAAGAAGCTCATTCAATGACTAAAGCTTCTGACGGCTATGTAATTGTTGGAGACACACAGTCATCAGGGACGGATATTCATGCGATGGCCCTAAAAGTAGATTTTAATGGTAACGTAATATGGTCTGAAACAATTGGGGGAAAAAACGCGGATTCTCCTGCGTACGTAACTTCTTCAAGTGATGGTGGTTATTTAGTTGCTGGCTTCACTTTCTCATTCGGTGCAGGAAACCGCGATTTCTGGCTTTTCAAAATCAGCGATTCAGGACAAGTTCTCTGGAGCAGCATTCAAGGGGATGCAGGTTATCAGGAAGCTTACGGCGTTATAGAAACTGGCAAAAACCAGTATGTTATGGTAGGTTGGACTGATCCACCTGGGCAACCTAACTTAATTGGCAAGGCGCAGTACGACTTCTATGTTGTCAAAATCGATGCTTCACAAACCAGCTCTGGCTTTTCAAGTTTACAATTTATCGTTTATGCTGTGGTTGTTTTTGTTATTTTGGTTTTAGCTTTCTTTGTGGTATTCAATCTACGACATAAAAGAAATAATACCTAATCGAAAAAATCAATGTAACTGAACTAACAAAAAATAGGTAAAAAACTAGAATTCGGCTATTAGCCGATTAAGTTCCAGCCATTTTGGAAAATAACATTCCCAGAACTTTAGTGAAGGCACTGTAGTTTGTCCATAGAGCAGCTGTCTTGAACTTCTTTTTCACATCTTCGTCGTTTGCTGTGTCTTTTTCGTGAAAAGCGATCAGTACTTCTTTATTGTCCGAAATCATAAAGCATGGCAAGTTTCTGTCGTCAATAATTTTGCTCTGTCCACTTAGCCATTGCAGTTGCCCTGTGAAATATGCACTTTTAAGCGAATCATCAGTAACTAAGGAAACTTTGACTTTGTTAGCTTGTTTTTTGAGTTTATCGGAGAAATCGCTGTAGTATAGCTGGGACAGGTAATCTGCTGATGCAAAGACTTGAAACTCTTTTTCTGTTCTTTCAAGTAATTCATTAGCTTTCATGAGTACCTGTTGTTCGCCTTCGAGCATTTGGAACATTTCTTTTTTTGTATCCGTTATTTTCGGTTGAGGCATAGATTGCCAAAGTTCAACTAAGTTTGTTTTTTCCTGTTCTAAAAGTCTGATTTGTATTTTTTGTGCATCGACAAGCAAATCTATAGCTTTATCTAATGGAACGGCGGTGAATTTTAGCGGTTTCTCGAAGATTGAAAAGACTATCCCTTTCTTCTCAAGATCGCGTAGGATTCGGTATGTTTCAGTTCGATGAAGTGATATTGCTTCCGCTATTTCTCCAGCTTTCTTTTCGCCAGCTCTTGCTAGGTGCAAGTATACCTTAATCTCGTTTTTGAGGAGTCCAAAACGGGAAAGTGTTTCTTCAATGGTTGTCAATTGATTAGTGTAGGCTTGATCCTTATTCATTAGTTTCCAAGATTCGTTTTGGTTGTTGTACTCTTTTTTTATTTCTCGTTTTTCCATTAACAATGCCATGGGGGGTCAACTTTTATCCTCAATATTTCGGGTCTTGTCACCCAATTCTGACCGTTTATATATAATATTATTACGACTTGACAATCTGAATTCAAAATTCACATTCGATTAAAAATCTAAATCGCGATTTTTCAAATGTTTTGATTAACCAACCTTTGGATTGTGATGGTTAAAGACTTCTTGGTGTTAGCTTTCAAGAGCTTTGGCAGAAGCATTGGCATAAACTGAGGCAAACTTTTTGATCAGATCTTTCGGCTGGTAGATTGAGGAGTGTAAACGGAAGAAATTGCCCATTCTGTCTGTTTCAACCCCAATTCCAAGAACTATCACGCCTTTTTTTACCAGGTCATCGATACATTCCTTTAAGGCTAATGGCATGTTAGCGTATCCATATGGCCAACCATCAGAAATGACAATTAAGCAGCGTTGTTCTTCAAATCGTTTAGCTAGCATTTTTCCAGCAATCGTTATTGCATCGGGAATGTAGGTAAGCCCTTCAAATTTTAATCCACCAATTCTGGCTCTAACTCGTTTTGAAAATGATTCTGTGCTATCTTTAAGTATATACAATCTATCGCTGAAGGCAAAAAACGTCCAGGATGTTGGGTCAGTCATAAGCTCTCTTGCTGTTTCAGCTACAGTTATGGCTAATGCTCTACCGTATTCTCCTTTTACCTGCATGCTGTTGCTCACGTCAAAAATTAGTGACCAAGCATAACTAGACTGAAGATATTCATCAAGGACAAACACATCTGTGGCTGGTTTGTTACTTGCCAAAGATTGAATAACAGCAGCTAAATCTAGTTGACCCATCTCTTGCCTTGGGTCCTCGTCAAAAAAATTAAAAGCGGACCTCAGAATATCAAGAAGTCTACGGTTTGCCCCTTGGACAAGACTTCTAGCTCGCAGGTATTGAGAGTAGTCTTCTTCAGGGATGGATACACTCTTAAATCTAGTCAAAGCCACATAAGGATTGATTTTTGATATTATTTTTTCCTCCCGTTGCTTCTGGTAATCGTCAGAATTAAAAGCTTGTAGTGATTCAGCCTCCTGATCGATTCTCCAACATTGATCCATATTATCAACAAGAGGAACATCACCTCCTAAACTCATGAGGGACTGTACAAACAGAATCTCAAAATCGTAATCCATGGCTGATTCGACTTCGCTGTAAATACTACAGCTTCCTATGCTTTCGGTATGTCGCAGTGAAGGTGCTTCCAAAAATGGGCCAAAAGGCTCAAGTAATTCCTTGATATTTTCAACTTCATCGTCGAATAATTCATCAACCTTAATTTGTTCATCACACATTGAAACCAAAAACGTTTCTTTTAAGGACTTTAGGTCATTGAATAATTGGTTTACCTTTTTTTCTTCTTCGGTGCCTGGAGAATTCTTAATTAAACCTATGTTAAGTTTGGTCAGCAATGCTGCCATAAGTTTTGTGGAAGAGGTAAAGATCCTTTCTGAAGGTTTAATTTTTTGGTAAGCCAACGCATTGGCGTAAGCAAGGTCAACGAACCTATCAGGCGTCCAGGCTTGAATATAGGAATTAATGTAGGTATCATTGATTAGCGTCTTTGCGAACGCTTCAACTATTGAGTCTGATTCTTTGGGTGAAATTTTTTCTCTGGAAAAAGGTGCCAAAGTGTGGGTTGTTAGGTGTATCACGGATGCTCTAAATAAGCGCCCAATTTTAGTTTTACCCATATTGTTTGCAGGGAATTTGTATCCGAGATATGAAAAATTGCCGTCTTCCAATTTTTGAACTGTTGGAAGTTCAATAGTGAACCCAAAACTGTCTGACCTAAGTGTTGGCTGAACTAAAGCGGGGTCTTGAAGGATTTTCACTTTAGTATTATCTTTTTGGAGTGAAATTGTCCAGGCGTAATCAATAAAACCCACTTGAATTACTCCAGATTACTATGATTTGTTGAAAACTGCATCAAGGATTCTTCTGACGTCAGCTTGCACTTCTACGTTATCGCTTGTTAACCCGATTATGGTTTCCTCAGCAGCTACCATAGGCGCATTTCCATCATTAACTAAGGTGGCCCAGTTGATCAAGTCACCTAAAGATGGTCCATAAGGTAAGTCACCTGCTTTGTATTGTCTTCTTAATTCGGCTCCTGCTTGAATAATTTTATAAGCTGTGTCTTGGTCAACTTTCGTTCTTTTGCGTAGCATCTCCACTTCATAAGGTGAGATGTTTTCTCCGACACTTAAGAAATCAAAGTTTATCCATACAGCCATGCGTCGCCTCATGGCAGCGTTTAATGGTTTTGTTCCTGAGAATTCAGCTGTGGCAGGATTCATGCTAATAATCATGTACCCGTACTTGTGACGCTCGATTACTTCGCTATCCTTTTCGTTTAGGACTAGGTGACCTCTTGTATCTAAGACTGGGTTTAATCTGGTGGCGACATCTTGTTTCATCATGTTGGCTTCGTCGAGGTACATGATACCACCTTTTCTCAGCCACTGAGTTAATAGTCCGTCTACCCAGTTTTCTTTGCCTAGCCCGATAAATCTTCCAATGAGGTCAAACGATGATGTTGATAAACCACAATTAATCTCCCAAATTGGTAAACCTGTGAGTTCTGCTACTAGATATACAATATGAGTTTTTCCTGTTCCTGATGGTCCAATGAGGCTGCATTGCTTGAAATGATACAAGGCACGAACAATGCGTTCAACGTAGTTGAACCCATGGTCTAAGTATTCTGGCGTGTTTTTTGGTATCATGTCATCCAAGTGGGCAAAGCTGAAGTTTGGGTGAAGGTCGTATCTTTGTATGTTGTATTTTTCATATAAAGGCGATTTGGACATGGGGCGCTCTTTATCGAGGGATACCGTTACCTTGAATTTATCTTCTTTAAGTGATGATACCTCTTGAATTCTGCTTGCTTCAGCTTTTTCTTTTAAACCTTGATGTCCATAGCTCATTGGGCGCCCTCTCTAACGCGATAACTTTTGGAAATCGAATACATAAGTATTATGAATTACTACTTGATATGCACTATATGTGCGGCAAATACAAAAAGAGTAACTTTAATTGTGCCATAAGTTTCACCAAAATCAAATTTTCTTGCGGGTCTCGAGCGTTTGGCCAAGAATTTATCCTTTTTTCTTTATTTAACTATTATTCTTTCAACATGGGTGTTGTTAATTTATATAAGCGCGCGCTGATGCTGCCGAAAGATTTGCAACATGGATAAATTGCACTTATGAACCATGAGCTCAATTGTTGGGGGGCTTCGTTTTTTTACAAACTCATTTGTGTCAATTGTAAGTCCAATCTGGTTCTAGCCAATCAACAACGTCAAAATGGCAAGTTACGGCGATAAATTGGCGTCCAGCGTAATGCCGAACATTGCGTGCCATATCATAGTCTTCTCGATCGACATCAGAGGTAAATTCATCAAAAATAACTACTTTTTCGGGGAGACATATCGCCCCGGCAATGTCGATTCGCATCTTTTGCCCAGTGCTGAGGCAGCTGTAATTTTTGGCCATACAGGATGTTCCACAAAACCACTACTGCATAATGCCTCGACAACTTCCTTCACACTGAGATCCGCTGGGAAATCATCAGGAAAATCCGGTGGGGAATACTTAAAATCAACATAACAGCTTTGCCCCTTGAAATATTCCGATTCAGGAATGCGTCTGGCAACGCTGGATTTTTCGCCGCCGCTTTTACCCACAATAACACCAACTTGCCGCCACTTCCCACCAATCGGCAAATAACACCTAATTCGTTTCTCCAACTTTAAATCCTTCAAATCGTAAGTCCTATTATCCTTCGTGCACGGAAACTATCTGTCGCATGCCAACTAAGCGTAAAATCTTAATCCAACTTAGCAACTCTCCACGGATTTCTGCATTCGATGTTCATTTAAAGATTTAAAATGCGTACTTTCAACCCCATTGCAGTAAATCGGTCGAATTTTTCTTTCTGATCAGCCTCGTCTTTGCACTCAATAATGAGTTCGTAACTTTCAGGAACCATATTGCTGCCTTGACGCTCATCAATTTCCAGCAGCAATTTCTCGCCAACTGCCTCAAGCAAAAACAACGAGACACTTTTTCTCGTCAGCATCGATAAGCAGCTTCCATCCATCCTGGTATAGTAACTGTTTATGTTTCCCTCGGAGCTTGTTGAAACGTTGTCGTCCAATTCTTCTCTGTGGATCCGTCATAGTTAATCTAAAAACGGGAACAAAAAATTCATTATGCGCTACGCAAACACCTGCCCGCTGCTCTCCATCACAAAAAACCCCCGCCTTATCGGTTATAATCGGATCAGTCCAACCAAACTGTGTGGGGATAATAGGCGTTTATTAAATCATAGGATACTTGTAAACTCGGTGTTTGCCTGCAAACAATTAAAGCTATCAGTAATGCGTACCGATATGCGATAAAATAACTTGACAAGTTAAAGAGGTACGAGTAGCTATTATTGGACACAGACCCTCTCTCAGTCAAATTGCAACATTGTCTTTCCAGTTCTCGAAAGACCAGTAGATAAATAATGTGAAAAAAAATCGCGCCTTTCAGCCAAAATAACCGGCGGCGCTAATATGGCAATAACAAATAAAACACAATTATTAAAAACGTGAAGAAGGTAAAGATTACATAACTGGACACAAAATAAACTGGTACCTGAGGCATAATAGTTTACATAGTAGAAGAATAACGTTTAATGTTATCGTTAAAGCAATCGTCCAATGTTGCGATAGAGAGATCAAAAAGCTATGACCAAAAAAATTAAAGTCAATAAATTAACTTGCAAGAGAACGCGTTGCAAATAGTGAGTGAAAAATAGGTTTGTCAAACCCGTGTCAACGAGAGAATTTTGATCAACTACTATTGGATGCTATAGATGAAGGATTGTCTGCTTTAGGCGAAGCTGGGAAAGCTTCGATTTATATTAACCTCGAACAACATTTCAATATTAGAAGACGGGATATTTCCTGTCAGTTAGATGCATTTTCAAACGCTATGAAACGTATTTTCGGTCAAGGGGCAAAACGTATTGAATTGTTGTTTATGGAAAAAATTTATGCTAAAGTTGAAGTTGTCTGTAAGAGATCCACTTGCGAATGTTCTTTACCACAGTGGTTTCCAGAAATGACATTTCAAGAGTACGTGCACCTTATGCAGCAATACTTTGAATCTGCAAACACTGGAACTTTGCGAAAGCAGACTTGGCGAAAATCATCCCAATACGAAAAGAACACGGTTGGTGCAGCTTTCTTATAGTTAATCTTGAATCTAAGTTAATGAAAAGTGATTGAAGAACAATTAATTTATCTTCGATTTAAATTAGTCTTAGGAATGATCCAGAGTGACAAATCTGCATTAAAATTAATTATTCCTGTTTTTATTTCATTAAAATAGATCGGGTTAGATTTTTGTGTATGAACTTTAAGACGCACAAGTCCTTTTCTTTTTTGTTTACACAATTATGGTTTGATCGACATTGACTCAAGAAACAGTAATTAAAGTTGAACCCGCGCAAATTTTGGCTTCGCCAGAATCTAAGATAGTCGAAAAGAAAAAACAGACGACGATTCAAGAGCTTGTTGATTCTCTAAAAAGCACAGCAGATGATATTGGTCAAATAAGTGAATTAAGCTCGGAAGAAAAAATTCTGATTACCCAATTTTTCTCCTCATTTCTTAAACTTATGCAACCCCTTGCTCCTTCACTTGCAGTAAACCAATTAGTGTTGCAAGCAAAACTTGGTGATGTAGTTCACGCATATATTGATCCCACAGGACACTTGATGCTACAGTTTGACGACGGTCATTTCGAACTCAAAAACTTAACTGAAGAGAAGAACCGCGATCTATTGACGGCTGTTGTTGAAGACATAATGCCTAAATTTAAAAACTTAACAAGCCAACAGAAACGAAAATTAGAGAATAGAATAAAGTTGCTTTCAAGCGTTACTAAGGAAATACAGAAGAGTTCCGATGCGCTTTCAGCTGCTCTTGCAGCTGGTCAATAATTTTCTCTTTTATTTATTTAGTGAAGGGTACATAATTTGTTGCAAGCGATGCCTTTGGTTTGTAGGAGATCCCCAATACTGAGCTGGTTATTTTAGCTAAAGGCGATGAGCAAGGCGATATTCAAATGACGGCTGACCGATTAAATATTAAAGACGGAGTAGTTTACCGATTTGACTTTGTATCGGACCAGGCACGGATTATTCACTTCGCTATTTCTGAGGTTTGTGTTTTTCCATCTATTATGGCAGGCGTAGAGTGCTTGAGTATTTTACTTGGCGAAAAGTCGCGGAAGAAACCAGCAAAATCTCTGGATCTCTAATCTACGTCATCTTCAATTCCAATTATTGAATCTTTTGCATCAATTTCTACAATTTTTAATATTTTTCAATACTTTTCTGTATTAAACTGTTCTTTTCTAACCTTTTCTGTACTCAACTTGCAAACAATTCATGCTTTAAACCAAAAGACATCAAAAATGACAATAAAATGTAAAAAATAAAATGTAAAAAACACCGATTTTTACGCTTAAAACCTTCAAAATGCTAAAGCAAAATAAGCCCAAAACATCAAGATTTTAACAAAACCGGGCAAAAACATCGACTTTCACCCTAATCTACCCCCCCTAAAATTGCAACTTTATTGCAAAGACACTCTTTATTCAAGTTATTCATCTTGGAAATTTTTCTCTAATAATTTACTAGAATTGTATCTTCAAAAATCTCCACCTATCTGGGATTGACGAGAGGAATACTCACTTAAACAAAAATCGGTTAACAACTATTTGGAGACGCAAAAAGACGCATAGAGGCGCGTAAAGCCGCAGCTTGAAAAGAATTTGAGCTTCAAACCAAAAAAATAACCCAAAATGCAAGCAAAAAAGCGGTAACTGCAATTTTTTTAAAGCGCCGTATCATGAATCCAAAATAAAAAAAATAAAGAAGAGCACGCATTTAGTTAATTATGCTTATTTTTATGTCTGTAAGATTAAGCAACATTCAAATCCTTAAATTCTTAGAGTTTACAGTGTATTTTTTATGTTTCAAGTCAAAGCGATGAGCGCTGCTGATTTTCCTTTTGCAACCAAATTAGCCAACACTATGAATTGGAATATGGCTCCTGAAGACTTTGAGTATATGCTTAATCTTGAGCCTCAAGGTTGCTTTGTTCTTTTAGACAGTTCTAAACAGATTGGCATAGCAACCTGTATCAGCTTCGGCAAGGTTGGATGGTTCGGCAACTTAATAATTAAAGAAAAATGTCGAAGTAAAGGCGCTGGAAGTTTGCTTGTAAAGCGAGCTGTTGATTATTTGCAAAGCAGAGGAGTAAAAACCATTGGGCTCTACGCTTACCCAAATCTCCTTAACTTTTATGGGCGCCAAGGCTTCAAAGTGAACGAAGACTTTTCTGTTTTAAGCGTAGAAACTCTTCCACCAATTCATGCTGAGAGTCTTACTCAACCTAACGCAACTGCAGTTCAATCAATAATTAAATTTGACTGCGCATGGTTTGGCGGCGACAGAAAAAAACTGTTAAAATCCATTATTTATGAAGAAGGAAATTTGTGCTACTATATGTCTGAGGGCGAAAAAGTTGTTGGATATGTTGCTTGTACGGTTTACGAGAAAATGGCTTGGGTTGGACCATTGGTGTGCCAAGAAGGTAAGGTTGATGTTGCATCTTTGCTTTTGAAATCGGTTCTTTCAAAAATAGAAGGCAAAAGTGTTTATTTGGTGCTGCCAAAAAAGGAGCGAACTCTCAGGGATATGCTTTCTAATTTTGGATTTAAGGAAGATTTTTCAGTCGTTAGAATGTTTTTAGGTTCAAATACGGCGAAAAATTGTATATACTTGGCTGAATCTCTAGAAAGAGGTTAGAATTTATGAGCGAAGATTACTGCAAATTTCTGCTAGAGGATTTTTTGAAAACTTCTTTTTCAACGGTTAAAGTTTTAGTTGAAGGAGCTGCTGCTTCGAAGGGCAAAAATAGCAACCGCAAAGTTACGTTGTTCCGTTATGTTAACGGCAAAAAAGTTTCATTTCCCTTCCTTGACGAACGATTCTATCTGCGCGGCTCAGTTGAATACACTAATCCACAGTTGACGGTTGAGGAAGTTCAAGGTATTGTCGGCACTCGGCTGCTTGAAACCTGCGCCAACTATTTCTACGAGCGGGGTTTACATATGCCAGACGATGGGGATGTAATTGCGCTTGCAGAATTGTTGAAGAAGCCCACGCAAGGCTGCATTGTGCCTTTTCTTTTAAATACGGATGATGTGGAGGCAGATCGTTACTCGATGAATCCACTTAAACAATCAATCGTGGATAGCGGACAAAGCGCGTTTCCAGCAGCTAACGTCAAAACTGATCAGCTCAAAATCGATGAAGCATACATCAAAAAGTATGAAGGTAGTATGATATCCCGAAAAGAGGGCACACTCATCACTGAGGGCCTCAGAGATAGTAACGGTTCATACCTTGATCTTGTTGATTCGATCAAATACAGTCAGCTAAAAGATTTGTCAACGTTTTTCGGAATGGACCTTTCGCTCTATACGTTGCGGATGCCGCTTTCAACCTTGAAAACAGAGAATAAAGACGGTTTGATGCATTATATAATTAAAGAAAGTAATCACGATTATGCATCAATCGAGGAGGCATACACGTGCATGGGGCGCAGCATGAGTAAACGCACAACGCTTTTGACGATACCCCATTCAAAAAAAGGGTTCGGTTCTAAACGTGCTGCTCGCGGTAAACTACACTTTGAAAACGGCAAATTGCTTGATGCAACCGTTAAATACAAAACTACAAAACTTTACCCTAACGCAATGGATCCCGAAGATATAGCTGTTGCAGTGTGCGATGATAGCTTCACAGTACCCGGCGAAAAACTTTCTGATTACAGTTTTGCTGAAACACCTTCTTCCCCCCAGTTTTTCCTATACTCCATTGGTTCCCCAGAGGACGGAACAGTTTGGCATGGCATCGGTGCTTTTGCAGCTCCGCAGCTTCTGCAGAGTTACAAGTCAGGTCGCATTGCCTGTCGAGAAGGAAGATTAATTAAGAATTTAACTGAAAAATACGGTATAACAGTAGATGTTCCTTTGCAGTTTAATCTTGCACCTGAAGGCATATGGAGCCATCCAATCCACCGCAACATCGACGCC
>Ga0182021_10003136_pt1 | contig 19425 bp, 24 predicted proteins | sample 612E3MmetaG_FD_120493 | JGI IMG/M metagenome (GOLD analysis project Ga0182021, IMG submission 120493) | Permafrost microbial communities from Stordalen Mire, Sweden - 612E3M metaG (Illumina Assembly) | ecosystem: Environmental > Terrestrial > Soil > Wetlands > Permafrost | place: Sweden... | reverse complement strand
GCTATTATGACTGAAAACTTTTAGCTCGGCGCCCGAAAGCCGCACACCATCATAAATTGATGCATGGGCCAAAACGTCAAGCACCGCCACGTCACCGGGCCTGAGCAGGCCGGAGAGAACCCCAAGGTTCGTGCCGTAACCGGTTGGGAAAACAATGCACCCCTCTTTCTTTTTAAATTGCGCAATGGCTTCTTCCAGCTTTTGGGTAATATCGAAATAACCACTCAAAAGCGGAGCGGAAACAGCGCCGGTCCCGTATTTGGCAATTGCTTCCTGCACGGTTTTAATGACCTCGGGGTGAACCGAATATCCTAAATAATTATATGAACAAAAATTATAATACTTTCGGGCCTTTCCCTGATAGCGATCGAAAATGTCAAACTCCGCCGACGGAGCAGTCATGACGGGGTTTCCATACACCATATATCGCTTTTGGATTGCGTCTTCCATAAATTTTGAAAAGTAATCCTTAACCTCAAAAAGATCCTGACTCTCAAAATCAGCGAAATCAGCTGGCGTATAATCATCGACATTAATATTATTAATATCGAAATCTTTCTTACTTAATCCCATAAACGTAAACCTCCACCCGTTTTAATCTATAAAAATTAAAAAAAACAAGAAGCTTAGTAAAATAATTCGAAAAATGGAAAAAAATAAATATAATAACCACATTATTAAACCTACTAAAAAAATACTTGCACCCAACGGGAAAACGTTTTATTGGAGAAAAACGGCACTACCGATTGAGGTTATCGGTTATTGGAATTCGATTTCAGTTGCAGTAAAAGAAGGAAAAGCATCCATGCATTGGCAACGCCGACAACATACAGAAAAAATGCCGCTGGATAAAAAAAGCATGCGGGTACGATTAAAAATGTAATATGCGTTGAAGGACCTATGCAATTCCATAGCACGACGGTTGAACCGCGGATTTCCCGTACCCGTGTTCCACACGACGAATTGTTTTTTCCCAATGGTCCTTCTTGTATTTGGAGGTATTTGATGTAGAGGCCGATTAATATTTTATCGAAGTGCCTGCCCCGCAATTCGCGAAGCCGGACCTGTTCAACCTTGCATTTTTCCAACTCATTTTCAGAGTCTTGCGCCGAATGACGCGATTGTTCCAAAAAAGCATTGCGGTATTTATCCGACAGCATCGCATGCGCCGCGAAACTTGCCGCGGCCGCGATCATCAAGATCCAGACATCGCAGTGGAAAGGCATGTGGAGGGCGCCGGAATGAACGGCTTTTGTCAAACCGATGCCGAATCCGGCGTATATCGCGATGCCGTTGACATAATCGACCAACCCATCGACGATTCTTCCCGTTGGAGTACCGTTTTTTTTCAACCGCGCGATCATGCCGTCGCAGCAGTCCAAAATATTGGAAAGCCCGTAGAACAGCGCCCCTGTAATAAAATCCCGGGGAGCGCCGCCGGTGAAAAAAAAACCACCCGTAATGCCGGCCGCCATGGCGCAAAGACTTATCTGGTTGGGAGTAATAGGCAGAAGGCGGAGCGCTTTGACGAATAAAAAAGCCAACGGCCTGTAAAAAATCAGGTCTATCGCCTCTTCGGCGGCCGGATTTTTAAGGGACTGTTTGAACTCTAAGAACAATGGAAACCGTGGCACCGCGCGTCCTTTTGCCGTAAAACCGGGTTAGGAGGTAAAAAAACCCAACGCGCTTCCCATAAGATAAACGGCGAATGCGCAAAGAACAATACCCAATCCGTGAATGACCTTGCTTATTAATTCCACCTTCAGCTTTGCCCGGTTTCGAACCAGGAAATAGGCAAGAAGACAAAACCATATAACCGTTCCAACAGCCACAAAAAACGCATAACTTAAGCTGAAAAGCCATTGAAAAAGAGTGGAATTCCTTCCCTTATCATCCGGCGGAGGCAAGGGTCTTTGAATGGTGGACTCCACGATCCGCGGGACTTTCGCGGGCTTCATCATTTCCTTGGTAACCTGATGATGGTTCGCGAAACTGTTGACTATAACGATATTATTGCCGAGCACATGATCGATACCGCCCACGTTAAGCCCCACAGAGGAAACAAAGGATAAAACGACCGCCGATGAAGTGAGCCAGCCGAAAAAAAGCGACGGATTGGACGCATTAAGAAACATCCCGGTCCAAAATCCGCTTTTTTTCTCCTTCACTTTCCTGAAACGCATTAAACCCGGCCGATCCAGATCCAATTGAGTGAAATCGAATCTGGCCCTTACGATTCGCAGGCCGATAATGAAGAGAATTATGGACCCTCCGAATAAAATATACGGAACGAAATCGACTACCATCCCGAATAACCTGGTAACCCCGTTGACCGCGATAAAACAAACGGCCAGATCGATGATCGCGGCCCCTAACGCCGCCGTGATACAATAGCGTAAATGGCCTCGCAGACTGTGCGAGGTAATGAGAATGCTCACCGGTCCCGCGATAGGCATTGAAAAAACGATGCCGACCCCTAAACCGACGAGCGAAATGGTAATGAGGCTCTCCCACATGATACAAATAAAAATATATGCGTGAAGAAAAAAGAACAAGAAAAGGGATTTTAATTTAATTCGTCATTCCACGTGCACCCCGCTTTTCACGCTCTCAAAACTCAATTTCTTTCTGACCCGGGTGATCTGTAACGCAAGTGAGCGCTGCTTTCGCTCCCAGGCGGTTTCGAAAAGATCGGTCTGCCCCGGATCGGCCTGCGGAGATCGGGCGATAAGCCGCAGCGTTTTCACGGCCACCCTGCGTTGGTATAACTCCGTAAAGGCCTTGCACGCGCAACCGGCTATGGGCAAGTACTCATTGGTCCAGTCCGGCAGCGCCACGGTACGTTGCACGGTCTTGTTGTCGCCATAAATAAGCGCGAAAACAAAGCGGTCGATGCAGAGGTTTTCGCTCTTGAGCAAAAAACAAAGCTTGTCGGCGGTATAGCGCACCTTGTCGTGAAGCCGCCCCCAATCGTTGATGTCGCGGTCCAGTATCGTTTCCGCGCACGTCGGGGCCTTAGCAGTGGCGGTTGGGAAGGAATACATACCCATTGTCAAACCATAGAGTTTTTCGCCTTCCGCGCCGAAATGGTGCACGAGCGTTTCCCTCCCCAGACCTCGTATGTGGCCTATGGTGGAAAGATTATAAGCGCCGAGGCGTTCTCTGGTAAGCGCGCTGAGACCCGGCAACAGCCCGCTGTCAAGCTCCGCCATGGACTTGAATTCATCGCCCGGTTCGCAGACGCACGTACCGTTGGGCCGGGCCCGTTTTGCCGCAAGCCGTGATAGCAGCGGCGAACGCGAAATTCCCACGGCAATGTAGGCGATCGGCAGCGCGGCCAAAATATCGCGGCGCAGCGCAGCCGCGATTGCCGCCGGCGACATGGCGCGGCTCGCGGGCGTGCGGGACAGATCGACGAGACATCGTCCTTTGTCGCTGACGTCGTAGTGCGGCGAATACCGGCAACATACCCGCTCAAGCTCGCTACATGCGGCCCTTTCCAGATCCTTGTTGCGGGCCACGACTACGACCCGCGCGAACCTACGGGCAAACGCGGCAATCGGCATGCCCGGCCGAATGCCCAGGACGTGCGCCTCCCGCGAACACGACCATGCCGCGCTTTTATGACTGAGGGGGTCCTGACAGGCCACCACGACCGGCCTGCCGCGCAGCGCGGCGTCGTAGGCAAAAAGCGCCTGCGCCGGGAAATCGGGAATATCCGCCGCGCAGTGCAGTTCGTCAGGCCGCGAAGGTTTTGGGAATATCGGCATAGGTGTATTCTTTTGTAAATGATCGTTCCAAACGCCGGGAAGCGCGTTCGAAATCGACAACGCCCGGCAGCCATTGCACCGAGGCGATGCGTCGCGCTTCAACCGTATAAGCGTCCCAGTCTTCGCTCACCGTGCCCCATATTTCGAAGGGACCGGCTTCGGCCAGGACATCGGAATACTTTTCGTACACATCGGGCCGGAGAATAACGTCGACGCACTCGGTTTTGTCTTCCACGGTAATGAACATCATGGGCCGCTTCGCCTCGACCATGTGTATGTGGTTGGTGATCATCCATCCGAACACCTTTATGCGCTTGCCGTTGTAGCGATGCACCTGATTGGCGGGAACGGCGCCTTTTGCCGCCGGGTGCAAGTCCAGGATGTCGAGAATGTTTCCCGACAGCATGAAGCCTAAAAGCCTCAGCTCGTTAAAGCAGCGCTGGGCGAGCGAATAGTCCGTAAGCGCCGGATGCGCGCCGGCGGGCGGGCCGCTTTCCTCAAACAATTCCGGTTCGCCGGGATTGATTGTACCATAGCTCTCGCCGAGTAAAAAAAGCGACTCGGGCTGCGAGAGACCGAAGCCATCGAACGCGCCGACGAGAATCAGGGTTTCGATTTCCTTTCTGCCAAGCCCCACGCGGCGGATGAAATCAACGAGATTGCGGTATCGCCCGCCCCGCAAGCGCTCCGTAAACACGCGCTCCAGACCTTTGCCGCTCATGCCGCGAATGTGCATGAAGCCGGGCCGTATCCAGTCGCCCTTTCCGTAGTAGCGTATGTCCGATTCATTGACGCTGATGGGCAGTATCCGCACGCCCCAGCGCCGCGCCTCGTCGAGATAGACCTCGCGGTTGTAGAACCCGTGGTTATTGCTGATGACCGCGGAGAGGAACTGGGCCGGATAGTGCGCCTTGAGGTAGGCGCACTTGAACGACAACTGCGCGTAGCTCGCGCTGTGCGATTTACAGAAACTAAACCCGGTAAAGCTGCTCACCCGCTCCCACAGCGTCAGCGCCTGCTTAGGGATAAGCCCGCTTTTCTTCATGCATCCGTCCATGAACCTGCGGGAAACCTCTGCGTATTCATGGCTGCTCAATACGCCCTCATGCAAACTATTCATCAGCTTGCGGATGGCGTCGGCCTCTTTATACGTAAGGCCCGCCACCTCGCGGCAAATCCTGGTCACGTGTTCCTGAAACGCGCATACGTCGTGGGATTCCCTCAGTATCGGCTCAAGCGACGGGTGCAGATACTCCCAATCCGTGACGCCTTGTTTCATTTTCCGGTGGCGTTCGACGAACGTTCTCGTGTACGCCGCGCCCGCGGGCCGGATGAGGCTGGAGGTGATGGTGATTTCCTCGAAGGTCGAGGCCTCAGCCTTTTTGTTCAGGCGCGTTTGCGCGGGGCTTTCGATGTAGAAAATGCCCTTTGTCCTGCCGCCGCGCATGATCTTCCGCACTGCGGGGTCTTGGTAGCACTTTTCCAAATCGCTCACCCGCGGGTCGGCAAGCCCCTGCTCCTTTATCTGGCGCAGCGCGTCGCGCAGCACCGACAGGGAGCCATTGCCCAGAATGTCAAACTTGATAAGTCCCAGTTCGTCAATGCCGTTATGCATGTCGATCTGGGTTATGACGCGGTTTTTCGCGCCGCCGGACGCGCCCCCGGAGTATTCGCAGGCCACATGACGCCAAATGGGCTTATTGGTGATGAGCACGCCGCCGGGGTGCTGGCCCAGAAAACGGGGCTTACCGCGTATTTTTCCGGCCAGATCCATGATATGCAGTATGTCGTCGTCGATAATGGGTTTGCTTCGGGTTTTATGGCTTTTGAGGATTTCCGTGATGTGCTCTTCGGTATGGCCCAAAACCTTCGCTATTTCCCTGAACGCGGCCCTGCGCCTGAAATGGTTGGTCGTGCACGTTATGGCGACGCGCTCCCTCCCCCACTTTTGAATCAAATAGTCCAGTCCGGCTTCGCGCTCGTCCCAGCCGAAATCCAGGTCGGCGTCGGGCGGCGACGCGCGGTCTTCATTGAGGAATCGCTGGAAGTACAGGTCGTATTTGATGGGATCGAGGTCGCTGACGCCTATGTTGTAAAAGGTCATGGAATTGGCCGCGCTGCCGCGCAGGACCGTGCAGTCCTTGGGCGAGCGGAAGCCCTCTTGAAGCCGCGTATTGGCCCAATCGCGGATGTCTTTGACAATAAGAAAGTACGATGCGTAGTCCAGTTTTTTGATGACATCAAGCTCCATGTTCTGTATTTCACGGGCCTTCTCGCAGGTGTCAGCGCCGCCGTAGTTGGTTTGTAAACCTTCGTAGGCCAAGCGCGCCAGGCTTTCGTTGGGGTCGCCCCCCGCAACGTCGATATGGGGCATGATCCATTTCCCCAAAGTAAGCGTCACGTTGCATTCGTCCGCTACTGCCACGGTGGCGGCCACGGCTTGGTTGTGGCGCGGAAAGAGCGTCTCCATTTCGGGGCCGGACTTGAGATATGCCTTGGCGGAGGCGTATTCCTCGGGCTTAAGCCGCGACACCGTTGAAGTCAGGCCGATGGCCTTCAGTATCACGTGGGTTTCCCAATCAACGGGATCAAGGAAAAAAGGATTATTGGATACGATCAGCGGCAAGCTCAGCCGTTGTGCCGTTTGTTCGAGCGCCTTGCCCAGCTCCCGCGTGCGCGAGCACGTATTGACCAGCTCGCCGTACACGCTACCGCGATTGGGAGTGTTTGCGAGAAGTTCCAGGAGGTTTGGGTACGCGGTAATGAAAAAGAGATTGGGCCAGGGCTTGGAAAAAGCGGAGTGAAAGGAAAACTCGCGTTCGTCCACGTGGCGCCGGGTTATGATTTCGCACAAATCGCCGTAGCCCTCGGCGTTTTTTGCCAGGAGCACGATGTTCTCATGCGGCGCGCCGGGCCGCGTCAGTTCCACGCCCAGCAGGGGCTTGACGCCTTGGCGTTGACATTCAAGATAGAACAGGATGAGGCCGCTCATGCGGTCGGTGTCGGTAAGGGCAATGGACTTCATGCCCAGCGCCTTCGCGCGCGCCACCAGCTCCGGGATGACGCATACGCCGGCGTGGAAGGAAAATACCGAGTGCGTGTGGAGGGAAACGAAAGGCATGCTTCATCCTTTTCATCACTGGATCCGCATCGGTTGCCTGATGATTGTTTTCCATTGAGCAGGGGCGGCCTTTCGAATATCGCTCAAATAGATTTCATGGTGTTTTCCGGTCCTTTCCCCCCTGGAATCAATGAACTCATGCACCTTCTCTACGGTTGGCCCTTCTTCGGAAAACGGGCCGACGTGAAGAATCTGCGCACATATTCCTTCCGACAACGGTTCAAATCGGATTTCGGCAATCGCCTTGGCGTAAGCCGTTGACGTGTTGGGGGCGCCTTCTCCGTCAATCATCAGATAATTCATGGTTGGGACGTCGATTGCAACGACTTCCTTGGCCGAAGGCTGATAGAGATGTTTCAGCTTTTTCTTGAAATCGATCTTCTCCATGGTTTTTCTCCTTTGTTGATCTGGATGCCCAGGATATTTTGTCAGAATCAGGATACCCTGGATTTACAGGATATTCAGGATGTTTGAACATTGTCGGGATCAGGATAGACAGGATTCACAAGATGTTCAGGATCATTTTGAATTTATCCTGCCAATCCTTCAATCCTGGATATCCTGATTCAGACCATTCACACGCTCCTGATCACCTTCACCACTTTTCCCAATACTTCAAACGACTCCGTTTTCTTAGGGTCAACGACTATCGGCGCCATCGCGTCGTTGGCCGGAACGAGCGTCAGGGCCTCCGCAGTTTTCCGCACATACTTCAGCGTCGCCTCGTTGTTCCACAGCACCGCCGCGATGTCGTTGTCCGTAACCGCCTTTTGTTTTTTGATGATCACCATGTCGCCATCCATGATATGCGCGTTGATCATGCTGCTGCCCTTGACCGTCAGCGCGAAATAGGCGCTCCCGTTGTTGTCGATGCCCAGCGCCGACAAATCGAATTGTTCCTGGATGTTTTCCAGGGCCTCAATGGGAACGCCCGCGGCAATGCGGCCCACCAGCGGCACTTCCTTATGCATAGCTCGCACGGACACGAGGCTTCGGTTCCTGCCGCGGCTGTCCTTGACTCCGCGTAAATATCCTTTTTTCAGGAGCGCCCCGATGTGCTTTTGCGCGGCATTGGGCGACTCAAACCCGAAATGCGCCTGGATTTCCTGATACGTGGGCGACAGGGAGTACGAAGCCCAGAACTCTTCGATGAAACGAAGGATTTTTTCCTGTTTGTTTGTTAATTTTTTCATTACGGTTTCAATGAATGCTTTTTGAGTTCCGCCATTTTCTTAGCGTGCCCTTCCAGGCCCAGTTCCTTGATTTGAGCGACGCACGCGGGCCTGTTGGATTTAAACAACAGCGCAAACACCTTGGACATGATGTTATTAAATTTTTTGCACGCCTTCGGGTCCGCGAATTCATTGCATTCGGCGCATGAAGCGATGCCTTTGCCCATGCAGCACGACCGTATTTTGCACCAGGCGGCCTTTGCATTTTTTTGGCACCCGTTGCATTTTTCCTTGAGATATGCGCCGCAGCCGCCGCAATATAAACCGCAATACGCCACCATATCGACACTCGCAACAACGCTCCGCATGATCGTCTCCTTTTTTTGGTTTTTCGGGACAGTGAATGCTTATGGTGTATAATATACACCTTATTAAAAAATATGTCAAGAGTTTAATGCAGTGCACACTACTATCTGGATAGCACGGATATTTAAAAGTATTTTATATTTTATGATTTGACATTTGATTATTCCTCAAATGCCGGAAAGCCTGCCCCAACAAACCGGGCTACTCTTGATTATAAACAACCTTGGAGAAATTCATGGCGCCTAAAAAAGATATAGAAGACCTCTTCAACAGAGTCTCATCGACGTATGATACGGTCGGGCCGCGTTTTTTCACCTATTTCGGACGAAAGCTGGTTGCTTTTGCCGGTGTAAGACCGGGTTCCGACGTTCTTGACATAGCGACCGGACGGGGGGCTATTGTATTTGCCGCAGCCCAAGCAGCGCCGCTCAAGCGGATCGTCGGAATTGACATTTCCGAAGCAATGGCGGTAAAAACAAAAAAAGACGCAACGGATAACGCATTGAATAACGTTGAAATACTTTGCATGGACGCTGAAACCCTTGATTTCCCGGATGCCTCATTTGATTTTGTTTTCTGCGGGTTCGCCTTGTTTTTTTTCCCTGATCCCAAGGCTGCCTTGAGGGAGATCCATCGTGTTTTAAAACCCGACGGCGCTCTGTGTGTTTCATGCTGGACAAAAGCCGATGAACGCAGACGGTGGTTGATTGATATGGTAAAAGAATGTTTGCCGGGCGAAGTTGATTTTAACGAGGCTTTGAGGCTTTTGCCCAAAGGGTTCGATACGGAAGAACAAATTACCAAGGCAATGCTGGAAACGGGTTTTTCACCCAATAAATCCTGTATCGAGACCATGGAAATATGCTACAAAAGCGCTCAGGAATGGTGGGACGCGCAATATTCTCACGGGATTCGTTCGATTTTTGAAACCGTTGAAAAGAAAATCGGGGCGGATGGATTGCTTCGGTTTAAAGAAGACGTTTTTAACAAGTTGAATTCGATGATGGAAAACGGCGTGTTCATCCAGACGACAAAGGCGATTTTTGTGAGAGCGGGAAAATTATGAAAAAAGCGGAAGAGTGCGAAACTTTGCAGGAAATTCGGGCTTGTATCGACGAAATCGATTGCGCCGTCATTGAGCAATTGGTCTTGAGAAAATCTTTCGTCGAGAGCGCCGCCAAATTCAAGAAATCAGTTTCCGAAGTAAAAGCTTCCGATCGAGTCAAGGCCATGATGGAAGCCAGAAGAACCTGGGCCCAGGAAAAAGGATTGAATCCTGATTTTATCCAGTCGCTTTTCGAGCGCATCGTAGCATATTTTATTAAGGGTGAGACTGAACATTGGCTTAAAAAAAATAAATCCGACGACACCTTGATAATTATTGACGCAAAGGTAGAAGACGCCCGGGCTATTCTGTCGCTGCAAAAACGGGCATTTATTCAGGAAGCGGAAAAAGCCGGAAATAATTACGATATTCCCGCAATGCATCAAACGCTTGCGGACATGGAGGAGGATTTTAAGCAATACAGTATCCTGAAAGCGACAATCCAGTCGCACATCGTGGGTTCCGTACGAGCGAGAATAATTGACGGCGTTTGCCATATCGGGCGGCTTGTTGTAGAGCCTATTTTTCAGCAAAAAGGATACGGCGCCGCTTTAATGGAAGCCATAGAAGCCAGGTTTCCACAGGCCAGGGAATTCGAGCTGTTTACAGGGGAACAAAGCCCCGAGAACATACGGTTTTATTCAAAAAGAGGATATGTTTTGATCGAACATTTTGCCGATCACTATGGGTTTAAGCTCGTGAGGATGAGGAAGGCCTGAACACGATTAAGGGATTATGGGATTACCAGGATTACTACGGATCATCTCGAAAACAATTTCGTATAAGAACATTTCATTACCCAAAGGAGGCAGCTTCAATGAAACTCTCAAATCTTCAAAAGTTCGGCGGGATTTCCCTTATTTTGGGGTCTTTATGCTTAACCGCCTATTCGGTATTCTTTTTCACTCTCTTACCATTCAGCAAGGTTCGTCTTGACATGACGCTCGGGATTCTCAACCCGAATTGGACGTGGATTTGCATGGTCGCCTTTATCGGTGTTATTCTCATGATATTCGGTTTTACAGCGGCTTACTCGAAACTGTACAAGGACTCCGGCGCTCTGGGGTTCCTGGGGTATGTTTTCGTTGAAATCGCCTATTTGTTTCAGGCATGTAAAGTTACCTGGGAGCTTTGCCTCTATCCCGTTATCGCCGGGAATCAATCTTCCATCTTCCTATTCAAAGATTCAATCCTTAAGAATAGTAGCGCGTTTGTCGCATTCAAGTCCGTTGCTTCGATTTCGATTCTCCTTGGAATCGTTCTCTTTTGCCTTATGCTCGTCCGCTCCAAAGAGTTTCCCAAAAGCGCAGGAATCCTTATTTTCATTGGAGCTCTATTCTATGGGCTTGGGCCCATGCTGACCGTTGCCATGGCGATAAGCGGCATTATCGTACTTTCAATAGGATGTTTCCAGGTTGGGTTGAAATTAATGAATCAAACCGAATAATAAGAATTTTACGGTTTGCGAATCGAACCATGGAACATGCGATCATAGAAAGCGCTCGATGAAAGGCTTGATCGAAATACAACAACGAATTAATTCAGCAAAGAGAAAGGTTGGAATCCAAAGTAAAATATGAAGGCCCGGCTTGTGCAAATGACTAAAGAACCAGCTTGTTGTTCCCGCATATTTATGGGCCGCTCAATATATCCGCGGTGGTCCGAGTTGTGGAATTTGTTCCCAATGCGGATGGTAAATTCGTGTTACCAGTGGAGATTAATTCTTATTTCAAGGCAAGGAAAATATGATGCTTGGAATTATCGGACTGGGTAGACTCGGTTCTGCGCTGGCTCACGGTCTCTATATGGAAAACCCAAAAAGGACCATGTACGGATTCAACCGGAGCGCTGAAAAAGGTAAATTACTGTCGGAGAAAGTCCCCACGCTTCATTTGTGCACTTCCGAGGCCGAGTTGCTTGAAAAATGCGATTGCGTCTTTCTTTGGACTAATGCCCATGACGCGGCGATCATGATGGAGCAAAACGCTTCGTTAATCCGGAAAAAACAGCCTATCCTTATCAGTTGCACGCCCGGAGTCGCGCTTTCGGAGTATACTTCCCGATGGGCCGAACCTCTACCAAATGTCAATATGGCGATTCGAAAGGGAGTGACCCTTGTGCATTACGCGCCTGCGCTCATGGAAACTGATCGCGTATACATTCAGGCACAGCTTTTACGTGTGGGCGCCGTATATGAAACAACCCAACGCTCTCCAAGAACAGGATGGTATAAATGCCGATGAACTTGTTTATAGGGTCGCCCATCCAGGAGGCTCCAGTGAAGCCGGGGTCAAATTTTTAAAGGCATTTCTTCCCGAAGCTTTTGAGAAAATGCTGATTTCGATGAAGAAATGGTGATGGTTTAATGATATGGGTTCGGTTCCTAAAAGTGAATGAATTAACGGGTCGCTAAAGGAATAAATCACTATGCGCATGCACAGCATAAATTTGTTTAAAATGTTTGGGATGCTATTTCTGATTTTCCCCTTTTCCGGTATGTCCGGTCAATCAAAATCCATTTTGCTTGTTATCGATATGCAGGCTAATTTACTGAAACCGGGCAAGGGTGGATTACATGTCGATTCATTAACATCAAAGGCGCTCGTTGAGAATGTAAATAATAACATTCGCACCGCCGCCTCTCTTCATATTCCTGTTGCGTATATACAAAACGAATGGACGAATCCGTTCGTAAATTACTTTACCAATAACGTTTGCAAAAAAGGCGCGGCAGGCACGGAATTCGACCCAAGACTTTTAATTGTCGATTCTTTGGTCTTTCATAAATCGGTCCCGAATTCTTTCAGCAATAAGGAACTGTTGAGATTCATCGAACGTGATTCCATAAATACGATTTACATTACCGGCATTATGGTCGAAGGCTGCGTTGGATCGACCGCGCGAAACAGCATTAAAAAAGGGTTCCAAACGATTTTAATAGTCCCGGCTATCGGTTCGTCTTCGGCTTCTAAATTAAAAAAAGGTCTTCAAGATTTATTTAAAAAAGGGGCGAAACCGATTAATGGACTTGAACATGAATAATTGCTTAAAAGGAGGTGCCTGAATATGGGGATAAAATTTGATCTGATAGGCTTATTTGTGGAAAATATTCATACGATGGTCGAATTTTATAAAAATGCCATCGGTATTGATATCGAGTGGGACGGCCAAGGACCGTATGCCGAATTTAAACATGATGGAATACGGTTCGCGATGTACGAAAGGGAGAAACTGCCTGGTCTCCTTGGAAAAACCCCCGAATTTACAAAGAAATTAAATGGTACATTTGAATTGGCGCTCAATGTTGGGAAACCTGAAAATGTCGACATCCGATTTAAAGAAATTATTGGGAAGGGCGGAAAAGAAATTTACGGCCCACGAAACGAACCTTGGAAAATGCGCTCGGCGATGATAAGCGACCCGGAAGGGAATCTCATTGAAATCGCATCAGACTTTTGGAAATAGGAAGGATAAAAAATGGCTCAAAAATTTCACGGAGTTTTCAGTCTTATTGTTGCGTCGTTAGCGATCCTGATTTCCGCAATTTTTATTTTTAAAAATTCGCTGGTGTTTGGAATAACATTTATCGCATTCTGCGCGATATCGGCACTGGCAATTCTAAGATTGTTTTGCGCTAAATGCCCCTCCCGAGATAATTGCGGCCATGTTTTACCCGGATTGGTCTTAAAAAAATTGTTCAGGAACGTAAAACTCGCGCCATATTCATTTCTTGAAATTGCCCTTTTGGGAATTTGTGCCGGAATAGTAGTTATCGTACCGCAATATTGGGTGTTTAAAAATATGCTATTATTTATAATCTATTGGGCGATGATGATTTTTGCAGGCATCGATATTAAATTTGCAGTCTGTACCACATGTGAAAATGGCTATTGCCCATCCAACAAAAGATTTAAAGGTTTTTTTAGGGAATATAATAGATAGGAGCGGAAAATAATGTTTCAAATAATGCTAACGCCTGCTGCCGGGAAAAGGCTGATTGCCAAAGCGACTCTTGAACTTGCATCAATTAAAAATGCGCTTTCTAAAGGAACAATAGTAATCGTGGCTGGCACCACAAACGGATATATTGCCGAAGAATTGCTTACTAAGCTCGGACAAACAAAGGACTTCAAACGCAACCGTTTTTTCAGGGGTGTTACGTTGCCGCCTACGATTAAAATAACCGACACCGGCAGGCTCCCCGATGAATCCCAATTCCCCGGTGATGTTGTCATTGAAAATGGTGCATGGCAAAAAGGGAAAACCATTTTCGACTTTGTTGACGGACTCAAGGAAGGCGATGTCGTTATAAAAGGCGCGAATTGCGTTAATCTGGTTCAGAAAAAAGCGGGTATTCTTATCGGTCATCCTAAAGGCGGGACTATCATTGTTGCACTTCAAGCGGTTCTTGGACGACGGGTTAAGCTTTTATTGCCGGTTGGGCTTGAAAAAAGAGTGTCGGATGATATTGATGCAATTGCATGCATTCTTAATAAACCGGGCGCCACGGGTTCGAGACTGTTTCCGGTTCCCGGAGAAATTTTGACCGAAATCGAGGCGGTCAGAATTCTTTTCGGCCTCAATGCAACGCTTGTCGCCGGTGGCGGCGTGTGCGGAGCGGAGGGCGCCGTTTGGCTGGCTATTGACGGGGAAAAAGGCGCTCTAGAAAAGGCGCAAATGGCGTTTGGAGAAATTGTCAAAGAAAACATCTTTGCAATGTAAGTGTTACCAGCGGTATACATCTGTTCGAAAAGGGGATGCTTACCGAGATAACGTCAATCGGGACACCTTAAAGCAAGAGTTGAGTTTCTAAAAAACACGCGTGTTGAAAGTGCGAACCTATGAAAACCATTGTGTATTATTTCTCAGGAACAGGCAAAATTCCGTAATGATAGGCTGCATATTGCGCTTGCAACCGTTCATGGCGTCGATGTTGTTGCAAGTTGGAATTTTAGGCATCCAGAAACAAAAACCTTTTATAAAAATAAAATGAAAGAGTGTACATGATTAAAAAGTGCGTTTTCATTGACGTTTTTACAAATTCTCCTTACGCTGCTGGAAACCAGTTGGCGGTATTTCCTCACGCTGAAAATCTGAATTCCGATCAGATGCAAAGCCTTGCCAACGAAATAAACTATTCCGAAACGACGTTTGTATCAAGCGCCAACGACAATAACGCTGATTTTGAAATAAGAATCTTTACCCCAAAAATGGAAGTCCCTTTTGCGGGGCATCCGACCTTGGGAACTGCTTTTGCAATAGATAAAATTACGGACCTCTGGTCAAATAAAAAAGGATTTCTTAGACTTAAGACGAAAGTAGGCGTCATCCCCGTGGAATTTAAGGACGATGTTGTTTGGATGAAACAAAACAAGCCGGAATTTTTAAAACAATATACGGATAAAAAACTGATTGCCGACCTTGTAGGTCTTTTACCGGAGGATATTTCAGACGCTCTGCCTATGGAGGAAGTTTCCACGGGAAATAAAATCCTTATTCTGCCGATTCAATCGCTCTCTTCAATTAAAAAAGCTTATGGAAACGCTGAAAAACTAGGGAGGTTTTACGAAGAAACCGGTTGTTTAGCCCCGTATTTATTTACAAAGGAAACTGTTGAAAAGGAATCACGGATTCATTCTAGGTTTTTTGCACCTCATGCCGGAATCCTTGAAGACCCCGCTACAGGCTCCGCGGCAGGGCCTTTGACTGCATATCTGCTAAAACACAATGTGTTCGGCAGTGAATTCGATTTGATAAATGAACAAGGATATGAGATGAAGCGGCCCTCCAAAATATTCATGCGAGGGACAATTGCAAACGACGAATATGGGATTTATATCGGCGGTTGCTGCGCGTATGTTGGAAAAGGAGAATTTGAAATTTGAGCGGAATTATTTCCAATCTATCGATTAAAGATGCGGCCATAAACCTTGGCGCTGAGAAATGCGGTATTGCCTCCCATGAAAGACCTTAATAAAATCCGCCGTTTTGTCGGCGATATTACCGCGAAGCAGTTAACGTATGTTGACTGCGCGGTCACTGATAACATCGGTATCTTTATGCCTGTTGCCAGCTGAACTAAAACAATTTTTAACCATTAAACATGGAGGCCAGAATGAAGACCATCGAAGAAATCCGCGAATTTACCAACCAGAACCCGGCCACATGGGTCGCCACGGCGGTTGGCGATCAGCCGCATCTGCGCGCCATGGCAATGTGGTTTGCCGATGCGACCGGTTTTTATTTCCATACCGGCTCTCAGAAGCGGCTTTGCAAACAGCTCCGCGATAATCCGAAAGTGGAAATGGGCTTTTATAATCCCGGAGACGGGATGGGGGCCATGCAGATGGTGCGGATCACCGGAAAAATCGAGCAAGTCAACGATGCGGCGCTGGAGAAAAAACTGTTTGAAGGCCGTCCCTGGCTTCACCAGGTTTTTCAAGCATACCCGAACGACAAAATCTTCATCTTCCGGATTGCCCACGGTGAAGCGCAATACTGGAACATGGGCGTTAATTGCAAGGAAAAGGACATTCCGCCGATCGTATTTTGAGCGAGTACTCATCAAATAAAATAACGAGAAAGGGAAAACATGCCTCTTGTTACTATTACCATGCTCAAAGGCAGGTCAAAAGAAATTAAAAAATCGATTCTTACGGAAGTACATGACGCACTCGTCAAATGTTTTAAAATTCCCAACAGTGACCGATACCAGCGGATCATTGAAATCGGACCCGACAATTTTGAGATTCCGTCGGATAGAACCAAGCAATGCGTGACTATCGAATTAACGGTCTATCCGGGAAGGTCCTTGGACGCCAAACGCCTTTTGTATAAGGACATTGTCGAGCGTTTGGAAAAACTGGGCATTGTTTCTACGGACATTCTTATAATCCTGAATGAGCCTCCTCTTGAGAACTGGGGACTTCGCGGCGTTCCGGCTTCGGAAACAACTATCGGTTTTAAACTTGACGTTTAGGTACTGTTCATCGTAAAAATAAAACTATGAAACTACGTTTGATTCGTCACGCAACCCTTCAACTTGAACTGGCGGGCCGATCAATATTGATTGACCCGCTTTTGGCGGAGCCGGGCGAGTATCGTTCGCTCACGCTCGGGGCAACCGCTTCTCGGAATCCGACGGCCCCGCTGCCATGCTTGGTGGAAGATTTGCTTCATCCTGATATCATTGTCGCGACCCATTCTCACTTTGATCATTTCGATTCAGTTGCCATAGCTCGTTTGCCCAAACAAACGCCCCTGATGCAAGCGATGTTGTAGAGGTTTGCAAGGCAGCGCCCCAGGCCAAGGTTCTGGCCGTACACATGGAGGCCGTTAATCACTGTCGCCTGAAACGGCGGGAGCTTGGGTCTTCCGTGGAAAAAGCCGGATTTTCTCATCAGGTAAAAATTCTTTCTGATGGAGAAATAATGGTTGTTTAAACCGGAATTGAACATAATGGTGCGCCTATTGAATTGATTGAACTATCGGAAAATCGGAATGCTTTTTACGCATACATCCGATCCCGCCTGAATTCTTACCGTATAGCAACCCGACGCGCTATTCCTCGTATCCCAAGAAATGGCGTGGGTTCCCGACCCGAGATATTTATTGACAAGTGTTATTCCGCGGCCTGATGGATCATAAACCGTAACAACCGCCTGATCCGAATGACTAAGAGAGAATTCGACGGCAACGATAGGATGAGCGCGACTCGGACCATGTATGCGAATATTTTCTTGCTGTGACGGTCCCAGCCGCGATTGCGCATAGGTTGCTTGAATCATATCCGAAAGAGGCCTGCGCCACACTCCGTGCGTCACGGTAAAGATAGTGTTGTTGCTCACCGCCAGATAGGAGGCGACAACATCAGTGAGCCCCGAATTGATGGCGGTCCAGCTTGTTCCATTATCGGCGGAGAGAAAAACGCCTGAATAGGTCCCCGCGAAAAGAGTGCCGCCGCTCACCGATAAAGAATAGACATAGGGAAATGTGAGCCCGGAATTGACCGCTGTCCAGCTTTTGCCGTTATCGGCGGATACATAAACACCGCCGCCCCAGGTACCGGCGAAGACGGCATTGCCGCTTGTCGTGAAAGTGCGAACGAAATTATTCGTGAGGCCGTTTTCGATTGCCGTCCAACTTTTTCCGTTGTTGATGGAGAGAAAAGCTCCGTCTTTAGTTCCGGCAAATATTGATCCGCAGCTCACCGCAAGAGTATAGACATAGCTATTCGAAAGACCGGAATCGACCGCGGTCCAGCTCGTTCCATTATTCGTGGATAAGAAAACACTGCCTTCCATGGTCCCCGCGAAGACCGTTTTGTGGCTTGTAACCAGGGAAGTAACATACTTATCAGTAAAACCTGAATTGATTGCAGTCCAGTTCATTGCGTTATCAGTGGATAAAAAAACTCCGCCACCCCACGTCCCCGCAAAAATGGCGCCGCTGCTTATTGCGAGACAGCTGACATTAGTATTCGTAAGACCGGAATTCGCCGCAGTCCAGTTGGTTCCGTTATCGGTGGAAAGGAAAATACCCCCTTCGGAAGTTCCGGCAAAGACGTCCCCGCTATTACTTACCACAAGCGCATTAATAATCCCGCCCGGACCATTTGTTCGTTCCCATTGAGCATTCGCGGTACGCGAAAATACCATCAATAATCCGATGCCAAGAAGAGCTATTCCAACAATTTTTTTCATAAACCCCTTCTTTCCTTTAAAATGTGTTTAACCGCTTATATTTATTTTTGCTTTTATCCAGCTACACTGGATTAGGTGTTTTCAAAGAATATCTTATCATTTACTCGGTTAAATTTCACTATTTATTTTTTTTACTTGAATTATCCTGATGGAAAGATTCCTCTGAATTTTTTTAATGATTAGTTACTGTGTCTGAATTATCTACATTATTTACGCGTGCCGCGTAGATAATTCCTTATCCACCATTAGGCTGGTTAGACTGTTAATATTTTTTTTATTTTTTACGCCCCCAATACATCATGAATTTATTTTTATAGAGGGGGAGGGGATATGAATAAAATGTATTTGCTTTTGGGTCTATTTTTTGGATGCACTGTTCCGCGCGTGGCTATTGACAACGATTTAAAAACCGAGACCATTGTTGAGTCCGGACTTTCAAAGCTGGAAATTTATAATAAGGCAATTCGATGGTTTTTTGAACCCTCCGGTTTTTCGAAGATGGTTCTTGAAGTCCAAGATTCCGCCAAGGGAGTACTCATTGGCCATGGAATAACCAATGTCGATTTGCAAATGATCGGTTATGCGGTTAATTTCACAATGAGAATTGACATAAAAGACAATACATGCGGCTTTAAATCATTTAATTACAATATTAATGGAAATAGCAGTATGTCTCAACAATTGGCTAATAGAGCCCAGAGCAACATTACAAATATTGAAAAATCTCTTTTTAAATATCTATCTTCAGAAGAATCCAATAAGGATTTTTATAAATAGGTGACGCGCTGCCTTTTCCATCGAAAAGCGGCGAAATTCGCGGGAATTTAGTGGGGTGGCCGACGGGGCTCGAACCCGCAACACCTGGAACCACAATCCAGGGCTCTAACCAATTGAACTACGGCCACCATAAAATTTGAAGAAGATTGAAATGGGTTGATGGGATCAATAAAATTAACTCATTAACCCTTCAACTCATTAACCATTTAACCCTCAACCCGTTAACTTTTACTTATCCAAAACCAAACTTCCCCACGACCCAGGCACAAACAATAGCGCCTTGTCGGGAAAGCCGGTCATTGGTCCTTTTACCGGCACACTGAAAGCCGAAAAACCCATGATGCGACCTTCAAAAGGCTTGGCTATACCCAAATCGTACCAGGGAATCTTGACCATGGCAAAATCTTTGTCG
>Ga0182021_10003135_pt1 | contig 19426 bp, 19 predicted proteins | sample 612E3MmetaG_FD_120493 | JGI IMG/M metagenome (GOLD analysis project Ga0182021, IMG submission 120493) | Permafrost microbial communities from Stordalen Mire, Sweden - 612E3M metaG (Illumina Assembly) | ecosystem: Environmental > Terrestrial > Soil > Wetlands > Permafrost | place: Sweden... | reverse complement strand
GATCCGATGATCGTGCGACCCTCCAAGGGCGTGCACATCGTCGTGCCGAAGGACAGGATCGAGTCCGAGTACGCGCTCATCTTGAGGACGGAGAAGAGCGTGCTGTTCGTGCTGCCGTGGCGCGACCGCTGGATCATCGGCACCACCGACACCGATTGGAACTTCGGGCTGGACTCTCCCGCGGCGACGCATGCAGACATCGAGTACCTGCTCGATCACGCCAACGAGGTCCTGCGCACCCCGCTCGGCTTCGACGACGTCATCGCGGTCTACGTCGGCCTGCGACCGCTGCTCGGCGGCACGGCCGAGGAGACGGCGAAGCTCTCCCGCAAGCACGCCGTGCGCCGGAGCGCCCCCGGGCTCGTGAGCGTCGCCGGCGGCAAGTACACGACCTACCGCCTCATGGCCCGTGACGCCGTCGACATGGCGGCCCGCGACCTGAGCTTCGCGGTCGATCCCAGCCGGAGCGCGGAGGTCCCGCTCCTCGGCGCCGTCGGCCTGCACGGAGCCGAGGAGCGGCTGCGCACCCACCCCGGGGCGGCAAATATCTCACCCGATCAGCTGCACCATCTCGTCTCCCGCTACGGGACGCTGGCCTTCGATCTGCTCGACCTCGTCGAGGCCGATCCCGCGCTGGCGGCCCCGATCGCCGGAGCCGAAGAGTACATGGCGGCGGAGGTCACTTACGCGGTCGCGCAAGAGGGTGCCCTGCACGTCGACGACGTGCTGACGCGCCGGACACACATCGCCTTCGAGGTTCCCGACCGCGGCGAGATGGCAGCCGTCGACGTGGCCCGGCTGATGGCACCCGTGCTGGGCTGGGACCGGGGCGCCGTCGACCGGGAGATCGTGCACTACCGGGCGCGACTCGAAGCCGAGGCTGCCGCCCAGGCACTTCTGACCGACGCCGCCTCCGACTCGGTCAGGGGCGAGGTGCGCGATCTGCGGCTGGAACGTTTCGGCGGCTGAAGAAGCCTCGCTCGATCTGGCTCCGTCTTGCCCAAACCTTGTGCCGGTCCGAACGTGCCCTGTGGATTGAGCGCCCACTTGCGAGCGCCGCGCTCGGAGTTGCCGGTGCGGGCCTCGGGTTGGGAATGCTCGGTTGAGACCAACTCGTTTAACTCGGCCAGCGCACAGGGGCATACTGTCGCCATGGGTGCAAAAGGGATCCGGCGTCGAAAGCCGGGTCGTCCACTGCCGCCAGCCTCGGATGACGGACAGCCGTTGGTGGTAGCTGGCGCTCCTGACGAGAACTCGACCATGACGCCCTACGGTGTGGCGATGGGCGAGGCCACGTTCTTTGGGAACCTGATTCGACGATTGACCGGTCAGCGGCGCCGACGCGACTAGAGCGGAAGCTCACGCCTGGCTGAACTAACGGGCTCACTACTGAACACCGAGTCAACAACCGGGTTCGGCAAAACCGGGCGGATCAGCATGAGCCAAGATTTCCCAGTTGGCCTTGCATTCTCCTACCGTGCAACCAGACACCGGCGCGTCCGCGAAAATCACCACGTGAATAGCGGTCGCGTGTGGAATGTGCTTGGTCCAGTCGGCTAACGGAGCGTACTGGCCATCACCGTCCTCGAATCGCGGTGAAACCTCGTGCCAGTCAAGTCGGCTGAGAGCTATGTCGGCGCGAGAAAGAATGTTCGCCCTTGGAAGCGCCGAGTAGAACATGGCCGAGACGGTGACGCTTCCCCAGCCGGCACGACCTGTGGGGTTGTCTGGGCACGCGGGCGACCAGGACGAGTCCGTGGCCTGAGTGAGCAAGTGAGTGGCTCCCTCCGGTACGGCAGCCACGACCGGTCGGAGAGCATCGAGTATGTGCCCATCGCGGTCACCACCAGCAGGCGCGATGGTCAACAGGGCCCAGACCGCTACGGCAGAAACCACTGAAATGACGGCGTAAGTGCTGTGCAGCCGTTGCCTGGTCAAGGCGACAATCGCGACGGCGGTGAGCGCGCAAACGCCCACCAAGGCGAGCACGAACGTCAGGAGTACGCGCCACCACAGGCTCATGAAAAGCGCCATGCTTACCAGCGAAGGGTAACTCGGCTACCGGTACTGAAGGCATCAGTCAAAGTGCCCCAACACCGCGTCCAGAGCCGTGACGGCTCCCTGAATCCTGTACGCCATCCCGGTCGCGGCGGTCACCTTGTCCTCGTCCACTATGTCCAGCAATTCACGGACCCGGACGGCAAGCTCGGCAACTTCGACGCGGAAAAGGGGACGGTCGGGCACAGCACCATGGTGCCGAAGACGAGAAGGCGCGGGTGGAAGCTGCCTATGACTTGCTCGACGGCAGCGGCCTGAACGAGTTGGTGAACTGCTCGACGACTCGTTGCGTCGGCGCGTACACCGTCACCGTCCAATCGAGTGAGTGCCTTGTGACGAATTCCTCGAATTGGCAGAGATGCCGCTTGGAGCCGTCGGTGAGCTTGAAGACTCGGCAGATGAGTGATGTGCGAACTATTTGGTAGCTGCCGCTTGTCGTCGTCATCCGCGTGCCGTGGCTCCCCGGCCAGAACTGGACGTGGTTCTCCAACCAGCAGGGTCGTGGACCCATGACCATGTTCCCGTTGATCGTGATCGGCATGACGGCCCAGTTAACTCCCGTCACCCAGAAGACCTCTCGTTTCGAGCACGTCGTCACGTAAAGGGTCCCTTTGGCGGGTACATCGACGCGGGGCTGAGCCACCGAGGACGGGAAGTTGGCCTCGAAGCGCAACGGACCGGTCCCATAAGTCCGCAGAGCGGCCACCGTGGCAGTTGTGGTCGTCGAGTGGACCGCGTTGGACGAGCACGCGGAGACGGTTACGGCGATGATGACGAGCACGGCGGCGATGAGCAAACTGAACGCCTTCATGACGGGTCAAGTTCCCGCGCGACGTGCTCGGCGGTCGCCTTCTTTGCTATCGCCGTCTCAGCACTGTGCATGGCCACTTCGTGCTCGACGACAACCTCGACCGGTATGCACGTAACGCATCGACCGGCAGTTACGTCGCTCGGAGTCGGCTTCCGGTTGAGCAATTCGCGATGACGTTCCAAACCCCTTTGCATCACGAAGGTCATGGCAAGTGCGAAAGGCACCAGCAAGATGAGCAGGACAACGGCACCGACAGGCACGATGACAACATAGCTCCGGGGTGCCGGTCGCTCGCCACGCAGGCACGCCGCAGAACCGGGATCAGCGAGTGGTCCTGCGACGTGTCGCGTTATGTAGGTGGAGGGGCTGTGAGATGGCCCCCACCCTTGAGGGAGCGTGCGAATCTCCCTCTTGTAGGTATCGGCGCGAATCCTTGGTGGATTAGTGATTTTCGGACTAATTGGCAGGGCGGCAGTTGTCGAGCACGGCGGCGGTGATATCGATGCGCTGCGGAAGCCCGATGGCGCCTCTGGCACATGGTGAGCGCCGGTTCTCGACATCGTGAGGTAGGAAGGGACCATGGAACACGGAGACAAACCGTCCTGCCGCCGTCGCGTAGTCCTTGGAGCCGCCATGCTGCTGACGGCCCTCGTTGGGTGCATCGCTGGTCCCGCTTTTGCGGCGTCAGCGCCTGCCACCTCTCCTCGCGAACACAATGCCGTCGCGGCGGCAGCGTCCAGCCGGTCCTCAAGTGTCCCGCGCCCGACGTACAACAAGAGATGCGAGAGCACCGCGAAGTCGCAGGAGGCCATGGACCGTTGTGTCGCCTCTCAGGTCAGTCAACTGGACGGCGAGCTAGCCCATGCCCTGTCCGCTGAAGCGACGTATCTCGGTCACTCGGGCGTCTCGACAACCGAGTCGAAATGGCTCAGCTTCATGAGGTCGGAGTGCAACTTGGAGAAGCGGCCCTACGCAGGAGGAAGCATTCAGCCTCTTGTCTACGGCGAGTGCGAGCGAGGTTTGCTCTTCATCCGGGTCTCCGAGATTCGTTCCGTTGTGGATTCTCTCCCGAGCTAGGACCCAATGAAACCAACCCTTTTCATGATCGAGCGTGACCGACCAGTGATCCGTCGCTCAGATGGCTTGGGTAGTAGCCACGCCGCCCAGAGGTGCCGATTCGGCGGTGGTTGCTTCTCCGTACTTCGTCGAGACAGATGGGGACACGTATGAAGGGCTCGTGCGTTCTCTCTTCGCTGCGCTACCGGTCGAGCGATGCCCGCGGGTCGCGTCCCATGAAGGCGGCAAGGCGTTCCCAGTCGTTGGCATCAGGAGGTGGCGGCACCTCCGCCCCGAAGGGCGATCCCGTCGCCACCATGTCGCGGTACTCCGGTTTGATCATGGCTCGCGCCCCGTCGAGCGCCGACACAGCTAGGGAAGGGTCGAGCCTGTCGAGCTGCCCGGTGCCCAACGCCAGGTCCCAGGCATGGGCCGCCAACTCGGCGAGATACATGTTCACCAACGTCGCACCCGAGTACTCCTCACCCCAGGGCATGGTGAACGACGACGACAACCGGGAATCGTCCCGCCATGCCTGCGCCGCCTCCTCAGCGGCGCGGCGTAGCTGGGCGGGCGCGTCAGCCAGTTCGACGTGGGGCGAGTCGTCTCCGGCCGGAGGGGTCCGGCCCCGACCGAGTGCAGCTGCCCGGTAGCCGGCCTCGACCATGTGGTCGATCAGAGCCGCCACGTCATAACCGGGGCATGGAGTCCGGAGGGTTACCTGCTCTGCTGTTATCCCCGACACGATCACGGCAGCGTTCTCGTACGACTCCAGTAGCGGAGTACGACGGTCAGGGTCGGCCATGGGGGTATTCCTTCCAGCGACCAGCAAGTAGACGCCACAGTATTCCGCGGGGACAGGGACCCCCCTGCGAGATGTCTTTCGGACCCGCCACCAAGTGTTCGGCGGCCATCGGCGAAATACCGGTCAACCGATAGGAGGGTCGCCCTAATAGGCCCCAAGCCATTTGAGCGACAGACCACCAGGTCGCCTCGCCACTATGGCCTGTCCGCGCGGCGGGGACTGGCTCGATGGTGAGATGGAAGGACTTTTGCCCAGGATGTCGATGTACTCGTCAGCGCCCTCACTTATTTCGAGCTTGTCGAGCTGAGTCTCACCTGCGAGCCGGAGCTGGCGGCGCAGGCAGGACCGTGTCCCGCTCCCTGGGGCACGCCCGCATCTCGACCACCATTAACGTCTTCGTTCAGGACGACAGTCCTGTTCGGCTGGCAAACAGTGTCTTGAGCAGGCTATGTCCGACAGCAGACCGTGCGATAGCCGTGTCGACAACAATGTCCCTGCTCCGGGCGGCGTAACGCGGAGCAGGCTCGGAGAGACTATTGAGCATGTTCCGATCCAGAGGTTCCAAGTCGGCCGAGGCGGAGGAGAAGACTCCGCGCGAGGTCGAGCTGTCCGAGGACGAATGGCGCAGCCGGCTCAGTCCTGAGCAATTCCGCGTTCTGCGCCAGGCCGGGACGGAGCCGGCATTCAGTGGCAAGTACGTCGACTACCACCTGGACGGCTACTACTGCTGTGGCGCCTGCGGCGCCAGGCTGTTCTCCTCCGGCGCCAAGTTCGACTCGGGGTCCGGCTGGCCGAGCTTCACAGAGCCTGCGCTGGCAAGCGCAGTGGAGCTCCACCGCGACAAGTCCTTCGGGATGGTCCGGACCGAGGTGCTCTGCCGGGCCTGCGGGTCGCATCTCGGGCACGTGTTCGACGACGGACCGCGCCCCACGGGCCAGAGATACTGCATCAACTCGCTTTCTTTGAAGATGGATCCGGAGCAACGATGAGCTGGTTCAAGTCCAAGTCGCACATGGTCGAGCCTGGGCAGGCCTTGCCGGGCCGGTCGACCGGGATGGACGTGCCCGAGCGCCACCTGGTGCTTGCCACACCCCTTCGCGGAGCCTCCGCCGACGGGCTCGAGAGTGCCATCTTCGCGATGGGCTGCTTCTGGGGCGCCGAACGCAAGTTCTGGGTCGAGCACGGCGTCTACACGACAGCCGTCGGCTACAGCGGCGGTTACACGCCGAATCCGACCTACGAGGAAGTCTGCTCGGGCAGGACGGGCCACGCCGAGGCGGTGCTCGTCGTCTTCGACCCGGCGAAGATCTCCTACGAGAAGCTCCTTTCCATCTTCTGGGAGAGCCACGACCCGACACAGGGCATGCGCCAAGGCAACGACGCCGGCACCCAGTACCGTTCCGCGATCTACACCACGTCTCCGGCACAACAGGCGGCGGCCGAGCGGTCGCGCGCTGCATACCAGTCGGCACTCGATGCCGCCGGGCACGGACAGATCACGACCGAGATCGCACCTGCCGGGCCCTTCTACTACGCGGAGGACTACCACCAGCAGTACCTCGCGCGGAACCCCAACGGCTACTGCGGCCTCGGCGGCACCGGCGTCGCTTGCCAGGTGGGCCTGGCCGCCGCAGGCGAATAGGCGGGACCACCGCGCGGTGCTCCGTGCGGCACCGGGCAGTGCTACGCGCGGCCCTGCGTAAGGAGCGGTCACCTTCGGTGCCGCGGGCGCATGATCTTCCTTGAAGCTACGCTCCGGCGTTGACGAGGACTTCACTCGCCGCCGGTGTCGTCTGTTCCGACGGCGGGTCCGACGACGGGAGACTGAGATGCCGGCTACTTACGACGACGCGGCCATTTTGATGCAGGTCGTCCGATGGGGGACCGAGATGGGGCTCGACGAGGCGGGTCAGCACATCTTCTCGGACGACTTCGACGCCGGGGCGGCTTCGGTGGACGACCTGCCCGTGGGCAAGTTGCTCGCCTTCGGAGAGACGATCGGCACGCTCGTCAAGCACGGGATCCTCGACAAGGCGCTCGTGCTCGACCTTTACTGGATCCCGGGCACCTGGGCCAGGGTCGGGCCGGCGGCGATGCGCGAGCGGGAGCGTCTCGGAGAGCCGAGGCTCTATGAGAATTACGAGGCGATGGCTACTTCTGCGGGGTAGAGGTCGTCCGCAACCCGAACGGTCCGACCGAGGCGAACATCTGGTTCTGGCAGCTCAGGCCGACCTGCGCACCTCGAGCAGTTCCAACCCCGCTGATCTGACAGGGCCGATCTGCGCGCATTCCGGGCAGACGAACAGATGGCCCATGTTCCCGTCGCCCGCCGGGCCCTCGTAGCCGCACGGGCACGAGACCTGCAGAGCGACTGCCTCGACCTCGAGCACGGCGCCCTGCAACGGTGTGGCCGTGGTCATCATCACGAAGGCTTGCTGCAGTTCCTCGTCGAGGTCGGGCATCGAGCACCGCACCCGGACGAGGGACACCGGATCGCCCCCGGCCCTGCGGCAGCACTCGTCGACCAGCTCGGAGACGAGCGATAGCTCATGCATGGACTTGCCCGGGCAGCATGATGGCGTCGATCACTGCGTCGACGAGCGCAGGCATCGCCGCGACGACGGGCGCCGACAGGTCTGTTCCCACTTCGAGGTCGCCTGCCCGGATGCTCACCTGCACCGCGGGGGGAGCGTGGCCGAACCAGGTGTCGGCGAGCTGCAGGAGCAGGGCAGGGTCGACGTGGTGGGAGTAGACCGATCCGGACGCCGGCGTGTCCGACAGCGCGGTGCTGGAGACCGATCCGGCGGCTCCGGGCTCACTCGAGGCGTCGATCAGCACGACGAGGCGCGCCCGGCTCACATCCTCGGCGAGCTCCGGGGTCAGCTGGTGCCGTGCCAGCACCCGGGCCCCGGCCGCGCGGGGATCGTCGACCAAGAGCTCCGCCGCCCGCCAGCCGGCCCCGTCGTCTCCGCGCAGCGGGTTGCCGTATCCGATGACGAGAACGTCTTCTGCGACGTTCACCTAGCCAGCTCGTCGAGAATCTGGCCGTCCGCCGCCAGCAGCTGCAACTTGAGGGGCATCTCCCCGATGGCGTGCGTCGAGCAGCTGAGGCACGGGTCGAAACAGCGGATGACCGCCTCGACCCGGTTCAGCATGCCCTCGGGAATCTGGGTGCCGTGGACGTACTTACGGGCGACCTCGAGCACGCCACGGTTCATGGCCAGGTTGTTGTGGCCGGTGGCGATGATGAGGTTGGCCCATTCGACCTGCCCGTTCTCGTCCACGCGGTAGTGGTGCAGGAGCGTGCCACGGGGCGCCTCGGAGACTCCGACGCCTTCGGAGCGGTTGGGCTCGGCCACGGCTCTGACACGCTTGTCCAAGATCCCGGGATCCGAGAGGTTGGCGGCGATCGAGTGGATGCAGTCGAGCATCTCGAGGAGCCGGGCGTGGTGGTAATAGAAGGAACTGGCGGGGTAGCGGCCAAGTCGGTCGCGGTATTGCCCAAGTTCGTCGTCGGCCTCGGCGGTGCCGAACTGGTCTATGACGTTCAGTCTTGCCAACGGGCCCACGCGATAGAGGCCCTCGGGGTAGCCGAGGTCCTTCCAGTAGGTCGACTTCAGGTAGGACCACGGCTCTACGGACTCGCCGAGGTAGTCCCAGTAGGGCTTCGGGTCACGGTGGTCCGCCAGGATCTTCCCCGTGCCGTCGATCACACGCATGTCCCCGTCTGTGTAGCCGATGTTGCCGTCGTCGTGCACAAGGCCCATGTACAAAGTGGGGAAGTTGGCGAAGACGGCCGCCTCGTCGGCCCAGCCGGCGACGTTGGCCTTGTACCAGCTGAGCGTCCTGCGGACGCGCTCGAGTGCCTCGGGGATGCCGGCGAGGATCTCGTCGCGCTGCTCGGCCTCGAGGGGGTGGCTGACGCCTCCGGGCACGATCCAGCCCGGGTGGATGCGCTTGCCGCCCAGGCGTTCGATGATCTGCTGGCCGAACTTGCGTATCGCGACGCCGTCGAGCGCCAGCTGCGGCGCAGCCTCGGCAACGCCGAGGAAGTTGCGACCGGCGGGGTCGGCATCGAAGCCCAAGAGCAGGTCCGGCGATGAAAGGTGGAAGAAGCTCAGCGCGTGCGATTGCACGATCTGGGCCAGGTTCATCACCCTCCGCAGCCGCACGGCAACCGGTGGGATCGACACTCCCATGACCTCTTCGCATGCCTTGGCGGAGGCGATGAGGTGGCTGACTGGGCAGATACCGCAGATGCGCGCCATGAGGGCCGGCATCTCATGGAACGGGCGCCCCTGGCTTATCCGCTCGAAACCCCTGAACTGGGTGACGTGAAAGTGGGCGTCGACCACCTGGCCTCGGTCATCGAGCTGGATGCTGATCCTCGAGTGGCCCTCGATCCGCGTGACGGGGTCGATAATGATCTCCGACATTTGTCTCTCCGAGCTCAGGTGCCGAAACGCGACATGGTGGTTGTGTCAGGGATTCTGCCTGCGAGCAGCTCGTCGACCACCCAGAAGATCTGGTCGGCGGTCGGGGGGCAGCCCGGCAGGAACACGTCGACATCGACGTACTTGTGCACCGGCCGCGACTGGGCCAGCAGCTTGGGCACGAGCGGACCGGGAAGCTGGGCGTTGATGGTCACGTTCTCGATGTAGGCCCGCTGCAGGAGCTGCGCGGGGCCGTACGGGTTGCGCATTCCCGGGACGTTGGAGGTCACTGCACAGTCGCCGAGCGACACGAGGATCTTCGTGCGCGAGCGCACCATCTTGATCTTCTCGAGGTCGTCCTCGCTGCTGACCGCACCTTCGACGAGGGTGACATCCACGTTCTGCGGGAATTCCTTCACGTCGACAAGCGGGCTGTAGACGATGTTGGCCCTGCCCGCGATGTCGAGCAGGCGCCCGTCCATGTCGAGGAAGGACATGTGGCAACCGGAGCAGCCGTCCAACCACACGGTCGCAAGGCTGGCTTTTGTCATTTGGAGTCCTGTTCCAATTCCATCAGGTAAGGGATGAATCTCCTCCTAGGCTTGGCGCTGGCGACGGAACGGCCCTTCTCGAACAGTGCGCCCGTCGGGCAGACCTGGACGCATTTGCCGCAGCTGGTGCAGGTCGTGGACTCTCCCCACGGCGCTCCCATGTCGGTGATGACCCGGCACCCGGCGCCGCGGTCGAGGATGTCCCATGTGTGGGCCCCTTCGATCTCGTCGCATACCCTGACGCAACGAGTGCACAGGATGCAGCGGTTGTGGTCTATGGCAAAGCGCGGGTGGCTCGCGTCCACCTCGACCTTGGGCTCGAGCGGGGGCAGGTCGAAATGTGTCAGGCCGAGTGATTTGGCGAGGCGCTGCAGCTCGCAGTGGTTGTTGGCCACGCACACCGAGCAGACGTGGTTGCGCTCCATGAAGAGCATCTCGATGATCGTCTTCCGGTACCCCTGCAGCCTCGGCGAGTCGGTCACGACGGACATTCCTTCGGAGACCGTCGTGACGCATGCGGCGAAGAGCTTGTTGGAGCCGGCGACCTCGACGACGCAGAGACGGCAGGCCCCGACGTCGGAGAGCCCCTTCAGGTGGCAGAGGGTCGGGATGTGGATGCTGTTCTCCCGGGCAACGTCGAGGATCGTCTGGTCGGAGTCCCCGGCCACGTCCAAGCCGTTGATAACTAGGGTCTGGACGCTCATACGGTCACCGCCGATGTCATCGTGCACACTCCCGCTGGGCAGATGCGGTCTTCGATATGGGAGACGTACTCGTCCCGGAAGTACCGGAGAGTGCTGAAAATGGGGTTGGGGGCACTTTGGCCCAGCCCGCACAAGCTCGTGCTCTTCACCATGTCGGCGAGGCTCTCCAAGGTCGCGAGGTCTGCCGGCACAGCCTCGCCCTTGGTGATCTTGTCGAGCAGGTCGTAGAGCTGGACCGTCCCCACCCGGCAGGGCACGCACTTGCCGCACGACTCGTCCCGACAGAAGTCCATGAAGTACTTGGCGACGTCGACCATGCACGAGGTCTCGTCCATGACGATCATGCCGCCCGATCCCATGATCGACCCGGCTTGGGCGAGGGACTCGTAGTCGACCGACATGTCGAGGAACTCGGCGGGGATGCAGCCACCCGAAGGCCCGCCGGTCTGCACGGCCTTGAATTCGGCACCCCCGATGATCCCGCCGCCGATGTCGAAGACGATGTCACGCAAGGTGACTCCCATCGGCACCTCGATAAGGCCCGTGTTGACGACGCGGCCGGCGAGGGCGAAGACCTTGGTCCCGGCGCTCTTCGGAGTCCCGATGGCGCGGTACCAGGTTGCACCCCTGCGGATGATCGACGACACGTTGGCGAAAGTCTCCACATTGTTGATGAGCGTCGGACGCTCCCAGAGGCCGGACTGGGCAGGGAAGGGAGGGCGCGGTCGGGGCGTGCCCCGGCGGCCTTCCACGGAGGCGATGAGCGCCGTCTCCTCGCCGCAGACGAAGGCGCCCGCGCCTATGCGGATGTCGATGTCGAAGCTGAACGACGTGTCGGCGATGTTGGAGCCGAGCAGGTTGGCCCTCTCGGCCTGGCGAATCGCCAGGCGCAGCCGTTTGACGGCGAGCGGGTACTCGGCCCGCACGTAGATGTATCCGTGGGTCGCCCCGACGGCGTATCCGGCGATCGCCATGCCCTCGAGAACCTGCTGCGGAACGCTCTCGAGCACGCTCCGGTCCATGAAAGCACCGGGGTCGCCCTCGTCGGCGTTGCAGATGACGTACTTCACGTCGGGGCTCGACGCCTTCGCCACCGTCCTCCACTTGAGGCCGGTCGGATAGCCGGCGCCACCCCTGCCGCGCAGGCCGCTGTGGACGATCTCCTCGAGCACCTCGTAGGGCCTCAGCGTCGTCACGGCCTGCGTAAGCGCCTGGTAGCCGCCATGGGCGATGTAGTCGTCGATCTCTTCGGGGTCGACGAGCCCTGAGTTGGCGAGCACGATGCGCACCTGGCGGGCGAAGAAGGGGTCGTCCGCCGTCGACCTCCCGCCTCCGATCCCGTCGAGGGCGTCGACGACGCGATCGACGGACTCGGGCGAGGTCGGGTCGACGGACTCGAACATCTGCCCGCGCTCGGGGATCTCTACGAGTGGTCCGGCGGCGCAAAGGCGCAGGCACCCGACCCGCTTGACGGCAAGGCCGGTCAGGCCTCGCTCGGCGATGCGCCCGCTGATCGCCTCGAGCACCTTCTCGGCATCGAGGGACATGCACCCTGCGGCCTCGCAGACGTTGGCGCAGGCCCTTATGGGTTCGGCGGTCTCCGGTGTTGCCTCACGCTCAGCGATGTCGGTCATGACCGCAACCCCTCCAGGATTCGGTCGATGCCGTCGGGCTCGACCCTGCCCTGCACATTGCCGTCGACCACCATCGCCGGAGCCATGCTGCAAGCGCCGAGGCAGCGGGCGGTGAGCAACGACACCTGGCCGTCTTCACTCGTCTCGCCGGGCTTTATGCCCAGCCGGTCGTGCATCCGGCCAAGGAGGGCCGACGCGTGATTGATGTAGCAGGCGGTGCCCGTGCAGACTATGACCGTGTGCTCGCCCTGAGGCTTGAGCATGAAGAGCGAGTAGAACGTGGCGACGCCGTAGACGCGGCTCGGAGGCACCCCGAGGGCGTTGCCGACGTACTCGAGCACGTCAGGCTCCAGGTATCCGAAGGCCTCCTGTACAGCGTGAAGAACCTCTATGAGCGAATCGGGCGAGTTGCCTCGACGGCGAATTCTCGCGTCGATCATCTTCCATTTCTTCTCGTCCGTTGTCGCTTCGGCAGCCACGGCAGTGGACATCTCGCCTCCAAGAGCTTGTACGCACAAGTCTAGTTGGGCCTATCAAAGGGGGTCCAACTCGGCAGCACTAACCCTAGGCGACGCTGCGCGATCTCCTCAATTCGGCGCAGAAAGCGGGAGATCGCGCCCTTTGACCTGGCTTGCCCGTGACTTGACCTGGCATACCCGTGAGGGCGCAGCCTTCAGCGGTCAGACGACACCCGGATGACCGCCGCTCCGTTCACGGCGTCGTTTGCCAGATCCTCGAGCGCCTGATCGGCTTGCTCGAAGGGGTACTCGACCGTGGTCGGCCGGATCGGGATCCTCGCGGCCAGGGCCAGGAACTCCTCGCCGTCCCGCCGTGTATTGGCAGTCACACTGACAAGTTCGCGCTCTTCGAAAAGGTGAGCCTCGTACTCGAGCGAGGGAATGTCGGACAGGTGGATACCCGCTATCGCCAGACGCCCTCCGCGATCGAGGGCGGCCATCGCCGGGAGGACGAGTGTCCCGACCGGGGCGAAGAGGATGGCTGCGTCGAGAGGCTCCGGAGGAGGATCGGCGTCACCTTGGGCCGAGGCACACCCGAGGGAGAGCGCCAGTTCACGTGCCTCGGGCGCCCTTGTCATGACATGCACCGTCGCGCCCTCGTGGAGGGCGACCTGGGCGGTGAGGTGGGCGGAGCCGCCGAAGCCGTAGATGCCCAGCCGTCCGCCGGAGGGGAGCGCCGCTCTTTTGAACGAGCGGTAGCCGATGATCCCGGCACAAAGGAGCGGGGCGGCCTCGCGATCCGAGAACTGCTCGGGGATCCGGTAGGCGTACCTCTCGTCCACGACCGCGTACTCCGCGTAGCCGCCGTCGGCATCCCATCCGGTGAACAGGGGATCGGTGCAGAGGTTCTCGTCACCGCGTAGACAGAAGCGACAGATGCCGCACGTCCAGCGGAGCCAGGCGATGCCGACGCGTTCTCCTTCGGCGAAACGTTGCGCTTCGCGCCCTTGGGCGGCGACCCGGCCCACAATCTCGTGGCCAGGCGCGACACCGCGTCGTCGAGGAGGAAGGTCCCCCTCGACGAGGTGCAGGTCGGTGCGACAGACACCGCACACCTGGACCTTCACGAGGATCTCGTTCGGTCCGGGCTCGGGCACGTGGCGTTCCACGAGGCGCAATGAGCGTTCGGCCGCGGGCGCGGGGTGGTCCAGCGCCCACGCTCTCATCTCAGGCTCCGGGCCACGCGCTGCCGGTCACGCCGCGGCGGACCCCGGTGCCGACTCCGAGGAGTCCACTGCCGGTGCCGGCTCGAGGGCCGAGGCGACGAGCTCGGCGACATCAGTCACGAGATGAACAGTAAGGCCCTCGAGGACATTGGCGGGGACGTCGTCCAAGTCGGGGCCGTTGCGGGCCGGGAGGAAGATCTCGGTGAGTCCGGCCCGATGAGCGGCGAGCAGCTTCTGCTTCACCCCGCCGATCGGGAGCACCCGCCCGTTCAAGGTGACCTCCCCGGTCATTCCGACCTCGGAGCGCACGGGTCGCCCCGAGGCGAGGGACGCCAATGCCGCCACCATGGTGACCCCGGCCGACGGCCCGTCCTTCGGGACGGCGCCCGCAGGGACGTGGAGGTGGACAGCGCCGTTGGCGAGCTGATCGGTGTCGATCCCGAGTGCCGCCGAGTGAGAGCGCAGGTACGACAGGGCGATCTGGGCCGACTCTTTCATCACGTCTCCCAACTGACCTGTAAGGACGAGACGCGGCTCGCCCGCCATCACGGTCGCCTCGATGAACAGCACGTCGCCGCCGGCACCGGTGACGGCGAGGCCCGTCGCCACACCCGGAACGGCCGTGCGCTCGGCCGATTCAGGCGTGAACCGCGGGCGGCCCAGGAACTCCTTGAGGTCCTTCATCCCGACCTCGACCGCCGTCGTGTCGGAACTGGCTGCCAGACGGGTCGTCACCTTGCGCAGGACCTTCGCGATCGCGCGCTCGAGCTGGCGAACGCCCGCCTCGTGTGTGTACTCCGTGGCCATGACGCGCAGCGCGTCATCGTCGATGCCGACCTCCTCGGGCGCGAGCCCGGCGAGGTCGATCTGGCGCCGGACGAGGTGGTTCCGGGCGATCGCGACCTTCTCGTCCTCGGTGTAGCCGTCGAGGCGGACGACCTCCATGCGGTCGAGGAGGGCGGCCGGGATCGTGTCGGCGACGTTCGCCGTTGCGAGGAACAGCACGTCCGACAGGTCGAGCTCTATCTCCAGGTAGTGGTCCCGGAAGGTGTGGTTCTGGGCCGGGTCGAGCACCTCGAGCAGCGCAGAGGAGGGGTCGCCCCGGTAGTCGCTGCCGAGCTTGTCGATCTCGTCCAAGAGGACGACCGGGTTCATCGACCCGGCCTCCCGGATCGCCCGCACGATGCGTCCCGGCAGGGCGCCGACATAGGTGCGGCGGTGGCCGCGGATCTCCGCTTCGTCGCGTACGCCGCCGAGCGATACGCGGACGAACTTCCGTCCGAGGGCGCGGGCGACCGACTCCCCGAGCGATGTCTTGCCGACCCCGGGAGGTCCGACGAGGGCCAGGACCGCACCCGAGCCGCGGCCGCCGACGACGGCGAGCCCGCGCGCCTGGCGCCGGCTCCGGACGGCCAGGTACTCGACCATGCGGTCCTTCACGTCGTCCAGGCCTTCGTGGTCGGCATCGAGCACTTCACGGGCGGCCTTGACGTCGTCGCTGTCCTCGGTGCGCACGTTCCAAGGGATCTCGAGGACCGTGTCGAGCCAAGTGCGTATCCAACCCGCCTCCGGGCTCTGGTCGCTCGCACGCTCGAGACGCCCCACCTCGCGCAGTGCCGCCTCGAGGACCTTCTCCGGCAGCTCGGCGGCCTCCACGCGGGCGCGGTAGTCGTCAGCGCCGTCGGGTTCGCCCTCTCCGAGCTCCTTGCGGATCGCGGCGAGCTGCTGGCGCAGCAGGAACTCGCGCTGGCTCTTCTCCATGCCGTCGTGCACGTCGCTGCGGATGCGCTCGGCGACGTCGAGCTCGGCGATATGGGCCCGACCCCATTCGATGAGCTTGGCCAGGCGCTGGTCGACCTCGACAGTCTCGAGGAGCCACAGCTTCTGTTCGGTGGTCAAATAGGGGGCGTAGCCCGCCAGGTCGGACAACTCGCCCGGGTTCGAGATGCGCTGCACGGAGTCGATGACCTGCCATGCGCCCCGTTGTTGCAGGATCGACACGACCAGGCTCTTGTACTCTCGCGCCAGCTCAGCGACCCTCTCGTCGCCTGGGACATCGTCGAGGATCTCCGCCTCGACCCAGAGCGCTGAGCCAGGGCCAGTGACACCGGAGCCCACGCGGGCGCGTCCGATTGCACGCAGCACCGCAGCCGGCTCGCCACCGGGAAGCTTTCCGAGCTGCTCGATCGTCGCGACCACCCCGACCGCGGCGTACTTGCCTTCGAGGCGAGGCACGACGAGCAAGCGATCGTCCGCGCCCGCCTGGGCTGCGTCGATCGCCGCCTGCCGCTCCGCGTCGTCGAGAGCGACGGGCACAACCATGCCCGGCAGGACGACCACGTCCGCCATCGGCAGAACCGGAAGCTCTTGAGTTATCGACACCGTGATCCATCCTCTCAGTTGAGTCTTACACACTCAACCGTTTTGAGCATCATACTGTTCCCGATCCATCGAACCAGCTCAGGGCCACCCAGCGCGGCCTCGCGCGGCGACCTTTCCAGCTCGCGACCTCGGCTCATCGCCCTGAATCACCCTTCGCGAGCCTCCTTGTGCGCGAGACTTCGAGCAAATGGCGAGCGAGCGGGCAGCGGAAGCGGACGCCGAGTCGGACAAGTCCTTCGCCGCGCTGCTCGACCGGGCGACGGTCGTGACCCCGGACGGCGGGCGGCTTCTCGGCCCGGTGTCGGTCGCGATCCGCAAGGGTGAGCACTGGGCCGTGCTCGGCCCTAACGGCGCGGGCAAGACGACCCTGCTCCGGTTGTTGGGTGCTGAACGGCATCCCTCCTCCGGGTCGGTCACGGTGCTCGGATCGCGCCTCGGGACGAGCGATCTGAGGCTCGTGCGGTCGCGCGTCGGGGTCGTGAGCCACGCGGTCGCAGACCGGCTGCCACCGAGCGCATCCGCTGTCGACGTCGTCCTGACCGGTGGCCGCAACGTCCTTGCGCCGTGGTGGTCCCATAGCGGGGACGCCGATCGGGCCCGCGGACTGCAGATACTCTCCGCCCTCGGCTGCGCGCAACTGGCGGACCGCGCCTTCGGCTCGTGCTCGCAGGGTGAAAGGCAGCGGGTCCTGCTGGCCCGTTCGCTGTTCGTCGAGCACCCCCTGCTCCTCTTGGACGAGCCGTGCGCCGGGGTGGACCTCCCTGGGCGCGAGGCTCTCGTGCTCGCCCTCACGGCGCTCGCGCGGTCGCCGGACTCGCCCGTGACGGTGCACGTGAGCCACAGCCTCGAGGAGCTGCCGTCCACCACGTCGCACGTTCTCCTGCTGCGGGAGGGGGAGGTCGTCGCGAAGGGACCGATCGAAGACGTGATGACCGAGCGCTCTTTGCAGCTCTGCTTTGGTCTCGCGATCAGCCTGAGCAGGGAGGACGGACGTTGGGCGGCTCGTGCCTCTCCTTCTTGGTGACAGGTCGGATGATGCGATTGTCCCCGATGCGATTGCACACTGACATGTAATCATGTAATCTTCGCTCATGACATTTCAAGAACATCAACACGACCCTCGCCCGCGGGGGGGACGTCGGGGCCCCGGTCCCAGGTGGGGCAGGGGCCGATGGGCTGCCGGGTCCGAAGAGCGTCCCTCCGCCGAGCAGCGAGCAGAGATCAAGGCCTGGTTCGCGGGCCGACTCCCAGACGATTTCTTCACGAGCGCCCCGGAGGTGACCGTCGACAACGACGAGATCCTCGTCGTCGGGCCCCTGAGCGCCGTGGAGCTCGAGGAAGGTGCGACCACGGGCGCGGCCGCGACCGCCGAGGAGGCGCGCATCGAGCGGTTCCGCGAGGACACCCGGGAGCATCGGATGCGCATAGCCGAGGAGGCACAGGTCCGATTCGGGCGCGCCGTCTCCTGGGGAGCGATCAGCGGTGACACGACCCGGCTCTTCACGACCACCAACGTGCCGGTCATGACGCGGTTGCGGATGTCGCAGCGTCAGGTGCTGGACACGCTCATCGACGCCGGCATCGCCCGGAGCCGCAGCGAAGCGCTCGCCTGGTGCGTCGAGCTGGTCGGCCGCAACGAGGCTGCCTGGATAGAAGAGCTCCGCGGCGCCTTCGCCCACGTCGAACAGGTAAGGGCGCAAGGCCCGAGCTCCAGCCGTCCGGCCGGGTCGTAAGAGGAGACAGGCCCGTCGGAGGAGAACGGACCGCTCGCGAGCCCGCTCGTCCGGATCGCTCCTTGGCCGGCGGCGTACGGAGTGGCACAATGACGATTGAAGCGTCTGTCGTCTTGTCAGTACTTGATCACAGCACCTTCTCTCGTGGTTGCGTTCGTGAGGAGATCGCTGGTAGACCAACCGGAGAGCGGGAGGAGCAAAGAGATGAGCACGACCAGCGGGGTAACGCGCAGTGGACCAGCACATTCGATCTCACCATGGTCTGCGATCGTGGTCGCAGGCGCCGTGTTGGTCATCGTCGGCTCGTTCCTGCCATGGGAGAAAGCGTCGACTGCGGTCGGTTCGTTCACTGTGAACGGGATCCACACCGACGGGCACTCGACTCTCATCCTGTCCGTCGTCGGACTGGTGTGCGGAGTGCTCGCACTCTACGCCGACAGGATCTTCTGGGTCTTCCCGGCCGGAGTCGTCCTGTTCGTCGCCGCCGTCTTCAGCGGCTTGGACATAGCCTCCTTGCCTCATCCGTCCGCGACGTTCGTCAGCTTGGGCAAGGGCGTCGGAATCTGGCTCTGCCTCATCGGGGCAGTTGTCGGTTTCCTTGCCTCCATCGTCGCGGTGCAGGCCTATGTGAGCACACCTGAGATGGCCGCCGCCTAGGGCTGCAATACGAAGCCATAGACAAAAGAGCCCGGACCTCGCGGTCCGGGCTCTTGTCCTTTTGCGGCCAGCCGCGCTGCGGCGCGGCGCGGGAGCGCCGAAGGGCTCGAGGCGCGAGACCAGGCGCGCTGGAGGCCGATGCCTTCGGCAATGGTCGCTCTAGGCTGCGGTGACCGCGCGCCGGGTCGACTCCGCGTGCGGCCGCCAAAGGGGGAAACAAAGCCAATGGTCTGGGTCGGCTTCAGCTTCGGCGTACTCGTCGTGGTCTTCGCCACGGTGAGCCTTGTCGCGACCTTCGTGCTTCCGCGCGGCGGTTCGAAGGTCCAGGCGCTGCCCCTCTTCGCAGGCCGGCTGGTCAGGCGCTTCTTCCTTGTCCTGGCCCGGCCGGCGCCGAGCTTCGCCCGAAAAGACGGCATCCTCGCCGCCGTAGGACCTGTTGCCCTCATCGTTCAACTCGGGCTCTTCCTCGGGATGTACGTCATCGGATACGCCCTGATGCAGTGGCCCTGGACCGGGACGTTCGTGGGCGGCCTGAGCGAGTCGGGTGCCTCCTTGTTCTCCGTCGGCCTCGTGCACGTGAACGCGCACAGCAACGACATCATCGCCGTGATCTCGGCGGCCACAGGTGCCATCGCCGTCGCCCTCCAGATCGGTTACCTGCCGGCCATCTACCAGGCCTTCAACCGGCGCGAGTCGCTCGTCACCTTGATGGAGAGCCGCGCAGGCGTGCCGGCCTGGGGTCCGGAGGTTCTCATGCGCCACCAGCTCGTCCGCATCACGGACGCGCTCCCGGGGCTCTACGCCGACTGGGAGCTGTGGGCGGCGGACCTGGCGGAGAGCCACATCTCCTATCCGGTTCTCCTCTGGTTCCGCTCCCCGGAGCCCGGCTTCTCCTGGATCCTGGCACTGCTCGCGGTG
>Ga0182021_10003134_pt1 | contig 19429 bp, 21 predicted proteins | sample 612E3MmetaG_FD_120493 | JGI IMG/M metagenome (GOLD analysis project Ga0182021, IMG submission 120493) | Permafrost microbial communities from Stordalen Mire, Sweden - 612E3M metaG (Illumina Assembly) | ecosystem: Environmental > Terrestrial > Soil > Wetlands > Permafrost | place: Sweden... | reverse complement strand
TGGAAGCGCGACCTGATCGACGCGCTGCCCGAGAGTGAAAGCCCGCTCTGCGTGGACCTGGCTTGCGGCACTGGGGACATCGCGTATCTTCTCGCCGCGAAGTACCCGCAAGGCCACGTTGTCGGACTGGACATCACGGAACCCATGCTCGATCTGGCCCGTGGCCGCAACACATTCCCGAACGTCCGTTTCGTCAATCAGGACATGGGTCGTCTCGATTTCGCCGCGGGATCCGTGGATATGATCACGGGGGGGTACGCACTCCGGAACGCGCCGGACCTGGAGGCGGCGGTCGAGGCGATTTGTCGGGTTCTGAAGCCGGAGGGGGTAGCTGCCTTTCTGGATTTCTCGAAACCAAGCGGCAGGCTGTCCCAGCGCGTAGAGTATTGGATCCTGAAACTGTGGGCAGGATTCTGGGGGACGCTCCTTCACCGTAATCATGAGGTGTACGGCTACATCGCCGAGAGCCTTCAATACTTCCCCGATCGGGTTCGACTGCACGAGATTTTTCGGGGCAAGGGCTTCACGGTCACCTCTTCCCGCTCCTACTTCTTCGGGATCACGGAGCTGCTGGTGGTGAAAAAGGAGTCTACGCGGCGCGCCTGGCGGTGAGTTCTCTGGCCGTCTTCCCGCTTGAACTCGATCTCGCTGCCGGAGACCGGGCCGGTATTGGTCCGCTTCACCGAGGCGTCGCCGCGGTGCATGGTGACCGTGAAGCTCGCGGTGTTGCCGCTGAGCTTGCGGCCGGCAATGGGTGTGTCCTCATGTCAAAGCTCACGAGTCATGAGGTTCGGTTGACTTACCGCCCCGAGGGGGTCCCTGGCGCGACTGGGGGTCTGTCGGGAAACAGCAATACGGGCCGCGGATGAACGCGGATGAACACCGATAAGAAAAAGAGAATAAGATTTGCTTATCCGTGTTCATCCGCGTTCATCCGCGGCTCGAAATCTTCCTGTTCTAACTCTTTGAGCGTCCTCTCGCGCGCGGCCGATTCGTTCCGCTCAGGCCCGGAGCAACCTCTCCTTCAGCTCCGCCTGCTGCCCGGCGTTCAACTGCTTGCCGTCCGAGGTCACGTAGAACACGTCGGTGGACCCCTGTAGGCGCGGCCGCATGAACGAGGGCAATCGTACGTCCCGCCATTTGAGTTGGGCAAACCGCTGGTGGGCGGCGCGATGGCAACCTATTTGCCGGGGTCGGCCGGCGGCGCGTCCAGAACCGCGCGCACCTTGGCCGCGAGGGCCTCGGGGGTGAATGGCTTCTGGAGGAAGTTCGTCCCCGCGTCGAGCACGCCCCGGCGTCCAATCGCGTCGGCCGCGTAGCCGGACATGTAGACGCACCTGGTTTCCTTGCGCAACTCCTGGATGCGGGTTGCCAGTTCCTTTCCGCTGGCCGCGGGCAGCACAACGTCGGTCAACAGAAGGTGGACCGGGCCGGGATGAGTTAGGACCAGTTCGACAGCCTCGGCGGCGTCGGGCGCGTCCAGGATGCGATAACCGCGTTGGCGCAGAACGTCGCAGGCAAACTCGCGCACCTCGGCGTTGTCCTCGGCGATCAGGATGGTCTCGTTGCCGCGCACGGGCTCGACCCGCGGCAGGCGCCCACCCGGACTTTCCGGCTCGGCAGCGGAACCCGGCAGAAAGACACTGAACGCAGCACCCTTGCCGGGCGCACTTCTGACGCAGACCCATCCTCCATTCTGTTTGGCGATTCCATAAACGGTCGCGAGACCCAGGCCTGTTCCGGAGCCGCGCTGCTTGGTGGTGAAGAACGGCTCGAAGACGTGCTGGAGAACTTCCGGGTTCATACCCACTCCGTTGTCGGTGACAGTGAGCAGAACGTGAGAACCGGTTTTGGCGTCGGGGCACTGGGCCGCATAGGCCGCATCCACATCCACATTGGCGAGCGCGATGACGATGCGGCCGCCAAGCGGCAACGCGTCTCTCGCGTTCACGGCCAGGTTGAGGAGCACCTGGTGCATCTGGCCCCGGTCGGCGACCACGGAGCGAAGTCCGGGGGCCAGATCCGTGACCAGCTCGATATCCTCGCCGATCAGGCGGCGGAGCATCTTCTCTGTCTCGCGGACCACATCGTTCAGGCACAGGGGCGCGGGCGAGATCACCTGCTTCCGGCTGAAGGCGAGCAGTTGCTGGGTAAGGCCGGCTGCGCGGTCCCCGGCACGAAGAATCTCGGTGAGCGACTCGCGCCTCGGATCGGCGGGATCGAGCTTGTCCATCAGCATATGGCCGTAGCCGCTGATGACGGTCAACAGGTTGTTGAAGTCGTGCGCGACGCCACCCGCGAGCCGGCCGATACTTTCGAGCTTCTGCGACTGGAGCAGTTGCGATTCCAGGCGTTCGCGAGCGGCCTCGGCTTCCTTGCGTTCCGTGATGTCCACTCCACAACCCACCAGGTAAGCCTCGCCATCCAATTCCATGCGACGGCCGGTGAGGAGGAAGTGGCGGATCTCCTGGCTCTGCCCCAGAAAACCGCGCGCTTCGACTTCGGCGCTCCCGTTGGCGAAGACGGCTGCGACGGTTTCCGCAACGCGTTGCCGGTCGTCGGGATGGACTCTGGCGAGCGCCTGGGCCGCACGTATCGCGTCCGGCGGCATGCCGATCATGATCTCCTGATTCCGGTTCCATCGCACGTACCTACCCTGACGGTCCAGCACGAAGAAGACACCGGGGATCGCGTCGATCACCTGTGCCGAAAACTCGCGCTCCCGGAGCAAGGCGCGATCGGCCTCCTTTCTCGCGGTGATGTCATGCACGATCGTCACGTTCCCGGCGACCGTGCCGTCGCCGGCGCGCAAGGGCGCAGTCGTCAACTCAGCGAACCGCTGTGAACCGTCGCGGAGCAGGATCTGGCATTCGAAATTGACCGGCCCGCCGTCCTTGCGTGCGGAGAGGATTTCGGCGTGGACGCGCTCGCGGTCGGCGGGCGCCAACAACATCGGTGCCGGCTGTCCGATGAGATCGGCCGCGCTGGCGTAGCCGTGGGCCTCGGCCGCGCGGCGATTGCAGGTCAGAATGGTCCCGGAGGTATCGGTGGCGACGATGGCGTCGGGCGAGGCATCGACCAGCGTATGGTACCGTTCCTCGCTATCCCGCAGACGCCTGGTGGCGGCGGTCATGGCCTGCCCAGCCAGCATGATCATGCCCGCCGCGATGCCAAACGGCATGATGGTGGCCACCACGCCGCTAATCACCGAGTGCGGGTCCGGGTACAGAAGACGAAGCCCCGCAACGGAAGCCGCCTGCGCCGCATAGTGAAGGACGCGGAGAGCCGTAAACAGGACGGTCACGCGGCCGCCTGCGGTGCGGGCAAGAGAGTGCCATCGCCAGAAAGCGGCGCAGAACCAGGCTCCGGCGGCCACACCGAGCACCAGCCTCTCGAAGCGCACGGTTCGCGCCAGTTTCAGCGGGTCCGCGATCATCCGGTCCGTCACCAGGTACAGAACGAGCAAGCCCGCGACGATCGACGCCACAAGCAGAATCTGACGGCGCCGGCTGGGGGCGGGGGGCTTCAGACTCAGCGCCGCAAGTATGACCAGAGGAAACTGGGGAATCCCGAGCAGGTAGGGAATGGGCGATGTGAAGAGCTCTTTCGGGGAGGGCGGGAGCACGGCCAGTTGCGCAACCAGCGACACCCCCATCACCACGAAGGAGAGGGACCAGAAGTGGAGAAACGGCTCGCGATAGACGCGCCGGTAGCCCAATTGAAGGATAAAGGCGAGCCAGAACGCGCCGCCGGCCTGAACCCACAGCAGGACCACGAATGCATCCGACATGCTCGCCTCCGCCCCAATCGCAGGGGCCGGCAGATGGCGAAAGCGCCTCGTCTGCTTCCGTAACTACAGGCAGTCTTCTGACATCCTACGCCTGGGTGGACTTCGGGGCAACCCCGGCGGGATCGTCGCGGCTCCACAGCCGCATCCCAAACCCCCAGGCGGCTGCGGGCACCAGGGCCACAAGGCCGGTCCAGAGCGCGACCGTGCGCACCGGCACGCCGGCATCGACGAACTGGCCGGCCAGGAAGCTCGCGATGGACATCGAGACCACGAGGAAAGCGAAGTCGGCCGAGAAGACGCGCCCGCGGAAGCGGTCCTCGGTGTGGAACTGCAAGAGGGTCGTCGAGTATACCCAGCCCAGCGAGTTGCCGCTGTGGGCGACGATGACAGCGAGGACGGCGAGCCCCAGCGACGGCGCCGCCGCGAGGCCGGCAAAGCCAACCGCGCCGGCGAGGAATCCGAACAGGATGCCGAGGCGCATGCGCGAGCGGTTCTGGCCCGACCACAGGCCGCCGCAGAAAGGGCCGAGGAGCGCCCCGATTCCGCGCGACGAGAGCAGCGCGCTCATCCCCAGCATGGCGCCGCGGCGCGGATCGAGGCCCGCCAGCTTGACCGGAAAGATGCGCTCGCCGAAGACCGGCAGGATGACCCAGTGAGTCGCGAACACGCCGAGCCCGGCCTTGACCAGCAGCAGCAACACCAGGCGCCGGTCTCCGGCCACGTAGCGCACGCCCTCGGCCAACGGCGAAAAGTCCACCAGGTCGCGCGCGCGCAGCGGCTTCAAACCCTTCAGGTGCGGTTCATCGAACCTCATGCCGCCGACCAGCAGGGCCGATGCCACGAACGACAGCGAGTTGAGAACGAAGACGGTGTTGCGGCCGAAGAACGCCGCCACCAGCCCGCCCAGTCCCGCGCCCAGCGCCAGGGTCAGAGACCACGTCATGGAGGAGAGCGCGTTGGCAGCCACGAGTTCCTCGGCCGAAGCGATGTTGGGCACCACGGCGCTGCGGCCGGGCTCGAAGAACGCCCACATCACGGTCTCGAGGAACAGCAGAACGTAGATCAGCCCGACGATCCCGGTCCGGGCGGCGACCAGCATGGCCAGGACGATGACCGCGCGCGCGAGGTCAGCCGCGATCATCACGCGCCGGCGGCTGGCGCGGTCGTTCACGATGCCCGCGGCCGGGGCCACGAAGAACTGCGGGAGAACCTGCAATACGACCGCGATGGCGATGGAGCGGGCCGTGCCGGTCAGCCGCAGCAGCAGCGAGTAGATGGCGACCACGTACAGCCAGTCGCCCATCTCGCTGACGATCTGCGCGAGCCAGAGCCGGCGGTAGTTGCGGTTGGAGCGGAGCAGGCGCCAGTAAGCGCTCACCGAAACCGCCGGCGAAGCCATGTCAGGAGGCCGTGTAGAGACCCATCCGGCGCTTCACCGTCTCGACCGTCGCGTTGGCGATGGGGCGGACGCGCTCGGCGCCCTCGCGCAGGATGCGGTCGACGTAGCCGGGCTCGGCGACAATCTCGCGGTAGCGCTGTTGCAGCGGCTCGAGCTGGCTCACGGTCATCTCCGCCACGTGCTTCTTCAAGTCGCCGTAGCGCATCCCGGAGAATCGCTCGCGCACCTGCTCGTCGCTCCAGCCGCTGAAGGCCTGGTAGATGCCGAGCAGGTTCTGGACGCCCGGGCCGAGGAGGTTGAAATCGACCGCGGGCGCCGAATCGGTGGTGGCCCGCATGATCTTCTTGCGTATGGTCGAGGGCGGGTCGAGCAGCGCCACGGCATGGCCGGAGCCGGTTGCCGACTTGCTCATTTTTTTGGCCGGGTCGTCCAGGCCCATCACGCGCGCGCCCACGCTGGGGAGCGAGGTCGCAGGCACCACGAACGTTTCGCCGTACAGCGAGTTGAAGCGCTGCGCGATGTCGCGCGTCAGCTCGAGGTGCTGCGCCTGGTCCTCGCCCACGGGCACGATGGCGGCCTGGTAGAGCAGGATATCTGCCGCCATCAGCACGGGGTATTGGAGCAGCCCGGAGCCGACGGTTTCCTGGTCGCCCGCCTTGGCCTTGAACTGCGTCATGCGCTGCAGCCAGCCGACGGGCGTCACGCAGGTGAGCATCCAGGCCAGCTCGGCGTGGGCCGGAACGGCGGATTGCACCATGATGGCGCTCTGCTTGGGATCGATGCCGGCGGCCAGGTACAGCGCGGCCAGCTCGACGATCTTCGAGCGCAGCTCCGCCGGTTCCTGGTAGAGGGTGACGGCGTGCAGATCGACGATGCAGAAAATGGTTTCGTAGTCGGACTGGATTCGCACCCAGTTCTTGAGCGCGCCCAGGTAATTGCCGATGTGCAGATTCCCGGAGGGCTGCATCCCGGAGAAGACTCGTGGTTTCATGCTAGTGTGAATCTTTCATCCTAAGTGATGCGTGGCGCCGACACAAACCCGCTGGAAGTGACCATCGAGAAGCTCGTCTACGGCGGGCAGGGGTTGGCGCGCGTCGAGGGGCGCGTGGTGATGGCGCCTTTCGTGCTGCCGGAGGAGCGGGTGCGCGTGCGCGCCGAATCCGAACGGCGCGGCCTGATGGAGGCGCGGCTGATCGAGGTGCTCGCGCCGGCCGCCGGCCGCACCGCGCCAGCGTGCCCGTTCTTCGAGCGCTGCGGCGGCTGCCAGTACCAGCACGCCGCGTATGAGACCCAGCTCGACCAGAAGCGCCGCATCCTGCGCGAAGTGCTGGCGCGCATCGGCAAGCTCGAAGCCCCAGCGGAGATTCCTGCGATCTCGGGCGAGCCGTGGGGCTACCGCAACCGCACCCAGCTTCACCTGGCAGGCGGCGAGATCGGCTTCTTCGGTTTGGGCTCGCACCACCTGGTTCCGGTGGACCAGTGCCCCATCTCCTCTCCGCGCATCAACCAGGCGCTGGCGGCGCTGCGGGGCATGAAAGGAGAGCGGCGGTTTCCGGGCTTCATCACCTCGCTCGAGCTGTTCACCAATGAATCCGAGGTGCAGGTGAACGTGCTCGAAAGCGGCCGGCCGGTTTCCAAGCGGTTCTTCGACTGGTGCGCGGAGAAGATTCCCGGCTACGCCCCCGACGCCATCGAGTACACGGTGGGCGCGGCCGTCTTCCGAGTGCATCACAAGTCGTTCTTCCAGGTGAACCGGTTCCTGATCGAGGCGCTGATCGCGGCGGCGCTCGAAGGGGCGGAAGGCGAGACGGCGCTGGACCTTTACTCCGGCGTAGGGCTGTTTTCGATGGCGCTGGCGCGTAAGTTCCGCACCGTGACGGCGGTCGAGACCAGCGCCAGCGCGGCTCGGGACCTGGAATTCAACGCTGCCCGCGCGGGCGTGGAGGTGGAGGTGCGCCGCCAGCCGGTCGAGGCATTCCTCGAAACCGCGGAGGCAAGGCCGGACTTTGTGTTGGCCGACCCGCCGCGCACCGGGCTGGGCAAGCACGCGGTGCGGCATCTTCTGCGATTGAAGCCGCCGCGATTGACTATCGTCGCCTGCGATCCCGCGACGCTGGCCCGCGACCTGGCCGCGCTCGCGGCGGGCGGTTACGCAATCGAGCAGCTCGTTTTGATCGACCTGTTCCCGCAGACCTTCCACATCGAGACGATTGCGCGGCTGGGGCTGGGAACCGGAGGGGCGGGGTAGGGGGAGCGGGCGGCTGGGGAAGGCGGAGGCGGGATTCGCCGCCTCGAGCTCTCCGGGCAGGCGTTTAGGGCATGCCAGTAAATAAGAGATCCGATACTGGCCGCGGATGAACGCGGATACACGCCGATAAGAAAAAGAGAACAAGATTCTTTTATCCGCGTTTATCTGTGTTCATCGGCGGCAGGGAGTGCCTTTGCCAACTTGCGATCTCCGAAGATGGGCGCGGTTGTTTACTGGCGAGCGTTTAGATCCGGCCTCGAGCGGTCCGCATGGCGCGCAGGCGATCCAGGTCGTCTCTCAGATCGTCGCGAGACTTGGGGGAGAGGACGTTGTTTTTGAACACGTCGTGGACGTCGCCGATGGCCTGGTCGAGCTTGCCGCCGTCGAAACCGCCGTGGCTCAGAGCGTCGTCAAACTGCGCAAGGTGACGGTGCGCGGTGTCATAGCGATCCCTCTGTTTGCCGGCAACGGCGGCAAATTGCTGGGCGTGGTCGAGATCCCCCTGGACTTGGGCGATCAAGGCTCGGGCGGGGCCGTAGGGGCCGCTATCGTCACCGCCGGGGCCCTGCCCGAAGGCGAGCGGACAAACGGCCAGGGCGCAGATTGCGATCAGCAACAGTGGCTTCGAGAGACTATACATGGGCAATTGGCTCCTCGACGAAGAGTATACACGCACCGGCACGGACCGCGCTCAGTGGCGTCTAATGAAAGAGGTATGAGATGCCACGCCGCTGCCGCCGTTGCCGCCGCCTGCTCGCTCGTGGCGGGCGCGGTTGCGCAGAACGACGGCGCGCAGCGGAAGATCGACCTCATCCAGCAGGACGCCGTCCCGCGCGGCGCGACCGTCGTTATCGGCAAAGACGAACTGAACGTCTACGTGCGCAACAAGATCGCGGTCTCCTTTCGCCAGGGGGTCCGCAGGGCGCGGCTCGATCTGGGAACGGACCGCGTCACGGGCTTCGCCGACATCGACTTTCCGGCACTGCGTCAGGCGATGGGGAAGCCGCTGGGCTGGCTGATGTCGGCTCTGCTGGCAGGCGAGCGCAGCGTGCGGGTGGAGGCCCATATCCGCTCGAGCGGCGGCAAGGCGGTGGTGGATCTGGAGCGCGTTGAAGTTTCCGGGATCTCGATCAGCGGCGGCACGCTCGACTACCTGATCCGCAACTTCGTGTCGCCCTACTACCCGGAGGCCACGGTCGGCAAGCCGTTTGCTCTGGCGCACCACGTGGAACGGCTGGAGGTGCGTCCCGGCGGCGTCAGCGTTGTGATCGCGAGATAGGGGAGACGGTGCAGGCGAGCCGGCCTGCGGAGGACAGGCCGGAGGCCTGTCCCACACTCCGAGAGTGCAAGAGGGCGCCCAGAAAAGTTGGCAAAGGCACTTCTGCCGCCGATGAACGCGGATAAACGCGGATAAAAGAATCTTGTTTTCGTTTTCTTATCGGCGGCAAGTATCGGATCTGCTATTTCCTGACAGGCCCTACGCGTAAGCGGAGAGATCCTGCTCGACCGGCGGCCGGAGGCGGCCCAGGTTCGACGGCAGATCCTGCATGGGGCCACGCCACTCCAGCATGCGGTCCACGTCCGCGTGGAGCCGGTATTTCCTCTGGACGTCGGCGATTCTGGCGCCCACTACCTCTATCTTCGAGAGGTCGTACTGGCCCAGGCCGGCCTGGTGACAGTAGTTAAGATAGCCGGGCCAGCCGGCGTCGATTTCCATGCAGGCCAAGCCCACGCGGTCGGCGGCCAGGAAGTCGGTTGAAGCCAGGGCGATCCGGTGCGGTACGGGAGTGCCCTCGACGGGCCCATTGCCCTCCATCGCCTCGAAGCCATCGATGATTCCCAGACCCCAGTTCGGGATCATCTTCTGGACTGCGAGGTACATGTTGTAGTTGCCCTGGCGGATGCCGACGTGGAACTTCCGTTTCTCACTCTCGTTCCAGGGCCGATGCAACTCGGGGGGCGGGGAGAGCGGGGCGCCGAGCACCACGTTCTTGATGGTCAGCGTGGCGACCACCATGTTGTGGGTCTTCATGACGGCGGATGAAATCAGAAAGGCGTCGGGATCGACGAAGCGCGCCCCCAATCGAATGGGAACCGGGTGCAGGTCGTAGTCGATGCCGTAGAAAAGTTCGTAGCGCCCGTTGTCCTCATTGGGGACCTCGAGCTTGATGTCCAGCGGCTTGTGCGCCGCGAAGACCCGATCCCAGCCGAACTCGGGGACGGCTTGTTTGGCGGGGCTGCCAGCACATTCGGCGATCACCACGGGGCCCTTGAAGCGAGGGGCGAGGTAGTCGAGAATTCCGTTGACGGCATCGAGTTGAGTGGAGATGATCGTCCGCCGCGGGTCTATGCCGTTCGGCTTGATGAGAACGTACTTCTTGGCCTTCAGGCCGGGGCGGATCTGGTCGTCGATGGCCACCAGCGCGTCGAAGATGTTCTTCCGCCGGTTCTCCCCTTTGATGAGGGCGACCTTGGCAGGCCGGGTGGAGTACTTGAAGTATTTGGCCGCGTCGGCGGTTCCCATGCGCGGATCCTGGGGCGTCGCCCCCGGATCGACAGGCGGCTTCTCCTGGGCCCTCGATGGCAGGCTCTGGGCGGCGGCGACGGCTCCCGCTCCGGACAAGAAATTAAAGAACATTCTGCGACTTACGGGCATGTTCAGAACCTCCGTTCCAACTCTAGCCCGATCTTCTCACAGTTCGGCTGGGATGGGCGGCGCGCGAGGATGCGCAGCAGGGCGGCGTACTGGGCGAAAGCGGCACCCCACTGTTCGCCGTCACCCAGCCGTTGCCGTACTGGTCGTAGCCGTGGTTGCGCGTCCAGGAAGTGCCCTGGCTTGAACCTGCCAGCCGATTCACCTTGTCACAGCCGAAGCTCTGCAACAGGTTCAGGCTGGGCGTCACGATGCCGGCATACATCACGTTGCCGTTGTTGGTGGAGCAGGAGGCGGCGTGGCCGGCGCAGTACAATTACCTACCGACGCCGCTTCGTTGCTTCATCGGAGGCCAAGAGGCCAAGCCGAACCATCGTCTCGGATTCCCAGATGGCCAACTGCTTCTGCGCCTCCTGCAGACTCCTGGCGATCTTCTCCCGAATGGGCGCTGCTCGTACACCAATGGCCTGTTGCCACGGCACGGAGCGGTCCACCATTGCTAGCAGAACATCCAAAGCCGCTATCGGAGCATGGGACTGCCCTGCTTGCACAAAACTGTATGCAAAGGCCTCGTGGCAGTGGGGATTTGGCTGTTTTGCAAACGGCTCCTTAGGTGTGCAGCGGCGTGCCCTCGCGCAGGCTTGGCGCGATCTTGCGGCCGTACATGCCCAGCACGTCGCCCTCGGGCGAGAAGATGGGAAAAACCACGGAGCCGTTAAAATGTTCGTGGCCGCTTTCGGCGCGCAGGATGCCGAGCCGCTGCAAACGCCCGCGCAGATCGGCGCCGGCGTTGCGGTTCTTCTCCGGCAGCGTGAGTCCCAGCGTGCGGTTGGCGAAACCCAGCTTGAAGCGATCGATCATCTCCGGATGCGTGAGGCCGCGGCTTTCCAGATACCGCAGCGCCTCGGGCGACTGCTTCAGCGGTTCGCGATAGAAGCCCGGGATCTCCCGCTTGAGCCGCTCGATCTCCTCCTCCGGAATGCGCGCCATGAGAACCGGCCTCCTCTCCTAAATCCGTCAAGTGACTCTGATGTCATAGTGTATACTGACATCGTAGACAGTTTCAGGCGGGACTTCTTCGGGGAGGTTTTACGGTGAGCCGGGTTCAGCGTTTTCCGCCGGAGTGGAAAATGACGGATTTTCATCGACGGCTGAGGCAACTCCGCACGGCCCGCAAGGTCACCCAGACGCGCGTCGCCGAACTACTCGGCGTCAGCCCCCGCGTTTACACCCGCTGGGAAAACGGCGACGCCACGCCGCTGTTTGGCACTGTCGTTAAGATCGCGGACATCCTCGATGTCAGTCTCGACGAGTTGGCCGGAAGGAAGGAAATCAACGGCGATGCCCACATCCACAACCCGGAACTGCACCGCCTGTACAAGAAAGTCGATCAGCTCTCGGACGAGGATCAGAAGGCGCTCATGATCGTGCTCGACAGCCTGGTGAAGCGCTCCCGTGCCAGCCGGTCGATGGCTGAGCTATAGCGGCTAAAAGGAAAACCCATGGAACCGAATCTGAATCAGGAGCGCCAGCAGGCCCACGCGTTGCTGGACCTGCTGCCGGCGGCAAAGCTGAACGCCGTGCGGACTCTGCTCGAAGTGATGGTGGAACCGCTGGCGCGCTCGCTGGCCCTGGCCGCAGTGGAAGAGGAAGAGATCACGCCCGAGACGGCCGCGGCGCTGGACCGCGCCCGCGCTTCGCTCGCCCGCGGCGAGGGCGTTCCGCACGAAGAGATCCTGCGCGAGTTCGGGCTGAAGCAGTGAGCGAAGATGCCGCGCCCGAACGGATCGCCGTCATCTGGTCGCCGGAGGCCCGCGCCGATCTGCGCGCCATCGAGCGCGAGACCGCGATGCAGATTTTCCACTGCATCGACCGCTGCCTGGCCAACCGCGCCGGCGACGTGAAGAAGCTCAAGCCGCCGCTCACCGGCTTCCGCCTGCGCTGCGGCGACTACCGGGTGTTCTTCGATCTCAAGGACGAGAACACCATCGAGATTACCGGCGTCAAGCACCGGCGCGAAGCGTGCCGCTGAGGAATCAACAGGTTCCCCAGCGGGAACCGAAGAACGGTGGCTAAAGAGAAAAGCTCGTGTTTTCAGTCGTTCCCATATAGGAGCCTGCGGTCTCCCCGCAGCCCCCGCCGCGGGGTGACGTGTCACCCTATCAACCGATGCGAAGCATCGCAGTTCCTCGCTGCCTGTCACGACCGCGCGGGAACTCCTTGATTCTCCGCGTCAGCACGGGGCGGCCAGCAGAGCGCCGCCACTCGCCGCCCGGCGGCCCTTCGCTGCGAAACGCTGATCCTACGGCCGTTCCCATATAGGAACCGGCCTACGGCTTGGCTTTCTTGCTCTTGTCGGGAGACAGATCTCTGGTCCCCGGCCAACGAAGGATATCGACCTCCACGCTCTGCGGCGGCTGGAGCACCACCCTCGGGTAATTCTGCTCGGGAAGGTCAGTCACCAACCGGTATCGAAAGGTGACGATGAAGGAGGTCGGCTCGTGAGGCGCGAATCGCCACGTCCGGGCGTTCAGTTGCGCAGCGTCGGCCAGCAACTTCTGACCATCTTCGGCATGTGCATCAATCGCCCCCTTCCCGTCCGTGGTCACCTTTACATGCACCACCCCTTCGATGTTCGCTGTGCGCGCCAGAGGGGGATAAAGCGGCACATCCAGGCCCGTGACCATCGGCGCAGGGTGCTCTTGCGCCCGCGTTGAGGAGGCAGAAAGCAGCGCCATCAGGGAGGCGCAGCTCAGTGAAAATCCCGCAACGAGATGCCTGTTCATGCAGTCCGCCTCTCAGTTCGGCCACGGGTTGTGCGCGTTCGGGCTGGTGTCAGGGTGCGTCTGGTTCCCATGCTTGTCTCTAATATCGGTGAGGAAGTGGGTCAGGGTTTTGTCGTCGACCGCGCCCCAGCTCGCATTCCAGATCTGATACCTGCCGTTGCCATACAAAAGCGACGGCAAGCCGAGAGCGGACGCCGCCCACGCGGACGTTTGGTGGCCGCGGTATTCCAGTTGGAAAGGACTCAGCGTGGTTGCCGGAGTGTTGTACCAAGGGTCGCTCTCGTCCGCGACGTGTGTGCCCTCGTGAGCGGCGTCGACGGCCCAGTCGTCTGTGCCGCCGGTAATGTGCTGGGGATCGAACGTAACGTTGAATCCGATGCGACTGGTCTGTTGGTTCCATACCAGATCCGTTTGCGCCGCCGATCCATCTGATGTCTTTCCGAACTGCACGTTCACGTTGTTCTTGTCCACCTTCTCCTGAAGGTCGGTGAGTCCTGTCTTCAAGTCTTTCGCGTGCTGCGCGAAGTGCTTGTTGCACTTCTTGTCATCGGTGGCACAGGTGTTGACGAGGTTGTACAATCCGTTCGGATCAACAGACATCAACGGATTGTTAAGGGCGTAACTGTATCGGTTCCAGGTCTGAGGGTTCGAGGACTTCCCGGAGTTCAAGAGCGGGTCGGGCTGGTGAAACGCCCCCGGGGCGGAACCGAAGTACCGAGCACCGAAAGAGTCCAGCCCGGTCTCCACATCCCGCTCTTTGCCGGTAAACTTCTGCGTCACGCCGTCGGCCACCGCCAGGGCGTCGGACGGATAGTACGGAGCCGGACGCCCGCCCACCCCGGATTGAATTTCCTCCCCAAATGGCAGGTAGTCGGTCAGCGACTGCACCGTTCCGCTGGCATCTGTCACCATCCGCGTCGAGCCCAGATGGTCCGCCGTCAGGTAGCACGTCGCGCAGGGCGGCGGCGTGGTGACGGCTCCGTATTCCGCCGCCAGTTGCCCCGCGGCGTCGTAAACGTAAACCGTCGCCCCGCTCACGCTCGACTTCATCACCCGCCGGCCGTCTCCGTCATAAGTGTACGCCGTCGTCACCCCGCCCAGCGTGCTCGTCAACAGCCGGTTCTCGGCGTCATGGGTGTGCAAGAGCCCCGCGATCGCTGTCTGGTTCCCGGCCGCATCATACGCCGCGCCGTCGATCAGCAGTTGGTTCTGCGGGTTGTAATTGCTCGCAGCCTGCGGCGTACTGGCCGAAGGCGGCACCCCGCTGTTCGCCGTCACCCAGCCGTTGCCGTACTGGTCGTAGCCGTAGTGGCGCGTCCAGGAGCCGGCCTCGCTCGACGCGGTCAGCCGATCGATGCCGTCGCAGCCGAAGCTCTGCAGCAGGTTCAGGCTGGGCGTCACGATGCCAGCATACATCACGTTGCCGCTGTTGGTGGCGCAGGAGGATGCCGCGCGCGCGGTTCGCTGGGCTACCGGTCGGCGGCTGGCGGGGGCGTGGCCGCGGTGGTCCAGTTGATGACGTGATAGGTGGCCGGCACGGAACCGGGGTTGCGGAGGCCGTGCAGTTGGTTCGACGCGTTGAAGATCACCGATCCCGGCCCCACTCGCTTCCACTCGCCGTTGACCAGCGACTCCAGCGTGCCCTCCTTCACGATCACCATTTCCTCGTTGGGGTGGCGGTGGGGCGGGTGCGATGCCTGCCCGGGGTTCAGAGTGGTTACGTGCAGTTCCAGCTCGGCGAGCGTTGCGGTGGGCCCTTTGAAGAACGATCGCAGGCTCCCGACCTTGGTTTCTTTGGCGGGAATGGAGTTCCAATCGAGCACCCACGACAGGGGCGCCGGCGTCTGCTCGCTGGCGACGGCAACCGCGCACAGCGTCGCGCCTGCCGCGGCCAACGCCACGATGATGTCTCGGCGGGTAATCATCCCTCTATCCTATACGGCCAGCGTTGCGGGCGCGACAACATGCCGTTGGCCTCGTCGTCATTCCGGAAGCGTTCCCGGGCCGGGTTCCAATACAGTTTCCGCTTGAGTTTCATGGCCGCATGGTGGAGCAGGCAGGCGGAGCAGGAGCGGTGGCCCACCTCGACCGGCGCGATGGGTTGGAGCCGCGACTTCACGCAGTCCAGCCAGTTGCCGTGATGGTCCTTGCTTTCGTAGAGGTGGATCTCGTCCGGCCCGATCACGGAGGCTACGATCCTGGGATCGCTGGCGGACAGGGCCTGGCTGTCCTTGAGCTTGGCGACAGGATCGCTGGAGGTGACGGTCTCGTTTCCTCGCGAGACGAAGATCCATCCTGCGGTCCCCTCGAAGCGGATGCCGTTGGGAAAGTCGCCGCGGACGATCATCCTCACGCCGTTGGCGTAGAGCGCCTCGGTCCTGAACCTGCCGTGGACATCCCAGAGTCCCTTGGCGGGGAAGTCGGCCCAGCCGGAAACTTCCACGGGGCCGGTGTACTCGGTGTCCATGGCCCAATGGGCGCAATCGACGTGGTGAGAGCCCCAGCCGGTGATCATGCCGGCTCCGAACTGCTCGCACCGCAGCCAGCCCGGGCGGCCGTAGCCGTCTTGGGGATGCACGCGCTTCTCGGTGTAGTAGACGTAGGGAGTGGAGCCCAGCCACATTTCGTAGTTGAGGTTCTGGGGGATGGGCATCTCCGGCTCCACATCGCCCGAGGGGTCGCCGGGCAGCCCGACCTGGACGGTCTTCAACTCTCCAATCCGCCCGTTGCGGACCAGCTCAGCGGCGTAACGGAACTGCACCGAAGATCGCTGCTGGCTGCCGAGTTGCAGAATGCGGCCCGTGCGATGGACGGCGTTGCTCAGGGCTCTGCCCTCGGCGATGGTGAGCGAGGCGGGTTTCTGAAGGTAGACGTCTTTGCCCGCCTCTACCGCCGCGATGCCGATCAACGCGTGCCAGTGATCGGGCGTGCTAATCACCACGGCGTCGATATCCTCGTTCGCGAGAAGCTCGCGATAGTCGAGGTAGCCGGTGACGGCATCGTGGGTCTTGTAATACCCGTTCACCAGGCTCTTCGCATTCTCCATCCTCTTCCTGTCGAGGTCGCAGACGGCAACGATCCGGGCACGGTCGAACTTCCAGACACCGGGCAGGTCGAATCCCTGCGAGATGCGTCCGGTACCGATGGCGCCGACGTTGATGCGATTGCCTGGCGCGGACTTCCCGAAGACGGACGATGGGACGATCGCTGGAAAGCCCGCGATCAAAGCGGATCCGCCGGCCGTCCCGAGGAACCCGCGGCGCGAGACCCGCCTTCCCGGCCAGGTCATAGCCTCTGCGCCTGCTGCTGCGCCTTCAGAACCAGCTCGGTTGCCAGGAAGCAATGCTGCTGCGGCATGGCCGTCTCGGTCCGGTCGAGTACGTCGGAGACCAACTGCCCGCCATAGGGCAGCGGCTGGCTGGAGCAATCGACGTAGTGGGTTTCTTTCTGATCGACGAGGAAGAGGTGGCTCTCGCCGGGCCGGCCGGCGATATCGATGTTCTTGCGGATTTCGATAAAGCCGTCGGTGCCGAGGATGGTGAGGCGCCCATCGCCCCAGGTTGCGAGGCCATTCGGGGTGAACCAGTCCACGCGAATGTAGCCGCTGCCGCCATCGCCGCGCAGCACGACGTCGCCGAAATCTTCGAGGTCCGGATACTGCGGGTGGCCGACATTGCCAACCTGCGCGGCCACTACGTGGGCGCTGGTCGAGGCGGTGAAGAACAGGAACTGGTCCGCCTGGTGCGAAGCGAGGTCGCAGAGGATGCCGCCGTATTTCGCTTTTTCGAAGAACCAGGCTGGGCGGAGCTTCGGATTCATGCGATGAGGACCCAGGCCAACGGTCTGGACCACACGGCCGATGGCGCCGGCCTTCACCAGTTCCCCGGCCTTGACGGTGGCGCGATTCTCCAGCCGCTCGCTGTACATGATGGAGTAGATGCGGCGCGTCTGAGCCTGAACGCGGCGCACTTCGGCAAGCTGGTCGAGGGTGGTGGCGCCTGGCTTGTCGGACATGTAGTCCTTGCCGGCCTGCATCACCCGGATGCCGAGCGGGGCGCGTTCGTTCGGAACGATAGAGCTGAGCACAAGCTGGATGGAGCCGTCGCCCAAAACCTCGTCCTCGCTGCGGGCGAGCTTGACCTGCGGAAAGCGCTTGAGGAAGGCAGCGGACAGCTCCGGCTCCTTGGCGAACAGCCAGACCAGCTCCCCTCCGCCGCGGATCACCGCTCCCACCTGGCTGAAGATGTGGTCGTGATTGATCCCAATCACGGCGAACTTGATCCTCGGTGAACTCTTGACGGCCGGGCCGGCGTTTTCCTGAACGCCGGAGGCGTGTTGCGGAAGCGCCGAGGCCAAAGCCAGCGATCCGATGAATGCCCGCCGATCCACTTGCATCTATGCCACCCCCTGGCCCCGGAAGATCCGAACCGGGACGCCTCAAATGTTAGCACCTTCGGACGCGGGGCACGCTTCGGCTACAGCTTCCGCGCGGCCAACAGAGACGCCCAGTGAAGCTTCCTGTCCTTCAGACGATCATTCACCTCGATAGGAGACAACTCGTCGTCGAACTTTTCGAGAATCTCGCATGGGACGTCCGCTCGCCGTGAGCGTTCCATTCCGCCTGGAGCTTACGGTCGCGGTGAAGTCCCTGGCGCAAAGAGAACCAGAGGCGGTTTCGCATGGCTTCGAGATTGGCGAACGAGCCGACCCACACCTGGCCGGTGGTTGTGGATCGCACCGCGTATACGCCGCAGGGAGGTTTGCGCGCCTTGAACTTGCGCGCGGCGTCTTTGCGGGCGATGGCGTCCATTGGGGCGCTCACGGGGTCCCGGCTTCCGCCGGGAACGCGCCGGTGGCCAACTTCCTGGCGTGGTCCCGGACGTCGACGGGCCACGCACCGATCCGTTCCTCAAAACCTTCCCGCTTCCCCGCGAACAGGGCCCTGAGCGCTTCTTCGAAGCCTGGTTCGTTTCCCGCCAAGGCCGACATGAACCGGTACGCCGCCTCTTGCGCCGCTCGAACGCGGTCTTTGGCGGCATGGACGCGCCGCGCTTCCTCGACCAGCTTCCGAAGCGCGACAGACGCGCCTCCCGGCTGGCTGTTCAACCAGTCCCAGTGTCTCGGGAGCAGGGTGACTTCGCGGGCGACGACGCCGAGTTTCGGACGGCCTGGCCGGCGCGGCGGTTCAGGCTCGGGCTGGGGCTGGGCGCCGCGGTAGTCCACGTCGATCACCTGGCCCGAGATGTCATCGAAGATGAGCACCGGCTCCAGGCCGCCGCTATCGATGACCTGTTTCGCCTTCAGCGCGACCTCGCTCAGGTCGCCCGAACCGATTCGTCTGGCGCCCGCAAAAGCCGTGCAGGGCCTGTGAGGGGATTCGCGCTCCGTGGGTTCATCCGCCGCTGTTGTTGTTAGTTTCATCCGGGTAAAATAATTATACCCAGGTATAATTGTGGCGTCAAGCAGGCTGGGAGGCAGGCTGGGAAGCAGGGTGGGAGGCGCTTCGGCTGGGACGGGCGGCACGACCGTTCTGCATGGCGGGTTGGCATCGGCCGGGGATTCAGGACTACTTGCTCCGATCACCGAAGAAAGACCGCCTGACGGAGGCGGCTATGTCTGCTCGCCGGCTCCGGGCATGCCGCCAGGCAGCGAGTCTCGCCTTGATCTCCTCCGGCCTGTACAAAGGACCGGCCACAGGTTCAATCCGGATGAGCTCCTTCATGAATTCCACGCGCACGCTCGCTTCGATGATGCCGTCGCATGCCCGCCGAAGTTGCTTGAGCGAGCTGGCCTCGTTGGCTCTGGCCATCCAAGTGTTGCGGGCATGTTCCGCGCCGTTTACCTGCAGCGCGCGCTTGCGGAGCGCATCCGGACTCACTCCCGCGGTGAGCAAAGCCGCCATTCCCATTTTCGAGCGTGCAGCTCCTTGAGGGATGTGGCCATAGATACTCATGATTCGATCCTTTCCGCTCTTGCCCCGGTACCGCAAATGCGAATCGCAGCCCTGATCCGGCTGGGGCGAGCTTCAACGGCGGATTGCAGGACGCCGCCCACAACGCCTTGGCAGCGGGGAGCGACGCCATCCCGGCCAGCATCGATCTTACCATCCAGCCGCCCGATTGGAGCCGTTTGGCGCACGTTCGCGGCCCTCCTCAGCCGGCGCCGTTTTCGTGCCGCAAGACCCGCATGTCCAGGGGTCCGCGCTGCGCCTGAAAGGTGCGTTGACGGAGTAGGAAGGGGTGGGGCTTGCGTTGCGGTGCGTTTCGGAGAGAGGGTTTCCCGCATGACCACTTCAAACCCTCGGGGGACGCTTGAAAACCGGCCAACGCGCGACAGGCGGGACAGATTCATTTATGCTATACAGGATCTTTTCCGGCAAGTTTGTCTTCACGTTTTCGCTTGTCAAGGGCTCGTCAGTAAACAACAGCTCCAATCTTCGGAGAGCGCAAGGACATACGCGAACATCTTGCCGAGTGCAGGAAGGCGCCCAGAAAAGTCGGCAAAGGCACTTCCTGCCGGTAGAGTAGGACAGTGAGCGCGCGGCCAGGCCGCA
>Ga0182021_10003133_pt1 | contig 19430 bp, 18 predicted proteins | sample 612E3MmetaG_FD_120493 | JGI IMG/M metagenome (GOLD analysis project Ga0182021, IMG submission 120493) | Permafrost microbial communities from Stordalen Mire, Sweden - 612E3M metaG (Illumina Assembly) | ecosystem: Environmental > Terrestrial > Soil > Wetlands > Permafrost | place: Sweden... | reverse complement strand
GCAGCGGCGCGTAGATCCGCCAGGAATCCCGCAGCGCCCTGAAGTGCGAGCTGTTCTCCCGCACCCGGTACACCGTCTCGATCTCGACCTCGACGATCTGCACACCTGCGCTGCGTGCGCGCAGCAGGGCCTGGAACTCGTACTCGAACCCGTCACCCGGCACCGACAACAACCAGCCGAGCAGCTCGTGCGGGTACGCGCGGAGGCCGGTCTGGGTGTCGTACAGGGCGATCCCGCTCAGCGCGCGGAAGACGTGGCGGGTCACGGTGTTGCCGAACCGGCTGCGGAACGGGACCTTGCCCGTGAAACGACGCCCCCCGAGGACCATCGCGGCCGGCCGTACAGCGCCCGCGACTCTGACCACGTCCCGGATCAGATGCTGTCCGTCGGAGTCGGCGCAGACGGTGTCCTCGCCGGGAGCGTGTTCCATGATCCACGCGAAGCCGGTCTTGAGCGCCGCCCCCTTGCCCTGGTTGGTGGAGTGGGTGAGCACCGTCGCGCCGAGAGCTGCGACATCGGTGAACAGGTGCGTGTACGCCCGGCCCGAACCGTCGTCGACGACGAGAACCTGCCAGTGGGGCGCGCGGCGCCGCAGTCCCGCGACCACGTCGACGAGGCGCCGATCGGGTTCGTACGCAGGGATGAGGACGACCACATCTCGAACACTGTGCCGCCGGTCTGTGCATTCGCTGTGGCCTGGCTGGCGGGCTTCGATGAACGCAATTCCGTCTCGAACGAGGTCGACGCGCGAGGGCAGGCGTCGTCGCAGGCCCCGGTTGTGCGACGACCCGGCGGATCAGCGCCGGGTCAGGTCGTACGTCATCGTTCAGAGAGCGTCGTTGCTGATCCGGTCGAGGGCCGCCGTCCAGTGCTGCTCGAGCTCGCTCGGGTCCAGGTCGGTGCCCACGTGCTCGTGGCGGATCTCGATGAGCGTGGTGTCGGCGTCCTGGGCGATGAGGTGGACATCGACGAGGGTTCGCGGGGCCTCCTCGCCCTTGTGCCAGGAGAAGCGGATCTGCTCGAGCGGGTGGAAGCTGCGGGTCACGCCGTACGTGCCGTCAGCCGCACGCCAGGAGTCACCCTTGTCACCGAGCTGGCCGCCTTGGCCGAGGAGCGCCTCCATACCGGCCGGACTGAGCAGCGTGGTCCACACGGACTTGATGGGATGGGACACCGCGCGGCTGACGACCAGCGTGGTGTCCTTGGTCTCTGACTCGATGAGCTCCGTCATGATTCGACCTCGATCCGTGAGCCGGACCTCCGTTGGTCCGGAAGATTCCCGCCGGTTTTCCCGACGTGTCACCACACTAGCCGTGGCCCCCGACACTCGCGACGTGAAGGGTCGGATCACAAGACCAACATGGGCGTTCATGTGGGATTTGTCCCCACCTCGCGTGTCGCTCCCGAGATCGTGGCCCGTCTCTAGTACAAACGAACCAGGTCCCGGACCCGGTATGAGCCGGCCCGGGACCTAATGCGTTCCTCGGGCACGTGCGCTCGCCCGATCGCGGACGCAGTGACTCCCAGTCCCGCGGTTATCCACAGGGCGCCGCTCCAAACCCCCCACAGGGGGCGCAGGCAGGCCACGCTTGGATCATGCGCACCCCCGCACCCTGCGTTCTTCCCACGCAACCCACGTCCCGCGCCCTGTTGATCGCGTCCGGTCTGACCCCTCAGATGCTGGCAACGCAGCTGGAGTCCGGTCGCCTTGTACGGCTGCGACGCGGCGTTTTCGTCGCAGCTTCGGCATGGCCTCCCGACGAGGCCGGAAGGCACGTCCTTCTGGCCAAAGCCGAGCAGGTGATGCATCCCTCGGCCGTCCTGAGCCATGCGTCAGCTGCTCTGGTCTGGTCACTTCCCGCACCCCGGATTCTCGCCATGGGAAGAATCCGCTCCGGCGGTGACCCTGCCCGCAGTCGCCGGCGCCAAGTCACGGCGTGGGCCCGTCGTCCATCACCTTGGCGTCCTTCCGCCCAGTCAGGTAACCCGAGACGACGGAGGCTACGCCGTAACCACCGTGGCCCGGACTGCGATCGATCTGGCGGCCGCCCTGCCATTGCCGTCGTCGCTGGTTCTCCTCGACGCGGCCGGAAGACTCCTCATCGAACAGATGCTGGCGAAGGCGCGGCGCCAGGACTATGTGACCCCACGCCTCGTTCAGGCGGCTCGGGCACTCCTGTCGGACGCAGCTCGGTTCCGTCGCTCGGCAACGCTCGAGCCGCACATCGCGCTCAGCGACCCGTGTCGTGAATCCGCTGCGGAGTCCTTGTCCGCCGGGCACTTCTACGTCGCAGGGCTACCCACGCCAGAGTTTCAGTACCCGATCCGGACGTCGACGGGCACGTACTATCCCGACTTCTACTGGCCGGATCATCGCCTCATCGGGGAGTGCGACGGCGCCGTGAAGTACACCGACCACGCGGCGCTGGTTGCTGAGAAGGTACGCGAGGACTCCCTCCGCGAACTCGGCAACCGGTTCGTGAGGTGGCTCGGGCGTGAGGTGATGGCGACCCCCGCAGTCGTCGTGGGGCGAGTCAGCCGGGGCCTCGGTCTGTAGACCCGGGTTGTGCCGCTTACCGGACGACGCATCCGACCAGTCGCCACGAGGACCCCGGTTGTGCTGGATATGCGGCGGTGCTTCCCGTGCCAGAACCTGCACAGCTCGGGTCTTCGCTTGGCTAGCCCGAGAGCCCCGCACCATAACCTGCGCAACCTGGGTCTACGCGCGCGCCGATCGCGGGTAGCCGCTCACGCTGGGTTCTCCGACCAGCCAGAACCGCCACGGCGTGTCCGCCGCTCGACTGATGCCCACTCGCGGGCCCGACATGATGTGCCCGGCAGGTCCCGCGACGACGGTTGCGCGCACACCATCCAGCGCTAGCCCCGAGTCGGTTGCGGTGAGACCCAGCGCCGAGCCGAGGTTGCCGGGGCCGCTGGCCAGCCGGGCGTACGGGACGCGGCCGCGCCGCACCCGTACCGCCTCCTCGCCCGCCACAACCTCCCCTGCCCGCAGGAGAACCGCCGACGCGCGGCCCTCGACGTCGCAGACGATGTTGACGCAGGAGTGGATGCCATAGGACAGATACACGTACAGGCGGCCGGCCTTCCCGAACATCACCGCGTTCCTGGGAGTCATGCCGCGCCAGGCGTGCGACGCGGGATCGGCCTCGCCTTCGTACGCCTCCACCTCCGTCACCCGGATCCCGACGCCGTCGACGGTCAGCACGGCGCCGAGCAGATCCGGCGCCACGAAGCGCGCTGGTCGGTCGAGGTCCACGCGCCCAGTCTGCCCTCCTCGCGCTAGCCTGTCGTGGTGCTCGGACGTCGCGCGGTATTGGGTGCTGCCATCGGCGCGTTGGGTCTCGCCGGCTGCTCAGCAACGGTGTCGACCCCGAGTCCCGCTCCGACGTCGAGGACGCCCACACCCTCCTCGTCGATCCCTGTCCGCGACTTTCTCCAGCCCGGCGAAGCGACCGCTGTGGTCAAGGAGCTGGTTGAGGCGGCGGGCACGATCAACGCGATCAAGGTCGAGATCTCGGTCCACGACGCCAGCCTGAGCATCGTGAGCGGCATGACCGCGAAGACTTGGGCGTGGCGCAACGGGAAGATCGAGGTCGTCGACTCGGACACGCAGTACGTCGGGCAGGAGATCTTCGACCCCCGCGACTTCGACGTGTCCAACATCGCCGGCATGTTCACCACGGCGGCCACGCTCGCGAAGTCGGATTCCGGCCAACAGCTGCAGATCGTCGAGTACGCCGATCGCACGGTCTACATGACCGTGACCACCAACCCCGAGTCGCTCACGGTGTTCTTCCGCCAGGACGGGTCCCTCGTGTCGCAGGTTGACTTCACGACGCTGGCCGGCATCCAGGAGGCGTACAACGACGTCGTCGGCACGAAGAACTTCGTCAACGCGCTCGGCATCCTCCCTAACCAGGGCGGGATGTACGTGGATGTGGCAGTGCTCGACACGATCGTGCGGACGGTACGGCAGCCGCGGCTGCCCGTCCGTACGACGACCCGTCGTGAGGACACCACGCTGACCCCGTTCGACCCCGGGCTGGTCAAGCCGCCGATCATCGCGTCGTCGCTGGACAAGATCTGCGCAAAGGCCAACCTGCAGTCACCACCGGCCGGTTGGACCCTCGAGGTCGACACGAAGGACAACACGGCCGAGCCCCGCATGTACTTCACGGTCGGCGGTCAGCAGACGGTCATGACGCTCGACGGTGTGGACGTCACGCTTCACTGATCCCTGACCCCGATCCTCTCGAGGGGTCAACCGAGGTTGGTCGCGCTGAATGTGTCGCACTTCGTCGGATCGCCGGTCTTGAAGCCGATCGAGGTCCAGTTCTTCCGCTGCGCGCTGGAGCCGTGCGTCCAGCTCTCCTGGTTGACGCTGCCGGTCTGGGCCTTCTGGATCTTGTCGTCGCCGACGGAGATCGCGGCGTCGATGATCCGGTTGAGGTCGTCCTGGGTGACGGACTTGATGGCGCCGTTCGGGTCGTCGGTCGAGTGCCGGAACCACACGCCGGCGTAGCAGTCGGCCTGCAGCTCGAGCCGTACGGACGCCGATCCCGCGCCGGTCTGCGTGCTCGACTGGGCCTTCGCCATGGTGCCAAGGAGGTTCTGGATGTGGTGACCGTACTCGTGGGCCACGATGTAGGCCTCGGCCGCGTCGCCACCCTTCGCGCCGAGCTGTGCGAGCAGCGTCGCCGTGTAGTCCGTGTCGATGTAGATGATCTGGTCGACCGGGCAGTAGAACGGGCCGACCGACGAGGTGGCGGCGCCGCAGCCGGTGGTCACCTGGCCCGAGAAGATCGTCATCGAGGTGGCCGTGAAGCCGCTCGAGAGTGCGCCGGACCAGTACTGACCGATCGAGGCCATGTACGCGTTCCAGCGGCACTCGCGGTTGGCCTGGATGTCGGAGCCTCGCGTGCAGTTGGTCACGGGGTTGACGGCCTGTGTGTCACCGGTGCCGGTGCTTGCGCCGAGCAGGCCCGAGGGGTCGATCCCGAAGATCAAGGCGAAGATCATGACGAGGATCGCACCGCCGCCGCCCACGGCCAGGCGGCCGCCGGCGCTGCCTCTGCCCGTACCGCCCGCTCGGTTGACCGATGCGCCCGAGATGTCAGCGCTGTCGCGATACTCCATGTCCGGGTCCCTTCGTCACCGCCCGAGGAGGGCGGGGTCAGCATAGCGAGCCGCGCGTGTCCGCTCAGGTACACGACGACAAGCACCTCGCGCCCGCTTGCCTGAGCCTGAAAAGCCATGGAGGGCTTGAGTCCTGGGGGGAATGGTGGCGTCTCCATCCGTGTCGTGACTTGGTCTTGGCAATCGGGCAAGACATGATGGCGGGATGCGGATCGTGGGCGTACTCGCCGCCGGGAGACCAGCGGAGATCACCCTGCCGGTGAGCCACGGCATCGATCCGCACGCCACGCTCTGGGACCAGGGCTACTTCGTCCAGCGCGTCCTGTCCGTGGCTGGTCCGGCCGAGAACATCGTCGTCACCGTGCAGGTCGCTCCCCACCACCACCCGGGGACCACCTTGCCGGTACGCGATCGCGGGCTAGATCCCGGACTCGTCATCCCCCCGCACACCGCGCCGGAACAGCGGCAGCGAGTCGCCGCGTACGCGATCGTTCTCTCGTCACGCGGCCTGCTGGCGACACAGTTCTCGTCCCGCACCGCCGTTCCGGGCCTGTGGGGGCTGCCTGGTGGCGGTCTCGATCAGACCGAGAGCGCGGCGCATGCGGTCGTCCGCGAGATCGCCGAGGAGACCGGTCAGGTCGCCGAGATCGCCCAGGTGCTCGATCTCCAGTCCGACCACTGGATCGGCCGCGCGCCGTCCGGGAGGATCGAGGACTTCCACGCCCTGCGCCTCATCTACGCCGCCACGTGCGCCGACCCGACCGACCCCGTGGTGCATGACGTGGGCGGTACGACTGCGGCGGCACGCTGGCTGCCGGTACGGAGGTGGCGCCGCTTCAGCTGGACCGCCGGCTTCAGGGCCGTACTCGTCAAGCACCTCCCCACCCTCGTACCCGCCGAGGACCAGCCCGCCTGACGGCCACGGGCCCGGAACGCACGACTGGCCCGGACTGTACGGTCCGGGCCAGTGTGTGAGGTCGGAGGTCAGCGACGGATGTAGCTGAGGATCCGGAGGATGTTCGTGTAGAGCCAGACCATGGTCACGGTGAGGCCGAAGGCTGCGCGCCAGGACTCGGTAGCCGGGGCGCCCATCGCGACCCCCTGCTCGATGCTCTGGAAGTCGTCGACCAGCGACAACACGGCGAGGACGACGCCGATCCCGGCGAACAGCCACGCGAGGCCGCCGACGGAGCCGGTCATGCCCGCGTACAGGCCGAGGTTGATGCCGAAGAACGACAGGACGAAGCTGAGCAGGCTCGCCACCACGACGCCGATCATCGACAGCATGACGATCTTGCGGACCTTCGTCGACAACCGGAAGCCGCCGAACTTGAACGCCGCGAGCGTGATGGCGGCTGCGACGAACGTGCCGAGGACCGCCTGGATGACGATTCCCGGGTAGTACGACTCGAACAGCATGCTGAATCCGCCGATGAAGACGCCCTCGATAAGGGCGAACGTGATCGCGAGCACCGGACCGATCGAGCGGCGGACCGCGACGATCAGCGGGACGATGAAGGCCACGAGACCGGACACCATCGCGACGGGCAGCAACAGGTTGAGCGGCAGGAACTTCGCCGCGGCCACCGCGACGAGCATCATGACGCCCATCGTGATCGACGTCTTGGTGATGACGTCGTCGACGGTCATGCGGTCGACCTGCTGCGGCGCCGACGGCCGGTACTGCGGGCCGTCGTTGGGCGTTCCCGCGGGCGGCTGCTGGCCGTACTGCGTTGTGGGCTGGCTGTACTGCGTATAGGGCTGGCCGTACTGCGCGCCGTAGCTCTGGTCGCCCGGCTGCTGCTGGTGGGGCTGCGCCTGCGGCAGGTTGTGCGTCCAGGCGTCAGGACGTGAGAGGACCGGATTGGCCACGAAGGTGCCTTCCTTGTGAATGGAAACCTTTGTCAGTCTACTCAACGCCCTCGACCGGCCGCCTTCTTCCGGCGGCCGGTCAGGGTTGACCCCGACTAGTTCAGGACCTCAGCAGCCCGGTTCCCCAAGGTCGCCTTCAGGGTACGCATCCCGCCGGAGAGCATCGACGAGTCGAAACCCTCCTGGTCGAGGATCCGGTGCGCGAGGTACGAGCGGACGCCCGCCGCACACATGACCGCGACCGGACGGCCGGCAGCGGCAGTCCGGATCTCCTCGAGCCGATCCCGTACCTGCGTGTGCGGCACGAGCATGCAGCCGGGGACGTGCTCGGCGGCGTGCTCGCCGTGGCTGCGGACGTCGAGGACCAGCTGGTCGGCCATGACGGCCTCGAGATCGGCCGCGTACCAGAGCTTGAGCGTCCCGTTCAGCACGTTCTCGCCGGCCATGCCGGCCATGTTGACGGGGTCCTTGGCCGACCCGTACGGCGGCGCATAGGCGAGGTCGAGATCGATGAGGTCGGACACGCTGAAGCCCCCACGGATGGCAGTGGCCAGGACGTCGATGCGCTTGGCCACACCCTTGTGCCCGACGGCCTGAGCGCCGAGAAGCAGGCCGTCGCCGGCGCGGAAGTGAACCAGCAGGTCGATCGTCGACGCTCCCGGGAAGTACCCGGCGTGATTGCTCGGGTGCAGGTGGAGCGTGTGGTACGCAACCCCCGCCGCGTCGAGCGAGGCCCGGTTCGCACCGGTCATTGCCGCGGTCAGCTCGCCGATCCGGACGACAGCCGTACCGATCGGTGCCGGCATCGGACGCGCTGTCTCTGGGCGGAAGATCGCGTCGGCGACCAGGCGTCCGGAGCGGTTCGCCGGGCCGGCGAGAGCCACCGGACGACGGGCGCCGGTGATGGCGTCGACGCTGATGACCGCGTCGCCCACCGCGTATACGTCGGGCAAGTTCGTACGGCCGTGCTCGTCGATGCAGATCGCTCCACGCTCGCACGTCACGCCCGCGGCCTCGAAGGCCTTCGTGTCGGGACGTACACCCACCGAGAGCACGATGATGTCGGCGGCGAGGCGGGTGCCATCGGCGAGGACGACGGTGTCGGAGACCTCTCCGGGGATCACCTCGGACGCGGCGACGCCCTCGCGGACGTCGATGCCGAGGCGCCGAAGCTCCTCGGATGCCATGTTGGCCATCTCGGTCTCGAGCGGGGGCAGGACATGCGGCGCGAGCTCGACAAGGGTCGTCGCGAGGCCCCGCATCGCCAACGCCTCAGCCGCTTCGATGCCGATGAAGCCGGCTCCGAGGACGACCGCGTTCTTGGCGCCATCGAGCACGGCGTCGCGCATCGAGACGGCATCGCCGACCGTACGGAGCGTTTGCACGCGCGGGGAGTCGATGCCCGGGAGCGGCGGCCTGATGGCAGCCGCGCCAGGAGAGAGTACGAGCGCGTCGTACGCGATGGTCTCGGTCTGACCGGCGACGTTGACCGTGACGGTCTTCGCCGCGGCGTCGAGGCCGACCACGTCGTGGAGGACCCGTACGTCGAGGTTCAGGGCCTCCGCCAGAGAGTGAGGCGTCTGGACCAGGAGCTTGGACTCCTTGGTGATCTCGCCCCCGACGAAGTAGGGCAGTCCGCAGTTGGCGAACGACACGAACTCGCCGCGCTCGAGGACGATGATCTCGGCCGATTCGTCGAGACGCCGGGCGCGGGCGGCGGCACTCATGCCACCGGCGACACCTCCGACGACAACCAGCCTCACTTGGCGGCCTCTTCGGTCTCGCGGGCGGCGATCTGCGCGCGGACGTCGTCCATGTCGAGGTCGCGGACGGCGGTGATGACCCGTTCGAGCTGGGGCCCGTTCAGGGCGCCCGGCTGCGCGAAGACGATGATGCCGTCGCGGAATGCCATGAGAGTCGGGATCGAGGTGATGTTGAAAGCTCCGGCCAGCCCGCCCTCAGCCTCGGTATCCACCTTGCCGAAGACGATGTCGGTGTGAACGCCCGACGCCTTCTCGTAGACGGGGCCGAAGGCCCGGCACGGCGGGCACCAGTCGGCCCAGAAGTCGAGAAGGACGATGCCCTCGCCTGAGACGACGTCTTCGAAGCCGTCAGTGGTGATCTGTCGTGTAGCCATGCGGCGATCTTATACCCTTAGGGGTATCGAACCAAACCCCAGGGGGGTATAGGCCAGCGTCGGAGTGGCCGGCCCTCACGACATCTGCACAGTGCCCCCGATGGGAATCGAACCCATACTTTGGCGGGTTTAAGCCGCCTGCCTCTGCCGGTTGGGCTACGGGGGCGTCAGCGGCGTAGGAGCTCCAGTGTGGCACCGTCGAGGATGTCGGTCTCGCGTACGGTCATGGGTTCTCCGACGCGAGCGGCCACCTGCGCCACGATCAGCGCGCCGGCGCAGATCACCTCGGCGCGTAGCTGCTGGAGCATGGGGTACGTCGCCATGACGTCGGCGACCGGCATCGCGAGCAACTGCTCGGCGAGGCGGTCGATCTCGGCCACCTCGACGAGAGAGTTGTGGACCCGCGTGCGGTCGTACGTGGTCAGCCCCTGAGCCAATGCGGACAGGCTGGTCGTCGTGCCGGCGACGCCGATCCACGTGGCGGCCTCGCCGATCGGGACTCCCGAGGAGTCGAGCAGCCCGTCGACGAAGTCGCGTGCGGCTCGCACCTCAGCTGCGGTCGGCGGGTCCCCCGCCAGGAAGCGCTCCCGGATCCGTACGGAGCCCATGTCGAGGGAACGCGCGACACGTACGGAGCCGTCGAGGTCCCCGAGGATCAGTTCGGTCGAGCCGCCGCCGACGTCCATCACGAGTGCGGGTCCGGCCGCGACCGGGCCTCCCGAGAGGGCGCCCAGGAACGACAGCCGCGCCTCCTCGTCGCCGCTGATGACGTCGACATCGATGCCCAGCCGCTCCCGTACACCGCCGAAGAACTCGTCCCGGTTGCTCACGTCGCGTGCGGCCGATGTCGCGAGGAACCGCACCCGATCGACGCCGAGGTCGCGGATGCGCGCCGCGTACGTATCGACGGCCGCGAACGTACGAGCGAGCGCGTCGGGGTGGAAGCGGCGGGTGGCGTCGACCCCCTGACCGAGCCGTACGAGCTCGAGGCGGCGCTCGACCTCGTTGAGGCTGTTGCCGGTGCCAGGATCGGCCACGAGGAGCCGGATCGTGTTCGTGCCGCAGTCGATCACCGCGACCCTCATGAGACCTCCCCGAGGCAAGGACGAGCCCAGAACTCGCCGAGGCGAGCCACCGTCTCGTCGCCGAGCGGGTTGACGCCGGGTCCCGCGGCGAGCGCGTGCGCGGCGAGTGCGTGCAGGCATTTGACCCGGTCCGGCATGCCGCCGGCGCTGACGCCGTCGATCTCCGGCACGTCGAGATCGGACAGGGCGTGGCGGTCGGCGATGTACGCGTCGTGGGCGGCCCGGTACGCAGCGGCCAGCTCGGCGTCGGCTGCGAGCCGCTCCGCCATGTCCCGCATCACCCCTTCTGCTTCCAGCGTCGAGCAGGCGGCCGCGGCGCGGGGGCAGGTCAGGTAGTACGTGGTCGGGAAGGGCGTGCCGTCCGGCAGAGCGGGCAACGTGGCGACGACCCCCGGCTTGCCGCAGGGGCAGCGCCAGGCGATTCCCGCCATGCCACGGGGCGTACGACCCAGCTGCGCGGCGATCGTCGCCTCGTCAGAGCCGCCGATCGGCTCGATCATGCCCCGCTCGCCGGGGTGGCCGGAACTCGCTGCGCTCGTGCCCTCATGACTCATCGCTTCTTGGTCGTGGACGCCGAGGGAGCCGGAGCGGGTGGCGTCACGGTCGCGGCGGGCGTGGTGGTCGGCACGACGACGACCGGCTGGTCGGCCGTCTGTACCGACGACCAGATCTTCTCGTACCAGGCCTGTTTCACGGGGTCGTTGTTGCCCTGGATCGAGCCGACCTCACCGCTCACGACCGTGCCGTCGGTGCCGATGACGCGGTAGCCGACCTCGCCCGGCATGACCCAGCCGAGGCGTTCGCGGGCCTGCGTCTTGATGTAGTTGGGGTCGTTCCAGCGGGACAGCTCGTCCTGGAGCTGCGCGATCGTGGCCTGACGCTCGGCGATCTGCGTACGCGCGGTGGCCATGTCGCTCTGCTGGTCGAGGTAGATGCGCATCGTGCCGACGTAGCTGATCGCCAGAAGCCCGACCACGACGAGGAGCGCGACCGCGCGTTGCGTGATCTGCATCCCGCCGGTGAGCCGAGGGAGCTTCAGCCCCGACTCCGTACGTTGCTGGGCATCCGTCGCCGAGGGGCGAGGGCGACGTCGCGTCCGGGTCACACCAGGACGGGCAGAAGCCCGCCCTGGTCCGCCCGACTTACGGTCGCCGCGACGCCCCTCGGCCACAGAATCAGCCCTTGAAGCGCGGGAACGCGCTGGCGCCCGCGTACTCAGCGGCGTCGTCGAGGTTCGCCTCGATGCGCATGAGCTGGTTGTACTTTGCGACGCGCTCCGAACGAGCCGGTGCGCCGGTCTTGATCTGGCCGCAGTTGGTCGCGACGGCCAAGTCGGCGATCGTCGTGTCCTCGGTCTCGCCGGAGCGGTGGCTCATCATGCAGCGGAAGCCGGCGCGGTGCGCCATGTCAACGGCGTCCAGGGTCTCGGACAGCGTGCCGATCTGGTTGACCTTGACGAGCAGCGCGTTGGCAGCCTTCATCTCGATGCCCTTGGCGATGCGCTTCGGGTTCGTCACGAACAGGTCATCTCCGACGACCTGGATCTTGTCGCCGACCTGCGCGGTGAACGTGACCCAGCCGTCCCAGTCCTCCTCGTTCAGCGGATCCTCGATCGAGACCAGCGGGTAGGCGTCGATCCACTCGTCGTAGATCGCCACCATCTCGTCGGTGGTCTTCTTCGAACCCTCGAACGTGTACGTACCGTCTTCGTTCCAGAACGCCGACGCGGCTACGTCGAGCGCGAGCGCGACGTCCTTGCCGGGCGTGAGGCCCGCGGCCTTGATGGCGTCGAGGATCAGGTCCAGAGCCGCGCGGTTCGACTCGAGGTTCGGTGCGAAACCGCCCTCGTCGCCGAGACCGGTCGCGAGTCCCTTGCTCTGGAGCACGCTCTTGAGGGAGTGGTAGACGCGAGCGCCCCACTCGATGGCCTCGGCGAACGACGACGCGCCGATCGGGGCGATCATGAACTCCTGGACGTCGACATTCGAGTCGGCGTGGGTGCCACCGTTGAGGATGTTCATCATCGGGACGGGGAGTACGTGCGCGTTCGGGCCGCCGACGTACTGGTAGAGCGGCAGGTCTGCCGAGTCCGCGGCGGCGTGGGCCACGGCGAGCGAGACGCCGAGGATCGCGTTGGCGCCGAGGTTGCCCTTGTTCTCCGTGCCGTCGAGCTCGATCATCGCGTTGTCGATGGCGCGCTGCTCGGAAGCCTCCCAGCCGGCGACCTCCGGACCGATCTGCTCGAGGACGTTGTCGACGGCCTTGAGCACGCCCTTGCCGCCGTAGCGCGCCTTGTCACCGTCACGCAGCTCGACAGCCTCGAAAAGGCCGGTCGACGCGCCCGACGGAACCCCGGCGCGGCCTTGGCTGCCGTCCTCCAGAAGCACGGTCACCTCAAGGGTGGGGTTGCCGCGAGAATCGAGGATCTCGCGTGCCTCGATGAAATCGATGTTGGCCACGTGGGTGCCTTTCATAGCAATGGGTCGATGTCGAGGTCAGCCTATCGGCCCGGATCCCGCGCTCACCCATGACCCGGCGGGGAGTCGCAGGAACGTTCGCCACCCTCCGTACGCCGACTCGAGGGGTCAGCACGAGCTCGTCGCCGGCGGGTCGCGACTCCTCGTTTGGGGTGGGTGGAGCGCAAGGAGGCACGTCCCGGTCGAGAGGCCGCTTCGTGTCGCAACACGCCCTACGGACCGGGCGCGTCGTGGCCACTCGACTGAAGCACCTCTCTGGCGTAACCTACTACCTGGCATTACCATGTAGTTGTCGTCAGTCGAAACGCAAGGAGCCGACATGCAGCTCAGTCCTATCGAGATCCTCCTGTTCACGCTCGTCGGCGTGGTCGAGCTCGGGCTCCTGATCGCGGCGTGGATCGTTCTGTTCCGTACACCCGCCGCGCGGCTGACCCTCCCGAAGTGGGCGTGGGCTGTGATCTGCCTCGTACAGTTCGTCGGCCCGATCGCGTTCTTCGTCGCTGGGCGCAAGCCGCGGCAGGTCGAGGACACCGCGCCGCAGGTCGAGGGCGCCGGCACCACCCAGCGCGTGGTCGACGACCTGTACGGCGACCGATGACCCTGAGCGTCTCCGTCGAGGACCTCACCAAGGCGTACCCCGCGCACACCGCCGTCGACCACCTCACCATGTCCGTGCCGCAGGGGTCGGTGTTCGGGTTCCTCGGACCCAACGGCGCCGGCAAGACGACGACCGTACGCATGGTGCTGGGGCTCGCGAGGCCCACATCCGGCTCGGTGAGCGTGATCGGTCACGACGTCGGCTCAGCCAGCGACACCGACCTCGCCAGACTCCGGCGCCGGATCGGCTTCCTGCCCGACGTACCGGGGTTCTACCCATGGATGTCCGGGCGAGATGTGCTGCGGTTCGCCGGCTCACTCGTGGGCATCACGGGCGCCGGTCTCGCCAAGCGCACCGAGAGCCTGCTCGACCTGGCGGGCCTCAGCGACGTACGGCAGCGGGTCGGCGGCTACAGCCGCGGCATGAAGCAGCGGCTCGGAATCGCCCAGGCGCTCATCGGCGCCCCCGACCTGCTGGTACTCGACGAGCCGACCTCGGCGCTGGACCCCATCGGGCGCAAGACCGTGCTCGACATGGTGGCAGCGCTCCGCGGTCGTACCACCGTCTTCTTCTCCACCCACATCCTCAGTGACGTCGAGCGGGTCTGCGACGAGGTCGCGATCCTCGACGAGGGCCGGCTGATCACGCAGGGAAGCGTCGAGGAGCTCAAGGCTCAGTACGGCGGCAGCAGCCGGTACGCGCTGGACGTCACCGCCGATGCCGGACGACTACGCACCCTCCTCGAGAACGAGCCGTGGGTAGGTCGCATGGTCGACACGCCTTCAGGTGTCGAGTTGACGGTGAACGACCTCGACCTGGCGCGACGCCGCGTGCCCGCCATCGTCGCGGGACTCGAGATCGGGCTCGTACGGTTCGAGCCGATCGAGACCTCGCTCGAGGACGTGTTCGTCTCCCTCGTGCAGCGTGACGCATGACCGGCTTCGGACCGTTCCTCATGAAGGAGCTGCGGGAGATCTCCGCGACCTGGCGGCTGTTTGTCCTGCCGGTAACCCTGTTGTTCTGCGCAGTGGCAAGTCCGCTGCTGGCGCTCGCGACCCCGTACCTCGTCAAGAGCGTCGCCAACCTGCCCCTCACCCTCCCCGACCCGAGCGTCGCCGACGCGTACGCGCAGTGGACCAAGAACCTCGGTCAGATCGCACTACTCGTTGTCATCGTGTCGTTCAGCAGCGCCGTCAACGGCGAACGGACGAGCGGCACCGCGGCGATCGCTCTCTCGAAGGGGCTGACTCCTGCGGCCTTCATCGTCGCCAAAGTCACGGCTGCGTTCGCGCTCGTGGCTGTACCGACAGCGTTGGCGACCGTCGTCATGGGTCTCACCACGCGAGCTGTGTTCGGCGACGCGGCGTGGGGACCCTTGATCCGTGCGACCGCGGACTGGCTGGTCCTCGCTCTGTGGTGCGTCACGGTCGTCATCCTGCTGTCGGCCTTGTTGGACTCGACGAGCGCCACGGCCGGACTTGGCATTGCCGCCTTTGTGGCGCTCGCCTCGCTCTCAGGATGGGGACCCGCGGCTCGGTGGTCGCCGGCCGGGTTGGTGAACGCCCCGGCGGCACTGGCGACGGGTAGCGAGACGGCCTGGACCTGGCCGGGCCTGACAGCGCTCGCAACCGCGGCACTCTGCGTCGCCGGCGCCGTCCTGGTGATGAGGCGCCGGGAGCTGTAGGTCAGCGGCCCTCGGCGCGAATGGAGGACTCCAGGTCGCGCAGCGCGGCGCGGAGGGCGTGCTCGGGGTCGATGCCCGAGGCCTGGGCGCGGGAGGCCAGAGCGAGCAGCTCTGTACCCACGGCCGCCTCGTCGATCGGCTCCGTCGGCAGGTCGAGCGGCACGTCATGGCTGCGTGCTCGCATGATCACCTTGTTGGCGCGTGCCAGCACCGGCAGGCTGACAGGGATCCCGTCGAGCGAGCTGTCACGCTTCTTCTCGACCTTCTTGCGCTGCTCCCAGACGACGTTGAGGTCAGCCGGCGCTTCCTGCCCGGCGAACACGTGCGGATGCCTCGCGATGAGCTTCTCGCTGATGCCGCGCGCCACGTCGTCGATGTCGAACGCGTCACGCTCCGAGGCGATCTCCGAGTGGAACGCGATCTGCAGCAGCAGGTCGCCCAGCTCCTCGCGGAGGTCGTCATCCGTCCCGGTCTCGACCGCGTCGACGACCTCGGCCGTCTCCTCCACGAGGTAGTGCAGGAGCGACACGTGGGTCTGCTCCCTGTCCCAGGGACAACCCGCACGCAGCGCATGCATCACGGCGAGCAGTCGGCGAAGCTGGTCCTCGCCCACGGCGTCCGCTGCCATGTCGTCAGGACCCAGAGACGACAGACATCGAGCCCGTCGGCGGGGCCGCGGCGGTCGCCGAGGCCAGATCGGCGACGAAGGCGGGCCAGGAGCCGTACCGGGGATTGAGCTGCACGGGCAGCGCCACGAACTGCTGTTGCCAGTCGGTCGACGCACTCGAGACCTGCACCGCGTCCGTGTAGTCCGTCGCGAACTGCTCGCCCAGCTGAGTGGTGAGGAACATCGCATAGGTGGGGTTGCTGGCGGACAGGGACGAAATGTCGGGTTGCGTGAGGGTGATGCTGTTCTGGCGTGCCACCTGGCGAGCAACCTCGCCGGCGATCAGCTTGGAGGCCGCGGAGGAGCGTGCAGCCGCGTAGGCGCCGACCGCTCCCGACGACACCAGTTCTTGGGCCATGTCGTCCACCGCGCTCTCCCTGATCACGACGCCGTTGACGACGGCTGTCGTGTCAGCCGTCTGGGCGCAACCGCCGAGAAGGACGGTCGCGGTGAGGGCGAGAGCGGTCAACGCCGCACGGAGACGAGTCACAGTGTTCCCTTCGTTGTTCCAGCTCAGACTACCGATGCTGCCTGGGTGGTCTCGTACACGTTCGTCACGACCTGGCTCGCCCACTCGATCAGGCCGAGTCCGTCGACGGCCCGCTTCGGCATGGATCCGGTGGTCGGACGCGGGACCAGGATCTGCGTGTCCTTGATGATCGTGCCCGGGTACAGCCGTGTGAGCCTCAGCTCGCGGGAGTCGAGGAGGCCGGCAGGCGCGAACCGTACGGTGCTGGGCCCGCACACCACCTCGGTGACGCCGTGAAGCCGACACAGCAGGCGGAATGACGCGACAGCGAGCAACGCCTGTACGGGCTCTGGCGCCACTCCGTACCGGTCCTGAAGCTCCCCGGTGACGGCATCCAGGTCCTCCACCGTACGGACCTCGGCGAGCCGCTTGTACATCTCAAGCCTCAACCGTTCCGACTCGATGTAGCCGACGGGCAGGTGCGCCTCGACCGGCAGTTCGATCCGCATGTCCGCCTCGGGTTCGGGCGCGTCGCCACGGAACTCCTCGACGGCCTCGCCGACAAGCCGCAGGTACAGGTCGAAGCCGACGTCGGCGATGTGGCCCGACTGCTCGCCGCCGAGAAGGTTGCCCGCGCCTCGGATCTCGAGGTCCTTGAGCGCGATCGCCATCCCTGAGCCGAGATCGGTGTGGGCGGCCATCGTCGCGAGGCGGCCGTGAGCGTTCTCGGTCAGAGCCTTCTCGGGGGGATAGAAGAAGTACGCGTACCCGCGGTCGCGGCCACGGCCCACGCGACCCCTGAGCTGATGCAGCTGCGACAACCCGAGAAGGTCGGCGCGCTCGATGAGCAGGGTGTTCGCGGTCGAGATGTCGAGACCGGCCTCGACGATCGTCGTGCTGACGAGCACGTCGGTCCGGCGCTCCCAGAAGTCGACCATCACCTGCTCGAGCTCCCGCTCGGACATCTGGCCATGCGCCATGGCGACGCGCGCCTCGGGGACGAGCTCAGCGATCTGCTTGGCCGTACGGTCGATCGACTGCACCCGGTTGTGGATGAAGAAGACCTGGCCTTCACGCGCCAGCTCGCGGCGGATCGCGGCGGTGACCTGCCTCTCGTCGTACGACCCTGCGAACGTCAGCACCGGGTGCCGCTCCTCGGGGGGCGTCGCGATGACGCTCATCTCCCGGATGCCCGTGATCGCCATCTCGAGCGTGCGCGGGATCGGGGTGGCGCTCATCGCGAGCACGTCCACGTCGAGCCGCAGCTTCTTCAGCTGCTCCTTGTGCTCGACGCCGAACCGCTGCTCCTCGTCGATGACGACGAGCCCGAGGTCGTGGAACTTCACCTCGCTCGACAGGAGCCGGTGCGTGCCGACGACGACGTCGACCTTGCCGTCGGCGATGCCCGCAAGGGTCGCCTTGACCTCGGCGTCGGTCTGGAACCGCGACAGGGACGCGACCGTGACCGGGAAGCTCGCGTACCGGTCGGAGAACGTCGCCTGGTGCTGCTGGACGAGCAGCGTCGTCGGGACGAGGACAGCGACCTGCTTGCCGTCCTGCACGGCCTTGAACGCCGCCCGTACAGCGATCTCCGTCTTGCCGTACCCCACGTCGCCGCACACGAGCCGGTCCATCGGCACGACCCGCTCCATGTCGCGCTTCACCTCGTCGATGCAGACGAGCTGGTCGGGCGTCTCGACGTAGGTGAACGCGTCCTCGAGCTCGCGCTGCCACGGGGTGTCCGGGGAGAACGCGAAGCCGCGGGACGCCTGCCGCGCCGCGTACAGCTTGATGAGCTCGGCGGCGATCTGGCGTACGGCCTTGCGGGCGCGGGATTTGCGCTTGTTCCAGTCGGCGCCGCCCATCTTGTCGAGCGCGGGCGCCTCACCGCCCACGTAGCGCGTCACGAGGTCGAGCTGGTCCATGGGCACGTACAGCCGGTCGTTCGCCTGGCCGCGCTTGCTGGGCGCGTAGTCGATGACGAGGTACTCGCGGGTCGCGCCGGCGACAGTGCGCTGTACGAGCTCGACGTAGCGCCCGACGCCGTGGTGCTCGTGGACGATCGGGTCGCCGGTGGCCAGTTCGAGCGGGTCGATCTGCTTCTTGCGACGGCTCGGCAGTCGGCGTCCGGCCTTGTCAGCGACTTGTTGCCCGGCTAGGTCGTTGGCGGTGTACAGGCGCAGGCCGACCGAGTCGAGCCGGAACCCGTGCGCGAACGGGGCGGTGGTGATCGTGACGATGCCCTGTTGCGGAGCAGCTGCGACATCCTCGACCTTGGTGGCGCCGATCCCCTGCTCACTGAGCATCTCGAACAGGCGGGTCACGAGGCCATGACCCTCGGCAGTGAGGACGACCGTGAGCCCCTGTGCCACCGCTTCGCGCAGGTCGGCGACGGCCGCCTCCGTGTCGCCGCGCCAGGACTCGACGGCTCGGGCCGGGACCGTACGGGAGTCGACCCCGGTCACGTCGATCGCCGACAGGTCGATGAGCTCGCCGTCCTCGGACTCCAGCGGCGAGTACTCCTCGTCGGGCGCGGCCGCGTACGGCGAGAGCGACCACCACGACAGACCGCGCCCGAGCGCGTGGCCGCGGACGTCAGCGAACGGCTGGTACGCGGCGGCGCCGAGGTCGATCGGCGCCTGACCGCCCCCAGCCGAGGCCGCCCATGAGGCCGCGAGGAACTCCTGTGAGGTCGCCTCGAGGTCGCCGGCGCGAGACCGTACGAGCTCGGGGTCGCAGACCAGGACGAGGGTGTCTGCGGGTACGACGTCGACGAGCAGCTCCAGGCCGTCGACGAGGGCGGGCGCGAGCGCCTCCATACCCTCGACGGCGTGACCGGAGGCGATGCGGTCGACCATGTCGAGCAGCTCGGGGTGCGCCTCGCCGAGCAGCCGGGCCCGTTCACGAACCTCCGGCGTCAGCAGGAGCTCGCGGCACGGGTACGCGACGACGTGGTCGCGCGTGGTGTCGCCCGATCGCTGGTCGGCGACCGCGAAGACGCGGATCTCCTCGACGGTGTCGCCGAAGAAGTCGATCCGTACAGGGTGCTCCTCGGTCGGGCAGAAGAGGTCGACGATGCCGCCACGTACGGCGAACTCGCCACGGTGCTCGACGAGGTCGACCCGGACGTATGCGGCGTCGACCAGGTCCCGCGCCAGCTCGGTGGGGTCGTAGTCCTCGCCGACCGTGACCGTGACCGGTCGCATGTCGCCGAGTCCCTTGACCTGCGGCTGGAGCAACGACCGTACGGGGGCGACGACCACCTTGGGACGCGGGGCCTCGTC
>Ga0182021_10003132_pt1 | contig 19433 bp, 17 predicted proteins | sample 612E3MmetaG_FD_120493 | JGI IMG/M metagenome (GOLD analysis project Ga0182021, IMG submission 120493) | Permafrost microbial communities from Stordalen Mire, Sweden - 612E3M metaG (Illumina Assembly) | ecosystem: Environmental > Terrestrial > Soil > Wetlands > Permafrost | place: Sweden... | reverse complement strand
CCTCGCTGGACGCGGCCCTGGCTGCGGTGTCGCAGATCGTAACAATCGATCGAAGTCGCATTCATATCGCTGGGTTGTCGAACGGGGGGCTCGCGGTCAGCCATCTGGCCGGGATGGAAGGGTCTCGATTCCGGTCGATGATCTTTTTGTCCCCGGTTTTCGATGCCGGCGAGATCCGCGGACCATCATTCGCCGCGCAATGCCGCGATCGCGCGATCCTCGTGCTGACAGGCGGCCTCGATGATCGCGTGCCGCTGCGTTGGGTGGAGGAGAATGTGGCGGATATGACTGAGGCCGGTGCTCGCGTGCATCTCGAGTCGATTTCGGACGCTGATCACTTCCTTTTCTTCAGTCATCGCAAACGGGTCATCGAGGTTGTGGAATCCTGGTTGCGCGCCCATCAGGGCGCTCCGTGAGCCGTTCTGGTCTGCCGAGCGTATCTCCCAAAGTCGGGCATAAAGCCCGCCCCACCGGTCGCAATATCATCCGCGCCCATCCGCGGTCAATGAATTGGATCGGACGGTCGATTCCCTTCCTCCGCGACCTCCGCGGTCTCTGGTGAAACAGATTCCGGTCTTCCGCTTCACGTTACGTACGTCACGTCTTTCGCGGCGAGGAGGCTCTTCGGACGGTAATCGGACTTCTGGGTCATCCGCGTCCGCACGCTTTCATGGACTTGCGCCTTGTCGGGGACGAACCGTCGCCACCAACCGAGGATCCACCAGATGGGCATCAGGGAATTGTGCAGCTCCCCGAGCGGATCGGGCGGGCAGGCGGCCAGTCCGGCGAGGTCGACCAGCAATCCCTGGGCGGCAGCCTCGCGGACGAGCCAATGCAGCGCCACATGGGAGAGGCCGGCCGAAGCATAGCCGCCGCCAACGTCGCAATGCACGCCGGCGAACCAGACCTGGCGCACGTCCTGCCCGGGCTCGTGTGACCAGAGGTTCGGCCGGAAATGACTGCGTCGCTCATCGATCGAGACGGCATGGCGGGCGTGGGCGACGCTGGGATTGAGGACGGAGTTGGGAAAGCGCCGATGCCGGATCAGCCCCACCGACTTCACGGTGTCCCAGACGCCGATGAAATGGACCGGACAGTCCCGCGAGAACGCCTTCTTGAATCCTGCGGCGAGGGCCTTCGAACCGTGCTGGTACATCTTCGAGGCATAGGGGATCAGGTTCTCGCTGCCGCGCTGCAGGAGGCCGCATTTGAACAACATGCCGGCGAGCGCGCGTACGGTGAAGGCACCGCGGCTGAAGCCAAAGAGGTACACGCGATCGCCGTCCTGGTAGCGCTCCATCAGGTAATGGTAGGCATCCTCGATGTTGGCGGTGAGGCCGAAGGCGAAGGCGAGGCCGAGCAGCTTCGTCCAGGCCTTGGCCGGAGCGGAGATGACCCCTGGGGCGCTCATGGTCCCGAGGCCCGGGTCGTAGTAGTTGGTCTGGACGGTCGGGTCCTTCGCCAACAACTCGAACAGCTTGACGACGTTGGTGTTCCGCGGACCGAACTCGTTGCCGGTTCCGTCGCAGCAGATGACGATGTTCTTGGGCATGATGGGTGGGCGAGTGATTGCGGGCGGCAGATGGCCTGGGGCGAAGCGAGGCCGTCGCGCGCGGGTGCAGCCTGGCGGGAAGGTCGATGGCGGGCGTGGTTGAGTCTGCGGCGGGGGAACAGCCGCATTCTAGTCGCGATTAATATCGCACACTCTTCCGGGCGCGGCGACCCCTTTGTGCAGTTAATTCCACAGAAGAACGCGCATGGTGGCACGGCGCTCCCAAGCCGTAGGATTGAGAGAAAGACGGAGGGAGGAGGAATGACGGGCCTTCCTTTGGTGGGGCGGGGTTTTTCCCCGCCAGGAAAGGGCGGATACCGAAGGCGGGCGTAAAGCCCGCCCCACCGATTGTCCGACTGGCAGCTGGGCGATAGGTCTATCCTGATAGAGCGGGATTCGTTCGGGCTCGTGGTGGGGCGGGGTTTATCCCCGCCAGGGAAAGGGCGGATAGCGGAGGCGGGCGTAAAGCCCGCCCCACCGACTGCCCACCCTCCCGGGACCCCAGATACGGATCCCATTCGAGCGGCCAGCGCGATATCAGTCGTTTCTATTCTCCAACCACTCTGGGTACGGAGTCCCTGCGTTTGTCAACGGGCCAAACCACTCCCATTCATCCGGCGCACAAATGAATCCCGGCCACGATTCGTTGAACCCGACCAATCCCGCGCGCCAGGGATTGAGAAAGATATAGAGAAACACCGGCAGGCAATCCTCTCCGTGCCGCATGCGATGATCGAAGAACGAACGCTGCCAACGCAGCCCTCGCTGATGCAGCACAGGTGCCAGACGGCCTTTGAAATGGCGCATGGCTTCAGCAAGCAGTACGCGGTCGCTGAGTCGCACCAGCAGATGCATGTGATCAGGCATGACAACGCCGGTGCGTACGAACCAGGAACCATCGGAGGCGAGCATCTGGAGTTCCACAAAGACACGGGACAAGAGCGTCGGCTCAATCAGACCGTGCTGGGGACGTTGCAGGTTAAAGGTCAGGAAATACTCTTCTCCTGCGGCAGAGTACCGGCCCCGACTCAACGCTGAATAGCCGGGATTTTGTCTTTGAAACATAGAAGAGATTTCGTCTATTGGAATCTCTTTTCAAGAGGAGTTTCTCATAGTTCGGGGGACTTCCGTGATGGCGTTTGGTCTTATGGTGGGGCGGGGTTTGTCCCCGCCAGGAAAGGGCGGATACCGAAGGCGGGCGTAAAGCCCGCCCCACCGACGGCCGCTCCACCGGAGAGCACCGAATCCTGGAATGGCGGGCGTAAAGCCCGCCCCACCGGCTCACGGCGCCACGACTTCGAAGGGAATCGCCGGAAGCGTGGCGATCGGAACGGAGGGCCGGTTCCCCGGAGGGGGCTGTCCCGGCTTGGATTCCTGGATTCTCTGCGCGAACGCCTGAACAATCAGATTTCCGCACAAACCGGGCTTCGCCTTCGCGGCGTCACAGCGCAGCAGGAGCTCCGACCCGCCTGGGAAACTCGGGGAGACGCTTTCCAGTGAGATTCCCTCGGGCGGTTCGACAAGTTGGAGGGTGATTCGGGCCTGGCGGGTTTCAGTGGGCACGCTCACCCGGATCCGGCCGGTTCCCCCGACGGGAATCCGGACGGGGGTGGACCCAATGATTCGGAGCGGCAGCCGGCCGGGAGCGGCTCCCACCACATCAGCGAGAAGCTGCCTGGCGGGGACGAGGTGCCGGTAGGCAAACGCCTGCATCATGTCCTCCGCCGGCACGGCCGCACGCGTGACTCTCCGGCCGCCGATCGTCGCCTGGCCGCTGATTTCGAGACTGGCGATCCCCTGTTTGGAGGTCGTCGGTGCCGCCATCGTAACGGAAACCCGGTCCTGGTTGGCGGGCAGCCGGGCGCCACTCAGGGTGAAACCATCCGGAGCGTGGGCGAGTGCGAGCGAGATTTCGCCATTGAATCCGTCCCTGCGGATGGCCCAGACCGTGAGCGCGACGTTGCCCCCGCTGCGGACATTGAGGCTCGCCGGCGTCACGCGCAGCTCGAAGTCCGGCCGGGGTTCGCTCAGGCGCAGGCGATAGGCATAGTCGGGGCCGCCTTTGTGCTGGGTGTCGCCCAAGTGGACAAGATAGGCGCCGCTGGCGGGCAGCTTCACGCTCAGGTAGGAATCGGCGTGCTGCGTGATCAACCCGGATCCCTTGTCCTCATGATCGTCGTTGAAGGCCAATTGCCGGCCCGCGGCGTCGGTCACCTTGAGCACCGAATCCAACGGGGAACCGAGGCGGCGCGCCTGGACTTCCGCAATAATCTCCTGCCCCGCCTTCCCTTCGAAGCGGAACACATCCCAGTCACCCGGCCGGTCGATCCGGCCGCTGACGATGACAGGCAGCGCAACCGGCTGGGCGGTGTCCGGCGAGTCGTTCGGCTCCTGTTCCAGGGTATCAGGCAGGGCGTCCGCCAGATAGGAAATGCGGTTGGGCACCAGCGTACCGGGGCGCAGGGAAAGCTGCTGGAGACCCGGAGCGGAAACGGTCGGGGTCATTTGGCGCGTCGGAAGGTTCCACCCCGTGAGGTCGACGGAGGCCGGCTTGCCGGTCTGGCCGCCGAGCGGGAAGATGCCCGTCACAAACGGAAGCTCCCCCACGAAAACGCGGTAGACGAAATCCTCCCGGCCGCGATAGAGGGCGTCCTTGATTTCGATGACATACTCGCCATCCCGCGGGATCTTGTAGCTGAGGACCGGATCGGGATCGAAATGATACTCGTCGTCGTAGGCCAGTTCCTTGCCGTTGGAGTCATAGAGCGCCAGCGTGGCCTGGCACCATCCCGGCACCGCGTCGGCCAGATAGGGAATCAACGCGCGCGCGAACACGGCCATGACCATCTGCTGCCCCTGGCGGGCGGTGAAGCGATAGCGATCGGCGGCGCCCGGCATGATCCGCCCATTGACGGTCACCGGAAGCGTGATCCTCGTCTCCACCGGAGCGGGACCGCCCGGCTCCTCCGGGGCGGTGATCTCAGGCAACTGGCCGACCTGGAAGACGAGCGGATTGGTCAACCCGGCCCGCGTGACGAGCCGCAGTTCGCGTTCACCCGGCGCTGCGTCCGGAGCCAACGAAACCTGGAGGACGACCCGTTCCGCGATGGCCGGATTGGGCGGCCGACGGGGATTTGTCATGAGTTTCCTCCGCAGATCGGCGAGCATCTTCTCATCATCCTCGGTCCAAACGGGAGGCGCGACCGGCCTCTTCGCCTCGGTCTCGGACGCAACCGGCGGGGTTCCCGGCGCAGGCTTCTTGGAATCTCCGGTGCCGGCCAGGTTCCTGCTTGAATCGCCGTTGCCTGGCGGACCTCCGAACACCGCCCGCCTCTTTTCCTGCAACTGCTGGAGCTGTTCACGGAGCGCATTGCGCTCTTTCGGGGTGAGCGGTTTGGTTTGTTCGATCAGGGAGGCGGTGACTCCTCCGCCCGAGACCACGACCTGCGCAAAGCCATCGAGATTCTCGCCGCCGACGAGGACTTTGAACGAGGTTCCCTTCTCCCCGCCGGCCGGATAGACGTATCCGATATGGGGTGGATTCTGCTGCGCTTGCAGCCGCGGCGCGGCTGCCGGCAGCAAAACCAGCGCGGACATCACGAGCGATCGAAAGGCGTGCATGGGGCGCTCCCGGCTCACATGATCTCCCGCAAACGCCCGCCACTGCGGCCCGGCTCGGTTGGGGCAGGCATCACACGGACATCTTTTCCCGCGGGATTCGGCAGAGGTCCATCGGGGTCGATTCCGAGCAATTCCTCCATGCTGGCGATGAGATCACAGGGATAGACGGGACGCTCCTTGACCGCTTCTCCGGTGGCGTCGGACGCCCCGACGACGTGGCCGCCTTTGAAACCGCCCCCGGCCACGAGGGTTGAGAAGACGGCGCCCCAGTGGCTGCGACCGCCGTTCCACGGGGGATCCCACATGACCTTCGGGGTGCGGCCGAATTCACCGCCGCACCAAATAATCGTGCTGCCGAGCAGACCGCGATCCGCGAGATCCTGCAGCAGGGTCGCGAGGCCCTTGTCCAATTCGGGCAGTTTCTGCCGCATGGTCTGAAAGTGCTGCTTGTGGGTGTCCCATCCCTTGTAGTTGATGGTCACATACGGAACACCGCGCTCGACCAGCCGGCGCGCCATCAGGCAGGACTGCCCGAAGGAATTGCGTCCGTAGCGCCCGCGTAGCTCGTCCTTTTCCTGGGCAAGATCGAAGACCTTGCCGGCGTCGCCCAAGATCAGATGGTAGGCCTGTTGCTCGCATTCCGCGGAGGCGGCCAGCCGCGGATCGTCCTTCATGGCGGGTTCCAGGGTGTTCAGTGCGTGGAGCAGATCGCGCCGGGCCTGCTGCCGCTGGTCGGAGATTCCCTGCGCGACGACCCCTTCCACCATGAACCGCTGCTGGGCCGGATCGCCGCCGGTGGCGAAGGGCTTGCAACGGGATCCCAGGAAACCGGCTTCGGAGAATCGTCCCTGCAGCTCGGTCAATACGATATAGGGCGGGATCAGGCCCTGGTAGCCCGCGTCGTAGCCCTTGAACCGCGCCACCACGGCGCCGACGGAAGGGTACACCAGACCGTCGCCCGGCTGGCGACCCGTCTGGACGAGGTAGGCCGCGGTTTCGTGGGCGTTCACGCCATGGGTCATGCTCCGGATGAGAGAGTATTTGTCGGCCTGCTTCGCGAGGAGCGGCAGCAGTTCGCAAATCCTGATTCCCGGCACATTGGTGGAAATAGGATTGGCGAACGGTCCGCAATAGTCGCGCCCGGCCTCGGGCTTCGGGTCAAAGGTGTCGAGATGAGCCGCGCCACCCCACAGCCAGATTTGGATGACTGCCTTCGCCTTTGCCGGGATTGGCGGCGTCGTTGGGTCGGGGGCTGGCGTGGAAACGGAGGCGGCCAGCGCGCGGAGGCTGAGTTGGTCGGCCAGGAAGAATCCGGCGGTGCCGACGAGGCCAAGGCGCAGCATGTCGCGCCGCGTGAGGGCTGGGTCGGGCCGGCCTCCGGCCAAGGCTGGACCAAGCAGATTGCCGGCGGCTTTGGGAAAGGGCTTCATCTTAAATGTGGCGCAGCGAGGTGGCTCAATGCCGGTAGAGGAACTCATCGCTGTTGAGCAAGGCCCAGATGAGATCCGCCATGGCCTCGCGGGGTTTGGCCGCGCCGGTGCGAGCGTAGGTTCCCACGGCCTGCAACTCCGCGGCGGTGGGGAAGCGCGAGAGAATCGTCACGTAGACTTCAGTGATCGCCGCCTGCGGCGAACCCTGGAATTGCCGGAGGGAGCGCAACAACGAACTCTGGGCGATTTTCTGCTGGATATGGCTCGAATTGAGCAGATGCAGGCTTTGGGCGGAGGAGGGGCGGTTGTTGCGTTCGGACTCCAGCCCGGTGTCGCGCGCGGGGCGACCGAACAACTCGAGAAAGGAACTCGAGATGCTTCCGTCCGCCAGGGCGATCGAGCGCTGATTCTCAGGGATAAAGGTGAACGGCTCGGGAATGGGGCTCGTGTATTTCTCCGTCGTGCCCGTGATTTGGTCGATGGCATCGATCAGCACCTCCGCCTCGATTCGGCGCAGGGGATAACTGGCGAAATTCGCCTCGCCCGCCGGATCACGAGTCCGGGGAATGGACGAGAGCTGGTAGGCCTGGGAATTCAGGATGAGGCGGAAAAGGTGCTTCAGGTCGAAGTGCGCTCCGACGAGCTCACGTTCGAGAAAGGCCAGCAGCTCGGGGTTGCTCGGAGGATTATCGGGCCGCAGGTCGTCCGGTTCCTGCACCACGCCGCGTCCCAGCAGCCAGGACCACACCCGGTTGCTGATGCTGCGGGCAAACCAGGGGTTCTCGGGCGCCGTCAGCCAGTTGGCGAAGGCTTCTCGCGGATCCTGGTTCGGGGCCAACCGCGCCGGGGTGCCATCGGGAAACACCGCTGCGGCGAATGCGCCGGCCGGGGCCTTGGCGGGATCATCGAACAGGATCTGTTCCTTCCATTCAGCGGTGGACTTGACGCCGAGCCGCGAGAAGAACGCCGCCATTGCTATCACGCGTTCCGCCGGCCAGGCGTCGGTGCGGGTCCCCATGAAGGTCAGGGCGACGGTTTTTGCGATTGTCCTTGGATCATTCCCCTGCATGGCGCGGTAGAAATTGACCGGGGGCACTCGGAAGTTGCTGCCGCTGGCGGTTAGCATCGCCTGCGCGAAGCGGTCGTACGGCACGTTCTCCTTCAGGCTCGTCCGGATCCACCGATGGTACGACTGCACTGCGTTGGGCCAGAGGTTAATCGGGAATTCCGACTTCACCCGCAGCAGGTCGCACCATTTCATCGCCCAGTAATCTGCGAATTCGTCCCGCTGAAGCAGACGGTCGATCAGCTGGCTGCGCTTCGCGGGGTCCTGGTCTGAAAGGAAGGCCCTGGCCTCCTGCGCGGTGGGCAGCGTGCCAATCGCGTCGAGATAGACCCGGCGGACAAACACGGCATCCGAGCAGAGCCGGGCAGGCTCCAGGCGAAGGCTCTTCAACCGGCCGAAGACCAGTTCATCGATCCGGCATTTGGGCGGCGAAGCCGGCGGACCCTCGAAGGGACCCGCGTTCTGGGCCATGACGGTGATGGCGACCGTGGCCGCAATGAGAAGAACCCCGAGACGGCAAAGTCGGCCGACCGATCCCGTTGGCGATGGCTGTCGCATTCGTTCAATCAGACGGCGAGCAGCCTCGGGGGGAAACCAGTGCCTGCCAAGCACAACCCGTGCTCATGCAGAGTATGCAGTTAACTGCTGGCTGGGCGGCCGGCGCAGAAGCGCTAAATGGAAGGATCTCCCGTTGACTTGCCGATTCATGGGTTGAGTTTCCTCCGCGACCCCTCTCTTGTTTCCGAGCTCGGCGATTTCCACCCGCGCGCAGCGGGAATCCCGAATGACCGATGAAGACAACCCCCTGGCTTGCTGGCATGATGCTTCTGTTGACCGGGGGACGCGCGTTCGCCGGGCCGGAAGATCTCACCGTGGTGGAAATGCGCTGCGAACAGGAAGTCAATCCGCTCGGCGTCGACGTGCCCCGGCCCCGCCTCAGCTGGGTGCTGCAGTCAGGTGAGCGAGGCCAGGCGCAGACCGCGTACGAGGTGCTGGCGGCTTCGACCGAGACATTGCTGGCCCAAGATCAGGCGGATCTCTGGAACAGCGGCCAGATCGCCTCCGAGGAGACGCAGGGAGTCTTGTATGCCGGCCGCGCATTGAAATCTTCACAGCAGGTTTTCTGGAAGGTGCGGATCAGGGACCGGCGGGGAACCCCGTCGGCGTGGAGTCGGGTCGGGAGATGGACCATGGGCGTTTTGGATGCCGCCGACTGGTCGGCCCATTGGGTCACCGACCCGGAGATGCTGCGCTGGAGGCGTCCACTCCTCGGCTATCATTCGGAGGAGGTCAGCGACCCCAACGCCCGGAAGTGGGTGCAGCTTGATCTTGGCGGACCGCGGACGATCGAGGCGGTGCGGTTGCACGCCCTGCGCCACTCCGTGGTAGAGGCGACCGGCTTTCCGCGGCGCTTCAAGATCGAGGTCTCCAACGATTCGGCATTTCGCACCAGCTCGGTGATCTTCGATTGTGGCGACAAGGACTATCCCGAGCCATGGGCCGTCCGCATCGAGGTGCCCGCGGCGCGAGTGATTGCACGCTATCTGCGACTGACCGCCACCCGGCTGCGCGTCGAGGAGGACCGGGCCTGCCTGGCGCTGAGCCAGATCGAGGTGGTGGCGGGCGGGAGCAATGTGGCCGTCGGTGCCGTGGTGACGGCCAGCGACAGTTGGGAACGGGCACCATGGTCAGCCGGCGCGCTGACCGATGGGCTCGGCGTGCCGGGCGCGAATCCCCGGGCCAATTCCACGCTGTTGCTGCGCCGGGAATTCACGGTTCGGCAGGGTCTGCGCCGCGCCCTGGCGCAGGTCTGCGGGCTCGGGCAGTACGAGCTGACGCTCAATGGCGTGCGGGCGGGCGACCGGCAGCTCGCGCCGGGCTGGACCAGTTACGAGAAGACGTGCCTGTACGACACCCTCGACATCACCGCGCTGCTGCATCCCGGCGCCAATGCCGCGGGGCTGTTCCTCGCCGGCGGCATGTACAATGTGCAGGAGGGTCGCTATGTGAAGTTCGTCGGCCCGTGGCGTCCGCTCACCGCGATCAGCCAGCTCAGACTCGAATATGCCAACGGCGCGGTGGAGACGATCAACACCGACGACCATTGGCGCGTGGCGCCCGGCCCGGTCACGTTCGCCAACGTCTTTGGCGGCGAGGACGCCGACGCGCGCCGGGAGCCGGCGGGGTGGAACACGCCGGGTTTCGATGACAGCCGGTGGGCGCGGGCGGTGGAATTCGAGGGTCCAGGGGGCAAACTCCGCGGGCAGTCTCTGGCTGGACCGCCGATCCGCACGTTCGAGGTGCTGCGGCCGGTGGCCACCCGGAAGCTCCGGCCCGGGGTGGCCGTCTACGACCTCGGACAGAACGCCGCGCTGATTCCGCGGCTCAAGGTGCATGGCCCGGCCGGCGCAGTGGTGCGGATCATCCCCGCAGAGCTGGTTGCGGCGGACGGCTCGGTGGACCGGCGATCCTGCGGTGGGCCGGCCTGGTGGCAATACACGCTGAAGGGCAATGGCGCGGAGGAGTGGTTCCCCAAGTTTTTCTACCACGGCTGCCGTTACCTGCAGGTCGAATGCGTGGCGCCGGCGGGGGACCTGCCGGTCGTCGACTCGCTCGAAGGCGTGGTGGTGCAGGCGGCCGCGGCTCCGGCCGGGGAATTCGCCTGCTCCAACGGACTGTTCAACCGCATCCACAGCCTGGTGCGCTGGGCGCAACGCAGCAACCTGATGAGCGTGCTGACCGACTGCCCGCACCGCGAGCGGCTCGGCTGGGTCGAGCAGAATCATCTCAACGGACCGGCGCTCCGCTACGAATTTGCCTTGGCCCGGCTGCTGGCGAAAACGGTGAACGACATGGCGGACAGCCAGCGCGCCGACGGCCTGGTGCCCAACATTGCCCCCGAGTACGTGGTGTTCTCCGGCGGATTCCGGGATTCCCCGGAATGGGGCAGCGCGTGCCTCGTTATCCCGTGGCAGCAATACGAATGGACGGGCGACGCGGAGTTGCTGCGCCGGTCGTACGAGATGATGAAACACTACGTGGCTTACCTGGGCAGCCGGGCTTCCGGTGAGCTCGTTTCGCACGGGCTGGGCGACTGGTATGACGTTGGGCCGTATCCGCCCGGACGCGCGCAGCTGACGCCCCGGGCGCTGACGGCGACGGCGTTCTATTATTACGACGCCTGGATCCTGGCCCAGACGGCGACGCTGCTGGGGAAACCCGGAGAAGCCGCGGAATACGAGGAGCTGGCCGGCCGGATTCGCGCGGCATTCAACCGGGCCTTCTTCAATCCGGCGACGGGCCGCTACGCCACCGGTTCGCAGAGCGCCAACGCGATCCCGCTGGTGATGAATCTCGTCGAACCGGACCGCCGCCCGGCGGTGCTGGCGGCGATCGTCCAGGACGTGCGGGGCCGCGGCAACGCGGTGACGGCCGGCGACGTTGGCTACCGCTATCTCCTGCGCGCGCTGGCCGACGGCGGACGGTCAACGGTGATCTTCGACTTGAACAACCAATCGAAGAAGCCCGGTTACGGCTACCAGCTTGCCCACGGCGCCACGAGCCTCACCGAGGCGTGGAACGCCGACCCGCGCTCATCGCAAAACCATTTCATGCTCGGCCAGATCAACGAGTGGTTCTACCACGATCTGGCGGGCATCCAAGGCGATCCGGCCGGACCGGGTTTCAAGAAAATCATCATCCGGCCGGCGGTGACCGGCGAACTTTCGTGGGTCAGGGCCCGCTACCGATCCGGGCGCGGTCTCATCGCCAGCGAGTGGCGGATGGCGAAGGCGCGTTTGGCGTTGACCGTGGCGGTGCCGCCGGGAGCGACGGCCACGGTGTGGGTGCCGACGGCCGATCCGGCCTCAGTCACCGAAGGCGGCCAGCCCGCCGCCCAGGCACCGGGCGTGCGATGGATGCGCGCGGAACCCGGAGCGGCCGTCTATGAAGTGGCGTCAGGCGAGTACGAGTTCTCGGCGGTGGCACCGCCGGCGAAATAGTCATCGCCTACCCGGGAGGGCGCTCAGTTCTGCAGGAGCTTGAGCACGGCCTGCGGCGTGAGATTGGCCTGGGCCAGCATGGCGGTGCCCGATTGCACGAGCACATTGTACTTGGCAAGCTGCGTCGATTCCAGGGCCACGTCGACGTCATTGATGCGGGAAATGGCCGACTGAAGATTCTCGCTTTGCACCTGGAGAGTGGAAGCAGCCAGGTCGAGGCGCGATTGCGAGGCGCCGAGCGAAGCGCGGAAGCCCGCCACCTGCTGGATGGCGTCGGTCAGGTTCGTGGGCGTGGTGGAGGAGACATCGAGCGTGTAGGCGCCAGCCACATTCTGTTGAATGAGATTCAGCATGGCGCCGGTGCGCAGATTGGTCGCCGGGATGTTCATGGTCTGACCGACGGCTCCGCCCAGGGCCACCTGATAGCCCGTGGGATTGGGTCCGAAGAGCACCACGCCGTTGAAGGTCCCCAGCAGCGCCGTGACGCCGGCGGTTCCACCGATTTCGGCGGTGGTGCCTCCGACGGTCGTGCGCAGTTGGTCCTGCAGGGTCTGAAACTCCTGCTGATAGAGCGCGATGTCGCCGGCGTTCTTGGTCGTGTCCTGGGCCATGCTCTGCAGTTCGCTCATCCGTGACAGGACGTTGGCGATGCCGCCCAGCATGCCATCGGCCGCCTGCGTGTAGGAGACGGCGTTCTGCACATTCGTCGCGGCGGCGCCCAAGCGCTGGTCTTGCGACGTGAATTTCTGGGAAACGCCCAGCCCGGCCGGATCGTCGGAGGGACTGGCGATCTTCGAGCCGGAGGAAAGGCGGTTGAGCGAGCGGTTCAACAGCTCCTGCGTGCGGCTGAGATCGCGGGCGCTTTCGATCGCCTGAACATTGGTGTTGATGACGCTCATGGTTTTTGCGGGTTGGCACCGGGCTGGCCCGGGTGGGCTGAGAGTTTGGGGAGACCGATTGAAGGGAGTCGCTGGCCGGAGGACTTGAGAACCGCGGCCTGATTGGACGCGGCGATCTCGGTCAGCACCTCCTTGCGGAAGATTGGGATCTCGCGGGGGGCCTCGATGCCGATCTTCACCATGTCGCCCTCGATGCGGTTGATGCGGATTTCGATCGTGCCGCCGATGACGATCGATTCGTTGACTTTGCGGGTGAGGACAAGCATGGCGGGTCAGGCTTGGGCGGCCGAACGGGCCGCGGTTTCACCGATCAAGGGGTGGTGGGCGCTGTAGCGCCCGTGATTGGCGAGGACCACCTGCTTGCCGACGCCGGTGGTCCGGTTGATGATGATCGGACCAACGAGATTGACAGTGGCCTCAAGGGGGCGGCCCTGGCGCAGGCAGACGATATTAAGCACCATGGCATTGTCCGGGCTCGTCAGGCCGAGGTCAGCCGCGTCTTCGTCAAACAGCTCGGGTTCGTAGTCGCCGAGGATGTTCCGCGGTTCGATCACCACGAAGTGCAGCGGCTCGGGGCCGTGCAGTCGCATCCAGAGGAATGGCAGCTGTTCCGGCACAAAGACCAATTCCATCTTCTTGTGGTCGGGGAATCCGACGATCCCGAACGGAAGGGCAATCTCGTTGCCGGGGGGCGGAGCAGCGGAGGCCGGTTGATTGGCAGTGGCGACTTTCATGGTGCGAGAACCGCGGGTTAAGTCAGGTAGTCGAGGAGCGACTTGTTCATGATGTTGACAGTTGACTGGAGTGAGGCCTGGTAGGCGACCTGGACTTGATTGAGGCGCACAATCGCCTGGCTCATGTCGATGTCCCGGTCGTTGGAGATCAGCTTGTCCAGATCCGAGGAACGGCTCTGCTGCTGGTCCTGGGCGACCTGGATGCGCATCTGCACGGCGCCCTGCTCGCTGATTGAATTGATGATGGTGTCCTCCGTTGTCTGGAGGCCGGATTGGATGCCAACGACCGTCGTGGGATCATTGGTGGTGAGGGCATTGCGGAGGGAAACGAGGTGATTGATGAAATCGCACAATCCCTGGTTGGTCTGGGGGGTGGCCGACGGTGAAATGCTCGCGGTGTCGGACAGCGGGATGGACGCGGAGGTGGCGTTGCCGGCGTAGGTGGCGGCAGTGATGTCGCCGGTGGCATTGCGCGTCACTTGAATGGGCGCGGACGCCACCGCGGTGCCGGCGAACAGATAGTCGTTTTGTTGGCGGGAATTGGCGAGCTGGACGGCCTGCTCGATCAACTGATTGATCTCAGTCGAATAGGATTGGGCCGACGAGTCACTCTGCGTGCTGGCACCGAGGGTGGCAATCTCGGAGGCGCGGTCGGAGATCTTCTTGATTTGCTGGAGCGCCGCGGTGGAGGCCTGGCTGATTTCCAGCGCGTGCGAGGCGTTCTGCTGGAACTGCGCCAGCTGTTGGTTTTCGGTCTGGAGCGTGATGAGCCGGCCGACCGCCGCGGGATCATCCTCCGGCTGGAAGACGCGCTGGCCCGTGGAGACCTGGGTCTGCAGCTTGGACAGGCGGGAGTTGAGGTCCTGAATTTGGCGCAGGACGGTGTTGGAGACGGTGGTCGTGGCGACGCGCATGGCGGGGCGGGGAGTTACGTGCCGAGCTTGTTGACGACGAGGTCGAGGAGACCGTCGATGACATTGATGAAGCGCGAGGTCGCCTGGAAGGACCGTTGGTATTTCATCAGGTCGGTCGTTTCCTCATCGAGGTTGACGCCGCTGACGCTGTCGCGCTGCGTGCGCACGAGGGTTTCCACGGTGGTCTGGTTGTCGACGCGGGAATTGAGACCGGTGAGATCCTGGCCAAAGCTGCTGATGGTGCCGGAATAGAACTGAGTCATCGTTCCGTCGATCGCATCGCCCGACCCGGTGGAGAAGGACTGGTTGGCGACGTTGGAGACCGCGAGCGCAATCGTGTTGTCACCGGCGGCGCCGCCGTCGCTGGCCTTGAGGGTCGTGACGGACAAACCCGAATCGAGCGAGATGGTCCCACCGGTGGTGCCGCCGGCGGTGAAGAAGTCGCCGGTCAATCCGGTGGGGTTGTAGGCGGCGTTGACAGACGTCACGAGCTGGCTGGCGAGGGAGTCCAGGCTGTTGCGCAGCGACTGGATTCCGCCGTCGCGCGCGTCGAGGGCGCCCTTGATGGAGCCGCCTTCCGGAGCGAGGACGGTTGCGCTGGCCCCGGCGGTGAGGTTGGTGCCGTTGAAGGCGACCGAGTTGGTGACCGCAACGCCATCGACGAGGACGACATCGGCGCCGGTGCCATCCTTGGCCAGGACCTTGATCTGTCCGGTCCCATTGGTGGCGGGTTGGGTTTCGAAGGAGACCTTGGTCGCCAGCTGTTCCAGGGCCTGTTCCCGCTGGTCGCGCAGGTCGACCGCGGAACCGGGCTGATTGGCCTCGAAGCGGGCGATCTGCCCGTTGAGATTTGCGATCGTGGCCAACAGGGTGTTGGTGTCGCTGACATCGCTCTGGACCTGGGAATTGAGGTCCGTCTGCACTTGGGCGAGGCGGGTGTCGGTCTGCTGGAATTTATCGACGAGGATGGCGGCATTCTGCAGGAGCGTCTGGCGTTCCCCGACGTCGGTCGGATTGGCCGCGAAGCTCTGGAAGGAGTTGAAGAAGCTGGCCAGCTGGGCGGACAGGCCGGTGCCGGAGGCGGCGGCGCCGCTGGCGTCGGTGGCGGAGCTGACGTTTTCGCCGAGACCGGCCTCGGCCCGCTGCATGGCCTGCTGTTCCGCCTGGAGGGCGCTGCTGATGGAGCTTTCCTTGGCCACCTGCTGGTCGAGAAACGCATCCCGCAGCTGGGTGACCGACTTGGCCTGCAGGTCGAAACTGACCGCGCCGATGGCGGTCTGGACCATGCCGCCGGTGCCAAAGACCACCCGTTCCCGGGAATAGTTGGTGTTGTTGACGTTGGCGAGGTTCTTGCCGGCGATCTGGAGCGCGTAGCTCTGGGCGTCGAGGGCGGAGGCGCCGCTGGAAAGGCTGCTGAAGAGGGACATGGGGTGGGGCCGGTCGGCGGGGTTGGTCCGGGCGGGGCGGGGCGCGATCAGCCCGCAGCGTGATATGCCGGGAGAGGTCCGGCGGCGGCCATCGCGACCCGGCCGTGCGCCGAGTAAGTCGGGGTGAAGGCTCCCGGGTAGAATTGGCGCAGGATCCCCTGCTGAAGTTCCACCGTGCGGGCGAGCAGCAGGTGGTTTTGGCGGGCGATGCGGCGCACCCGGTGGATGAGACGGTTGACCTCGTCGATGAGGGCCTCGAGGAGCGGACGGGCGTGGTCATCGACGCAGGGCAGCAGGGAGCGCAAGGTCGCGCTGGCGTCGCGGCCGCAGTCGGCGGCGAAGGCGGTCACGGAGTCCTCGCGGTGGCGCCGGGCCGTCTCGGCGGTTTCCGTGGCGCTCTTGATGGCCTCGATGAGTTGGAGGAGCCGTTCGGCGTCGCGGTGGAAGACGCAGTCCTGCTGCTCTTCGAACAGCCGCAACAGGCCGCCGTATTCCTGCACTTCACCACGCAAACATTCGGCTAGCTGTTCCCAGGTGGTCTTCATGAGTGAGGGGGTGCGAACACCATGCCGGCCGTGATGGGCGTCAGGAAGGAGGCGGGGGAGGCGGTGTCCGAAGTCGAGGTTGAGGACGGTGGGAGGGAAGCCGCCTCGCCACGCGGGGTGAACTGGCGTTCCAGGAGGCTGGACAGACCGAGTCCGCTGCCGGCGCTGAGCTTTTGGGCGAACGCATCGGTGAGCATGTAATTGTAGATTCCGTTGCCGGCCCCTGGCAGGTTCTGGAGGGCGGGAGCCAGCAGTTGCCGCAGGAGGATGGCCTCGAACTGCTGGGCGACCACATGGCGTTGTTCCACCGGGGACAGCCCGCGCAGGCGATCGGCGAAACTCGCGGCATCTGCCGGTGACGGGGACGAAGCGATCGGAGCGACTTGCATGGTCAGTTGATGATGAGCTCGGCCTGGAGGGCGCCGGAGCTCTTGAGGGTTTGGAAGATCGCAATCATCTCGCGGGTGGAAACGCCGAGGGCGTTGAAGGCGGCGGCGAGCCGCTCGATGGACGGAAGTTCATCGATGACCTTGAACCGGCCCTTGACCTCGTCGACGGCGGTACTGGTGCCCCGCGTGACAGTCGTCTGGCCGGGGCTAAACGCTCCAGGCTGGCTGACCCCTTGGGTGGAGGTAACGGTGATCGTGAGGGAGCCATGGCTGATCGCGACCTGCGAGATGCGGACGGCGGAGGTGGCCACGATCGTGCCGGTCCGCTCATTGATCACAATCCGGGCCACGGAATCAGGCGTGACTTCGATGGTGCCGAGCGCAGAGACGAACGCGACCTCGCGGCCTTTGAATTCCGCCGGTACGCGCACAGCGACCGTGGCGGCATCGCGGGCGTCACTGGTGCCGGCATAGACGGCATTGATGGCGTCGGTCATCCGGGCGGCCGAGGTGAAATCTGGATTGCGCAGCAGCAGGTGCAGTCCCTGTTGGCTGACGAACGACGCCGGAATTTCCCGTTCGACAATCGCGCCGTTGCTGATGGTGCCGACCGTGGGATGGTTCTTCTGCACGGTTGCGCCGCCGGCGCCGCCGCTGCCGCCGATAAAACCGCCGACCGCCACCGGACCCTGACCGACGGCGTAGACTCGGCCATCGGCGCCCAGCAGCGGGGTCTGGAGGAGCACGCCACCCTGCAGGGTCTTGGCATCCCCGAGCGACGCCACGACGATGTCGATGCGCGTGCCGCTCCGCAGGAACGGTCCAATGTCCGCGGTGACCATCACGGCGGCGGTGTTCTTCACCTTGATCAAAGCCGAGGGCACGTTGAGACCGAAGCGTTGGAGCGCGTTGGCCACGCTGCGCAACGTGGAAGCCGACGTGCTGTCACCGTCCCCCGCGAGTCCGACGACCAGGCCATAGCCGACCAGCTGGTTGTCCCGGCCGCCCTCGAGCAACGTGAGGTCCTTGATGCGGGCGGCCCTGGCGGAGGGCGGCGCGAGCAGCAGTGCGATGGCGCAAAGGGTGCAGACGATTGATAACATCCGTGTCATGGGCGGCCTCCTGGTTCAGAACGGTCGGAGTTTTTCGTAGATCTTGGTCAGCCAGCCGCGTTTCTGCACGTCGGTCAGGGAGCCTTCGCTGAAGAACTCGACCCGGGCATCGGCGATGTTGGTGGAAACGATCGTATTGTCGGAGCCGATGTCGTCGGGGCGCACGATGCCGTGCAGCACCACGTATTGGGTTTCACCCGAGAAAGTGACCAGGCGCACGCCCTCGACCACGAGGTTGCCATTGGGCAGCACGTCGGCGACCAGCACGGCCGCGCGGGCGGAGAGGCTCTGGCTGTTGTCGACCTGGCCGCCGCCGGTGAAGGCGGACTTGCTGCTGAAGCTGGTTGCGGGCAGTTCGCCGTTGTGCGTGCCAAACTTGCTGGCGGCGGCGGTGAAGAGGAACTGGTTGACGGCGGCCTGGATGGAATTGTCGCGGCTGTCCTTGCGCTGCTGCGTGGAATTCGCCGTGGCGTTTTCCTGCACCACGATGGTGAGAATGTCACCCGTGTTGGCCGCCTTGCGGTCCGCGACCAGGCTGCGCTCGCCCTGCGGCGAGTTGGTCCAGAGCGAATCCGCGCGCGTGGTTGCAGCGACGGAGCAAAGGAGACCAAGCAGGAACGCAGATCGCAGGGTGAATTTCATGGTCCGGTCCTCAAAAGCGCACCTGCACGCGGTTTTCATCCACCACCACGGCGGTGAATTCCCGCTTCGAATCCTGATTGCGGACCAGCACGGTGTCGCCGCGTCCGCCGTTTTGCGTGGCGAGGGCCTTGAGCGTGACGGTGAGCGATCCTTCGATCGCGCAGACCTCGACAGTCTCCCCTTTGCGGACGAGCGGGCGGCGCGTCAGGTCGCGCCAGACGAGGACGCGTCCGGCCGGCACGTTCCGGGCCAGCACGTATTCGTGATCGCTGACGCTGGCCGGAAGAGCGTCGCGCTCACGCAGGAGGTCGGTGCGACGAAGCTCGAGTTGCGCCGGCTCAAAAATCTGCCCGATGTCCAGCGGTTCCCGGGCGACCCAGGCGTCCGCCCAGAGCTGGGCATGCACGGCGATGGAACAGGAAGAGAGCGGTGCGCCGCCGGCCTCCAACCGGCAGCGCACCAGCATCGACGACGCAGGCGCCGATGTAAATTCGGTGATCACCAGCCGGGGCGAAGTGCCGGCCGGAATCGAAGGCAGCGACCACGCCCGCACCAAATCGAGCTGCAGTTCGCCGGTGAGATGGAAGTGATCGGTGAGCTGGCGGGCCAGGTCGGTCAGCGTGGCGTCATCGAGCACGATGGCGGCGGCCTCTCCCGGCGGAACAACGGCCGGCCTCGCGGGCTCCGACTGGGCGCCGGCGCGGGAAGCGGCGCCGGCGGCGGACCACAGGGCGGCGAACAGCAGGAAGGAGAATCGGGAGCGGTTCATGGGGCGGCTCAGCGCTTCATCTGGGCAACGTTTTGCAGCATCTCGTCCGAGGCCTGGATCGACTTGGAGTTGATCTCGTAGGCGCGCTGGGCCGTGATGAGATTCACCATTTCCTCGACGAGGTTGACGTTGGAGGATTCCGTATAGCCCTGCATGATGGTGCCAAAACCCTGTTCGCCCGCGTTGCCGGTTTCGGGGGTGCCGCTGGCGGGCGTCTCCTGGTAAAGGTTGCCGCCAAGGCTGCGCAGGCCGCCGGGGTTGGCGAACCGGGTGAGGGTCAGCCGGAAAGTCTGCGAACCGGTGGCGTTCTGGATGGTGACTTCACCCGTCTG
>Ga0182021_10003131_pt1 | contig 19435 bp, 15 predicted proteins | sample 612E3MmetaG_FD_120493 | JGI IMG/M metagenome (GOLD analysis project Ga0182021, IMG submission 120493) | Permafrost microbial communities from Stordalen Mire, Sweden - 612E3M metaG (Illumina Assembly) | ecosystem: Environmental > Terrestrial > Soil > Wetlands > Permafrost | place: Sweden... | reverse complement strand
TCTCCCCCAGGATGACCACGAAATAGCCTTGCTGCTGGAGCTTGGCGGCCTTGTCCTGGGCGGATTTGACGAAGGTGCACGTGGCGTCGACGATCTGGGTGCCGGTAGCGGCCAGCTCGTCCTTGACGTCGCGGGGCACGCCGTGCGAGCGCAGGACGACCGTACCGTCGTGCACGTCCCGCGGCGCGGAGATGACGTCCACGCCTCGCTTCTCCAGGTCGGCGATCACACCTGGGTTGTGGATGAGCGGGCCCAGCGAGCGCACCGGCCCGGGCGCCTCGTGGGCGGCCTTGTGGGCCAGTTCGAGGGCACGCTCCACGCCCCAGCAGAAGCCGGCGCTCTCGGAGATCCTGATCTCCAGCTTGCTCAACGTGCCTCCGGCAGCGACTCGAGCAGTTCGTGGAAGGCCTGGTTCAGACGTTCGGTGACGAGGACCGCCCGCTGCGCGCGGGGAACTTCGGCCCCGGGAAGCTCGAGCGGTGGGCCGAAGGCCACGCGGACCCTATGGAACCGCATCAGCCCCTTCTTCACCACGCGTTCGGTGCCGTCCAGCATCATGGGGATGGTCACCACCCCTTCTCGGAGCGCGAACAGCGAGACGCCCGACTGGATCTGGCCCACTTCCCCGGTCCGTTGCCGGTGCCCTTCCGGGAACATACCCACCACTGCGCCGGCAGCCAGCGTGTCGAGAGCACGCTTGACAGCGGTACGGTCGGCCTCGCCCCGGTTGACCGGGAACGTTCCCAGTATGTCGATGAGCTTGCCCAGAGGCTTGAACTTCCAGAGCTCGGCCTTGGCCATGAAGTGGATCTGCCGGGGGAACGAGACGCCCACGAAGAACGGGTCCAGGTTGGAGCGATGGTTGGAGACGAGCAGCACTGCTCCGGACGCCGGGATGTGCTCGACGCCTTTGATCTTCATGCGAAAGAGGCGCCGCCACACCGGCGGGATGAACGAGAAGGCGAATCGGTAGAGCAGGCTGTCGAGAGGGCCGCCGATCATGCGGCTGAGAAGGTACTTCTTGGCCTTGGCGGGGACCGCCGCCGGGCCGGACGGTGCTGCCGCCGCTTGGGGCGCCGCTTCCGCCGGCGCGGCGAGATGCAGGCGCTTGGCCTCGACGAGCGAGCACACCGCCTGGATCACCTCAGGGATGGTCATGCCCGTGGTGTCGATCTCCACAGCGTCGCCGGCCTTGTAAAGCGGGGCTATATCGCGGCCGGAGTCGTACGCGTCGCGGGCCCCGATGTCGGCAACCAATTCTTCCTGGGATTGGTCGGTACCCTTCGCCAGGAGTTGGGCGCGCCGGCGGCGGGCCCGTTCCTCGATGGAGGCGACCAGATAGATCTTGACATCCGCGTCGGGGAACACCACCGTGCCGGTGTCGCGGCCTTCCAGCACCACGTCGCCGTGAGCCGCCGCTTCGCGCTGCTGAGCGGTGAGAAGGGTACGCACGGCCGCGTCGGCCGAGACCGGCGAGACGGCCTTGGAGACCTCGCGGCCGCGGATCTCCTCCGTCACTTCCCGGTCCCCGATGAAGGCCCGGGTGAGATCGTCAGCCTGATCCACGAAGCGCAGGTCGGACTTGGTGGCCAGCGCCGCCGCTTCGTGGATGCGGTCCGGCAGTAGGCCGGCCTCCAGGGCAAGCAACGCCACCGTCCGGTACATGGCGCCCGTGTCGAGATAGCGCATCCCGAGGCGCTTCGCCACTTCTCGGGCGATCGTGCTCTTTCCGGACCCAGCGGGCCCGTCGATAGCGATGATCATCGTCCCTCCAGAGCCTCGAGATCGCTCACGAAGCCAGGATAGGACACAGCGATGCAGTCCGCATCGTCGATGGTGGTCCCTTTGGCGGATGCGGCCCCGGCGATGGCTCCCACCATCGCCACACGGTGGTCGCCCTCGGTGACCAGGCCGCCCCCGGCCCAGCCCGCCGGCTGGCCCGCCACGTCCATGCCGTCCGGGTGTTCGCGCACCTCGATACCAAGCGCCTGCAGGAGGGCCGCCATGGCCCGCAGGCGGTCGCTCTCCTTGGCTCGTAGCTCCGACGCCCCGCGCAGATGCGACACGCCTTCGGCGCGCGCCGCCGCCAGCAGGAACAGCGGAAGCTCGTCGATGACGTTGGGGACCTCACCGGCGCCCACATCGGTAGCGACGAGGTGTGACGTGGCGGCCGTGATACACCCGGTCGGCTCTGGGCCGGTCTCCGGGCCCTCCTCGACCGTGATGTTGGCGCCCATGCGCTCGAGGATGGCGAGAAGCCCCGTGCGGGTCGGGTTCAGCCCGGCGTTGGCCACACTCACCCGCGACCCCGGGATCAGCAGCGCGGCCACGACGAAGAAGGCGGCGGAGCTGAAGTCGCCCGGCACCACCAGAGAGTCCATGTGCAGCTTCTCCACGGGCCAGACCCGCACGGTGCCGGGGCCGCCCGGCGTACCTTCGCGCTCGACGCGCCCGCCGGCGTAACGGATGATGCGTTCGGTGTGGTCGCGGGAAGCGGCCGGCTCGACGATCTCGGTTACGCCCTGGGCGCGGAGGCCGGCCAGCATGATGCAGGACTTCACCTGGGCCGAGGCCACCGCCAACTCGTGGCGCATGCCCCGTAACGCGCCCCCTCGGATGGCGATCGGCGGCAACGTGTCGTTGTGACGACCGGCGACTTTGGCGCCCATGGCGGCCAGGGGCTGAAGGATCCGGGCCATCGGGCGGCGGCGGATGCTCAAGTCGCCGGTGAGCACGCACAGGAAGGGCAGCGGCGCCACCAGGCCGGGGAGCAGGCGGATGAGCGTGCCGGCATTGCGGACGTCGATGACGTCGGCGGGCTCGCGCAGGCCTTCCCAGCCGCCCGCATGGACGAGCAGGTCTCCCCCATCTTCGTCCACCTCGACGCCCAGCGCGCGGGCGGCGGCGAGGGTCGCCATGGTGTCGGCGGAGTGGAGGAAGCCGGAAACGCGAAGCGGGCCGTCGTTGACGGCGCCGAAGAGGATGGCGCGATGGGAGACAGATTTGTCGCCGGGGACCGTGATGGTGCCGTTCAGGCCGTTCTGTGCCGGCAGGAAGCGGCGCGCCGCGCGCAAGCCGGCGCTGCCTAGGGGCCCGCTCAGCGGTCCGTCACTCTGTGGCCCCTCACTCATGGGTCTCTCCCGCGAACGCCACCGCCACGGCATAACCAAGGCCTTGCGCCAAGGTAGCCGCCATCTCGGCGACGTCCTGGCCTTCGATGAACAGCACCAGGTCGCCACCCACGCTTCGGCTGAAGTGGTGCAGTGTGAGGTCTTCGATGTTGATCTCCGCGTTCCCCAGTGCCGTCATCACTTTGGACACCACGCCGGGCTGGTCGGGCACGCGCACCGTGACCTTGTATAGCCTGGCGGGAGTGATGTCCTCGTACTCAAGCAGTTCCTCTCGGTAATTGGCCGCCGATTCGATGGAGTCGAGGATGGCGGTCTCGTCGGCTTGCTCGAGCAGTTGGGAGAACTCCTCCAACTCCCCGGCGATCGCCCGGACGGTCTGCGCGAGCGCCGTCCGGTTCTCCAGAAAGATGTCGCCCCACATGACCGGGTTCGCGCCGGCCACGCGGGTGAGGTCCTTGAAGCTCGAGCCCACGCAATGCAGGGCGCGCTTGCCCCGCACCTGGAGGGTGCCCGTGTGGTCCATGAGCACGTTGGCCAGAACGTGCGGCAGGTGGCTGACCACGGCCATGATGCGGTCATGTGCCACCGGGTCGATATGGGTCGGCTTTGCACCCAGTTGGAGGATGAACTCCTGGATCATCTCGTACAGTTTCGGGAACGCCGCGCCGGTGGTGCAGAGGAAGTAGGTGGCGTTCTCGAACAGGTCGGCCCGGGCGTAACGGACGCCCGTATCGGCGGCACCGCAGATGGGGTGCCCCCCGATGAAGAGCGACTTGGCCAACGGCGACAGGCTGTTCATGATGGACGACTTGGTGCTGCCCATGTCGGTGATGAGCCGAGGGGCCGGCTGTGCTGTCGCGCACTCCTCCACGAGCGCCGGGATGCTCCGCACCGGAGCGGCGATGACCACCAGGTCCGCGTAGGCGGCGGCCTCCGCTGCCGACAGGGCCTTCTCGGTGATCACGCCCCGGCTGAGCGCCAGGTCGAGGGCTTCGGGATCGGAGTCGTAACCCACGATTGAGTCAACCTGGGCGCGCTGCTGAGCGGCCAGCGCCAAGCTACCGCCCATCATGCCCACGCCCACTACCGCGAGGCGGTGGATGCCGCTGTGAGGACGAGAATCGCTCATCCGACTCAACCCATCTGCTTGCCGGCCCAGGCGACGATCTCCCGGATGCGCGCGGCCACCTTGTCGAACTGCTCGGGGTTCAGCGACTGCGCGCCATCGGAGAGGGCGATCTCCGGGGTCGGATGCATCTCGATCATGAGGCCGTCCGCGCCGGCTGCGATGGCGGCCAGCGAAAGCGGCTCCACCAGCTCGATCTTGCCGGCCGCGTGGCTCGGGTCCACCACCACGGGCAGATGGCTCCGCTGCTTGAGGATCGGCACCGCGGAGATATCCAGCGTATTGCGGGTGGCCGTCTCGAACGTGCGGATGCCGCGCTCGCAGAGGATCACATTCTCGTTACCCTCCTTGACGATGTACTCGGCGGCCATGAGCAGCTCTTCGATGGTGGCGGCCAGTCCGCGCTTCAGCAGCACGGGCCGGTCGACTTCGCCGACGGCCGACAGCAACTGGAAGTTCTGCATGTTCCGTGCGCCGATCTGGATGACGTCGGAATACTTGGCCACGTATTCCAGATGCCGCGGGTCCATGAGTTCGGTCACGACCGGAAGCCCGGTGGCTTTGCCGGCTTCCGCGAGCATCCGCAGGCCTTCGACGCCCAGGCCCTGGAAGGCGTACGGCGAGGTGCGGGGCTTGTAGGCCCCGCCGCGCAACATGGTCGCGCCCGCGGCCTTGGCGGCGCGGGCCGCCGCGAACACCTGGTCATGCGACTCCACCGAGCACGGCCCGGCGATGAGGGCCACGTGCCCCCCGCCCAGGCTGGTGCCGCCCACGGTGATCACGGTGTCGCTGCGGCGGAACTCCCGGCTCACCAGCTTGTAAGGCTTGAGGATGGGCACGACCTTGTCCACGCCCGGGTACGCCTCCAGCGGCAGCCCGGCCACGACGTCGCGCTCGCCCATGACGGCGATGACAGTCACCACGTCACTCGTGGACACCAGGCCGCTCGCGCCCGCGCTCTCCAGCCGCTCCAGGATGCGATCGACCTCCTCTTGGGTCGACCCTTCCTGCATCACGATCATCATCTCGGTGCTCGTGGTTTCCATCTCAACTCTCCGGACTCAGAGCTTCGGCGCTCAGATCGTCTATCTCGTGTGGCGGGGGTGTCTCGTGCGAGCCACGCAGCTCGATCAGCGCCTCCAAGAACATGTCGTTCTCCGCTGCTTCACCTATCGTAACCCGAATCCAACCTGGGCATTCCATAGCGTACCCAGAACGGGTCAAAACACCCTTCTCCAGTAGAGCCTGAGCCACTTCCGGCCCCGGGATCCCCAGCGTGGTGACGTCGAACAGGATGAAGTTCGCCTCGCTCGCGTGGTAGGCGACGCCCATGGCCTCCATGCGCTTCTCGATGCGCTCCCGCTCCGAGGCCACCATCCGTTGGCGCTCCTCGATGCGCTCCGGCAGCCGCAGTGACGTGGCCGCGGCCACCTGGGCCAGCGAGTCCACATTAAAAGGCTGGCGCACCTTGTCCAGGGCCTGCACCACCTCCGGATCGGCGATGCCGTAGCCCACCCGCAGCCCCGCCAGACCGAAGATCTTCGAGAACGTGCGGAGGATGATCAGGTTGGAGAACTCCTCCAGCCAGCGGACGGAATCCACCTGCTTCTCGGGACTGGCGAACTCGCAGTAAGCCTCGTCGAGCACCACCGCGACGTGCACGGGCACCTGCTCGAGGAACGCGCGCAGTTCGGGCGCCTGCACGTGACTCCCGGTAGGGTTGTTGGGATTGCAGATGATAAGAAGGGTCGTGTTCTCCTGGACCGCCGTCAGCATGGCTTCCAAGTCGTAGTCCAAGCCGGGTAGCGGCACCGCTGTGAACTCCGCACCATTGGCCGTGGCGATATGCCGGTACATCACGAAGGATGGGTGCGGCAGCACGGCGTGCCGCCCCGGGCCCAGAAAGACCTCGCCCAGGAGCATCAGCAACTCGCACGAGCCGTTGCCGAACACGAACCGGTCCTCGGACACGCCCAGCCGCTCGGCCAGCAGGCCGCGGACCTCGTTGCAGCCCCCGTCCGGGTAGCGGTTGAGCCCGTCCAGCGCGGCCTTCAGGGCCTCGACCACCTCGGGAAACGGGCCCCAGGGGCTCTCGTTCGCGGACAGCCGCGACACGCGCTCCAGGTGGTATCGAAAGCGGATGTCCTCGATGGACGGTCCGGCCCGATACGGGGTCAGTCTCTCAAGCACAGGATTGGGTCTCATGGCTACTCCGACGCGAGTGTGCGCGAATGACCAGTATAACCGGGGATGCTGCTCCAAGGCGGGAAAACGGCATAGCTGAGGGCTGCGACGGCGACTCTACGGCCTGGCCGTCTGGCAGGCTGCTGAGATGCGAGGCCCCGGTCGGCTAGTCCCCGGCCTGCTTGTGCAGGCTCTGCACTTCATCGGCGGAGAGGCGCCGTGCCTGACCCGGTTGCAGCCCCGCGTCGGTGAGCCCGGCGAAGCGGGAACGGTGCAGGCTCTCCACCCGGTGACCGACCGCCTCCATCATGCGGCGCACCTGCCTGCTACGCCCCTCGTGAATGACCACTCTGAGGATTGTTTGCGGCCCGGGAGCGTCCGCCGGGCGGGTGGTCTCCACCGCTTCCACGCCGGCGGGCGCGGTCATGCCGTCTTCGAGCAAAACGCCGGCGCGCAGGACCCCAAGGGCTCCCTTGGTGGGGATACCGCGCACCCGGACCCGGTACTCCTTCTCCACGTGATAACGCGGGTGCAGCAGACGGCCGGCCAGGTCGCCGTCGTTGGTGAGCAGCACGACGCCCGTGCTGTCCAGGTCGAGCCTCCCGACCGGGTAGACGCGAGCCCGCGTCGGCACGAGGTCGGTGACGGTGCGGCGGCCGCGCGTGTCGGTGACGGCGCTCAGCACGCCGGCCGGCTTATTGAGCAGCCAATACTCTTTCCCCTCGGCTGTTATGGGCCGGCCGTCGACGGCGATCTCCTGGGTGTCGGGGTCGGCGGAGGCACCCAGCTCTGCAACCACCCCATCGACGGTGACGCGGCCGGCTTTGATCAACTCCTCGCTGGCCCGCCGGGAGGCGAAGCCCGCCTCGGCAAGGGCTTTCTGCAGACGCATCTTCATGAGCGCGACCTCGGCAACGCCGTTACTCGGGCACGGTCAGCAGACCGAGGCGGCGGCGCAGTTCTTCCTTTTGCTCGTCGCTGAGGGCGAAGCCTTCCAACGGCGGGAGTTCGTCCAGACCGGCGAGGCCGAACACCGCCTCGAAGCGCTGGGTGGTGCCGTACAGGATGGCGCCCCCGGCGGCGGCTGAGCGGCCGACCTCGGTGATGAGCTCGCGCTCCAGCAGCTTGTGTACCGTCGAGTCGGAGTTGACTCCACGGATCTCAGCGATTTGCGGCCGTGATACAGGTTGTACATACGCGATGACGGCCAGACATTCGAGCGCAGCCGGCGACAGCCGGCCGGCGTCCTCGGGCATCTCGAACAGCCGGGAGACGACCGCGTGACAGCGGGCGTCGGTCCGGAAGGCCCACCCCCCGGCAAGCCGCACCAGTTCGATGCCGTGCCGCCCGTCGCCGCAGTACTCCCCCGCCAGGGACTCGAGGGCCGCATCCACCAGTGGCCGGGCGAGCTCCCCGGGCAGGTCGAGAGCGCCGAGCATGGCGTCCACGCTCAGTGGTGAGCCGGAGGCGAACAACAATGCCTCCACGTCCCGGCGGAGCGCTTGGGCGTCGCTCATGGTGAAGTCCGTAGCCTGATCGTCGCTCACGCTGGCTCCTTGCTAGCCGGCCTTCGGCAGTTCCCGCACGCGCACCCTGATATCCGCGAAGTTCTCATTCTGTGATACCCGGATCTCCCCTCTGGCCAGCAGGTCCAGCAGCGCGAACAGCGAGAGCGCCTGCACCAGCGGCTGCTCTCCGCCGAACACGGCGTTGAACGAGAACTTACCCCGGCGGGCCAGGATGCCGCGGATGATGCGCGTCTGCCGCTGCAGCTCCACCTTGGTCTGGATGATGTGGGCCGTGTCCGGTTCCCGGCGGTTGTCGATCACCCGGACCATGGCGTCGCGGAGTTGCATGGCGTCTTCGCTGCCGGCTATCATGTCGAGCGAGGCCAGACGGCGGACCGGCGGCCGCTCCGGCTGCCGCAGCAGGCACTGTCCGCATTCCTCTCCAGCGTTGCGCAGATTCTCAGCAGCCCCCTTGAACCTGCTGTACTCGAACAGCCGGGCCAGCAACTGGTCGCGGGCCTGCTCGGGCGTCAGCTCGGTCTCGAGGAGCGGTTCGGCGCCGGGCAGCAGCAGCCGCGACTTGATCTCCACCAGGAGGCTCATGAGCAGCAGGAACTCGCTCACCTCGTCCCAGTCGGCGGTAGCTCCCTTCGCCTCCAGCTCGTCCAGATACGCCGAGATCACCTCGAACAGAGGCACCTCCAGCAGGTCGATCTCCTCTTTGAAGACGAGCGACAGCAGGAGGTCGAACGGCCCCTGGTAGACGTCGAGATCTAGTTCGAGAGGTCTCATGCCCCTATCTTCCGCTCGGCACCGGGGTGCGAGCCGCTACCGGTACGCGGGAAGCATGATGCGCCACAGCCCCAATTCCCCGCGGGCGATGACACCGCCGAAGCCACCATAGTTGACCACCACCAACACGATTATGATGATGAACATCCCGTACCGGTCGACGGCCACCCAGCGCTCGTAGGCGTTCCGGGGAAGAAAGCCGCCCAGGATCCTCGAACCGTCCAACGGCGGGATCGGGATGAGGTTGAACACCCCAAGGACGACGTTGACTTGCATGGCGAGGAACAAGAGCGTGAAGACCCAGTCTCGCACCGAGCCCGTCTGGTTGAGGCTGGGTGCAAGCAGATTGAGCACCACGGCAAAGATCACGGCGAGCACGAAGTTGGTGAACGGCCCGGCGGCGCCTACCAGGGCCATGCCCTTCTGCCGGCTCTTGAAGTAATACGGTGACACCGGCACGGGCTTCGCCCAGCCGAAGATGAACCCTCCCGGGATGGCCGCGGTGATGAAGAACATCAACGTGCCGATGGGATCCAGGTGCCTGATCGGATTGATGGTCAGCCGGCCTCGCAGTTTTGCGGTGGGATCACCAAGCTTGTAAGCAACCCACCCGTGGGCCAGTTCGTGCAGCGTCATGGAGAACACCAGCACGGGGACCAGAGTGATCACGCGTAGCCAGTCGATATTCACTCGCTCTTCTCCACCATCCGGCCCGCGGCTTCCAACTCCGCAGTCCTACCTTTGATCGTCCCTTCCACACGCAACTCCTGAAGTCTATCGAGTACCCGGCCCACGGCCGGTCCCTTTTTCATTCCCAGGGCCAGGAGATCGTCACCCCTGACGCTGAGCGTCCTGTGCCGCAGATCGGCCAGGTAGCGCCGCAGCCGGTCGGCCACCACCCCCGGCCCGGTCAACGCCAGCCCGAACACCACCGCCTCCAGCGGGATGCTGCGCAGCGTGCGGTAGATGTCCCAGTCTCGCATGTCCGGCGTGCCCAGGCGCGAGGCCAGCAACTGTCCCACGACAACGGCCGCCGTCACAGGCTGGCTGTCGGCCTTGCGGAACTTCAACCGCTCGAGCCAGACGTAAAGCTCGTCGTGGGTCATGTTCCGCGTGATAGCGGCGAACCGTAGCCGCCAGAGTACCACTTCGTCCTGCAGGCCCAACTCGGACACGAGCGTATCCAGTCCCTGCATCAGCGCCACCGTCTTCGCGCCGGTGGCCAACTTCGCGTGGACCTCCCGGGCCACTCCCAACTCGAAAAGCCGGCCCAGGGTCCACTCGGAGTCGCCTTCGCTCAGCAGGGCGACCAGTTCGTCGCGCAGGCGGACGCTCGAGAGGTCGCCCACCAAGTGCATGTCCACGCAGCTCCTGGCCAGGCCGTGGGTCTGCTCATCCATGCGGAAGCCGTATCGGTTCTCGTAGCGCACGGCCCGAAAGATCCGCGTGGGGTCCTCGATGAAGCTGAGGTTGTGCAGTACCCGGATGACGCCGTCGCGCAGATCGCGGAACCCGCCGAAGAAGTCGATCACCGTGCCGAAGTCCGCGCCGCCCAGCGAGATGGCCATGGCGTTGATGGTGAAGTCGCGGCGAAAGAGGTCCTGGCGGATGGACGCGTGCTCCACCCGCGGGAGAGCCGCCGGGTGATCGTAGAACTCGGTGCGGGTGGTAGCGACATCCACGTGGAACGGCTCGCCGGACTGCCTCACCCAGGCCGGAGCCTCGCCTACCACGTCGGGAGGCAGCAACACCACCGCGGTCTTGAACTTGCGGTGCGTGCGTACACGGCCGCCCAGTTCGGCCGCCAGCCGGGTGGCGAACTCGATGCCGTTGCCCTCGACGGCGATGTCCACGTCCGCGTTCGGTTGGTCGAGCAGCAGGTCGCGGACGAAGCCGCCTACGAGGTAGACGCCAGGAAAGTCGTCGGACAGGGCCGCGCAGGCGCGGAACAGTCGGCCGAAGAACGGGTGCTCGGCCAGCGTCTGCATGGAGTACAGATGAGGCCCCGAAGTCTCGAGCTGCTCCTGTTCCCAGCGGCCTTGGTAAGCGGCCAGCACGTCCGTCCGGGTCACGATGCCGATGACGTCGTTCACCGGCACCGAGTGCTCCCGCACCGCTTCGTAGTAGGCCGCGTCTGTGACGACGGGCACCCGGCCGGCGTTGCCCGACACCATGATGTGGCGCAGTTCGTCCACAGTGGTCGACGATCTGGCGAAGCCGATGCTCCTGGTCATCACCCCCTTCACCGGGGCGTGGCCAAGACCGTGGCGCAGGGCTTTGTCGAGGTCGCGCCGGGCCACGATGCCCACAACGCGGCTCCCCTCACGCACGCAGATGCCTGAATGACCGTAGCGTTGTGCCGTTACCAGGGCTTCGGTGACGGTGGTGTCGGAATCGATGAGGCGCACAGGGCGACTCATGATGTCGCCGGCCGTTGGAGCGCCCAGGTAGCTCGTGGCGAGTTGCTCGAGAAGGAAGCCGATGGTCTGGGCGGCCGACTTCCCGCGCACCACAGCCGACGCGGCCTGTGCGTGGCCCCCGCCGTCGAGGCTCCGCAGCAGCGCGCCCACATCGACCGAACCGGCCCGCGAACGCGCGGTGACGAACACCCGGTCTTCCATGCCGACCGACTGCAGCAGGACTTCCGCGTTGACGAGTTCCATGAGCTTGTGGGCGATGACGCTCAGCCCGTCGACGTAATTGGGGACATCGAGTGCGACGGTGTGCACATCCAGCCCGCGTACCCGCTCCAGCCGGACAAGGTCCACCATCTCCATGAGCACCAGGCGCTGATCGCCGGTGAGGGCGCGGTGCAGATACCGCTCGATGAGGGCCTGGGAAGCGCCGAGGCGCATCGAGGCGGCCAGCATCTCGGCGTCGCGGATGGTGGTGCGCGGATAGGTGAGGGAGCCTGTGTCCTCGTGGATGCCGAGGGCGAAGATGGTCGCCGCGAGGCGGGGGATCTCCACCTCGCGCTCACGCAGAAGGTAGAGCATCGAGGTAGCTTGGGCCCCGTCCTGGGATATCACCCAGTCCTCGCCCTTGACGAAGCAGGGGGGCTCTGGCCTCTCGGATTCGTGATGGTCGAACACGACCACCTCCACCCCAGGCTTGCCGCACAGCTTTCCCAGATCACCGATGCGGTCGGTGTCGGCCGTGTCGACGATGATAAGCTGGCGGATCTTGCTCTGATCGAGCAGGCGGAGGTTGACGATGGGCAGGTTCTCTCCGTGCAGAGAGACGAACTCGCGGACATTGGGGTTGAGCGAGCCCGCGAACACGATGCGGCCTTCCGGATAGAGCAGAGATGCCCCCACGGCCGCGGCCAGCGCGTCGAAATCGGCGTTCTGGTGGGTCGTGATGACCGTCTGGGCTTCAAGCAGTGAAGGAGGCGAACTCATGCTCGTAGTATATAGCCGAGCACTGTAGCACCGGCGTCAGTAGCCCCAACACGTGAGGACCGCTTGTACGGCGGTGCTGAAGGCCGCCGCCGCGCCCTCGGCGCCCGCCAGGGCCCCCCCATGCGACGTGTGTCCCGCATTGACGATCAGGCTGAGGGCGGCTACCTCCAACCTCTTCTCGCGCGCGGCGAGCAACTCCGGGGCCCCCGACATGCTCACCGCGTCGCCGCCGAGCCCGCGCAGATACTCGAGTTCGGCGTCCGTCTCGTACTGTGGCCCCGGCACGGTGACGTGCACTCCCACCGACAGCCACGCAGGTCGGCCTGCGGCGGCCAGCACCCGCGCTGCCACCTCTCCAGGGGTAGCGGGTATGCGCCGAGGCGCAGCCGCCGGCGCTCCGCACAAGAGCGGTGTTTGCAGATCGAGCATCTCGGTGCCGAGCACCACGTCTCCCGGCCGGTGCCCCGCCGAGACTGCCCCGCACGAGCTGGTCAGCAGCAACTTCTCCACCCCCCAGCGCGCCAACGTGTGCACGGGAAACTGCAACTCGCTGAGGTCGAAGCCCTCGTAGCCGTGGACCCTGCCCTCGAGCAGAGCCACCGGCCCGCCCCGCCACTCCGCCACCGAGAGCCTGTAGAGATGGCCGGAAACGCTACCCACCGCCCAGCCGGGGATATCGGCGTACGCGACGGCGGCGGCGCGTTTCAGGTCGAGCGCGGCCGCCAGTCCCGAGCCGAGCACCACCGCCGCCGACGGTGCAGCGCCCAGGCGGGAGCGGAGCAGGGACGCCGCCTGTTCGGCATCGGCACGGTCCACGCGCGCGGGTACCCGCCCCCGGAACCCCGCGCCGTCCGGGCACGAAGCCACCGAAGTGTAGCGGCGCCATCCCCGACTCGGCCGGAACTCAGTGACCGAGTTCCCACCCAGACTGGGCTCCCTGCCGGTGAGCGACGCGAACACAGTCGCCCCGGTGTCGGCAAGCGTGCCTTCATAGACCGCCGCCGGGCACGCGGCCGGGCGCGGATAGACAAGAAGCGGTACGTACTCCCGGCCGTGGTCGGTGCTCACAGTGGTCGGGTCCACCCCGTGGTCGGCGGTGATGAGGAGGGTGTCTCCCGGCGCGAGCGCAGCCCCGAGGTCCGGCAGCGCCGCGTCGACTGCGGCGAGGCCGGCGGCGAAGCCGTCGACGTCGTTGCGGTGACCCCACACCATGTCGAAATCCACCAGGTTCGTGAACAACAGGCCTTCATCGAAGCGGCCGCGGTCGGAACGGTGCAGCAGGAGGTCGCGCACGAGAGCGAGGTTGTCTGCGTTGGAGGCGACTTTGATCGTGGCGCTGACTCCCCGGCTCACGAACACCTCACCGACCTTGCCCAGGGCCAGTACGGGCACCCCGGCATCCCTGAGCAGGTCCAGATAGGTAGGGCCTGGGGGCACCACGGAGAAATCGCGGCGGTCCTTGGTGCGCGCGAACGCCCCGGACTCGCCGGTGAACGGCCGGGCGATCACCCGCGCCACCCCGTGCGGGTCCTGGAGGATGCCCCGTGCGATCTCGCACCATTCGTACAGTCGTTCGAGCGGCACCACCCCGGTATGCGCCGCTATCTGGAAGACACTGTCCGCCGATGTGTACACGATCGGCTTCCCGGTCGCCACGTGCTCGGCGCCCAGTTCTTCGATGATCACCGTGCCCGACGCCGGCTTGTTGCCAAGCACTCCGCGCCCGATCCGCTCCTCGAACGGGCCGATAACCTCCGCGGGGAATCCGTCCGGATAGGTGGGGAACGGCCGGGCCGTCACGAGGCCCATGTGCTCCCAGTGGCCCACCGTGGTGTCCTTGCCGGCGGAGAGCGTGGCCAGGCGTCCGGTGAGCGCCAGCGGCGTCTCCACCGGAGGCACCCCCATGACCGGGATGATGTTCCCGAGGCCCAGCCGCTCGAAGAACGGAAGCTCCGTATCGACCACCCGGCTGAGATTGCCGAGGGTGTTCGCGCCGGCGTCGCCGTAGGCGGCGGCGTCGGGCAGGGCGCCCACGCCGACGCCGTCCAGCACTATGAAGACGATGCGGCTCACGTTCTCCCGTTCACCTCTGGTCCGCCCGCGCCCGGGGATGTGCCTCCCGGTAGACGCGCTGCAGGTGGGCCGTGGTCACGTGGGTGTATATCTGCGTGGTGGAGAGATCGGCGTGGCCGAGCATCTCCTGTACAGCCCGCAGGTCGGCGCCGCCCTCCAGCAGGTGCGTGGCAAAGGAATGGCGCAGGGTGTGGGCGGAGACGTCGTCGGGAAGACCGGCCTCGTGCGCGTAGCGCTTGATGATGGCGTGGAGGCCCTGACGGGAGAGGCGCCGTCCCCGGTTGTTCAGGAACAGTTGGGGCGACTTGAGGGTGCCGGGGCCGCCCAGGAACGGGCGGCCCCGCTCGTTGTACGCCTGGATGGCCTTCATGGCCATGCGCCCCAGCGGGACGATGCGCTCCTTGTCGCCCTTGCCGATCGTCCGGACGAACCCGACCTCGAGGTCGACGTCTTGTAACCGGAGGTCCAAGGCTTCGGAAGCCCGCAGTCCGGCGCCGTAGAGCGTTTCGAGAAGGGCGCGGTCGCGGAGCCCCCCAGGGGTCGCTTTGGGTTGGGAGAGGAGCTTCTCCACTTCTTCCACGGTGAGGGTCTGCGGCAGTGTCGACTCCAAGCGTTGGCTGGCCAACGCCCGGGTGGGATCCGCCTCAGCCTGTCCGTTGACCACCCGCCGCTTGAAGAACGACCGGATTGCTGCCGCCTTGCGGGCCCGAGTGGAGGGGCGCCACTGCCCACTAGCCAGGTAGTCGCGCACTTCGTCGGCGGTCGCCTCCGGCAGGTGGTGTCCGCGCTCCGCCAGGAAGTCGGCGAACTGCCTGAGGTCGCGCGCATACGAGTCGACGGTGCGCTCGGAAAGGCCATCCTCCAGGCGGAGAGCCCGAAGGTGCGCGGTGAGCGCCGGATGCTGAGGGGCCGGGGCGTCCATTGCGGCGCCGTGCCCCTACATGTATTCGATAGGCAGCACGTACTCCAGAGGGAAGTACGGATTTCCGGTGGCCTCGGCGACCTCCTTGATGGTCACCTTGCCCTCCATGACGTTCACGCCGTGCCGTAGCGCCTCGTCGAAGCGGGCCGCCGCCACCATCCCGGAGTCGGCCACCGCGGTGATGTAGGGCAGCGTGGCGTTGGTGAGAGCCAGAGTCGAGGTGATGGGCACAACGCCGGCCATGTTGTCCACGCAGTAGTGGATCACGCCGTGCTCGACGAACGTGGGCGCCCGATGGGACGTCGGCCGCGAGGTGGCCACGGTGCCGCCCTGGTCGATGCTCAGATCTACGATCACCGAGCCGGGCTGCATGGATCGGACCATGTCCTCGGACACCAGCACGGGCGTCCGCGCTCCAGACAGGAGCACCGCACCGATCACCACGTCGGCTCCGGCCACTTCCGCCTCGATGGTCAGCAGGTTGCTGTGGAGCGTCTCCACGTTCGGCAGCGCCCGGTGGACCGCGCCGAGGGCGTCGAGGTCGATGTCGAGCACCTTGGTCCGGGCCCCCATGCCCGAAGCGATGATGGCGGCGTTCGAGCCGGCTATGCCGGCGCCCAGGACCACCACGCTGGCCGGTTTGACGCCGGTGGCGCCGCCCATCAACTTGCCCTTGCCCCCGCTCATGCGCTCCAGGAAGTACGCCCCGATCTGCGGCGCCAGGCGCCCGGCTATCTCGCTCATGGGCGCGAGCAGCGGGTGCCGGCCGCCCGCGGTCTCCACTGTTTCGTAGGCCAGGCAGGTAGCTCCACTCTTCACAAGTCCGTCGGTGAGTTCCTTGTCGGGGGCGAGGTGCAGGTAGGTGAACAGGATGTGCCGCGGCTCGAGGCGGACGATCTCGGCAGGCAGCGGCTCCTTGACCTTCACGATCATCTCCGCCTGGGCGAAAAGCGCATCGGCGTCGGGAACGATGCGCGCGCCGGCCGCCACGTACGCCTCGTCGGCGCAGAACGACCCCTCCCCCGCTCCGCGCTGCACGAGTACTTCGTGGCCACGGGTGGTCAGCTCTTTGGTGCCTGCCGGGGTCAGAGCGACCCGGTATTCCTCTTCGCGGATCTCGGTCGGTATTCCGATACGCATGGCTCGCCTCTGTCTTAGAGGCTGCTGGAGCGCGACTTCGCAGCAGCCTAGGTGGCTACCCCACTCCTGGCCTTCTGCAACAGCACCAGAGCGGCCAGGCTCTTCGCGTCGTGGATCTGCTCGGGATGTCCGTACAACTCTTTTACCTTGTACCGTACCACCTGAAGGTCTTCGTCTTCATCGGTGTCTGCGTGGCCGGGACGCAGGTCCTCGGCCAGGAACACATGCAGGATCTCGTTGGCGAAACCCGGCGACGAGAAGAAGCTGCCCAGAGACGTCCAGGTGCCTGCGTCCAGGCCGGCCTCCTCACGCAGTTCGCGCTGGGCCGAAAGCAGCGGGTCCTCGCCACGCTCCAGACCGCCGGCGGGGAACTCAAGCAGGTAGCGCCCGATGGAATGACGGTATTGACGAACGAGCGTGACCTCGCCGTCGTCGGTCAGCGCTATCACCACCACGGCGCCGGGATATCTCACGGTCTCGCGGGTGGCGGTCCGACCGCCCGAAAGGGCGATCTCGTCCACGCGCACATTGATGATCTTCCCGGCGAACACCTCTCGGGAGCTGAGGACCTCCGGCCGCGGCCCGTCCGGGTCCACAGCCGCGGGGCCGGGCGCCAGATACTCCCTACTCACCTTCGGGCACCGCCGACGCGCGCCCTTTTGGTCCATACTCAGGCGCCATGAGGATCAGCCGGAGCGCCGCGCCGCACAGCCGCTCCAGATCGTCGAGGCTGCAGTGCTCGTCGGGGCTATGGACCTGCAGCATCCCTGCACTCAAGTTCACGGTGGGAAGCCCGCGGGCGTTGAGGATGTTGGCGTCGGAGCCGCCGCCGCTGGCGTGCAACTCAGGTTCCAGTCCCATGTCGGTCAGAGCCGCCTTCGCGAGCCGCACCACGGGCGAGCGCCCGGTGAGCGCAAAGGCCGAATACTCGTGTACCAGTGCGATGTCCACGTCGACGCCGATCGCCGCGGCGCCCGCGTGCATGGCATCCACCATCGCGGCCGCGACCTTGGCCAGCTTCGCCTCGTTGTGGCTGCGACACTCCCCTTGGATCTCGCAGAGGTCGGGGACTATGTTCGTCCCCACTCCTCCGTGGACGATGCCGATGTTGGCGCTGCTCTCTTCGTCCAGCCGGCCCAAGTCCATCATGGCGATGGCTTTGGCCGCCGCCTGCACAGCGCTGCGGCCCTGCTCGGGCTCGACGCCCGCGTGCGCGGCCTGGCCGCGGAAGGTGGCCCTGAACGTGTCGTGGCTGGGCGCCTTGACGGTGATGCCCCCCACCGGCCCCGCTGAGTCGAATTCGGCGGCGAAGGGGCTCTTCAGGAGCTTCTCGTCGAAGTGCTTGGACCCCACCAGGCCGATCTCCTCACTCACCGTGAAGAGGATCTCGTAGGTGGGGAACGGCAGTCCCGAGGCCTTCAGCAACTCGGTCGCATGGACGATAGCCGCTACGGCAGCCTTGTCGTCGGAGCCGAGGATGGTGCGGAACCTGTTGCGGAACACGCCATCCTCGCCCAGGTAGGGATCGATGCGGTCACTCGGCGCGACAGTGTCCAGGTGGGCGCCCAAAACGATGTGGGGCTCGCCTTCACTCTGCACCACGCACCATAGGTTGCCTGTGTCGCCGCCGACACGCTCGCCCGTCCGGTCCTCGTTGACCGCGACGCCCAGGGCCTTCAGGTGCCCGATGACGGCGTCGGCCATGGCCCGCTCGTGCTTGAACGGGCTCAGGATCCTCGTGTATTGCAGGAAGAGCTCGGTCAGCCGTTCGCGAGACGGCTGCGCGGACTCGATCATTTCTTGTGCCCAGCGATAGCCGCCCCTATGAAGTCACGGAACAGCGGGTGCGGGTTGGTCGGCCTGCTCTTGAATTCCGGATGGAACTGGCAGGCCACGAACCACGGGTGCTCCGGGAGCTCGATGAGCTCCACCAGCCGCTCGTCGGGGGTGGTGCCGCTGATGACCAGTCCGGCCTTGAGCAGGGTCTCCCGGAAGACGTTGTTCACTTCATAGCGATGACGGTGCCGCTCGTAGATGATCTCCTTGCCATAGGCGGTGAAGGCCTTGGTACCTTCGATCACCTTGGTCGGCGAAGCGCCCAGGCGCATGGTGCCGCCCATGTCGGCCACGTCTTTCTGCTCGGGCAGCAGGTCGATCACCGGGAACTCGGTGGAGGAGTCGAACTCAGAGGAGTTGGCGCCAGGCATGCCGGCCACGTTGCGGGCGAACTCGGCCACAGCGACCTGGAGGCCCAGGCACAGACCGAGATACGGCACGTTGTTCTCACGCGAGTAACGCGCGGAGAGTATCTTTCCCTCGATGCCGCGGATCCCGAACCCGCCGGGCACCAGCACGCCGCCGGCCGCTTCCAGCCGGGAGGTGATCTCCTCCTCCTTGAGCGTCTCGGCGTCCACCCAGATGATCTCCAGGTTCTTGCCGTGATAGATGGCGCCGTGTTTGAGGGCCTCCACAACGCTCAGATACGCGTCCTGCAGCTTGACGTACTTGCCCACCAGCGCGATGCGCACCGTGCCCTTGGCCGACTTCAGCTTATCGACGAGCGTGAGCCACTCGCCCAACTGCGACCGCCCGGTCTCCAGGCCCAGCTTGTCCACCACCAGCCCGTCGAGGCCTTCCTCCTGGAGGTTGAGCGGGACGTAATAGATGTGCGGAGCGTCCACGCAGCTGATGACGGCGCGCGCTTCCACGTCGGTGAAGAGGGCGATCTTCTCCTTGAGGTCGTTGCTGATGGGCCGGTCTGAGCGGCACACGATGATATCGGGCTGGATACCGATGCTCCGCAGTTCGTTGACGCTATGCTGGGTCGGTTTGGTCTTGAGTTCGCCGCTGGCCGTTATGAACGGGATGAGCGTCACGTGGATGTAGATGCAGTTACGCCGGCCCACATCATTGCGGAACTGCCGGATGGCTTCCAAGAAGGGCAGGCTCTCGATATCGCCCACCGTACCGCCGATCTCGGTGATGACCACGTCGATGTCGGGGTTGCGCCCGATGCGAGTGATGCGCTCTTTGATCTCGTTCGTCACGTGCGGGATCACCTGCACGGTACCGCCCAGGTAGTCGCCCTTGCGCTCCTTGCGGATGACGTTGTAGTAGACGGAGCCCGAGGTGATGTTGGAGTCGCGCGTGAGACTCTC
>Ga0182021_10003130_pt1 | contig 19439 bp, 18 predicted proteins | sample 612E3MmetaG_FD_120493 | JGI IMG/M metagenome (GOLD analysis project Ga0182021, IMG submission 120493) | Permafrost microbial communities from Stordalen Mire, Sweden - 612E3M metaG (Illumina Assembly) | ecosystem: Environmental > Terrestrial > Soil > Wetlands > Permafrost | place: Sweden... | reverse complement strand
GATAAACGCGATCGAGAGCGCAATGGCCGGTTCGACAAATTTGCTCGGCAGGCTGAAGATGCCGTAGGTCGAAAGGAACAGGGTCGTGGCATGGGCCACGGTGAAGGTCGTGGTCTGGAAAAGCAGCTTGCGCCACGTGATGCCCAGAAAAAAGAGCCCGAGGACAAACAGGATATGATCGGTTCCTTCCGGGATGATGTGATGGAATCCGAGTTTCAGATACATCGTGAGCTGGCGGGACCACGGCATCGTATCGACGCTGAAAGTCGGCCCGCTGCGCGCCGGCGCGACCGCGGGCGACCCGTTGGCCAGCGGGCCCACCGCGTTGGCGGCGCCCGCCTGCGGAGCCACGTCGGCCCAATCGAAAGGATTGCTTTCCGTGGATCCGTCCTCGACCCAGTCCGTGCCGGAAAGGTGCGCCGAAGGGATCTGGACAATGAAGGCGACTGGATAGTCGACCTTCGCCCCGTATGGCACGACGAGCCGCAGCAGGTCGCGTTGCGCCGGCAGAACCGCGATGAAATTCAGGGTGGTGAAGTGGTCGATCGTCGGGTCCGAAAAGGCGGAGGGCGAGAGCTTCGGCAGCGTGAAGCTTTGCAGAATCGGCGCCAGCCGCTTGTCACCGACATGGAGTTGCAGGCTGCCGAGAACTTGAGGCAGCAGTTTTTCGATCGCCGATCGTTGGGCTTCGGCCGGAGCGATCGATAACGCATAGTAGGCGCTGGGCGACGGCAGCAGGAGCGTGAGATCGATGTCGATCTTCACGTCGATCGTCCCCGGTTGGGAGAACGAAACCAGGACCTGCGTGATCGTCAGGCTGTGGGCGCACGCCACCCCGGGGAACAGGGCGCCCAGGCACCACCAGAACACCGCCAAATACGCTCGTCGGAACATGGCCGCGCGAGGCTGCCCGCAGCGTCTGCGGTCAACAAGCAAAAGCTGCCGGCGGGGTGCCGGCAGGTCGCCCGATTCGTTCCCGAAGGGTCCGATATCCCGGAGCTTGCTCCAGCTTGATCGGGTGGTGGCCGCGAGCGTGAGCGAGTGGATGAGCTGCCCCTCGCTCGGAAAACCAGCGACACCGCCTCACTTCGGCAGCAGCGCGACCAGGTCGTCGTGCGGCCGAGCGATGACATGTGCGGCCACGAGCTTGCCCAGGCTGCCCACCGCCTGGGCACCGGCATCCACGGCCGCCTTCACGGCCGCGACGTCGCCCTTGATGATCACGGTGACATAGGCGGCGCCGATCTTCTCCTTGCCGACCAACGTGACGTTGGCCGCCTTGAGCATGGCATCGCTGGCTTCGAGAATCGCCGTGAGACCTTGCGTTTCGATGATACCGAGAGCCTGGTGGTTCGTGTCCATAGATTGGTTGGTGGGTTGAGGAAAATCCGTCGGCAACATTTGATCGCGGCCGCCGTAGAGCGGATTCGATGAATTCGGAAAAAAGAGAAGCGGATCGATCCCCGGCTCGGGCCGGGCGAGGCAACGCACGATGGCGGTCACGCCCAATTCCGTCGCGCGTTTTTCGGCAAACGCCAGCGCGGCTTCGATCGCCGACACGTCACCCTGCAGGCGGAGCATGAGTTTCTCGTTGCCCGTCGTCTCGATGCCCAGCAGATGGACACCGGACTCCTTGACGACCTGATCCGCGATCACGGCGGTGATGCTAAAAAACGGGATTTCAACCAACCCCAGGGCCAGGTGCTGCGCACTCACAGATCAACGGGCCGCCGTCGGCGGGCGAAATTGTTTCATGACCTCCTGCACGATGCCGTTCACATCAATGCCTCCGCCGTTGCCCGATGCCGCCGCCACTCCGCGGGCCGGCCCGGTCGCCGTACCCGCCGACCGCCGACAGGCGCTCGCTGCCTCCGCGAAACCACAGTCCGTCAGAATGCACGCAATCTTCGACCGGATATCCTCGAGGTCAGACTGTTCCTTGGGCGACAACAGTTGCCGCGAGGTGCCCAGGGCGAAGCCGCGCAGCGACATCCCCGCGCGGAAGCCTTCCGGAAAATTCGTGCCGTTGAGCAAAGCCCCGATCAGATCCAGCAGTTTGAACTGGATGCGCTTCGCCTCCTCCCAGTTGCCGGCCAGAAAGTCGTTGTACAGCTTCATGATCGCCTCGGGCACGACGCCGCTGGAGGCAATTGTCCCGCCGTCGGCGCCCATCAACAGCGAGGGAAACAGAATCTCCTCGCAGCCGATGAGGCAGGTGAAATCCGGCCGCTGCGGCTTGATGGCTTGAAGCGTGTTGAGGAACCGCGGAAAATCGCGGCTGCTGTCCTTGACGCCCACGATACGCGGGCAATCCAGCGCCAGCCGTGTGAGCACCGGCACGCTGATTTCGTTGGAATACTGGGGAATGTTGTAGAGCAGGATGTCGATCGGCGAGCGCTTCGCCAGCTCGCGGAAGAAGTGTTCGATGCTCTCCTGGCTGACCTTGTAGTAATAGGGCCCGGTGATGGAAACCGCGACGCAACCGAGATCGGCATAGGTCCGGCAGGCATCGAGGATCATCGCCAGATTCGACTCGGCCGCGCCGGCGAGGATGGGCAGCCGGCCGCGATTTTCCTCGACCACAATCTGGATGACGCGTTTGCGCTCCTCGAAGCTCAAGCGGATGAACTCGCCCGTGCTCCCGTTCGGGTAAAGGCCGCTGACGCCCTTCTCGATCAGCCAGTTTACCATCCGGCGCAGCTCATCCTCGTTGATGCGACCGTCGTCGAGATAGGGAATCAGGTTGGGAGTAAGAATGCCTTTGATCACGGGACGAAAGAAAATGCGGGTTGGCGTCGACGAAAGACACCTCCGGCGCGAATGACGACCCCAAATTTTCCGCGCCGCCGCGCGCAGGTCTCAAGGGACAAGTCTCAAGTAACAAGAAGCCCACCGCCGTGTGGGCGGAGTGAAAGTGAGAGTGAAGGTGAAAGTATAAGTCTCAGTCCAAGCCACCGTCCACAGTCTTCCGTCCTCCGCCCACTGTCCACCTCGCCTGCGGCTCCGCCGCGGGACGAGCCACGCCGACTTGTCCCGCCGAAGCCCGGCGAAGGCGGAAGCCCGATGGGCGAAGGCGGGCGTCCACTGTCCTCCGTCCACCGTCCTCTGCCCCGCAAAGAGCGTGCCCTGCACCCGGCCCAGCAGCTCGGCATAAGTACGAGGAACAGAAAGGCGCATAGGCAAAGCGGGACGGGTTCCGCTCTGTGAACTCCACTCCGTTCTCCGTGACCTCTGGGTCAAAAATCCGAGCGCCAACTCCGAATTCGCGCCCCTTCGCGTCCATTCGCGGTAAAACCTCCTGTTCTTTTCGTATATTGGCTGATGTCGCTTCGCTCGGTACGTGTGTTTCGTGGGCTCAGCTCCGCCCTCCTCCTTCCGCCCCCACTTTCAGTTTTTCAGCTTTCAGCTTCCCCGGTGTCCGTCGTCCGTCCATCTACCGTCCGCCGTTTCTCCGTGTCCTCTGCGGCCTCCTGTAAAATCCAATGCCGGTTTGGTTGCGGCCCCACCGCCCTAGGTATCCTGCGGTTGGTTCGAACTACGGAATCTCGGCTGAATCGGACGATGGCTATTTCCCGGCGGTGCTCTTCGTGCGGATGAGCCGCAGCATGTCGGGCACGGTCGAGCGGTTGACGTAGTTGGCCAACCAGCTCGGAATCCAGCCGCCCGGGTCGGCAAACATCGTGCAGACAAGCCGGGTCTTCTTGCCTTCATCCTCCGGCGTCATCTCCAGAGTTCCGCGGGTTGCGCTCACGCGGACGACGCCATTTTTCGCCAGCGGGCCGTGATCGTTGGCGAGGCTCCAGGCGATGCTGAACTGTTGCTTCGGCGCGTCGCGCCGCGATTCGTAGCGCAGGGTGTAGTCGCGATCGCTGATCAGCGGAAACGACAGCCGTTCGTAGGTGTACCACACATTTTCGCCTTCGGTGCCCACCACGCGGTATTCGGCCACATGCTTGGTGGAATTCTCGTACGTCTCGCGCTGCATCGCCACGTGAAAAACCTTCTCCGGGTCCACCTCGACCACACAACTTGCCTGGACTTCATAGATTCCGGTGCCGGGAATCCGCCGCGCGGCCATGGTAATGCCGTCATCCGTCACCCGATTGTCCGCCCATGCGGCCTCCGCCGCGGCCGCCGCGGCCGGGGGCGCTTCAGCCCCCAGGCCCGATGACGCCCACCCGCACGAGCCGGCCAGCAAAAGCACCAGCCGAATCAAGCCGATTGCCATTCGCTTCGACGGCATTTCGAAAAAACCTGAATTTCGTAGGTCAGCGAGCTTGCTCGCGCTCCGACAAACCGCGCGAGCAAGCTCGCTGCCTACGGCAAATAGGAATGCCCTAAAGGCTTCTACGTAGCCACGAGCGTGAGCGAGTGGATCGCCACACCTCCACTCGCTCACGCTCGTGGCTACCGTCGGAATCTGTTCGGGAAAGGAAAACCGGCGCATATTCATGCGTGGATCTGTTCTCTGACGGCCGGCGCGCACGGCTGCAAGCCGACGCTACTACCGAGGAAATGACTTTGGTGGGTAATCCGGTTCGCGGCTTCGCGGCCTCGTTTTCTCATCTCGGGTGTTTTGTGGTAAACAATCCACCATCGTGCCCATCCGTGATCAATCTGCAGTCGGTTCGAACTGCCGATATCTGGCCGATCCAGAAATTAGCGCCCATTAGCGTTCATTAGTGGTTAAAATCCGCACGATTGTGCGTCTTCTCCGCTCCCTCTGTTACCTCCTGTAAAATGCCTTGGGGTTGGTTGCGGCTGCCCGCACAAAAGGTTAGCCAGCCCGCATATTCGTTCTCACGCTCTGGGACGAGCCATGCGTTTCTTCCTTATCGATCGGATTACCCTTTGGGAAGTTGGCGTCGCCGCGGAGGCGACCAAGAATGTCGCCTTGAGCGAGGACTTCTTCGACGACCATTTCCCGCGCCGTCCGGTCATGCCGGGCGTGCTGATGCTGGAGGGCATGGCGCAGTTGTCGGGCCTGCTGCTCGAAGCCAGCCTGCAGGAGAAGCACGCCAAGAGCGCCAAGGCGGTGCTCACGGTGCTGGAGAAAACGAAGTTCCGCGCGATGGTCCGGCCCGGCGACGTGCTGCGCTATCGCGCCGAGGTGATGTCGGTCAACGAGGCGGGCGGCAAGGTGCGCGCCACGGCCCGACGCGGCGACACGCTCGTGACCGCCACGGAGATGGTTTTTGCCTTCAAGTACGTCGACGATCCCCAACTCGACGAAAAACGGCGCAAGCTGATGGCGCTTTGGCGGAGCTAGCCCGGACGCCACGCATGTCTGTCGAGGTCGTCATCACCGGGATCGGTCTGGTCACCCCGCTGGGCGCGGAGCCGGCGGAGGTGTTGCGCCGGGTCGAAGCCGACGAAAACGCCGCGCGCGCGCCGAGCCGGTTCGACGCCTCGCCGTTTGCCTGCCGCGTCTGCGCCGAGATCCCGGATTTCCGCCCGCAGCCGTTTGTGCCGGAGCCCAAGCTGGTCCGGTTGATGAATCGCGACGCGCAACTGGCGGTCGCAGCGGCGCAGCTCGCGCTCCAGAATGCGCGGCTGACCGTGGGCGCGGACTATTTGCCGGAAGACATCGCGCTCTTCGGCGCCGCCGGTACCGTGGGTCTGCCGCTGCGCGAAGTCGCACCACTGCTGCGCGCCTCGACGCAGCCGGACGGGCGTTTCGATCCCGAGCTGTTCGGTCGGGCCGGTCTGCGGGCCGTGAGCCCGCTCCTCTCGTTCAAGATTCTCAGCAACATGCCGGTCTGCTTTGTGTCGATCTGCGCCAACTTACAGGGGGCGAATGCGATCTACACTCCATGGGAGGGACAGGGCGCCCAGGCGATCGAAGCCGGCCGTCGTGCGCTGATGGGCGGCGACGCGCGTTGCGCCGTGGTCGGCGGCTGCGACGTGAAAACGCATGAGCTCGCCTTTATCGGCCTCGAACAACACGGGCTTTTCCGCTCGTGGGCGGAGACGGGCGCCGGGCCGATCCCCGGCGAGGGCGCTGCGTTTCTCGTGTTGGAACGCGCCACCGATGCCGCCGCGCGGGGCGCGCGGGTTTACGCCCGGCTCGCCGGTTGCACGCAGCCGGCGGAAGACGGCGCGGCGGCCCTGCACGAACAACTTGGCCTGCGCGGGCAACACTTTTCCACCCTGGTCGCCGCCGCCAACGGCGACCTTGCCGCCGAACAGAGCGAAACCCAGGCGCTCGCCGCTTCGCAGATCGCCGCCGACGCCATCGTTTGTCCGAAACGCACCGGCGGCGATCTCTTCGCCGCCGCCGCGGCTCTCCAGGTGGCACTCGCCGCGCTGCTCTCCGAGCGAAGCCGCGGGCGGGTCCTCGCCCATTGTCTCGGCCACGGCAGCGAGCAGGCCGCATTCGTTTTGGAGCCATTATGAACATCCCCGGACATTCGCAAAAATCCATGCACCTCGGCACTCGCTCTGGTCCGGGGAGCGCACGCGTCTCGCGTGCTGCTCTCGGCGTCCCGCCGAGAGCGGATCGGAGGGCTCGGGCGAGACGCCCGAGCCGGCACGCGAGACGCGTGCGCTTCCCGGACCAACTCGGGACGCCGATCCCGCACTCACCCAAGCTGAAGACCGTTTTGGGGCATCGGGCCCACTGCGCATGAGCCACCGCGTCGTCATCACCGGAGTCGGCCTCCTCACGCCGTTGGGACGCGGGGCGGATGAGTTCTGGCCCAACCTCCTCGCCGGGCATTCCGGCATCGGACCCATCACGCTTTTCGACGCGCGTTCGCTGCCGGCACGCATCGGGGGCGAGGTAAAAGACTTCGATGCGGCACGGGTGCGCCGGGAGTTTCCGGGCGTGGTCACCGAAAAGGACCGCAAGATCTGGCTCGGACTGGATGCGACAGCGCAAGCCGTCACCGACTCCGGTCTGCCCGCAACGGCGTTTGCCCGTGCGTCGCTGTATGTCGGCGTGAGCCTCGAAACGTTTCACCTCGAGGACGTCGCGGCCGTGGCGCACGCGACCGATTTGACCGCAGCCCTCGCCGCCCACCTGCGGAGTCAAGGCGCCGGGTTGCAGTTGCAGACGCCGCTGGACCGGGTGGCCACGCTCCTCAGCGCGCGCTACGGCCTGCGCGGCGGACGTTTCGTCAACTGCTCGGCTTGCGCCGCCGGCGCCCAGGCGATCGGCGAGGCGTTCCGCCGGCTGCGCGATGGCGGGGGCGAGGTCGCGCTCGCCGGGGCCACCGACAGCATTTTGAATCCACTCGGCCTGGGCGGCTTCAGCCTGCTGCAAATTCTCTCCGCGGAGAACGATCGCCCGACCCAGGCCTGCCGCCCCTTCGACGCGACCCGCCAGGGCACCGTGCTCGCCGAGGGCGCCGCCTTTCTCGTGCTCGAAACCGAGCCGCACGCCCGCCAGCGCGGCGCCCGCATCTATGCCGAGATCGCCGGCTACGCTTCGTCGCTCGACGCCTTTCGCGTCAGCGATCCGGAGCCGTCCGGCCGGGGCGCGACCCGCAGCATGGCCCGCGCCATTGCCGACGCCGGTCGCACACCGATGGAAATCGACGGCATCAACGCGCACGGCACCGGCACGCCGAAAAACGACGTGGCCGAGACGCTCGCGATCAAAAAGGTCTTCGGCGAACGCGCGTATCGGATTCCCGTCACGGCCAACAAATCGATGACCGGACACATGATTGCCGCGAGCGGCGCCGTCGAGGCCGCCGCCTCGGCGCTCACGCTCCAGACCGGGAAAATCCCCCCGACGATCAACCTCGCCACACCCGACCCGCAGTGCGACCTCGACTACACCGCCGGTCGCGCCCGCGATTTTTCCGGCGCGACAATGCTCTCAAATTCCTTTGGCTTCGGCGGCCAAAACGCTTCGCTCGTGTTCCGGCGTTACCCCGCATGCACGATTACGAACAACTCCTGACCACGATCCGCGCGCGACGCTCGATCCGACGCTTTCTGGATCGGGCGGTGAGTCGTGAGGATCTGGCCCGCATGTTCGAGGCGGCCCGCTGGGCGCCGTCGAACCACAATCGCCAGCCGTGGCGCTTTGTCGTGCTCGAAGACCGCGCGCAAATCGCAACCCTGGCCGGGGCGATCCGCGAGAGCCTCACCGCCCGGCGCCACGCGCTGCCGGCGTTGGTGGCCGGCCATGCCGAAGAGTTCGTGCACCACGCCACCGTGTTTGCCCAGGCGCCGACCGTCATCGTCGCGCTGCACCGCCGACCGGCCAGTCTGGCCTCGGCGTTGATGCAAGGCGTCCCCTGCCCCGAGCTCGTTTCCGGCGAACCGCTGAGCGTGGCCATGGCGGTGCAGAATCTCCTGCTCGCGGCGCAGACCCTCGGCCTTGGCACCTGCGTGCTGACGGCTCCGCTCCTGGCCCGCGAGGCGGTCGCCGGCGCGCTCGCGCTGCCGCCCGGTTGCGACATCACCTGTCTGGTGGCGGTAGGGCATCCGGCCGAAACGCCCGCGCCGCCGCGCCGGAAGGAACTAACCCACTTCGTCGATTTCCCCCATGATCCCAGCTGAACCCAACGTCCTGATGAACGAGCAGGAGATTTTCGCGCAATTGCGGCCCGTGATCGCCGATGTCCTGGCGATCGCGCCGGAGAAGGTGCGCCTGGAAAGCGGCCTCATCGCCGATCTCGGCGCGGAGTCGATCGACCTGCTCGACTTGAGTTTTCGCATCGAGGAGCAGTTCAAGGTCACCATCCAGGCCGACGAGATCGAGCGCGAGGCGAAGCGGCGGCTCACCGGCGGCGTGTACGAAAAGGACGGCTGCCTGACTGAGGAGGCGCTCGCCGAGATTCGCCGGGCGATGCCCGAGTTGAACCCCGCCCGACTCGTGAAAGGCCTGCGCAAATCGCAATTGCCGTCGCTGCTGACCGTGGCGTTTTTCGTGCGGCTCATCGCCCGCAAGCAGGCCGCTCAAACCGGGGAGGCGCCCCATGCTTGAAGGTCGCATCGCCTTTGTCACCGGAGGCTCCGGCGCGGTCGGCGCCGCGATCGTGCGTTGCCTGGCGCGGCACGGCGCGCAGGTGGCGTTTTCCTTTCACTCGCAGGAGGCGAAGGCCCGCGAACTGGAGGGCGAGCTGACGCGCGCCGGGCGGAAAGTGGCGGCGTTCCCGCTCGATGTCGTCGATGGCACCGCCGCGCTGCGCCTCGCGGAAACGGTCGCCCAGCAGTTCGGCCCGGTGGACATCCTGGTCAACAATGCCGGCGTCACGCAGGTGATGCCTTTCGCCCTGATCGAGGAGGAGGACTGGGACCGCGTGATGAATGTGAATGTGAAGAGCCTGTTCCTGGTGACGAAGGCGTTCCTGCGGCCGATGATCCGGCGCAAGCGCGGCGCGATCGTGAACCTTGGCTCGCTCGCCGGCGTGCGCGTGCTGGAAGTGCCGGTGCACTACGCCACGGCGAAAAGCGCGGTCGTCGGTTTCACGCTGTCGCTCGCCCGCGAACTGGCGCGTTACCAAATCCGCGTCAACGCCGTCGTGCCGGGCCTGCTCACCGACGGGGTGAGCGCGCAGGTGCCCGACCCGCAGCGGGCCGATTACGAGCAGCATTGCACACTGGGCCGCGCCGGCACACCGGAGGAAGTCGCGGAGCTGGTCGCCTTCCTCGCCAGCGACCGCGCCGCCTATATCAACGCTCAGGCCATCCACATCGACGGAGGCATCTGATGAAGTTCCGCTTCGTCGACAAAATCATCGCCTGGTCCCCCCATGAGCGCATTCGCGGGATCAAGGCGGTATCGTTCGAGGAATACTGCCTCAAGGAGGCGTTCGGCGACGAAGCGCGGCTGCCCGAGACGCTGCTGCTGGAGAGTTTTCTCCAGCTGGGCAACTGGCTGATCATGCTGTCCACCGACTTCGCGCAATGCGGCATGGTCGTCCGCCTTTCGGAGGTGCGCTTCGAGGGCAGCCTGCGTCCCGGCGAACAAGTGGAAATGGACCTGGCCGTGGTCCAACGCCGCGACGACGGCTGGGAGCTGTCTGGCGAAGGTCGGATCAACGGTCGCATCGTGATCCGCGGCCTGGGCTGCCTAGCCATCCCCGTGCCGGTGGCGGACTTTTTCGATCCCGCGGATTTGCGGGTGTTGTTTTCCGAGATTTTTCAACCGGCGGGGGCCATCGCGCCATGAGAGCTTCGCGCCCCTACACCTACCTCGGCACCGTCCAGGGCATGTGCCGCGAATGCCGCGCACTCGTGCCGGCCCGGTTGCTCGAAGAAGATGGGGCCGTGTACCAGGAGCGGCTGTGCCCAACCTGCGGTCCGGCGCGGGTCCGGATCGCCGACGGCGTCGCGTGGTACCTCGACCGCCTGGCGACGACGGTGCATTGCCAGCCGGTGCAACCGCCGGGCGGCGAGGTGCGCGCCGGTTGCCCGCACGACTGCGGACCCTGCCGCCGGCACGCCAATGCCTGCCACCTGCCGGTGTTCTCGGTGACCAACGCGTGCAACATGGCTTGCCCGATCTGCTTCACCTACAACCGGCCGGATCGGAAATATTTCATGACGCGCGCCGAGCTGCGTGCGTTGCTCGACCGGCTCATCGCGCGCACCGGTCCGCTCGACCTCATCAACCTCACCGGCGGCGAACCGACGCTGCATCCGGATATCCTCGAACTATTGCAGGAATGCCGGCGGCCGGAGATCGGCCGCGTGACGATGAACACGAACGGCCTGCGCCTCGCCGACGACGAGGAGCTTTGCCGGGCACTGGCCGAGCTGGGCGCGTATGTCGTGATGTCGTTCGACACCTTCCGCGCCGACCGTGCGCAGAAGATTCATGGCGCCGACGTCATTGCCGCCAAGCGCCGCGCCCTTGCCAACCTCCAGCGCCACGGCATCGGCACCACCTTGCTCAACGTGATGATCCGCGGCCTCAATGAGGACGAGATCGGCGAGGTCATCGCTCTCGTGCAAAGCCATCCGGTCGTGCGGAGCGTCACGGTGCAGACCATGACGTTCACCGGCCACGGCGGGAAAAACTTCCGCCCGCGCCAGCCGATGCCGCTCGACGGTGCTGCGCACGCGATCGAGACGGCCACGAGCGGCCTGATGCGCCGCGGCGATTTCTTCGCCCACGCCGGCGCGCATCCGCTCTGCTACAGCGTCGCCTTTTATCTGAAGGATGGGGGCCGGCTGCATTCGCTCACCGGGTTTTTCACCGTGGAAGAACTCCGGCAAATGCTCGGCCATGGCTACCTGCTGCAGCCGGGAGAGCACAGCCATGAGTTGTTTCAACGCGCGATCGACCGCCTCTGGGCCGACGGCGACGCGGAAAATCTATTGCCCGCGGTCCGCCGCCTGGTGGAGCGGATGTACCCGCCGGGCCGCGCCCTGACCCCCGCCGCGCGACAGGCCATCGCGGAGGACGCCTTCCTCGCCGTCTATCTGCATTCGCACATGGATGAAGATACCCTCGATCTCGCCCGTCTCCAGGTTTGCCCCGACCAGGTGCCCGACCCCGACGGCCGCCTGATCCCCGCCTGCGCCTACAACCTTTTCTACCGGGAAAAAGATCCGCGCTTCTGGTGCGGTTGAAACCACATCCCCGGGGTCATTTGCTCAAAACCACATCGGTGCCAATCTCCTTCAACCCTCTTCATCTCCGGCGTAGCCACGAGCGTGAGCGAGTGGAAGCGCTTCCACTCGCTCACGCTCGTGGCTACCGCCCAGCCAAAGCCAGGCCAGCCTCGGAGCATCGAACCCAAAGCGAATGATACGCCCGCCGCCGTGAACCCGCCCGCCATGACAACGTCTCCCTCCGGCCGTGAAAAACTCGCCCGGTTTCTTGCCGGCGAGACGACGGAGCGGATTTTCCGGCATCCGTCGTGCCATCCGTCGCAGCCCACCGGATTCTGCCCCTGCGACGGTTCGTTACCCACCAAGCTTTGGTTCTATCTCAAGGCGACGGTGCTGCTAACCGCCCTGCGGCTGCCCTTCAACCGCCTGAAGATCGCCGTGCTGCGCCGGGCCGGCGCACGGGTGGGCCGTGACGTTTTCATCTCGGCCGACGTGTGGATCGATCCGACTTTTCCGCAACTGCTCACCATCGAGGACCGCGTCATGATCGGCGTGGGCGTGAAAATCGGTTTGCACGAGTTTACGCCCGACGAGTTCTGCGCCGGGCAGGTGGTACTCCGGCGCGGAGCGATCATCGGCGGCTTCGCGCTCATCCGCTACGGCGTGGAAATCGGCGAGGGCGCGGTCGTGGCGCCGGCCGCCGCCGTGGCGCGCGATGTGCCCGCCGGCATGATTGCGGTCGGGAATCCCGCCCGCAATCTTCCGCGCCTCCAACACGTGCCCGACCAGACCGCCGTGCCATGAGCGAGTACCTTACCTCGACCCAGTCGATCTGCCGCGAATGCCGCCGGCCGATCCCGGCCCAACTCTTCATCGAGGGCGATGGCGTCTGGATGCACAAGGAGTGTCCGGACCACGGATCGCAGCGCGCGCTGGTCTATCGCGATGTCGAGGCCTACCGGCGGCTGGCCCGCTTTCACCGGAAAGCGTCGGTCCCGCAGGCCTTCACTACCACGGCCCGCGGCTGTCCCGATTCCTGCGGCCTGTGCCCGGAACACGAACAACACGTTTGTCTGCCGATCATCGAGATCACGGATCACTGCAACTGGGATTGCCCCATCTGCCTCGTCCGCAATCCCGGCCGCCGCCATCTGACCCGGGCCGACGTGGCCGGGATGCTGGACCACCTCATCCAAACCGAGGGTCAGATCGACGTCATCAACCTCTCCGGGGGCGAACCGACGCTGCATCCGGACTTCCGCGCGATCGTGGAGGAATGCACGTCGCGAAAGGAAATCGTGCGGGTCAGTGTCTCGACCAACGGCTCAGTACTGGTGCGCGACCCGGCCTTGCTGCGATTTCTGGCCGAGCGCCGCGTGATTGTATCCCTGCAATTCGACGGCTTGAGCGACGAGATCTACCAGACCTTGCGCGGTCGCCCGCTGCTCGAGGAAAAACTCCGGCTGATCGACTTGGGCGGGGAACTGGGCGCACCCATGTCGCTCACCGCCACGGTCGCGCGCGGCGTGAATGCGGACCGCATCGCCGAGGTCGCCGATACGCTTTTTGCCCACGAGCACATCCTGAGTGCGATGTTTCAACCCGCCGCCTATGCCGGCGCCGCCAGCCGGCTTGGGCGTCCGACCGAAGCCGTCACGATCCCCGACGTGACCGCCGCGCTGCGCGGCGCAGGCGCCGGCACCGTGTCGCCGGAAGACTTCTCCCCGCTGCCCTGCAGCCATCCCGCCTGCTTCTCCCTCGCGTTTTACCTGAAGGTGGACGCCGAGCGCTTTATCCCGCTCAAGCAGCTCGTCAACGCTGAGAGGCACATGGATCTGATCCAGAACCGGGCGATCTTCGGCACCGACGCCGCCAGTTTCACGAGCGTCACCGACGCGGTTTACGAGTTATGGTCCGGCCCGGCGGCGCTGTCGCCCGACTCGCAGAAGGCGCTGCAAGCCGTGCGGCAGCTGCTGACCGCGGTCACCGCCGGCGGCGGATTCACCGCGCAAAAGGCGCTCGCCGTGGCGGAGCGCGCCGTGAAGTCGATCTTCATTCACCAGTTCATGGACCCGGAAACCTTCGATCTGTCACGGGCGCGAAAGTGCTGCCAGGTTTACCCGCAACCTGACGGCCGCCACATCCCCGCCTGCATCCACAATTGTCTCCGCCGCGAATCGTCATGAATGCCCCGAAATCGAAATTCTTCGCCGTACTGGCGCTGGGCGTGCTGGCCGCCGGCCTGCTCCCCTTGCTGCTCTTCCCCGCCCTGTACGGACCCGACGCGGCCGGAACCGCGGGCGGCGCAGCGTGCCCCTTCCGTCTGACCAGTCAGTTTGAGCAATGGATCGTGATCGTCACGGCCTTCGGCATCAAACCCGCCTACATGCTGATTTCGCTCGGGCTGATCGTCTGGCTATGGCGCTCCGTCGCGTCCGACTTGAGCGCGCTGCGTTGGGGGCTGATCCTGTTTCTCGCCGGAGAAAGTGCCTGCGCTTTCAACTACGTCGCGCTCGGCGGCGGGTCCGAGCTCTGGGAATTCCTGCACGACTACGGCATGGTGACGGGCTTTTCTTTCGTGGCCTGGGCGGTGCTCGAAGGAATGGACCGGCGCATCATCAAGTTCGACGCGGCGCAGGACCGCTGCGCAGCCCTCAGCCTGTGTCGCCGTTGCGTCAAATACGACCCGACGGCACCCTGCGGCCTGCCGCGCATTTTCAGCGTGGCGCTCCTGGCGTTGCTCATCGTGGCGTTGCTGCCGCTGTGCGCGCCGCTGCAGCCGCTGGCCTACAAAACCGACATCAACGGCATCACGGTCGCCTATGGGGCTTCGCTGTCCACCCAGTGGTTCATGATGCGCTATTGCCCCGCGCTGGCAGGGGCGTTGCTCGCGACGGCATGGCTGGCGCTGCGTTTCCGGCGCGGCCACTCGGTGGCGACGGCGAAGATTTTGCTGGCGGCCGCGCTGGGGCCGTTCGGCTTCGGCTTCCTGCGACTGTTCCTGCTCGCGGTCTTCCGCAACGATCTCGTGTGGTACAACACGTGGGAGGAATTCACCGAACTGCTGTTCACCCTTGGCGTCGCCTTCGTGCTTTTCGTGTTTCGCGATGCCTTGTTCGCGCGCCAGCCTCCGGCTGCCCGCGGTCCCGGCGAGCCCGCGCCGACTCCCGCATGATTTCGCTGTTCGCCCACGATTTCGCCAAGAAGCTCCGCTTCGCCCAGTCGTTCCTGCGGCGGCGTCTGGTGCACGTGAATCTGCAGATTCTTTATACCTGCAACTACCGTTGCTCGATCTGCGACTTCTGGAAACCTGCCTGGCGCGACCGCCCCCCGCTTTCGGCCGCCAACGTTGAAATCATCGCCGAAAAGCTCGCCCGGATCGGTCCGCAGATCGTGTCAATCGGCGGCGGCGAACCGGTGCTGCATCCCGAGTTGCCGGCCATCGTCCGCGCCCTAGCCCGCCACCATTTTCCGGTGATGATCACCAACGGCTCGCTGGTCACGCCGACGCTGGCCCGTGAGCTGTTCGCGGCCGGCATGGTTGAGATCAGCGTGTCGCTCGATTATGCCGATCCGGCCAGACACGACGCCCAGCGCGGCCGGCCCGGCGCCCACGCCGCCGCGGTGGAGGCGTTGCGCATCCTCCACGCCAGCCGCACCCGCCCCGAGCAACGCGTCAACCTGATCTCGGTCCTCCTCGACGACAACCTGCCGGACGTGGAGCCCTTGATCGAACTCTGCGAGGCATTGGGCATCACCTACCTCGTTACCCTCTACAGCCACAGTCGCGGCGATAAAATCCGGCGCGCCCCGCCAGCCGAGGCCAGCCGCCGCCTGCTCGAGCTCAAGCGCCGTCACCCGCATTTCGTCGCCCTGCGCGGCTATCTGGAGCGTTTTTCCGCCGCGCTGTCGCACGGCGGCATCGGTCCTTGTTATGCGGGGCGCAATCTCTGCAATATCGACGACCAGGGCGATGTCTCCCTCTGCATCGACCGGCTGCATGCCCCGGTGGGCAACCTGCTCCGCGACGATCCGCGGGAAATCGAACGGCGCCTGCGGGCGCAGCAACATCGCAATGCCTGCGGCGAATGCTGGACCAGTTGTCGCGGCTCGATCGAAAGCGTCCTCTACGGCGAGCACCGCCTGCTCAATCTGCTCGATTACTACCAGATGACCCGCCCGGTGCCGCTCGGCGGTCATTTCTAGCCCACCTCCGCGCTGTCGCCCGACGGGATATCGGCAAACCGAATGTTACGTATTACGTATCATTCCACTCCGCCGAGCCAGCCCCGGGCCGTGAGCGCCGCCTCGTGACTTTCGGCATTCCTCTGCTCGTTCTCATGCTGAGATATCCCGGACCGAATGTTACGTATTACGTATCATTCTGCTCCGCCGAGCCAGCCCCGGCCGCGAGCGCTGCCTCGTGACTTTCGGCATTCCTCTGCTCGTTCTCATGCTGAGATATCCTGGATCGAATATTACGTATTACGTATCATTCCGCTCCGCCGAGCCAGCCCCGGGCCGTGAGCGCCGCCTCGTGACTTTCGGCATTCCTCTGCTCGTTCTCATGTTGAGACATCCCGGATTGAATGTTACGTATTACGTATCATTCCACTCCGCCGAGCCAGCCCCGGGCCGTGAGCGCCGCCTCGTGGAGCGCGGAGGCGGGATTGGCCAACAGGCGCGAGAAGCCCAAAGCACAGGCGGAATGGCAGCGCGTGTCGCAGTCCGGTTGCGGACCGAAACGTTGCCGGCCGGCCTGCCGGAGGCGGTGCAGATCCGGCTCGGTGAAAAGGTTGCCCGCATACTGGCCGAGTTCGAGGCACGGATAAAACACGTCGCCGGTGGGTGACACCACCAGCATCGTGAACGGTCGGCAGGAAAACTTCCGCAGGTCGCGCAGGTACTCCAGGTAGTCCACCGTACCCTGGATACGTCCACCGCATTTTTTTTCGGCGATGAGGAAGTCGTAGAAGGCGCGGTACTCCGGGTTGCCCTCCAACGCGGCATGCGCCTTCACGCCGACCAGCTGTGGGCACGCTGCCAGCCGGAACCCACGCTCCCGCGCGAAACGATAAACCTCGTACAGGTCCGCAATGTTCTCCGGCGTCACCACACTGGAGATGACAATCTCGTATTTCCGACCGGGCCAGTTCGCCGCCCGGTCAATATTCTCGAGGATCCGCCGGTGCACGCCGGCGCCGGACCCATACCACGCATCGGCTTTCACCGAATCGAGCGTTTGCAGGCTGACGACCAGATGGCTCACCGAGCGAGCCACCGCATCGAGATGGAGTTCGAGGTACTGGCCATTTGTCGTCAGAATCACTCCGCGAAATCCGATATTCCCGGCTCCCCCGATTACCGTGGAAAAATCCGGATGCTCCGTCGGCTCGCCGCCCGTGATGACCAGATAATCGCCGTGGCGGCGGATGGTTTTGAACAGATCGAGAACCTTCGATCCGGGTAACGTCTGGTGCGGCAGCCGGTAGTAAGGTTGCCCCGCGCCATCGCTGCAATACGGACACCGGAAGCCGCAGGCGTACGTCAGATAGTACACGCTGAGCAACGGGTGCCACCGGTCAGGCGCGTCGCGCAACAAGTGGAAAAGGTAACTGCCCACGGCATTCACAACCGGGGCGTTTGACAGGCCCGAAGCGCCGAGTCACGCCCACTCCGCCGTGCCGCGATTCGCCAGGCTTTGATCGCCATCGCGTCCCACTTTCGGGAATCGGCGATTCCGCCGGTGGACAATAATCCCAACTTGTCCGTTTCGTACGATTTTCATGTTGTTGCAAGTTAGATTATTAGGATTGTCTCCGTTTACTGGCACGTAGCCTGCAAAGACCCTATTCACCACAACCCGCATCCGCCCTCACTCCCTCAATCCCTGTCAGCTTCCACTTTCACTCTCACTTTCCCTTTCACTTCCTGCTCCCTTCCATGATCACCCTCCGCCACGTCAATCGCATCTATCCGCTGAAAGGCGGACCGTTCTTCGCGCTGCGCGATATCAACCTGGAGATCGCCGAGGGCGAATTCATTTCGATCATGGGCCCGTCGGGCTCGGGCAAGTCTACCTTGCTGCACGTGCTCGGCCTGCACGACAGCGCGTGGGAGGGCGAGTACTGGTTCCGCGGTGTGCCCGTGCACTCGATGAACAAGAAGCAGCGTTTCGATCTGCAGAAGAAAAACCTCGGGTTCATTTTCCAGAGCTACCACCTCCTCGACGACCTCACCGTTTACGAGAACCTTGAGATTCCACTCAGCTACCGCGACGTGCCGAAAAAAGAGCGCCAAAGCATCGTCTGCGATACGCTCGACCAGTTTCACATCGTCGCCAAAAAGGATCTTTATCCGAGCCAGCTCTCCGGCGGCCAGCAGCAGCTCGTGGGCGTGGCCCGCGCCCTGGTGGCCAAGCCCGCGCTCCTGCTCGCCGACGAACCCACCGGGAACCTCCACTCCGACCAGGGTCACGAAATTATGGAGCTGTTCAAAAAACTCAACCAGGAGCAGGGCGTTACCATCGTCCAGGTAACCCATTCCGCCGACAACGCCGCCTACGGCTCGCGCATCGTGCGGCTCGCCGACGGCGTCACCGTCCGTTGAGTCTTTTCCCCTTCAGCCCCGTTTCTCCGATGCGGTTCCCCTGCCTCTTCCTGTCCGCGGCACTCCTTGCGCCCGGTTTCGCGCTGGCGGCTGACGCGCCCGCGGCCCCGTCGGCGCCTCCGCGGCTCACGCTGGATGAGGCCATCCGACTCGCGCTCGCCCATAACTCGAGCATCAAGGTCCAATCCTATTCGCGCGATATCGCCCGCGCCAACCTGCTCACGGCGTATGGCCAGTTCGACCCCTCGCTCAACTTCCAGCGCAGCTATAGCCAGAGCGACAATCCCGCCCTCGCCTCGCCGGACACCGGCCTGCGTTCGCCGGCCACGTTTACCGAGACCGACAATTACAGCCTGTCCCTCAATGGTCTGCTGCCTTGGGGCCTCGGTTACTCGCTCGGCGGCAGCGCCATCAATCAACGGGGCAACTACAACGCCTTTCGCAACAACTACGATACCTTCGGCGGCATCAGCATCACGCAGCCGTTGCTGCGCGGATTTGGCTTTGGCGCCAATCTCAGCGGCATCCGCCTGGCCAAGGCCGACCGCAGCATCGCCGACTGGAACTTCCGGCAGCTGGCCATCGACACCGTGGCCCGCGTGATTGTCGCCTACCACGAACTGGCGTTCGCCCGCGAACAACTGCGCGTCAGCCTCGGCGCGCGCGACAGCGCCGCCCGATTCCTGGCCCAAAACGAGCGACGCAAACAGGTCGGCACCTTCTCCGACGCCGACGTGATCGCGGCGCGTGCCCAAGTCGCCAACACCGAGGGCTCGGTCTTGAGCAGCCAACGTTATGTTCAGGTCTCCGAAAACGCGCTCCGTCAGCTGATCGGCGAAAAGAATTTCGCCTTTAACGGTGCCGCCCCGCTCGCCATCGAACCGCCCGCACCCGCGACTTCTGTCACGGTGACGCCCGCCGAAGATCTCAAGATCGCCTACGCGCTCCGCCCCGATTACCAGGCGGCCCGGCTCGGCGTGAAGAAAGGTCGCATCGGCGATGCCTCCGCTCGCAACCAGCTCCTGCCCCGCGTCGACTTTGTGGGCAGCTACGGTTACAACGGCAACGACAACGCCTTCGCCACCAGCCGGCAAATGGTGCGCAACGAGGACTACCGGGCGTATTCCGCCGGAGTCGTGGTGAGTGTGCCGCTCACCTTTGCCCAGGGTCGCGGGCAGGCCCGCGCGGCCCGTCTCGCCCTCCGACAGGCGGAGGAAAACGTCGTGCGCTTCGAGCAACAGATCGCCGTCGACGTGGCCAATGCCGCCAACCAGATCGAAACCGCCCAAAAACGCGTGGAAGCCGCCCGCACG
>Ga0182021_10003129_pt1 | contig 19439 bp, 16 predicted proteins | sample 612E3MmetaG_FD_120493 | JGI IMG/M metagenome (GOLD analysis project Ga0182021, IMG submission 120493) | Permafrost microbial communities from Stordalen Mire, Sweden - 612E3M metaG (Illumina Assembly) | ecosystem: Environmental > Terrestrial > Soil > Wetlands > Permafrost | place: Sweden... | reverse complement strand
CGAAAGAAAGATCAGCGGGATCTGGCGCGTCTGCACGTTCGAGCGCAGGCGGTGCGCCAGAGTATACCCGTCCATTTTTGGCATCAGGATATCCGTGATGACCAGGGCGGGGTGCTCTTTTTGCACCTGTTCCAGCGCTTCCTGGCCGTTCCGGGCGGAGATGACCGGATAGCCCTTAAAACGCAGGGTGACCTCGAGCAGTTCGAGCACGTTCGGGACGTCTTCAACAACCAGTATGGGACCGAAGGCAATATTCATAGTGCGGCTATTGTAGCCGGGTTTATGGCAGGCTACAAGAGAGACGTGTCTTTGCCAAAATTATCCGTTAATCCGTGCCAATCTTTACCAATATTCATTACTCTGGCACCCTTGCGAAGGTTTCGATTCTGGCAAAACCATGGCCGCAACCGGCAATTTTCATCTTAAATTTAGATCAAGCCATGGCAGAACCTTCGCAAGGCTGAGCAGTCAAAAAACATGAATATTAATCCTTCCTTCCTTTTCGGACGGGAGGTTTGGTTTTTTAAGTACTTGACCAATCCAAAACAAGCGATTAAAATTAGAACAAATGTTCAATTATGGTTGTATGCTGCGCATAGGTATATGTGATCATGAAAACTCCCTCCCTTTCCCATTTCCTATCCATTCTTCCTCCTCCCCGCACCCAGTCTTCGTTTTCTATTGTTTCAAAAAATAGCGTCCATAATTCCATCCGGTTCTCTCAATGCTTCTTCTCCCCTCGATTACAAATCCTCGATCAACAATCCTCAATCCCCTCATTCGTTTCTCCTTTCGTTTTCAAAAAACGAATATCCTCCCCTCGGAAGCCGCCTTCCGCCTCCAATCAACAATCATCAATCAACAATCGACAATTCCCAATCCTCAATCGCAAATTCCTCCATTCGTTCCGCGCAAAATGCGCAAAAAGTGACTTTTATTCCCCCTGCCAATCCTCCCCTCTCCAGATGGGTACCCGAAGGATTTGGGGAGGAGCCTGTCCTGCCTGCGCCACTGACGCCGCAATTACAGGTGGGGTTGGGAGCAGAATATTCGTTCCTCCCTTCGTTTCCACGAAACGACTACCCCTTTCCCCAATCAACAATCGACAATCCTCAATCTCCAATTCCCTCATTCGTTCCCCCTTCGTTTTTTTCGAATAACGAATACCCAAGATCGAATTACGAATTCCGAATTACGATTACCTGATCCCTGATACCCTTTTCCTTCCCAAAAATGAATCCTTCATTAGACTTGCACCCCAATCCAGACAAAAATAGTATACTTCCTGCCACTCGCATTCTAAAGGATGGGCCCCCCATGCCACGTTCCCGCATTTTTATTTTCATCCTCCTGCTCATTCTCATATCCGCCCTGGCTGCGCCGGCTGCCGCCGCGGCTGCGCCGTCCAACATCCAGGTCGTCAGCGACGCCGCCAGCCTGACTTTTCCGGACAGCATCGACTTCACCGCCGAGTTCCAGGGCGCCACCAATATCACCGCCGTGCTGCTCGAATATGGCGTCAACCAGTTGACCTGCGGTACGGTGGATGCCAAGGCCTTCCCGCAGGTGACCCCTGGCACGGACGTAAAGGTGACCTGGACCTGGCAAATGCTCCAATCCGGTACGCTCGCGCCCGGCTCCACCGTCTGGTGGCACTGGCAGGTCACGGACTCGAGCGGCGCCCAGTTCAACAGCCCCACCAAGACCGTCTTGTGGCTCGACAACGTTCATCCCTGGCAGGTCATCACCGGCGGGAACATCAACCTGCATTACTATAACGGCGATAGCTCTTTTGGCCAGCAGTTGCACGATGCCGCCGCGCAGGCGCTGGTGCGGCTTTCACAGGATGTCGGCGTGAGCGCCGACAGCCCGGTGGATATCTATATTTATGCCGATTCCACCGACCTGCAGAATGCCATCCTTTTTGCCGCCACCTGGGTCGGCGGGCAGGCCTTCCCCGGGAACAACATCGTTATCATCGGCATTCCCACCGACCAGTTGGACTGGGGCAAGAGCACCGAAGCCCACGAACTGACCCACGTGCTGGTCGGCCACCTGACGTTCTCCTGTCTGGGCTTCATTCCCACCTGGCTGAACGAGGGCCTGGCCATGTACGGGCAGGGCGGCGTGCAGCCTCCCGAGCAGGCCCAGTTCGACCAGGCCAAGGCTGCGGACCAGTTGCCCTCCCTGCGTTCGCTCACCGGCGAATTCTCAGCCGAAGCCACGCGCGCCACGCTCTCGTATACCGAGGCTTATAGCGTGACCAATTTCCTGATCAAGACCTACAGCCGCGACAAAATGACCGCCCTGCTGCTCGACCTGCGGGATGGCCAGACCATCGACCAGGCCCTGCAGGCGGTCTATGGCTTCAATACCGACGGGCTGGAAAACGCCTGGCGCAAATCCATCGGGGCAAAAGCGCTGGCGGGCGCCTCGCAGCCCACCCCGGTTCCCAAGCCCACCCTGGTTCCCACCTATGTGCCCATCAGCGGCGCTCCGGTTGCCGCCGCGCTCATCCCCACGTTGCAGCCTACCCCCGCCTCGGCTGGGTCTGCCCCGACTGCCGGATCCCCTACCAACGCTCCAGCCTCCGCTGCGCCGTCAGGCCTGCCTCCAACTGCCGCCAATCCGCTCGGTCTTAATTTGGGCAGTAATATCACCACGGTTCTCGAAGTGGGGCTGGCCTGCCTGGTCGTTGTGATACTGCTGGCCGGCCTGGTAATTTTCCTGATCGTCCGGGGCCAGAACAGGAGCAAAAAATGAGACCGTCCCGCAAATTAATCGCCTTCCTGCCGGTTCTGCTGGTGCTCCTGCTGGCCTGCCAGTTTTCCGGTACTGCCACTCCGGCGGTACTGAACGGCACCCCTGCCGCACCCGCATCGCAGCCGTATACCTACGTCAGCCCGGAAAACGGTATCACCATTCATTACCCCAACGGCTGGACCACCCAGGCTCCCGCCCAGGGTGACCAGGCCCTGGTGGTTCTGGTCAGCTCAGACCAGAGCATCCAGACCAGGTTGTTCGTCTCCCCGTTCCAGACCGGCGATACGGCCGAATCCGTCACCGGCCAGGTTGCCGCCGGCGCCCTGCAGGGGTTGACCAATGTCACCACCGTGAGTGACGGCGCCCTTACGCGCAGTGACTCCGTCTCTGGCTGGAGCCGGGTGGTGACCGCCAACAGTAACGGCACCGATCTGAAGATCAGCCTCACCACGCTCATTAACGGGCCGCGCGAGTTTTCCCTGCTCACCTATGGGGATGTTCCAAGTTACACCGCCAACGCCAACGCCATCAACGCCATGCTGGGCGGGATTAGTTTCCAGGCGCCGGTCGTCAACGGCGTCAACCGCAACCAGGCCCTCTTCCTGGCCGGCGGGGAAAGCACCAATCCCAGGGATTACGACCCGGCCACCGAACACGATTCCGGCGATAAACGTCTCTACAGCGGCTTGGTTGCTTTGGATGCCAACCTGCACCTGGTGGCCGATCTGGCCTCCTCCTGGGATCTCTCCTCTGATGGCACGGTCTACACCTTCCACCTGCGCCCGAGTGCCAAATTCCAGGATGGCCGGCCCGTGGTGGCCCAGGACGTGATCTATTCCTGGGAACGCGCCGCCGACCCGGCCACCAAGTCCGATACCGTCCTGACCTACCTGGGCGATATTGTCGGTGTGGCCGCTATGCACAGCGGCAAAGCCCAGCACATCTCCGGCTTGAAAGCGCTGGATGACCATACCCTGCAGGTCACCATCGATGCGGCCAAGCAGTACTTCCTGTTCAAGTTGACCCTGCCGGTCGCGTTTGTGCTGGATCAAAAGAACGTCGCATCCGGCCCGAATTGGTACCGCACCCCCAACGGCACCGGGCCCTACAAGCTGACCCGCTGGGACAGTTTCAAGGAGATGGTCTACGCTGCCAACCCATATTACTATTTGGGCGTGCCGGCCATCCCGCAAATTGTCGTGGAGTTGTATACGGGCGTCGGCATCGACCTGTATGAATCGGGCGAGATCGACATGACCGGCGTTTCTTCCACGGATGTGGCGCGCGTGCTCGACCCGGCCGACCCGCTGCATGCCGACCTGGTCAGCGGCGTAAGTATGTGCACTAATTACGTCACTTTTGATGTAACCAAGCCGCCTTTCGATGATGTCAAAGTGCGCCAGGCCTTCAGCATGGCGTTTGACCGCCAGAAGTTTATTGATGTAGTGTCTAACGGCGTGGGGATTCCCGCCCTGGGTCCCTACCCGCCGGCCCTGCCCGGCTTCAACCCGAATCTCAAAGGCCTGCCCTACGATCCCAAGCAGGCTGCCCAATTGCTGGCCCAATCCAAATATGGCGGCCCACAGGGACTGCCGCCCATCGTTTTCACTTCCCAGGGCACCGGTAACACCGCCGGGCCGGAAGTGGCCGCCCTGGCCCAGTTTTGGGAACAGAATCTCGGCGTCAAGATCACCATCGAGAACCTCGAACCCGACAAGTATTATGACCTGGTTAACTCCGGCCAGCACGGGCAGATCTTCTCGGGCGGCTGGTGCGCCGATTATCCCGACCCGGAAAATTTTGCCGATGTGCTCTTCCATACCGGTGCGCAGCAAAATACCGGTAATTACAGCAACCCGGCCCTGGATGCCATCCTCGATCAGGCGCGTGTCGAAAAGGACGGAACCAAACGCATCCAGTTCTACCAGCAGGCTGAGCAGATGATCGTCCAGGACGCCCCGGTGCTGTTCATCTCCCACGATCTTTCCTATTCGCTGGTCAAACCCTATGTGAAGGGCTTTGTGTACACGCCCATCGACATCCCCATCGAGCGTTATTTACGGTTGCAGCACTAAAATAACCCCGTAGGGCGAGATTAATCTCGCCCTACTTTTATCCCAATATTCGTAGTAACGACTTCAGTCGTTACGGCCGCGCCTCCGCCAGGAAATCCACCCGCGCGATCCCCGGCCCCACGCTGGCCACCTGAAAATCGAAACCGACCGGCGCATCCGCGCGCAGCGCCTCAGTCGATTCCCAGCGTCGCACCCCCACCACGTTCCCGGCCGCATCATACGCGCTCGCCAGTACCCACACCGTAGTCGCCGTGCCCTTGCCGGTCAGCGCCAACTGGCCTGAGGCCTGCGCCGTTTGCCCGGCAGCCTCCACGCTGACCAGGCTGTTCTCCAGCTGCATCGGCAGGTAGTGCGTATCTCCTGGCAGCAGCCGGATGGCCGTCAATACCGTCACGCGTAAACCCGCCCCGGCCTGTACCGGCGCCGGGAAATGGGCTGCCAGCGGCATGGCCGCGCCCGCCGGAAGGATATCCAGTAGCCCGTAAACGACCTGGCTGGCGGTGGACTGCCCGCCCGCATCCAGCAGGTCGAACTGCGCCGAGATATTTTCGAGCGTTTCGGCATAACTGTTTTGCACCAGCGCGAAGCACCACAGGCCGCCGGTCGTCTCCCGCCAGCAGCGTGCCTGCTGTACCGGCAGCGGGGCCGCCGTGGGGGTTGGCTCTCCCGGCGTCGAATTGCCGCTGGGAATGACCAGTTTCATGCCAACCGAAAGCGCCGTGGTTGATACACCCGGGTTGGCCGCCTGTAATGCCGGCACGCTCACACCGGTCTTTTGGGCGATGCTGCTGAAGGTGTCACTCTGCACCACCGTATACGTACTTGTGGTCGCGGTGGGCAGGCTGATCTCGGTCAGCGCCGGGATGACGGTCGGCGTCTGGCTGGGGGCGGCGGTCTGGTACGGCACGGCCGTTCCCAGCTCCGGGGTGGCCGTGGCCTTCGCCTGGCAGCCCGCCAGGGTCATGATCAGAAACAGGCAAACCAGGCATCTTCGCATGCGGAAATTATACCCGTTCCACCCCGGGCTTTCACGAACTAAGGGTCTGGGGTAATGGCGGGTGGCAAGGCCATCCGCCATTACCCCAAGAACTTCTTTTTCTCCCGCCATTGGGCGGGAGTTAGATATGTACCCCCACGAATTTCAGATTTTGTGAAAGATGCCATGACCTGCGGTCACCACCAAGGATGAAAAAACAGGGCTTTCATAAAGATGTTCATCAACCTATCCCATTTATCCCTGTTCATCTCTGGTTAAATTTATTTTCAAGTCAGTCGCGGAAATACCCCATCCCACTTGCCCCATCCCCCAGGCTGTGCTAAACTCAATTCATGGCTGATGAAGAGGATCTTTCTTCCGAATCCGGCGAAAATACCATGCTGCGCGCGGCCATCGAGTCACTTCGCACCGGCGACCGGGTGCGGGCGCGTGACTTGCTGACGCGCCTGCTCAAGGCTGACCAGAAAAATGCCGAAAATTGGGTCTGGCTCAGCGCGGTGGTGGATACCCAGAAGGAACGCCTGTACTGCCTGCAGACCGCCATCCAGCTGGACCCGCAGAATGCCTCTGCCAAACGCGGCTTGCTCCTGCTGGGTGCGCTCCCGCCTGACGATTCGGTGCTGCCCTTCCCGGTCGACCGTCCGCGCCGCTGGGAAGATAAGCTGACCATTTCCCAGGATACGCAGGAGCACCTGTCTGGCTGGGCCAACCCGCTGACGCGTGTGTTCATCATCCTGGGGGTTGCCATAGTCGTGCTTGGCTTGGTAATAGGTGGTAGCCTGTTACTGCAAAGAAATGCCAAACCAGTCGCTCCCATCCTTCCCACCCATCGTCCCACCGCCACCACCTCGCCCACTCTCACACCCACGGTTCCTCCCAGCCTGCGTACCCCCACGCCCACTTTCCTGGGCCCCACGCCGCTCTGGATGTTCCTGGATAAGACCTATACTCCCACGCCGCTTTACGTGGTTACCGTCCATCCCATCACCAGTAAGAGCGCCTTTGAAGCCGGCCTGCGGTTCCTGGCCGAAAAAGATTACAAAGGGGCTCTGGCCCTGTTCCAGCAGGCCGAAGGCTTGGAGCCGGGCGCCCCGGATATCACCTATTACATTGGCGAGGTCTACCGTCTCCAGGGTGATTTCCCCAATGCCCTGGTTGAATACCAGCAAGCCATTAAGAAAGATGCCAACTTTGCGCCTTCTTTCCTGGGACGCGCACTGATCAAATTGGCCCAGGATCCGCAAGCCGATGTGACGGATGATTTAACCGCAGCCATCAGCCTTGATCCGCACTATACCGACGCGTACCTTCTGCGTGGCAAGTACCAGCTCTCAAGCGACCCGGCTGCGGCCGAAGCGGACTTTAAAGCTGCCGTGGAAAACTCCCCGGATTCTGCCCTGGCTTATCTCTATCTGGCCGATGCGCAGCTGGCCCTGGGACAGAACGACGCCGCCCTCGCCTCGGCCCAGCACGCCAACCAGATCGATTTGACCATGATTCCGGTTTACCTGGCGCTGGCCCAGGCCTATATCGTCACCGGCCAGAGTGACCAGGCCATCAGTGTGCTGCAGACCTATACCATCTACGCGCCCAACGATACCAGCGCTTATCTTGCGCTTGGCCAGGCCTATCTAGCAGCCGGGCAGTACCAGTTGGCGGTGGATAAGCTCAGTAAAGCCATTGGCGTCGATCAGAAAAATGCCGCAGCCTATCTCCAGCGCGGATACGCTTACCTTGATCTGCAGGATGGCAGTTCGGCCCAGGCCGATTTCAAATCGGCTATCACTCTCAATCCATCCGGTTTTGACTCTCAACTTGGCCTGGCGCGTGCTCTGGATATGCAGGGGAAATACCGCGACGCCTATATCCAGGTTGACCAGAAAGCCCTTCCTCTGGCAAAGACAGATGCCACCAAAGCGCAGGCGTATTATTATGAAGCAATCTACCTGGAGGAATTTGGCGACAAGCTTTCCCTGCAAGGCGCCACCAATGCTTTCACCAAGCTGATTGCCCTCCCGGCGGATGTGATGCCCGCGGAATGGCGTACTACAGCATTTCAATATCTCAAAATAACCCCCACGTTTACCCCCTCACTGACGCCTACGATTACAACTACATTCACGCCCACGTTGTCTTCTACCAAAACATCCGCCTCAACTACCACATTCTCTCCCACCCCCACGAAGAAGGTCTCGCCGGCGGCTACCGCGACAAAGTAATTGTCCCTTTAGGGAAAGGCTTCAAAATGATATTCTCAACTGGTTTAGGAGCGATACTGGTCGCTATTTTTTATGCAGTTCTCATTTCCTTACCTGTCATCATTATTATTCTGCTTATAAGGACATTCGACAAAGCCTCCCGGATAGAGCAGGTGGAACAGGAGCTTAAAAAACTACGCGAGCAGGTTCAATCTTTGCAGGACAAGTACCCCGCTGATCCCAAAAAATAACTGGAATAGCATATAACGAGTTGGGGCTGTCCTGCTTTTGGGACAGCCCCAACTTTTTATTTTCTGCATTCTGTGCACGGACACAAGGCCCGCAGGTAGCGCCACTGATAGATCCCGGCGTCATGCCCGTCCTCCCAGACCGGCGAGATGGCGTAGGAACCGATTGGCAGGATTGTCTTCAGGCGATTGGCGGGGGAATCAGACAGGGGCGTTTCAAAGACAGCCGGGTCAGGCGTATCGCCCATCCGGTCGTGCCCGCCCCGGCATTCCGCGCACGGGCAGCCCGCCCGCAGCAGGGCAAACGGATACAAGCTGGTGTGTCCCTCCTCCCAGATGACAGTTAATTCTTTTTTTGCACGATTGGCTTTAATGGAAGTGGGTTTCATAAAATCAGCCTGTTCGAAATTCGGAAGATGTTCGCATTAAAATGCGCTTGTTCTATTATTTTTGGGTAACTGCCAGCCTTGCGAAGGTTCTGCCTTGCCCAGATTGAATTTACAAAGAAAAGCGCTGTTTGTTACCATGGTCCTGCCAGAATAAAAACCTTCGCAAGGGTAGGCTTGGGCGTAACATTTTCGGATGGATATTTATGGAGATGGGATGGCGGTTAGAAAATCCTGCACGGCCCAGCCATCCCGGGCGGAATCGTAGGTTGCGGTCAGATACCACCAGGTATATCCATCCGCCTGTTGCGGCCCCTTGGTGACCAGGAATACCTCCGAATCGTAGGCAGAGATAAAGTCGGCGCTCAGGCTTGGGTCTGTATGCACCCGCAGCCCCACACCGCCCGTGCTGGGTTGCACATATACGCCAATCGCCACCTCTCCCGGCGCCGGGGTGGAAGATGGCTCCGGCGTGGGCGGGACTGGGGTCAGTGTGGGCGGCAGGGGCAACGGGGTGGAAGTCGGGGCAGGAATAATGGTCAGCGCGGAGGTGGCCGCGGCCAGTTCCGGGTTCGAATTGGCCGTCGGGCGCATTACCAGGATGTAGGCCAGGCTGCCGCACAGCAGCAGCGCCGCGATCACCAACATTGCGATCAATACTTTGCCGTTCAGAATATTTTTCATCTTACACCGGTAACAGGAAGAATGATAATCCGAGTATAAGGTAGATTCCTACCAAAGCCGCGCCTTCCAACCAGGAAGATTCGCCGTCTGCCGAGACCAGCACCGCAATGATCACCCCTGCAACCAGGGCCAGCAGCTCGAAGGTATTAAAAACAAGTGTCAGGGAATGACCCAGCAGCAGGCTGAGAAATACCAGCAGTGGCCCAACCAGCAGGGCAATTTGCAGGCTGGAAGAGACCGAGATCTCGACGCTCAGCGCCATTTTATTCTTCATGGCAAATTGGATCGAAACCATGTGTTCGGCTGCATTGCCAATGATGGGTATGAGAATGATGCCCAGGAAGAATTCGGAAACCCCCAGGCTTGCAACAACCGGTTCAACCACCCCCACCAGCGCTTCCGAGAGCCAGACGATCCCAAGGGTGGCCAGCACCAGGATAATAATGGAAGTCACGATCGACCAGTGTGGCAAAACGGATTTGGGGGCCGGTTCGTGGCTGACAGTGGGTTCGCCTGATTTACCGGCATCCAACAAGCCCAGGCCGTACAAAATGATCATGACCCCCGCCACACCCAGACTCAAAGCTTCTACTTTTGGGCTGGTTGCCGGGCCGATCGAGTGACTGAACATGGACGGAATCAGCATTGCCAGAACCGCCAGCACGAGCAGGATGGCATTGCGGCTGGCGTTACGTCGGTCGAATGTCTGATGTCCGTGTTTAATGCCTCCAAAGAGGAAGGCACACCCCATCACCAGGAGCAGGTTTCCCAGGATGGAGCCCGTGATGGAGGCCTTGACCAGCTCGAGCAGCCCGGCCCGGATGGCAGTGATAGTGATAATGAGTTCAGCCGCGTTACCGAGCGTGGCATTCAGCAATCCTCCGATGCGTGGACCGGTGAAATGCGCCAGCGATTCGGTTGCCTCGCCGATATAGGCCGCCATCGGGATGATGGCAAAGCAAGCCAGCAGGAAAATTGCCAGCGCCGGCCAATGCAGTATTTCCGCCGCCAGCGTGAGCGGTAGGAACAGCAGCAGGATCACAAGTGGGTTTTTCAATAAAAAGCGTGCCAAGGATTTCATGGAAAACCTTGCCGTTTAACCTGGTTGCTCACTGCCGGCCTTTTCATCTTGCAATAAATGCCTGGCTTGTGGCGGCATCAAAATAAGTAATTTTCGAGGCAGCACTTCGAGCGTGACCTGCTGCGAGCCCAGCATGGTCTCCCCGTCGATTTGGATCGGGAAGGGCGTCTCGGACTCAATCCGCACATTGCGGAAGGGGATGCAGCGCGCCATATCAGAGGTCATGTGGCTGCCTGCCCGGATTTCAAAAAATTGTCTGAAGGCATCCGCCAGGTTCGAGCCGGAGAACAGCCACAGGTCCATCCTGCCATCGTCCAGGTAGGCTGATGGAGAGATCTGCGCCAGCCCGCCCATATAATGCCGGATGTTGCTGGCAACTCCCAGCATGTAATGCCCTTCCACCAGCCTGGCATCCGCGGTGACCCTCAAATTCATGCCATGCCAGATGCTGGCATTCCAAACGGTGGCGGCAAAGTATTCGGGTATGTTGAGATATTTTTCGAAGCGTTTGCGCGGGTCCAGCTTTTTAACCGTCATGGCATCCAGGCCGATGCCGGCCCACATCAGGAAGGGCTGGCCGTTGCACAGGCCCACATCCACGGCGCACGGCGGGGTCTCAACCAGGAGGCGGGTATTCTGGCGCAGTGCCCGGATGTGCGGCCAGACAAAGGCATGGATACCCATTTCGCGTGCCCATACGTTGGTGGTCCCGGCTGGCAGCACACCCAGGGCAGTTTGTGAGCCGATCAATCCGCTGGCCGCCTGCCCGGCCGTGCCATCCCCACCGATGGCAAAAACGGCGCGGAAGGCTTCCTGGGCAGCCATGCGAGCCAGTTGCGTGGTGTGGCGGCCGTTGACCGATTCGGCCACCTCCACGCGCCAGCCATGCTCATTCAGCGCCTTGATGACACCGCCGATGAACGGGCGTACGGAAATTCGCCCGGCTGCGGGATTGTAGATAAGCAGTGCATCGGCCATGTCTTTATTGTATCATCTCAAAAAAAATCGGGGAGATGGGTTGCTCGGGGCAGACATATTCGGAATAATCCAACAAAAAAAAGGCGTGTCGTTGCGAGGGCCGGTGCTTTTCCGGCCTGAAGCAATCTCCTCGCGGGCGCGGGGATTGCTTCGTCGCGAAGAACGCTCCTCGCAACGACACCAGAAATTGATGTGTTATTCTCCTGAAGAGCCGCGTCCGCGGGTGGAATGGCGCCCAAAAATCCCCGTGTTATAATCCCGCCAGGCGATCTATGAAAGAATCCCGGCTGCTCAATAACCGTTACCTCATCCTTGAACAACTTGGAAAAGGCGGCATGGCCATCGTTTATCGCGCCCGCGATACCATGCTGGAGCGTTCGGTGGCCGTAAAAGTCCTGCGCGAGAGCTACTCACGCGACCAGGCCTTCATCGCTCGCTTCCGCCAGGAAGCCAAGGCAGCCGCCAACCTGTCTCACCCCAATATTGTTACCGTGCATGACTTCGGGCTGGATAACGGCCAACTTTTCATTGTCATGGAATACGTTCCGGGCACGGACCTGAAAACACTCATTAAACAGCGCGGCCGCTTTACCCCTGAGGAGGCCGTGCCGTTGCTCATCCAGGCCTGTGCCGGGATCGGGTATGCACATCGGGCCGGCCTGGTGCACTGCGATGTAAAACCGCAGAACATGCTGGTTACACCGGATATGCGCCTCAAGGTGACCGATTTTGGGATCGCGCGTGCCCTCTCCACCATTCACCCCGAGGAGCAGAGCGACGTGGTCTGGGGTTCTCCGCAATATTTCTCTCCCGAACAGGCCACCGGTGCCGCCCCCTCGCCCGCCTCGGACGTGTATTCGCTGGGCGTGATCATGTATGAAATGTTGACCGGATCGCTGCCCTTCCATGCTGATACCCCCGCGGAACTGGCCCGGTTGCATATCCAGGCCGATCCGGTGCCCATCGCCGAGATGCTCCCGAACATTCCGCCTGTCCTGGAGCAGATCCAGACAAAACTCCTTTCGAAGGAACCTTCCCAGCGCTACCGCACTGCCGACCAGCTCGGGCGCGTCCTGCTGACCTTTGGCAATGCCAGGGCTGCTCCGGCGCTTTCCCTCACCCCCGAAGCGGTTCCTTCGCCCGCCAGCCCGCCGGCAGCCAGCCCCATGCCTGAGTCGGCTCCAGGCCTTGAAATTGACTGGGTCTCGATTGGATTGGGCCTGCTGGCACTGGTGGCGGTACTGGGGCTGGTTCCGTTCTGGTTATGGGTGTATTTCGTGTATAATCCGCCCATTCGCTGAACCGCTGTAGGACAAAATTTCTTTCGTGTTTTGAAACAATGCCAAGACGCTTCCTGATCGCCCCATCCATTCTTTCGGCAGATTTTACCCGTCTCGGGGAGCAAATTGCCGAAGCCGAGGCCGCCGGAGCGGGCTGGATTCATGTGGATGTCATGGATGGGCATTTCGTGCCAAACCTGACCATGGGACCGTTCATCGTGGAAGCCTGCCGCCGGGCTACGAAATTGCCGCTCAACGTCCACATGATGGTGGAACATCCTGAGAATCTGCTGGAAGCCTTCGCGAAGGCCGGGGCCAGCCACCTGATCGTGCACGTGGAAACCTGCCCGGATATCGCCAGCACGCTGGCCTCGATCAAACGCCTCGGCTGCATGGCTGGCGTAACCCTCAATCCATCCACACCCGCCAGCCGCCTGGAAGCGGCCTTGCCGCTGGCTGACCTTGTCTTGGTTCTGACCGTCCATCCCGGTTTCTCGGGCCAGGAATTCATCGTCCAGATGGTTCCGAAGGTTGCCGAAGTACGCCGCAGGTTGGACCAGATCGGCTCGCCCGCCTGGCTCGAGGTGGATGGTGGCATCTCGGTCCAGACCATTTGCCAGGTGCGGGATGCTGGTGCAGATGCTTTCGTTACTGCAAGCGCGGTTTTCGGAAATCCAAAAGGTATTGCCGCCGGTATTCAGGCGTTGACGAACCGGCTGACGGTTTAATATCTAACCTGAATTTTCGGATTGGCCTTGGTTGGTATAAAAACAAAAATCACGGCTTGCGCCGTGACCTTGTCGTAGCAGATTAAAAACCGATTATGCTGTTTTTGCCAGCGTGCGAATGCACTTGGTGCATAAAACTTTTTGCACCTTCTGACCGTTCTCGATGACCGTCACCTTTTGCAGGTTGGGATGGAACGGACGATTGGTTGTCCGCTTGGAGAACGAAACAGCGTGACCAAAAGTAGTGGACTTACCACAATGAGCGCACTTTGCCATTTTTCGTATTTCCTTTCTAACCAGATAATACCAGTCTGTCTTGGACAGGCGGCGTATTCTACCATGAATCGCACCCTTGTACAAGTCGAGTGTTATTAAATAGGGAAGGATCGGGGTATGTGCGGACAGCCTGGCTACACATACCCCGTTCTTCCTGTTTATTTTGAGATGTTCAGCAGATAGAGGATAAAACTATGGGCGAAGAAACGACTACTTTGGGCACTATTTCGATCTCGCCAATTGCTTTGGCAACCATCGCTTACCATGCCACGTTGACCTCCTATGGTGTGGTCGGTCTGGCTCCCAAGAACCTGGCGGAGGGCCTGGCGATGAGCATCACCCACGAACCGGCCCGCGGCGTCTCTGTGAACTATAATGGCGAAGAGATAGATATTGATGTTCATATCATCATTGAATATGGCACCCGGATTACCTCGGTGGCTGACAGTGTAGCCAACTCGGTGCGCTATCAGGTGGAGAAGGCCTTGGGTATGCCGCTCCACCATGTTAATGTGCATATTCAGGGCCTGCGCATCAGCAATTCCGATTAATGTGAGGAGAATTTATTAGTATGAATCCGGATGTCCAAGCGCGGCTCGACCGTTTTAAGTCCACGCCAATTGACGGGCAAGTCCTCAAGAAAATGGTCGAAGCGGGGCTGACCTGGTTGCGTGCCAATCAGCAGACCGTCAACCTGCTCAACGTTTTTCCCGTCCCCGATGGCGATACCGGCACGAACATGGTCCTGACCATGCAATCGGCCTACAATGAGATCGACCAGCTTGGTATTCATGGCGTTGGCCAGATGGCTGCGGCCGTGTCGCAGGGGGCCTTGATGGGCGCCCGCGGTAATTCGGGCGTCATTCTTTCCCAACTTTGGCGAGGTTTTGCGCGTGCCCTGCACAACCAGGAGATTTTGGATGGCCCATCCCTGGTGCGGGCCTTTGCCGAGGCGCGCGATACTGCCTATAAAGGCGTGGTTCGCCCGGTGGAAGGCACCATTCTGACCGTCGCCAAGGATACTGCCGCTGCTGCGGAAGAAGCCCTGCGCGAGACGAACGATCCCTACGAAATTCTGGCGCGCATCGTCCCGGCGGCAGATGCCTCCGTGGAACGGACGCCGGATCTGCTGCCGGTTCTCAAGCAGGCCGGTGTGGTTGACTCGGGCGGCAAGGGCCTGTTCTTCATCCTGGAAGGAATGCTGCGCTACATTTATGGTGAGCCGTTGGATACACCTGTCGCGACGGTCCAGCCTCTTTCGGCCATGAATCTGGAGAATGCCATCGAAGATATCGAGCCGGGCCAGCATTTCGAAGTGGTGGTGGATTTTGTTCCCACCGGGGAACTCAATCTACGCAACTTTTATGCAGAACTGGAAACGATGGGAACCTCCATCCAGGTGGGCGAGGGCGAAGGCATGTACCGCATGCACATCCATGTTCCCACCGAAAATCGCAACAAGCCGGTTGATTACATCATGGGCCTGGGCACAATTACCAAGATTGCCATGGAAAATCTGATTGCCCAGATGGAAGATATTGGCAAGAAATCCGCCAGTGGGCACATCGATCTGGCTAATATTGAGCCGGGACAGATTGCTGTGGTAACCGTTTCCCCGGGGCGGGGAATTTCGCGCGTTTTTGCCAGCCTGGGAGTGGCAGGCATCGTCGAGGGAGGCCAGACGATGAACCCATCCACGAAGGATATCCTGGATGTATTTGAGAACCTGCCGACCGATAAGGTTATCATTTTACCTAATAACAAGAATATCATCCTGGCTGCGCAACAGGCCAGGGATGTAACCGTCAAGAAAGTGCATATTGTCCCCAGCCGAAGCGTTCCGCAGGGATTGGCTGCCATGATGCACCTGAACCCGGATGGCGATTTGGACGCGGTGGTCGCCAGGATGACCAAGTCCCTTGAGGATGTCATAACGATCGAGATCACCACCGCCACCCGCACCGTGGAGATAGATGGCGTCTCGGTGGAGCAGGGGCAGGTTATCGCGCTGGTGAATGGCAAGCTGGCCGTCTCGACGGTTTCGGTGGAAGCAGCCTGCCGGGGCGCATTGGAAAAGGCTGGAACGGCCGAGCGCGAACTGATTACGCTCTTTTTTGGTGAGGATCTTTCATCAAATGAAGCCAACCGCATCGTGGATGTAATCCGGGCAGCCTATCCGGCCCAGGAAGTGGAATTGCAGGATGGCGGCCAACCGCATTACCAGTTCATCATTTCAGTAGAATGATCCTTTGTCCGGCTGGGCTGCCGCATGCCCGGCCCAAAGCCAACCCATGCCCAACGTCTGCATCCTCACCGACAGCTCCGCCCAGTTCACGCAGTCCAGGTTCCCGGGACATGAACGCGTATATGTGATCCCGTTCGATCTGCAAAACCTCGACCACCAGGAAAGCCGGTCTTTGCCGGTAAGCATTTCCATCCAGAGACGGCTGATGCCTCCTTCTCCGCAAGAATTTATGAAGTACTATGCCAGGTTGGGCCGTGATTATGACTCGATCCTGGTACTCACGCTTTCCTCTTTGCTTAATCCCACCATGAGGCAGGCCCTGTTGGCTTCGGAACAATACAGTAATGGTGCTCAGGTGGAAGTGATGGATTCACAGACCACCGCGCTCGCGTTGGGGATGCTGGTCCAGATTGCAGCCCAGGCAGCCTCGCAGGGGGCATCGCTGAGGGAGGTCGACCGGCAGCTGCGGGCCAGCCTCTCACGCGTCTACTTGTTGCTCTGTATCCCGGAACTGACCTACCTGGCCAATTCCGGTCACATGGATTATGCACAGGCCCTGGTTGGTGAGATGATGGGCATCTTGCCCATTTTCACTTTGGAGGAAGGGCGGTTGGTGCCCATGGAAAAGGTGCGCACCCCGCGTCACTTGTTCGAGGCTTTCCAGGATTTTATGGGTGAGTTCGAAACCCCGGCGCAGATTGCCCTGGTAAACAGTACCGGGCGGGGCAGCCTGCGAACCAGCCCGCTGCGTCAGTTTGTCCAGGATACTTTTCCCAGGACGCTTTTCAGCGAGCATCCCATCCAGCCGCACCTGGCCGCCATGTTTGGCCCGCGCAGCATCAGCCTGGTGGTTTTGGATTCGCCTGAGCCGGGGTGGAAATGAAAATAGGGCTTGTCACTGACAGCACTTCTGATATTCCTGTCCATCTGGCTGAACAGTTTGGCATCGAGATCATTCCGGTGCTGGTCAACATCAACGGGAAGAGTTATACCGATGGATTGGAGATCAGCCGGGAAGATTTCTATACCCGCCTGCCCGGCATGAAACATCCTCCAACCACTTCATCACCCTCGGTTGGTTCATTCCAGCAGCGCTATGAGAAATTGTTGCATGCCGGGGCAGATTCGATCATCTCCATCCATCCACCCAACGCGTTGAGCGGCATTTTCAATGCCGCCCGGCTGGCCGCACAGGAATTTGGCCAGCGCGTGACCGTACTCGACAGCGGCCAGCTCAGCCTGGGCCTTGGTTACCAGGTACTCATGGCCGCGGAAGCCGCTGCACAGGGAGCCGTCCGCGCGGATGTGTTGACCCTGGTGGAAAGCGTTCGCACGCGTGTGCGCCTGACAGCCCTGTTTGATACCATCGAATACGTCTGCCGCAGCGGGCGCGTTTCCTGGGCGGCTGCCATGCTCAGCGGGGCCTTTCGGCTGCAGCCGTTGATCGGTCTGCGCTTCGGCATTGTTCAGCGCCTCGGACAGGCGCGCACGCGCTTGCAGGGCGTCCACCGGCTGGTCGAGATGCTTAATTCCTGGGGAAAACTGGAACGCCTGGCGGTGCTGCATACGAATGCCGAAGCGGCTGCCGGGCAGCTATTGGAGGATGTCCAGTCTAAGGTATCGGTCCCGCCTTTGCTGGTCAATGTAACCACGGTCATTGGGACGCACGTTGGCCCGAACGCGCTGGGCTTTGTGGCAGTGCCGGTTTCATCTTGAATTTTTGATAAGTTATTGCTCCAGGTAATACGTCATCCTTTGCAGCCCAATGGAAGGGTCGAGATACTGCACCTTCACCCCTGGCGGAACGCTCAGGCTGATGGGCGCATAATTCAAAATGGCTTTGACCCCAGCCTCCACCAGTTGGTTGGTGACTGCCTGGGCCGCCGCTGCCGGGACACATACCATCGCCACTTTGATGCCGGCCCGCCGGATGGCCTGCCCGATCTCGCTGGTATCCTGGATGACGAAATCGCCCACCTGCTCTCCAACTTTGGAAGGATCGTTATCGAAGACTATTGCCACGCGGAAACCACGGTCATGAAAACCCTGGTAACGCGCCAGCGCATGGCCCATATCGCCCATCCCCACCAGAGCCACATCCCAGACATGTTCCACTTGCAGGATTTCACACAGTTTGCCGATCAGGAAGGCAATATTATAGCCGGTACCCTGTTTGCCGAACTCCCCGAATTGGGAAAGATCCTTGCGGATTTGCGCAGCCGAGATGCCCACCTGCTCGCCCAGTTCCTGCGAAGAAGTATTCTGCTGATCCTGTGCTTGCATCCGGCGCAGGGCCCGCAGGTAAACCGGAAGTCTGCTGACGATGATATCGGGAATTTCGCGTTTTTTCATGGCTTGCTCCCAAGTATATCTTTATGGTGGTAGCGGAATATCCAGGGATATCCTACCCGGCATATTGAGAAGTCACATTTTCCTTACAAACTTTACCATAAACACTGCGATTGTGCAATTCTTCATTTACCGATTATCTCCACGCTGAAATTCCCGTCGCCCTGGATGGTTACCAGCGACAGCGGGAAGGGCAGGTAATCCCCTTTCGGATAATCCAGGTTGGGATTTTCGGACAGGTTGAGGAAGGGGATGGCGGAGATAAAACCTTCCGCCGAAAGGATCGCCTCGCTGCGCACCTCCACCTGGCTGCCGCCCACCAGACCCCAGGTCCATGCGTGCGGCGCCAGGGTCGCTTGATAATCCACCGGGCCGGAATAATACCTGTCCGGGTCCACTGCCAGCGGGATACGTGTACTTACATGACCGGGTACCTGGTAATGCATTGAAATGCCATTCCCGGTCAGTTGGTAGGTTTTAACCAGCCGGCCATCCGGGCTGGTGAATCTGATCCCATCGGCAAGGATGCTCGGAGCGTAGATCGTCCAGGCATCGCTGGCGTCCGTGAATGCCCCCGGGATCACGCTCGGGTCGGCTGCTTCGCCCCGCTCAGGATGCCACTCGGAGGGGTCACTTAACCCGATCGCGAACTGCGCAGACGTTCCAATCCATTCATGCACGCCACCAGCATCCAGATGGAAGAATTGTGCCAGCCGGGCCCCGTCCGTCTCCAGGATGGCAAAATACTGCCGGTTTGCCAGGACGCATTCCGGCCGGCCATCGCCGTTCAGATCCTCCCTGCAATCGGCCCGGGCGGTTGGTTTGTTTGCCCAGTTGGCGGCTGCCAGCAGTTCACCCACCTGGCCAAGGTAGGCCCGCCGCAAGGCCTGCAATTGCGGGTCCGGCGTGAAGGCGGTCAGTGTCAGATAGGTCTGCCAGGCCAACAGGCTGGCGGCATTTTGGGGCGCAGATTGCAAGGCCGGCAGCCAGGGCTGGCGGATGGGTGCGGCAGGTGCCGGTACCGCCTGCGCCCGGCTGGGGAAAGCCAATAGTTCCTGGCCGGTCAGCGGCCGTATCCACGGGTGGGCGCTGATCCATGCAAAAGTGGCGCCGGCCATCTCCGGGTCTCCCCAGGTGGTTTGCGGCAGGCT
>Ga0182021_10003128_pt1 | contig 19440 bp, 16 predicted proteins | sample 612E3MmetaG_FD_120493 | JGI IMG/M metagenome (GOLD analysis project Ga0182021, IMG submission 120493) | Permafrost microbial communities from Stordalen Mire, Sweden - 612E3M metaG (Illumina Assembly) | ecosystem: Environmental > Terrestrial > Soil > Wetlands > Permafrost | place: Sweden... | reverse complement strand
GACGCCCTTGACGTTGTAGAAGTCGCCCACCTTGGAGCTCACCTTGCGGCCGTCGCTGGTGCCGAAGATGGAGATGGTGGTCACGGTGCCGGTGGACGAGCCCCGTATCCAGATGTAGTGGCCGGTGTCGTTGACGAAGCGCAGGTTCTTGCCGCCCCCGGTCACGGTGGCGTCGCGTCCCAGCGGATAATGGTTTATGAAGATGGAATGGTTGTGGCGCTCGGTGACCTTGAGCCCCGCCTCGAACACCGCGTTGAACATCGTGGTGGATACCTGGCAGATGCCGCCGCCCAGCACGTCCTCCAGGGTGTTGGGCCCGGTGATGCCGGGGGCCAGCTTATAGCCCCGGGCCGCCGTGCGGGGGCCTATCTGCCGGTCGAAGTTGTACTCCTGGCCGGGCGCGAGGAACACGTTGGTGGCGTACTGCGTGGTGATCCGCACGTTGGTCTGGCGGTTGGCCGGGCAATTGTACCTGGTGGTGTAGCTGGAGAGCTGGCTGTGGAAGCTCTCCGCCTTGGCCTTCTCGGTGGTGAAGTCCGGCCGGGTGACGGTGAGGGCCACCGTGATGCTCCGCCCCGTAGGGTTGGCCGCCGCAGCGTTGATGGCCGCCGCCGTGCCGGTGACGTCCAGCGTCTCGCCGTCAACCGACGGGATCACCGATACGGTGCTACCGCTGGCCTTGAACGAGGCGTTCTTGGGAACCACCTTGCAGTCCGGGGCCAGACCACCCAAATAGCTGGCCATCTTGCCCTCGGCCAGGTAGGGCGTCAGGGTGCGGACGCCGTCCAGCAGATCCCAGCGGAAGTCGATGAACCCGGCCAGCTGCTCCGGTGTGAGAGTCCAGCTCTTTTTGCGGTCGGTGAGGGTGATAGGGGTGCTCAGCATGGTCTGGGCGAGCTGCCTGGCGGACTCCAGGTCGGAGACCAGCACGTCGGGCTGCTTGACCACGAGAGGCACATCTACGGTGCCGGGTTGCAGGCTCAAGAGCAGCGACTGCAGGCTGTTCCGTAGCGGGGCCTGGTCGACGTCCTGGCCGGTGGTGCCGCCGGTGACTACCACGCTGTCGTTCTGCACGGCGAGGTCGGCGCTCACCGGGGCCACGTGGAGCTGCTCGGCCACCGAGGTCACGAAATCGCTGATCTTTCCTACGTCCACCGCGGTGTGCAGCGGTAGGTCGACTGGCTGGTAGTAGAGCTCGAAGCGCTTCCTGATATCGGCCAGCAGGTTAGGCTTCCGCGTGACCCCCATCGCCTCGAAGACGGCGCCGTTGACGTCTATCGAGACGCCCATGCTCTTGGCCGTGATGCTCCAGGAGCGGTCGCCGCTCTTGACGGTGATGGGCTTGCTGTCGTTTGCCTCCACTACTTGGGTGACGGCCGCGGCCGCGTCATCCCGGGTCATGCCGCCCACGTCCACTCCGCGCACGCTCACGCCATGGTGCACCTTGCCGTAGTAGATGCCGGCATCGGCCACAGCCGCCACCAGGCAGAGAGCCACCACGATCCCGATGACCATCAGCAGCCAATACCAGGGCGTCCTGGTGAAGGGCTTCTTGGTCTTGGTGTCTGACTGGATGGGCTGCACGGCCGGGCTCACCTCCATGTGTGCGAGAAAGGCTAGCGCATCCGGGGCTAGTATGTTCTTCGCCCCCGAGGGCCTGTCTTCCTACTTGTTCCTACTGGCTTCCTACTTGCTTTATGTCCGGCTTCGCCTTAGAAGTCACAACGTGGGGCACAAGTTCCGGGCGAGGAGCACCAGCCGGTCGTCCCCGGCCAGCCGTGGATCATGGAAATCCGTGCTTGCCCGGCGGAGCGATTCGGCCAGCGCCGGCAGCGGCAGCCCCACGGACTCCCGCCAGACGCTCTCGATGCCCTCGATCCCGAAGAAACGGCCGTCATGCCGGGATTCGGTGATGCCGTCGGTATACCGTAACAGCGTCTGCCCCGGGAGGAGCCGGACCGAGCCCCCTTGGAAGGCCCCCGCGTCCCAGTGCCCGAGGGGCGCGTTGTAAGGTAGGAACACCTCGCGCACGCCGCCGGAAACATCGAGCACGATGGGAAAGGGATGCCCGGCCCCAGCGCACCGCAGCGAGCCGGCCGCCGAGTAACGGCATACCACCACGGTGAAGAACCGGCCGTCTGAAAGTGCGTCTCGAAGGGCGCGCTGCGTCTCCGCGAGGACCGCCTCCAGGGATCGGGCCGGCGCAGCGGCCGCGGCCACGGCCTGCCTGGCCCGCGCCGCCATGCCTGCGGCACTTATCCCCCGCCCCGAGTAGTCCCCCACGGCGAGTAATGCGTCCCCTTCCGGCAGCTCCACGATCTCGTAGAGAGCGCCGCCGAGATGGGCCGCGTCTGTGGCCGATCCATAGCTGATCGCCGTTTCCAGGGACGTGAGAGAAGGCGGTCCGTGCGGCGTGAACGCCGCCTCCACCGCGCCTATCACAGAAGCCTCCCGCTCATCGTCGGGAAAGCCGGCCAACAAGGAACCGCCCAGCCTGCCTGCAGCCTCGACCTCGGCGACATGCCCGGCGAAAACGTCCGGGGCGAACGCCGCCAGATGAAGGCAGCCCAGGATGGCATCCCCCGCCAGCACCGGCACGATGAGCAGCGACTCGAACCCGACGGCCACGCACCGGCCACGGAGATCACCCAGCACCGAGAGGCCCTGGGCGCCCACCTCACCCAGGCGGTCGCACGAGAAGGACCCACCCTTGGTAAAGAACCCGATATCGAGGGTCGCCCCTGAACACACTCGCCCGCACAGACATTTCTCCCCGCCTATGAGGCCCTCATCACGAAGAAGATCGAAGGACAGGCCGTTGGAGGCCAGTGCCGGTATCCAGGAAGCACCGTCTGCATCCCGCTCCTTGAGGCGGAACATGGCCATGTCGCAGCCGGTGAGGCCGCGTGCCCAGGCGATGAGCCGGTCCACTCCGTCCGTGAACGACGTGGCTGAAGCGAGTTCCTCGAGGATCCTGCCGTGGGGCTGACTCATAAGCAGTCAGCATAGCCTGCCGGGCTACATCCAACAACCGGCCGAGAGCCCGCCGCACCATATTCCTGGAAACTCCCCTGTTCCGCGTTTGCCGCGCCCCTCCGTGGGTATCACTGATTCGCGGGCAGCCGGGCGCACCCGCTGCCCGCCGGGAGCGACGATTTCGATGTTCGAGAAAGGGAGCCGGTGGAGATCACCGTCACTCAGGGCCACGAAAACGACCACACCCCCACATCGGCGCTCGATGCCGCGCTCATGGACGCCGGCCTCGGCAATCTGAACCCGGTACGCATCTCGGCGGCCATCCTCCCAGCGGCCACCGTGACCGCCGCCAAGCACGAAACTCCCCGCGGCCAATGGGGCCAACCGCCTCCACGCGGTCGTGGCGGCCGGGGCGGCACTCGTGGCTCAGACGGAGATGCGGTCGGGGCTCGGCTGGATCCAGGCCAACGACGGCAGGGGCCTTTTAGTCCGAGACACCGGCCCCAGCCAGGAGAACATGGCGAACGAGATCCAGACGTCACGTCACGACATGGCTTCAATACGTAAAGAAAAGTTCGGTCCGGTTCGATACATCCTGCAGCACGTCAAATGCGTCGAAGAGTCTGTCTGCTGTCTGGTTGCGGCGGTCTTTCGCAGTGAGGGCGGGAAGAACGGGGTCGCTGACTCTCCGCTCAGCCGCTGAGCGAACGAAACGGGACCGCCGAGACGATGAGCGATGCGAAAGGGTAGACGATGCACGGGAACATCCTATTGGCTGTGTTGACGCTGGTGGTGGCGATGATCCTGCTCGTCCCGGCCCTCCTCGCGGGCTGGAGCTCGGAAAAGCGGGCGGGCGGGAAACAGGGCAAGGACGGCCTTGGTCCTCGGGCGGGGCGGCCGCCGAAGATGGCCGCAGCCAGGCGCAACGGCGACCGCGCGTAGCCCTCTAGTTCAACAGTGTCTCCTGCGCGAACGGCCGCGCCGCCCGCGGCGCGGTGGCGGTAAGCGACAGCGCCAGCACCGCCACGTCATCGTGAAGGGTCCCCTCGGAGAACGCCAATACCTGGTCCAGTACCATGTGCGGCAGGCGCTGCACGTTCAGCCGCCGACGCTTGAGTAGAGCCACAAAGCGCTGCTGCCCGAACAACTCGCCCTGACGGCGCGCCTCCAGTCCCCCTTCCGTGTACGGCAACAGCAGACCCAAGGAACTCGACCTCGCCGGTGGTGCAGCGCGGTAGGGTCTCCGGAGGGCTGGCCGACGCATACCGGAACGCGCAGGTCTCAGGATCCAGGATGCCCAGGAACGCCCGTACCCCCGGACGGTGATCGGATAGCTTGGCCACGAGCGGCAGCCCGAGTCCGCGGTTGCGCCGCTTCTTCGGCCAGTCGCGACAGGAACTGCCATCCGCGAGCCACTTCGGCCAGGTCAGGCGCCAGCAAGAGCGAGCGGGTGACCGGCTGGCGGGGCGCTGGGCTCACGCTGGCGGCCTACCGGTCGTCGACCGCCGCAGGAAGTTCCACAGCCGCGAGGTCCGTGTACAGGCGGACCCTCGGCTCGGCGTCGAGACCTACCAAGTGGAAGAGACGCACGAGGTTCCTGTTGCCTCCCACGAGGGCCAGCAGCCCCTCGGGGCCGATCTCCTTGGTGAGCGAGAGGATCACGGCCAGTCCTCCGCTGTCGACATACCGGCAGCTGCTCAGGTCGAGCACCAAGCGGTGTCCGCCGTCGAGCGCGGTGCTGGCCGTTGCGTGGAACTCCTCGGCCGCGGCGTGGTCGATGTCGTCACGGATCTCGAGAAGGGGTATTCCATCCAGCGACATGCTGATGATCTGCATCCCGACCCCCGGTGCATTGTGGTTGATCCCGGCACAACTGCCGGTAGGTTCCCGAAACAATCGATCGTCAAGCCTGCTTCAACACGAAACACTCAGCGCACCCATCGTGCCCCCCTGCAGCCGGAGAGCCAGTAGCGCCACGTCGTCGGCCAGCGTCCCGCCCGCGTGGCCCTCAACGAGGGCGTACAAGCTCCGAGTGAGATCCGTGGGAGGCATGCCACTCAGAGCCTCGGCCTCGGCGAGCAGCCGCTCTTCGCCGAAGAGGGTGAAGTCCTTCTTCGCCTCGGTAAGACCGTCGGTGTAGAGCAGAAGAGTATCGCCGGCGGTCAGATGCACGTGCGCGTCGTGAAAGCGCGCGGCGTCGAACACGCCCAGCACCGGGCTGCCCGCGTCCGAGAACGCCGCCTTGCCGTCGGAGAGGAGCAGCGGAGGCGGATGGCCGGCGGTGGAGTACACCAAGTCACCGGATGCCGGGTCGAGCATGCCCAGGAACGCGGTGACGAACCCCGCGGTCCCGCTATCCAGCAGCAAGCGGTTCGCGTTTGTCAGTGCCGCAGCCGGGCTGTCGGTGCTGTACATGAGCGCCCGCAGATTGGCCCGGATGAGCACCGCCTGGGCGGCGGCGTCCAGACCCCTGCCCGACACATCGCCGATAAGCACCCCGATGCCGCCCTTCCCCGTGCGGAAGACGTCGTAGAAATCGCCCCCCAGTTCAGCCACCTCACTTGCAGAGTGATAGACCACCGCCACGTCGATCTCGGGGAAGAAGCCCACCGGCACCTGGAGCGCGCTCTGGAGTTTGTCGGCCACGCTCTTGTGCTGGTCACGGACTCGTTCGACGGCTGCCACCTGCTCGTCCAGGTTGGCGGCCATCGCCTGGATCGCCGCGGTCATCACCTCCACGTCGCTGGGACCACCCGCCGCCAATGTCACCGGCCTGACGCCGCGAGCGATCGCCTCCACCCCACTCAGGAGACGGGCGATGGGATGCGCCAGCACCCCGGCCAGCCACCACCCCGCTGCTCCCGCGACGATGGACATGGCGATGGAGACGCCGAACGCCAGTTGCCTCGTACTTGTCGACGCGCTCCCGCTCATGCCCGGGGTGGCGAGCACCAGAGGCACCGTTATGAGCAGCGGCACCAGTGCGCCGGTGAAGAGGTACCCGGCCACCCGGGTGTGGACCGTGTCGGGCGCGAACGAGGCTATTGGGCCCGAGAGCCAGGGCATGGCGATGAACGCCGCAGCAAGGATGACGGCGGAGAAGTTCAGCAACCACAGGATGGGCCCGTAGCCGAGCGCCAGAATGATCCACAGAGCCAGCAGACTCAGTCCCGCTCCCATTTCCGCGGCGTAGCGGACCTGCCCCGGTGTCCGCGGAACCAGGTGGCAGGCAGCGGTGCCGAAGCCGAACACGGCGTAAACGATCCCGACCGCCGCCTGGAGCCCGTACGGGATGACGTGTGGCGCGTTCAGTACCGAGAGCAACTCAAGCCCTTGAGCACCCAGCGCCAGCCCCAGGACGATGCCTAGCGCGTCAGGACGGAAGCTCCGCGTAGGCGGCCGGGACCGTGCGAGTGGAGATACGGCGAGGGCCAACCCGAGTAAGAGGAGGGTCATCGCCGGGCCGTAGCTCTGCAGATGGATGTACTCAGCCGCCACTGCCAGCGGCGGAACCGCCACCAGCATGTGGGCCGCCAACGACTGCCGGCGCGTCATGGGCAGCACGGCCAACCAGAGCACCGCAATACCGCTCAGGACGAACGCAGGCCCGCGAAACCAGACGAGCCCGTGCAACGGGTTGATGGGCCCTCGGGGAAGGATGAGGAACGACATCCCCAGCAAGAGAAGATACGCGCCGGCGAACCAGCGAAGCATGACGGTCCGGGGATAGCTCTCGCGGCTACCCAGGCGGGCACTGTCGGCCAAACTCATCTTCGTTGATACCGGACTATCGATGATCCCCCCTCGGGTTTCTCTCGACCCTGCGCGCCGCCGTTGCTCGCAGCACGTGCTTGCCTATTCTCGCGATGCAGGAGTGCATAGTCAAGACGATGTTCAGCGGACGCCCAGCGGGCACGCGTGTCCCCACAAAAGCGAAAGCCCCGGCGGGGTCCGGGGCCTTCGCTGCTCTCGAGTTGGGTGCTCGAAGAGGAGGGGTAGCATCAGGATACCCGGCCATATGTAAGGGCCGCATAAGGCGACCAACCCGGCCACTCGTCGGAGGCGCACCAGCGTGGAAGCCGGCTGGCGGCGGTCAGCCTGCCCTTACACATGCCTTACCGCCCCGCGGCTAGTGTAGGCCCCGGCCTACCCGCGCCACACCGTGCCAATGAAGAAAGGCGGGACCACATGAGCAAGTGGATCTGCGCATCCTGCGATTACCTGTACGATGCGAAATTCGCGTTCCTGGCCCACGGAGCCGCTCCCGGCGCCACCCTCGACGATCTCCCTGAAGACTGGTGCTGCCCCGAGTGCGGGGCCGCAAAGGGCTACTTCCTGCTCCTCAGGGAGCCCGACGCCGTAGCCGAGGGCGCCGCTCCCCGGTTCCGGCCGGCGTGGTCGCGGGCAAGCGCGGCGTTGCGCGGGGCGGCGTAGTCGCCCCGCGTCAAAGTCTGCCGTCCGTCTGGGCCGGCCTTAGATCGCCCCCTGCCGCTGGGCCTCTGTGACCTTGAGGGTGTCTCCCACCGTGAAGAAGTCCATCAGGAAGCTGCCGTGGAACGAGCGCTTGTCGGCCAACAACGTGATGGACCGTGATCTCCGACATGGCGCACTCCTTCATGTTGCCTACTCTGGAAGGGGTACCCGAGCGAGAGAAGCGCGAAGACTGACGGTATTCGTACCAGGCTGGGGACCGGCGTCCCGTATGCGGCTTCCTACCCCCCGTACCGGTTGTGGAAGGTGAAGTCCTCCAGGTCCCGCCGCACGCGCAGGTAGTCCGCCGGCTCGCTCACCGGGTGGCCCAGCCGAACCGAGAACGCCACCCGCAGATGCTCCGGGATGCCCAGGATGTCCTTCAGCGCGGCCGCGTCGGCCAGCGAGCTCACTATCTGCACGCCCAGCCCCAGAGCTTCGGCTTCCAGCCAGAGGTTCTCCATGAGGCAGCCCAGGCTGATGATGCCCAGGAAATCTCCCTCCGACGCCGGCGCCCGCCTGCTGGCGTCGTACACCACCACGAGCATCACCGGGCACGAGAGGAGCGCCCGCTGCCGCGAGGAGATCCCGTCCTTCCCCATGGCGTCGGCCTTGAAGTCGGGGTTCTGCCATTCGGCTGGGAACATGGAGGCGAGCAGCCCGGTCTTGCGCTTGAGCAGGTCTTCTTTGGAGAAGGAGAGTTGCTCGTAGTTCTCTCTGATGAACACCTCGGAGATGGGCCGCTCCACCATCGACAATGCGCCCAGCACCTCCGGGTCGTCCACCACGACGATCTCCCAGTTCTGCATATTGTGGGCGCTCGGAGTCCAGCGGGCGGCCTCCAGCACGCGATCCAGGTCCTCCTTGACCACCGAGCGGGCCGGGTCGAACGGCACCCTCCAGGATTTCCTATCACGCATAAGATCGACTGGGTCCTGCATGGCTTGGCCTCCTGGTGACTGCGATGGTTTCCGGTGAGCGCGGCGCGGGCGCCGCAGAGCATCCACTCTTTTCAGGATAACAATGTCCGCTGCCTTCCTCGGTGGGTTTGCGCCGGCGATAGGAGGACGAGTCACAGAAAGTGCCCCAGAAAAAGGGAAGGCCCCGGCGGGGTGCTGCCGGGGCCTTTTCTCTCGAGGGGGTGCTCGAAGAGGAGGGGTATCGTCAGGATATCCCCTCCCCCATAAAGAACTTGTAAGACACGGAGGCGATGGCCACGCCTCGCGTGAGGGGCGGCTCTGATCCGTCGCTGGGGTCGCGGCGCCCAAATACCAGCGGAACGTCCGGTCCACCGGCTGGCTGGCGATCGGCGACCACACGGTCACGATATCGTGGACGGGGAGCAAGCGGGCCGCCACCACCAAGACGAACATCAATCTCGACGCCGTGCTGGTGATGGGCTACGTGCCCTAAGGCTGCCCGGGGTTACCCCTCTTTCGGCGGGTCCCCGTCGTAGCCGCCGTCCGGGTTCAGGAAGATCTCCCCGGGCTTGCCCGGCAGCGGTGTGAGCCAGTCGGGCGAAGAAAGCGGGAACAGCAGGCGCGCCTGCCAGTGGATGGCGAAGTCCTCAGCCTTGACGTCCGGGTAGTACGTGAACATCCGGTCCACCATCTCGGCGCCGGTCTTGGCGCTGTGATAGACCTCGTCGTAGTTGTCCAGGTAGTCGATGGACCACTTCACGCAGTCGGTGTAGCTGCGCGATTTGTCCTCCTGGACCTCCTCGAGGATCTTGACCTTGGCCGTGTCGCAATGGCCGGGGATCACGATGCGCGGGTCGAACTCGAGCATCCGGGCGATATCCTTGCGCCATGTCTTGCGACGCTCGACGTTGCTCTCGATGGGCCACAGATGGCAATCGTGGAAGGCCACGTCGGTTGCGCAGACGACCTTCAGCGACGGGATCCAGGCGATTGAGTTGTCGATGCTGTCGCCCTCGTAGCCGTCGTAGAAGAGTATCTCTTCACCCTCCAGCTCGAGCCGAGGTTCATGCATGGGCTGCGGGATGTAAGTCTTACTGGGGATGTCCGAGCCGAAGCGGTCGATGGCCCACATGTCCACCTTGTCGCTGGAGGTGAAGACGATGTCTTTGACCTCGGTCGGCAGCCCGACGACCTTGGCGTCGGGGAAGGCGGCCTTGAGCACCTGCACCCCGAAGTGATGGTCAGGGTGGAAGTGCGACACGTAGATGTGCGTGAGGTTCCTGCGCGAAAGGATGATCTCGGCGGCCATCTTGTGGCTGTCGGAGAGGCACTGGGACGCGTCGATCAGGATGGCGTCCTTGTCCCCGTACAGGAACGTCGAGTTGCTGTTGAAGCCCAGATAGCTGTGCAGAAAGACCTTGTACTTGAGTGCCAACGTCGTCCCCCTATGTGAACTTGACCTGCCGCCTGCCCGCAGGCGTGCGCTAAAGGTTTATCACATCGCGGGCCGGCGCGGGAGCGGCGGTGTCCGTCGGACATCGTGGGAACGATCGGGAGCTGACCCTCCAGAAAGCGGCGCCCGCGCGGCGTAGCGGCGGGCCGGGAGTTCGAGAAGCTGGGCCGGCGGATCTCGGACGTCAAGGAGAAGAAGCGCGTGGTCGGGGGGGCGCGTAGCCCAGGCGCCGACGGCTAGTACGGCGCGCGCCTTCCTCCACGAGTGCACCTGGAAGCAGCATGGCACCAGGGGCCGGCCTCCAGCGGCCCGGCGGCCGATCAGGCCGGTGCCTCAGCGGCCCTCCCGCTGCCACGCCGCCTACGGCGCGCCAGGATGTAGATGACGATCGGCGCGACGACGATCCCCGCCAAAGCGAAGAGCTGAGCTTCCCGCATCCCGAGGAGGATGATGTTGTTCACCCGGTAGAAGGAGATGAAGAAGCGGCCCAGCGAGTACAGCCCGATGTACGCGAAGAAGGCCATGCCGTCCGCCTTCATCCGCGGGATGAGCAGCAGCAGCGCGACGACCACGACGATCAGCCATAACTGCTCGTAGATGGGCGTCGGGTGCGTGGGCACGCCCAACAGGTTGGCCGGTAAGAAGGCGTGCGGGTTCGTGTAGGTGATGCCCCAGGGCAGCTTGGTCGCCGGGCCCCAGGTGTCGCCGTTGATGATGTTGGCGCAGCGGCCGATGATCTGAGCCACGGGAAATGCGAGCGCGGTGGAGTCGATCACCCGCAGCAGGGGCAGCTTCTTCCAGCGGCAGTAGACCGCCAGGCCGATCATGCCCCCGACGATCACCCCGTAGATGGCCAATCCCACGAGTCCCAGTCCGAATATCTGGCCGGGATGGTGCCAGAAGTAGCCCAGGTTGTCGAACACCGAGAAGAGGCGCGCGCCGATGATGCCGCATGGCACGGCGATGACGGCGATACCCAGCGCGTGCTGGCTCGCGACACCCCGCTTGCCGAGTTGCCGGGAGAAGATCCACACCCCGACGATGACGGCCACCGCCATGATGACGCCGTACCAGTGGAAGACGAAAGGCCCTATGCTGCCAAAAACAGGGTCGATGCTGATAGTCATACGGCATGATACCCCACCGACTCAAGACCGGGGGACCGGGCTTAATACGGCAGGTAAGGCTGGGTATGACGTCGTCGAACATCTGCTGCACGGTGCCCCCATCGTCGGCGGCACCGCCCACGGTCAGGAAGAACAGGTAGTTATGCGCCGGTTATGCCCACCACCCACATGGGAACCACCCCACCCGGCAGCAGTCGCGCGTGAGTTCGGCCAGGTCGGGAGCGGGGACTATCGACCGGACGATCGGAGCTGTCGACCGTTCGGGCATGAGCGCCTCAGACGGGTACTTCAGTCAGGTCGCGGAAGACACGGAACCGCGGGTCGGCAGTGAGAGCCACGATCTCGAAGATCCGCATGAGGTTACGGTTGGCGCCCACCACTCCCAGCCAGGCCGACCCGCCCAGCCGGCGCACGGCCTGCAGCAGCACATTGAGGGCCCCGCTGTCCAGGAACGGGCAGCCGCTGAGGTCGAGCAGCACGGGCGACCGGAACCCGTCCGAGCGCTCCTCGAGGGCAGCGTCGAAACGGGGGGCGGTCGACATGTCGATGTCCCCCGCGACCCGTAGTACGGGGACGCCTTGGTGAGAACTCAGAGAGATATCCATCCGGCCCCTTTCTCCATGAAGCTCACGACCCAGTGTGGGTCGGCGCGTTTCATCCGTCAAGAAGCTTCTGCGGTGCAGGCGCCTTTCTGAGCGGGGCGCCTTCGGGGGGCTCGGTGAGGGCGAGAGCGAGAACGGCCATGTCATCGTGGAGGGAGCCGCTCGAGAACGCCAGAACCTGGTCGAGGACCAGGGAAGGCAACCGCCCCGCCGTGATGCGCTTCCGCCTGAGCAGGCGCTCGAGGCGCTTCTCCCCGAACAACTCCAGGCCGCGCCGGGCTTCGGTGACTCCATCTGTGTACAGGAGGAGAAGGTCGCCCGGCGCCATCAAGATTTCGTGCGGCTTCCACGACGCGTCGGCGTAGATCCCCAAGGGCGACGTCCCGCACCCCAGCCACTCGATCTCGCCGGACACCCGCCTGATCATGCTCTCGGGGTGACCCGCAGACGAGTAGCGCAGCGAGCCGCTGTCGGGGTCCAAGATCCCGAGGAAGAGTGTGACGAACTCGGTGAGACCCTTTTCAATGAGCAGGAGATTCGTCCTTCTCATAACCTCATGGGTGCGAAGCGACTGGTGGGTGAACACGTGCACCACGTCCTTCACCAGGGTGCTGGTGCGGGCCGCCTCGATGCCGTGGCCGGCCACATCACCCATCAGGATGGCTATGTTGCCGTCTTTGGCCTCGAAGACGTCGTAGAAGTCACCGCCCACCCGGGCGGCCTCGGTGGCCGAACGATACAGGTGCCCCAACCTCACCCGCCCGATCTCCGAAGGGATGTTGAGCAGGCTCTGCTGCAGTTGCTCGGCGATGTTGAGCTGCTGCCGGTAGAGGCGCTCGTTCTCGGCGGCCAGCAGGCGGTAGCTCTCCTCCCTCGCGCGCAGCTCTTCCTCAGCCCAGGCCCGCTCCGCCCTGACGACGACCCGGTTAGCCACCTCTTTGACCAGCTCCACCTCCCGCCCGGTCCACGCGCGCGGCGTGGCCGAATCGACGCTCACCAGGTATTTCCAGCTGCCCACGCGGTCGAAGGGGACCACGACGAACGCCGCCACCCCGAACTTGAGATGCGCGACGCCGTCGGTTCGCGGATCGGACGCGGTGTCGCTCACCACGAACGGTACTCCGCTGTGCATGGCGTGCCAGTAGTCGGGACCGTTCAACTCGGAGAGCCGGTAGGTGTCAAGGAGTCTCACCCCGCGCTCGTCCCGCCAGGCATACAGCGCGCGGGCGCGATCGGTCTCCTCGTGGGCCTCTGCAAAGACGAAGTTGTCGACCCCGAGATGGTCACCGAGCATCTGGCCCACCTGGAGGAAGATCTCTTGCGCGGCCACGTTGCCCGAAAGGAAGCGATCCACTTCTGTCGTGAAGGTAAGGTCCGCCTCCCTGCGGACCTCGTCGGTGACGTCCGTGAAGATGACGCCGACCTGCCGGCCGCCAGCTCCAGAGAGCCTGAACATCTGCAAGTCGTACCACCTGTCCGCGATCTGCTTCCGGCGCAGATTGGCGCTTTCGCCGGTTCGCATCAAGTCGGCCGCAGCATCACGCAGGAATCGCACACGCTCCTGTCCTACCGCGCTCAGGAGCATGCCGGTGAGCGGACGCCCGAAGATGCGCTCCGAAGCCGCGTTGGCCTCGCTGCAACGCAGGTCCACGATCTGCCGCTCATCGTCCTCGATCACGTCGACGACCAGGAAGCCTTGGTCGATGGAACTGAACAACTCCCGGTACCTCTCACCGGCATGGAATGCCGCCTCAGCCTGCCTGCGTCCTGTCGCGTTGTAGGCGAGGACCCCCACCGTCGTGGCTTCCGCCCCCCCTACTTTGAAAGCGTAGATGTCGTACCAGCTGCCGAGTTGATTGACCTGGTCTTCCAGGCGGCCGGGGATGCCGCTCGAAGCGATAGTGCCGTAGAAGTCGAGCCATTCCTGCTCGATGTCGGGAAGCAACTCGGTAACGCGTTTCCCGACGGCATCCGGCCATCCGCCCTGCTTGACGAATCCGGGATTGGTCTCGACGTAGCGCCAGTCCACAGGCCGGCCCTGGTCGTCGAAGATCACCTCGATGACACAGAAGCTCTCCTCAAGCGACTTCGTCACCTCAGCGTATCTCTCCTCGCCGACGAAGAGCGCTCGTTCGGCGGCCGCCCGCCGTATCGCCGCTGAGGCGCGTTCCGCCACCTCAGCGGCGGTCTGCACCTCGAAATCCGTCCACTCCCGGGGCGCAGACTGGGCGAGACACAGCATCCCCTCGGACCTGCCGTCTCTGATCACCGGCACACCCATGAAGGAGACCATGTGCGACTGGAGGCACAGCCGCCTTTGGTCATCGTCCAACAGATCGCTGGTGCGTGCGTCAGAGACGAGGAGCGGACGACCCTCATCCAACGCCGCTTTGAAGATCGCCACGGGGGTGCATGTGCCGCCCGGTTCCGCGTAGTGACATTGGTCTGCCTCGAAATACTTGAGAGCCGCCTGGGTAGCGGCCGCCTGGACTTCGCCCGGATCGCCAAGCGGACGCAGAGCGTCGGAGAGCTGCAACAGAAACGCCTGCCGCCGCTCGATCTGCTTCTGCTCGGTGATGTCGCGGCTGATCCCCACCAGCGCTACGGGACGGCCATCCTCATCGCGCACGAGCTTCCGCTGATCGCTGAACCACCGGTACTCCCCGCTCTTCACCTTCCACCGGTACATCACCGGCTCGGTCGGCTCTTCCCCGGCGATCACCATGCGCTGCTGCTCCACGGAGAGCTCGCGGTCTTCGGGGTGGACCCTGTCGCAGGCCTCCTCAGCGCTTATGTTGTTGATCTCCTCCTGGGTGAAGCCCGTCAGTCGCACCTGGGCGGGACTCATGAAGACGTACCGGCAGGTGGCCAGGTCGAGCATGTTTATGCCGTCGCGGGAATTGTCGACGATGGTCCGCAGTTCCCGCTCGCTCTCCTGCAAAGCCTGCTCGGCGCGAACGCGATCAGTCTCGTCTGTCACCATCACCAGAAGGTCGTACGGCGGTTCCGGCCTCCCCCCTGTCAGCGGCACCGCACTGCGCCACCAGGTGACTCCGCCGTCGGCTCCCGGCAACACGCGTTCCACCGGCCCGCTGGGTTCACCTGTCCGGGAGGCCTCCCTGAGTTCGTCCAGTGCACCGCTCTCTTCGATGCCAGTGAGAACGTCCCCGATGTAGTCGCCGACCAGGTCACGGGAACGGAAGGGTTCGGACAGGACTGCCCGGTAGGCATGGTTCACCCACTTGAAGCGGAGATCGGGGTCCAGGACGAACAAGCCCACCGGCGCGTTGCTCGTGATGGCCGACACCAGCTCGTTCTCTTCCACCAACTCCTGCATGGACGGAGGCATGGGCTCCTCCGCCGGCGCGGGCTCGGCGCCGGGCCGGTAGAAGGTAAGGCTTACGAGCGTGCCCCCGCTGGGGCCGGAATAGAGGGCCAGATGGTCGGAGAACTGGGCCATGAGCGGCAACCCAAGCCCCCGATGGGAACGCTGGTCGTCCAGCCGGTGAGGTGCTTGGAACTCGCCCGGCCCGAGCACCTGGATCTCCAGGCGGTCCCGATACAGCAGCGTCCTTAGGGTGACCTCGCCCTTGACCGGGACGTGCTCCATGGCGTTGGCAGTAGCTTCCGAGCAGGCCACCGTGATGTCGAACACCCGTTCCTGGGAGAACCCCGCAGCTACCGCAGCCTGCGCCACAAAACGGCGGGCGCTCGCCAACCGCTCGAGATCGGGCTCCAGGACTACCGAACGAACGAACGGCTTGTGTGTGACTTCGTTCATGCCGCATCCCATGCCTGCCGAGCCAGAGTCAAGGCCAGTACGGCCACGTCGTCGCGCAACGCGCCGCCGGAGGACCCGCGCACGTCCGAGTCGACCGCTTGCAGGTCGAACACCCTGGTGCCGGATAAGCCGGACGAGCGGCCAATGTGGCCGATCCATTCCCGCGCCTCGGGCACCCTAGCCAAGTCGGCAGGGATCTTCAGGCAGTAGAGCCACCCGCCGAGGATGTCCCCCACACCTTCCACGTTGGCTCCATTCTGCTCTGTCCCTTCTTCCCTAGGGACGAGGTGCGTGCGTCTATTTCCCAGATGCGAAAGAACCAAACCGTACGGACTGCTCTGAGAGCGCCCACACCCGTTGGGTGGTAGGCCGCAGAGCCGCTCATGTCATCGCCCCCTTGGGTCGGTCTTGGAGGGGCGCCGGGGGGCGCCGCTGGAGGCGGCGCCCCCCGGCGCCACCGGTCTTCCTAGGCTTGGGTTCTTTCGGCGGCAGGGACACGGTGAACTCCACGGAGCGGCGCATCCACTCGTCCAGCGCTTCCGGGTCGTTCCAGACGGCTTCCGGCAGGGATAAGTACTCCTTCATCGGCCGGCCGGCCATGGGCTCGAAGGCCTTCGCACCCAGGCTTTCCTGCAGTTCCGCCCTCTCTCTCGGTGCCAGCCGCAGGAACAGTTGTAGCCCGTACACCCCGGCGAACATGTTCCCGTTGATGTAGTAGGCGGGGCAGCCGAACATCTTGCGCCGCTCGACGACTTCGAACGGGTCGGCGGCTTCCTCCAGTATGCGGATCAGCTCGGGTGACGGCTTCTCCCAATCCACGGTGACCTCCTGACCCAATCGCTCCCAGTCTCTCGACGGCGCAGCCAGGCGGCTGTCTCAAGCCGCTCCTCGATTCTACCGATATACGCGGCAGGAAGTAAGCGACTCCCGGCCGCCAGTCTCGAACCAAAGTGGGATCGACCATGGGCCGGGTGACATGTACCGTCTCGACCGAGAGGGCCGAAGCCCCCGGAGGTACACGGTGATCGACAAAATGAAGCGGAGTCTCAAGCGAAGTCTGCTGGCGGTGGGCGCGGTGATGTTCGCCTTCGGCATATTTGCGGCCGGCTCCGTCCCGGCAGCCTTGGCGGCCGACACGTATCAGGTCCGGCTGGTGGCCACACCGGTGAACGACACCACCCCGTCGTTCGTCGCGCCGCTCGGCAACTTCCTGGCCTGGACCGGTTCGTACAACGGCGTCTCCAAGATGTATGTGTATGACATGTTGGCCGGCAAGAACGTCTACATCGACCCGGGGACGGCCGGTTCCTACTACAACCCGGCGGCCGAGGACAAGTACATAGCGTTCCAGGGAGCCACCAGCGGCGGCTACGACGACATCTATCTCTACAACACCGACACCAAGACCGCCTCGATCATCAGCTCCGTGGTGGGCGTGGACGGCGATCAGAACGACTGGAACCCGCGCATCCAGGGCGGCCAGGTGGTATGGCAGAAGCAAACGGCCACGGGCGTCGGAGCGGGCATCTATCTCTACGACGTCTCCACTCACACGCCGCGCAAGCTTCTGGACGGCACCGACTACCATGATCCGGACATATACGGCGACTACGTGGTCTGCGTCAAAGACATCCCGTCCGACGCCGGCCCCAATGCGAGCCAGATCATCCTGTACAAGATAAGCGACGGCACCACCACGACCATCGCGGGCGGCGGCGCCGACGTCAAGAACAACGAGCATCCGCGCATCGACGGCACCACCGTGGTGTGGTCGAGCGGCGATGTATGGACGTCCGCCACCGCGAGCACGTGGACCACCACGTACCAGGTGTGCGTGTACGACATCGGTAGTGGCCACACCAAGGTCATCACCAGCGACTTGGCCGGCAACCTCAACCCGGCCGTCGGCGGAGACCTGGTGGTATGGCAGACGTGGACTCCGTCCACCATCAAGGGCTATCGCATCTCCACCGAAGCCACCTTCGACATCTCGCCGCACGGCGACGCCTTCCGCGAGCCCGACGTCGACGGCACCCGGGTGACCTGGTGGGGCAGCAAGGGTCTCTACTACGCCGTACCTACCGGCGAAGCCACCACGTTCCCCGACGTGCCCACCGGGCACCATTACCTCACCGCCATCGAGAGTGTGGACGGCAAGGGCTTCATGGCCGGCTACGGCGACGGCGACTTCGGCCCCAACGACTGGATCATCCGCCAGCAGTTCGCCCAGATGATCGACCTTACCATGGGTTACACGGTCGCCGAGGACAAGCTCTATGACTTCACCGACTCGCCGCCGATCGTCCATCTGACGACCTCGCTCTACCCGTACCACTACGTGGCCGAGGCCGTGCTTTCGGGCGTCATGGTGACCGACTCGACCGGCGCGTTCCACCCGCTCTACCGGGAACGGTGCAAAGACGCGGTAGCCTCGCTGGTCGTGGCAGCAGGCACGCACCTGGGCACGCCGCCGGACAGCTTCACGGGGACTCTCACCAGCTCGGATCCGCTGGTCACGCAGAACCTGAGGACCGCCGAGTACAACCATCTGCTCGACAACATCGTGGGTTCCGACGGGACCCTCGCCAGCTGGGATCCGGATGCGCCCGCCACCCGCGCCGAGATCGCTCAGCTTCTCTGGAATCTTTATGGGGTGATCAACCCCACGACGTAGCCCCCCTGCCGGACGACGGGTCGGCCCACCGGGGGGCCGGCTCGGACCAACCGGCCTCTGTTCCCGCGGCGCCCGCCTCTCCCCCCTTGGCGGCGCCGCACGGCTCATATGCGGCGCCGGCGCTTCGCCCGCCGGCGCCGCTCGTCATTCGTAGCGGGACTTCTGCAGGGACTCCACGTAGAACTGCTCGACGCCCACTTCGCGCATTCGGTCGTTGGCGGCGCGCCAGCGCGCGGCGAACATCTCCGGGTAGTCGTTCCGGTCACACGGGTAGAGCACACACTGGAAGCAGTAGTCCACCCCTTGCTCCTTGAAGCAGGAACGGGCGGCGCAGAACGTCAAGGTGGACCCGCCGGCGCGGCAGCCGGTGCAGCCCGCTTCGGCGAACAGGTCCAGAACATCTTTGAAGCGGTCGTATGCGGCCAAAGCGGGCACCCGATCGGCCATGCGTGCGGCCATGCCCTCGAAGCCGCGCACGGCCTCGCTCAGGTCGGCTGCGGCCCGCTGGACCACCCCGTCCGCGCACATCACGCACCGGTGGCAGTCGATGCCGCACGGCGCGAGTCTGCCGAGGGTCTCCTGGTAGGTGGGCTCGTCGCTCAACTGGTCCCCCTATCGTAGGGCGTTGCATAATCCTGGCGCATAGTGTATCGCCGCGATCGCGCCTTGGCGCACCTCCGAGCCGCCGGCACCCAGTCCGGCATCAGCCGCCTTGTCCGGGGAAAGGCGTACACTTCCGGCCATGGAACCCGGCGTGCCCTACACGTTCGGCTTGGATGTCCGCCCGGTCGAAGACGCCGACCGCAACTGGGTGCTGCGAGTGGTCCTCGGCTGAGGTGCGGACTTCATCATAAGCCGCGGCCGCAAGGTCTATCCGAGGGCTTCACCGCCGCAGGTGCGCTGCGGGCTGGGCGTCGCCGAGATGACCCGCTTCGGCATGGGCTCGGAGAAGTTCCGGACCTTGGTGGGCACTATCGCGGGTGCCATCCTCGAGGACCGCACGGTGAAGAAGGAGGTGCGAGACCTCCGGCACGAGTTCTCCCGCCTCCGCTACTGCTTCGGCGAAGCGGATTTCCCGGAGACGATGGAGGCGCTCCGCTCGACGTTGTGATGCCTGCATAACATGCATGGAAACCATGTCGGCTGGGAATCCTGGACCTGGTTTGCAAAGCGTGAGGAGGTATGACATGGGATTCGGCGGATCCAAGCGCCGTGTGCGCGGAACGGCGCTCGCTCTCTTCTGTGCAGCGGTCCTGCTGCTGACCCTGGGATTGGTGGTCGCGTCCTGCGGTGGAACCAGCACCACGACGACGGGCGGTGCCGCGACCACGGCCGCTCCGGCGACCACCGGGGGCTCGGCGACCACGGCCGGTCCGGCCACCACGAGCGGCGGCTCCAGCACGACGGCCGCCTCCACCACGAGTTCCTCAGGCGGCG